>ERZ1673751.621-NODE-621-length-35176-cov-5.659548_pt1 | contig 35176 bp, 51 predicted proteins | sample MGYA00580202_ERZ1673751 | MGnify/ENA primary metagenome ERZ1673751 (study PRJEB41218, sample SAMN15661780) | gut metagenome | host: Homo sapiens | place: Canada: London | collected 2015-08-20/2019-03-30 | study: EMG produced TPA metagenomics assembly of... | reverse complement strand
TGCCTGCTGCCGTGCTGCTTCATTTGCCTGTCTGCCGTCCTCTGCCTGCTGCCGTGCTGTTTCTTTCGCCTGCCTGTCGCTCTCTGCATTTACTCTATCCGTTTCTGCCTGTTTTCTCGCTTCCTCGGCAATCTTTACAGCTTCTTCTACTTTTAATACTTCTTCTTTTGTTTTAATTAAATCGTCTATGTACTTCTGAACGCGGTCTTCCAATGCGGTCATTTCGTTGCTGGATAATATAGCGCTGTCATCGCGCTGTGTTTTCTCTATTTCTATCTCGAATGACTGCGTAGACAGTACCAGCGCATTTGCCGCGTTTCTTATTTCCACATCTGCATGTGCCGTACCTGCTGCCGCAAGTGCTTGATTTGTAAGCTGTATAATTACTTTATTATCTTGTATTGCGCATTCGTTGTAACAAAAATGTCTATCCGGTTTTTGAATATTTACGATTGCAATATACCCGTCCGGTATTTTATATTCCGTGTTGTCTTCCTGCAAAATTGTTGCCCGGACGTATCGTGTAGCCTTGTCCCCCTGTTTTGCGGAAACGGCGTATTTTTTTTCTTCCCCATTAAAATACAGTTCAACATCTGTTGTATTTTTTAATTCTGCCATTATCTGCTCACCTCTTTACTGGTTTTGCTCGTTTGTTTCTTCCTGTTCTGTCTGCTCTGTATCTTCTTTTAATACTTTTTTAGCTGCTGTTTTTGCCTTTAATAATTCCGTGTTTAACTTGTCCAGCTGCTCGCAATGTGTATTTTGTGCCTGTATGTATGTATTTAGCAATTCAATTTTCGCCTGCCCTCTTATATCTGCTAAAATCCCGTTTAATACTCCTTCGATAACGCAAGCCGGTAACTGTTGCAGCTGCATAACGTGTTGCACGCTGTTTAGCAGTTCCCCTCTTGCGCACTCAATCCGAATTTCTACAGGTATGTTGTTATTTTCCATTTTGTTGTCCTCTCTTTCTCTCTTACCATGGTGATGCTGTCCAATCTCCTGCCTGCACGATTTCACCTGTGCCCGCATTAATCTCGAAGACTCTTATTTCTTCGCCATCTTCGTTTTTCCCGGCAATTCGTATAACGCTGGGATATAGTCGGATTGCAGCGCCCGAATTGCTTAGTACAAATGTATTGTAGTTAATATACGCCTGCGTGTTTTCGGCAGTTGCGTAATACAGCCCATCGCTGTTAATTTCAAACGGTCCGATTTTCCCGGCTGGCATTGTTGCCTTGCCATCCAGTCCAATAGTAAAATTGTTGTTCGCTGTTACAACACCGTTAAAGTCAATCTTTCCCGCTTTTATTGCCACCTGTTCTGCGGACTGGTTAATCCTGGATATAATTTCATTTGCTCCTACTTTTTTGCTTACTTCCGAATTAATTTCGTCGGCTTTTTGGTCTATCCGGCTTGTATCCTGTACCGTTGCATATCCTTCCAGTTTCCGGCTCACTTCGGATGTGATTTTGTCCGCCATTTCTGTAATCCGGCTTTGCAGTTCTTCTGTGGTTTTGGGACATTCATATTTTTTCCCCCAGTTTCCGTTTTTATCGCAATAATACACATATCCTGTATTTAAGTCTAAATACGTCTTGCCGTAATATACCGAATCTGTGTATCCCGCTTCCTGTGGCATGCCATAATTAAAGTAATCTATATCTTTTTCATACCCGTCCGTGCTCCAGTAACCGCTCGTTTTTGCAACAAGTCTTTTAATCTGTTCTGCATTCTCTTGTATTTCTGTACGCATAACAATCGTTGTCGGGTACTGCTTTAATTTTTCTGCTGTGCTTGCTTCTGCATTTTCCTGTGCTGCCTGTGCCTGTTCTTCCGCATACGCTTTTGTTGTTTCTATTCTTTTCTCGAAAGTCTTGTTTAATCCGTCTTCTGTTTCTTCTATTTTTTTTGTTACCTCTATCTTGGTATAGTACCCGCTTTTTAATTCGTTTTTTACGCTGTTTATAGTTTGCTGCGTTTCTTTTTTTGCTTCGTTTTCAGCTTCCTTCTGTACCTCTGCAAATGTTTTTGTGGTATTCGACAGTTCTACAGTATTTTTCCGTGGGCATTCCGGGTAACTTGTAATTTTAACAATCCGCTGTTTTTCTCTCGTGTTTGTTCTTTTCGATACAATCGTTACTGTATCCCCGATTGCATAATCCAGTATGCTGTACTGGTCTTTTGTAGTTTTTGCAAGGTCTACAACGTCCGCTGTATATGCTGTATACGGCTTTGCCATTTCCGCCAGCTTTGCCGTCCCGTCTTCTAACAGACTATCCTGCTTGGTATAGCGCTCATCTTTCCATACATACAGCTTCTTTTTTGTGCTGTATGTGTAATTTTCTAAATAGTTCTTGCCATTGTTATCTATTGTTATGCCGTCTTTACCAACCGGCATAAGCTGCGTGTAAAAGTCGTATGTATCTGTTGTCGCTGTTAATTTCCGCAGATTTAACTTTTCAACGAAATAACATCCGCGGTCTTCTCCGATTGTGTCATAAATGCTTACGCATTTATTTATGCTATCTATTTTGCATTCTACACGGTACGTAGATAGGCAATCCTGCAATACATCCCATGCTGTAGTTGCTTCCTCTTTGTTTATGGTTCTTTTCTTTTTTGCAGAATAGTCTTTTACTGTCCAGCCTGTCCCGGAAAATGCAAACTCTAAGCACGCTCTTATTGTCTGCTCTTGACTCTCGAATCCATACGGGAACGCTGTCCCTTCCAGTTCTTCCACATTAAGCTGTGCTGTGTACTCGTTGCACTTTTCCCCGGTTTTAATTGCCCGGATAACGTATTCGTCTGTTTTCGTCCGCATATAATATTCTGTTTTTAAAGCATTTACATATGTGCCGTTTACCGGATATTTAAAAGTAAGTTCTTTATCACCGTTATTTAGTGTTTCCACTATTTTGCGTTCTTCGTATCCTTTTAACGTGCATATTCGCTGTTTTTTGTCGTTATATACTTGCATTTCTACCCCTATAGCCACATCGGCGCATACTTAACTTTTACAATTGCATCTGTTCCGCTAAATGTTAATACTGTCTTTTCGCATTCCAATACAGGGAACTCCCACAAATCCACAGCCGAAAAAGCATTTATCCCGTTTATTGTTGCTGTGCCATCTGTTCCATTAATAACAAGTGTTTTTCCGGCTTCCAGTGTTGCGATTTTTATATCTTCTGCAAATCCGCAGATTACAAAATTGCTTATCTGCTTCTTTGCGTAAATTTCGATTGTTGCCGGGGTCTTTCTGCTCCCGGTTCTTATTACTGTGCCGGATGTCGTGCCGTCAAACGTGTACAGCTTTTCTTTGTCGTAAAAATACCCTTCTACTTCTATGTTAAGCTTGTAGCGGTCTTTTACTTTTAACTTTTCGTAATCCGTACTTGTCGCAAAAGCTTTATATTTGCCTTCGTAGCCGTCCACCTCTAAAATGCACGACTTTTGGAAGTGTTCCAACAATGCCGACATATTACGGATTATGCTGTTGCGGTTCTTTCCGCGGAAATATAGGCACAATTTAAGTTTTCCCAGTGGTATATCTGTTTCAAATTCCTGTGGGATTACTGCACCTGTTATAAGTTCATAATCCGTTTGCAGGCTGGGCGGTAATACTTCTGCTGTCAGCTGCTTTGCATTGTATTTTCTTATGTCAATGCCATTCACTTTCATTTTTACCGCCCCTTTCTTCTGTCTTCTACAAGTTTTTCATCGACCTTGTTGTATGTTTCCCCGGCAATTTCCTTACTGTCTAAATACGTATGATTCTGTACTATAACCGTTGTTTTCTGCTCGGTTGCTTCCAGCTTCTTATCCAGCATATTATTTAATTCTGTATAGAACGGCTTTAGCGGTAATATCGCTTCTCCGCCTGTTTCCGACTCTCCCCCGGCTAACAAAGTGTTGCCGTTCATGCCGAAAATCATAGAATCGTTCATAATCGCGCCGGACTTATACCAATCTACATCTAAATGTGGCACGCTCGGCGGATTTAAAGAAAAGCTTCCGTCTATGCTAAAATGCGGCATCTTTAAATGTGGAAAATGCCAGTCAAAATCGAATTTATCTTTTATCCACTCTATTGCATCGCCGACCGCTTCTTTTGCCCTGTCTAATGGCTCTGTAATTGCATCTTTTATACTGTTCCATTTGTCGAATGCAATAGATGCGATATGCCCGAAAATGTCAGACACGCTTTCTTTTACTGCTTCAAATTTGTCCATTACAAAATCGCGGATTTTCTCTACTGCTCCGCTTACAGTTTCGCTTATCTCGTTCCATATCTCGCTAAAAAATGCGTGGATTGCAGAAAATACAACCGTTATACCAGCCTTTAAAATCTCAAACTTCGATAAGACGAAATCGCGGATTTTTTCCGCGGTATTGCTTACCGTTTCACTTATCTTGTTCCATATTTCGCTAAAGAACGTATGGATTGCAGAAAATACAACCGTTATCCCAGTCTTTAGTATCTCGAACTTCGATAAGACAAAATCGCGGATTTTTTCAACGGTATTGCCTACGACTTCGCTGATATTGTTCCATGTTTCAATTACGAAATCTTTGCAGTTCTGCCATATAAACTGGAACGGCAGCGTTATTATTGTAAAAGCCGCTTCAAATAGTGCGGCAATCGCCATAATTACAACTGTTATAACATTTTTGATTGTTTCAAATGCGGTTGAAACCGCTTCTTTACAGCCCTGCCATACTGCGTTTAAATGCTCTTTAAATTCGGTGAATTTCTCTTTTAACGCATTAACTTTTTCTGTTATGCTTTCTTTAAGCTGCGTAAATGCATTTTTTACTGCATCCCATATGCCTGTAACCGCATTTCGGAAAGCTTCGCACTTATTCCACAGCAATACTATTGCCGTAACGATACCGACAATTGCTATTACTGCCAGCCCCGCCGGTGACGTCGCTGCTGTGAGTGCATTTTTTAGCAGCCCCGCCGCTTTTGAACCGCCTGCCATGAACTCGTTAACTTTTCCCAATCCGCTTGACAGTTTTGCTGTAGCACTTACGATTTTAGATATGACTAAAATAGCCGGTGCTGCTGCCGCTGCGAACCCGGCAACCTTTATGATTGTGTTCTGTGTTTCCGGGCTTAAACTGGCAAACTTATCTACCAAATTGCCAACCCATTCCGCACCTTCTCTTAATTTTGGTATTAATATATTGCCTATAGTAATGCCGATATCCTGCATTTTGCTTTTCAGTTCTGTAATCTGTCCCTGTAGGTTGTCCTGCATATCTTCCGCCATGTCGGAAGCTGTTCCGGTACAGTCTTGCAAAGCTGTGTTGTAATCGTTAAAAGACTGCCCGGCTTCTTCGGCTTCGTCCGTTAATCCGTTCATAACGGTTTGCAGCGCAGAATATTGGTTTGTTCCTGCAATCGTCTTTGCAAGATTGGCTTGCTGTTCGTCTGTAAGGTCGTTCCATACACCGCGAATACCCGTTAAAATATCCGAAAAGCTGTTCATGTTACCTTCGGTATCGTAGATATTGACACCGTATTTAGCAAGCTGCGTACCGCACTCTTTTGTATTTGTTGCCAACCTCGTCATAATCGCATTTAGCGCCGTTCCGGCTTCTCCGCCTTTAACGCCACTATTTGCCATTACCATAAGCGCCGCAGTCGTTTCTTCTACACTGTAGCCCATGCTGTGTGCTGTTGCTGCACAGTTTTTATACGCTTCGCCTAAATCTTCTGTTGTTGTATTGGAATTGCTCATGGCATATGCCATCTGGTCTGCAAATCCTGCCGCATCCTTTGCAGTTAGTCCGAAAGCCGTTAGATAGTCCGTTACAATATCCGATGCTGTTCCCAAATCCATGGCAGATGCCGCCGCAAGATTTAAAATGCCACCAATACCGTCAAGCATACTTTCAGTGTCCCAACCGGCTAATGCCATGTATTCAAAGGCTTGTCCAGCTTCGGTTGCGCTGTATTTTGTGTTACGTCCCCACTCCCTTGCTGCTTCGGTAAGCTTGTTTGTTTCTTCTGCCGTTGCTCCGCTCAGCGCTTTTACTTTGGACATCTGCGCTTCAAAGTCCGCCGCTGTTTTCACGGATGCCGTGCCAATTCCTGCAACCGCCGCAGTTACATACATTGCTTTTTGTCCTACAGCTTGCAATGCTCCGCTTACTTTTCCGGCTTTCTGTGCGTAGCTTTCAAAGCCCTGTTTCGCCATCTGCTCATTGCTGTTTCTCAATTCAATTTGCATATTGGCAAGCGCCGTTTTGTTCTTTGTTACGGTTTCGGTCTGCTTTTCGAGTGCTTTCTCCGTCTGCTTTATCTGCTGTTCATTTTCCTCGAAAGCCGTTGTTGCCTGTTCCAGTTTATTTTTTAAGTTCTTTGTTTCTTCTGCATCTTCTCCGACAGCTTTTTTACTCGCGTTGTAGCTTTCGGTTGCCGCGGTTATTTTCTGTTTTAAGCTTTCTTGTTGCTTTTGCTGCGCTTTTAACTGGTCTGTTAATGTTTTATGTCTGTTTTCGCAATCTTCTGTTTTCTGCTTCTGTATATCTATTTTTGCGCTTAATTCTTCCGTTTTCGCTTTTAAAACATCGGACTGCGTGCCGTATAATTTTGCGTTTGCAGTCGTTAAAGCGTAAGTTGTTGCAAGTTTCGCGGTCTTCTGTTCGTACTCGTCCATTTTGGAATTGGCAAGCTGTTCATTTACGTCCTGCAATTCCACTTTCATATTTGTCAAGTCGGCTTCTGCCTTTGTTACCGCCGCGCTCTGCGTTTTAAGGCTGTTTGTTGTGTTCTTTATTCTCTGCTCGCTTTTCGCGTATTCGGTTGTCGTTTCTTCCAGTTCTTTTTTAAGCTTCTGTGTTTCTTCCGCATCTTCTCCGACAGCCTTAACACTTGCATTATAGCTTTCGGTTACTGCTGCAATCTTTTCTTTTAACTTTTCCTGTTGTTCTTGTTGGTTTTTAAGTCGATTGGTTAGTGTTTCATACTGGCTTTTGCAGTCCGCTATTTTGGTCTTCTGCACTTCCATTTTTTTGGTAAGTTCTGCAACCTTAGCCTGTAACGCGTCCGACTGTGTGCCGTACAGCTTTGCATTTGCTGCTGCTAAGCTGTATTCGCTGCTCAGCTGCTTCATTGCCGCTGTTGCGGCGCGCATCGCCTGTTGATATTCTGTTGTAGAAGCACCAATCTTAATAGACGCTCCTGCCAATATGTCCACCACCTTATTTTAAAAAATGGTAGAGTTACGAATTTTAATAGTAGAGTTGTAGAATTTATATTTTTATTTTTCCTTTACGGTTGCAAGTTCAAACTTTAAATGGTCTAACAGGCTTATTATTTCCGTCTGCATACATTCTGTTATAGAAGCGTTAAAGCCTTTAACGCACAGTTTTACTACCCTGTCGAGATTCTCCCGGCAAATCTGCCATACGTTTTTGTTATTCTCCGGCAAATCGTTATACCCATTTTCATCGTCATACTCGTCAAACGCGCTTTTTTCTTCTGGCACTAATTCCGGTCGCTCCGGGTTTAATTCCAAAAATTTCGGTGTAATAATATCCTGCATAACAAAATGTATAGTCTTAGCTGCTGCCAGCTGTTCCATAACGTCCGCCTGTAAAATAACGCTTTCCGGTACATCGAAAAGTATTTTTATTATCTGTGCGTTAAAAGCAAATATTTTTTCGATGTCTTCCGCCTTTTCGCCGCGTTCCATTAGTTCGGTATATTTTCGATACTGCGCCGCTGTTATTTTGCTGCTGTATAACCGTTCTTCTTCCTGCGTTTCGGATTGTAATTTGATTTCGATTTCGGGGACTGTTCCCCACTCGTAAAATTTGCCGTCAGCTTGTCCGTTCTTCGTTCTACTTCCTTGCCCACTTCCATTTCAACTGCTGCAAATTCCATAATTACATCTGTAACGCTTAATCCGCTATTATCGTCCAGCAAGTCAGCAACAGTAAACTGGTTTCCGTATACGTTGCAAATGCTTTCTAACATCTGTGTAAACTGTTCACTTGTATATAAGCCGTTTTTTTCTTCTGTACTCATTACGCTGTCGCGCACTTCGATATACTTTAAATATGTCGCAATGCTCATCTTCGGCATTACGTACTTTTTGCCTTTTACAATAATTTCTCTTTTCATTTTCGTTTACTCCTCTGTTGCTTCTGCTGGTTCCTGAACTTTGCTAAACCAGTCTTTAATTGCTGTTGCCGCGTCTGTGTGTTCTGCTAAAAGATTGCTTTCGTCTACCTGTACGGCAAAGTTGCCATCACATGCGCGCTCGTTAAACGCGCCTTTAATTGTCGCCGTCTGCGTTGTTACCTTGTCTTCCTGTGTTGCATAATTGTCATCATACCCCTGCCCAAATGTGCCGCAGTATAGCCACGTAAATTCATACTTTTTGTTTAACTTCTTTGCTCTGTATCCGACCGCAACTTCTGGGGCTTTGTCATCCTTGTTTTTTACAAGATAGCCTTTTTCATACAAATGTCCGAAAAGCATTGCTTTATCCTGCGGTGCAAGGCTGTTGACTTCTAACTCTACATCTGTGCCTTCGTAGTATTCGTTTGTGTCTTCTGTCCCGTCATCTGAATAGATTTTTTCGACTGTGAACTTATCGGAAATTTTTCCGCTAATCGCGCGTGCCAGTTTAACAGGCGTATCTGTTTCATATCCTGTTGCATCATTTTTTGTCACTTTTGCGATGTAAATATCTCTAAATGATACCGTTCTTGACCTAACTACTTTTTCAACTGCACTCATTTTCCTCGTCCTCTCTTTCTTCTGTTAATGTGAACCGGGCGGCATTCGCAAATATTTTTGTGTCCGTTTCTAAATCATCGTTGCTTCCTGCAAACATAAACCCTGCCGCACACATTAGCTTTTTAATTCTCTGTTTTAATTCAACCTGGTCTTTGTCCGACCATATGTTTATCTGTATATTTCCGGTTTCGACCTCTTCCGCATCGTCAGAATGCCCTGCCGGGGCTGTCCCTAAATTCCATAACGTTATATGCAGTTCCCGGATATTGGCATCGTACCAGCCTTGTTGCACCCTGTAGCCCTCTGCTGTAAGTTCCTGCAATGCTTCTGCCGCTTTTGCGATTATATCCACCGTTTCACCGCCTTTTTATTTTAGTTTTTCATTCAAAAGCTTTTGATATTCGTTGTCTGCAATACTGCTCCAGCCACTCTCGGATTCTCTCCGGGTGTTTTGCAGAAAGTCCTGCGGCGGCATCCTGCTTGTCCCCCACTCTACGAATTTAAGGTAAAACCAGTTGCCCGCGTTTCTTTGGCTTCCGTTGCTTGAATCTCCTAAGATTTCCCAGCCGACGATTCCATGTGTTGTCGTTGCTTCTGTCGGCACATTGTCTGCCGCGTGTCCATCCGGTCGATATCCTTTTTTACCGCTTTTGCTGTTGTCGGCACTTCGTGGAATGTGCGCCTGCATTTTAGGCTTGGCATAATCTACAGCACGTCTAAAAATCTTTTTATTCGTCTTTCGGATTTCTTTATCATCTGCCAGTTCTTCAAGTTGTTTTATCAGCTTATCTAATCCGGTAAACTCTATTGTTGTTCTCATTTTCCGCCGCCTTTTTTGTGTCAGATTCTGACACAATCAAATCACGTTATCATGTTTGCTTTTAATTGCACTGTTCTTTTATCGTCCTTGTAATCGAACGCGTACAACTCGTATTTTCTGCCGCAATACTCTATGTAATGTGCCTTTAAATCCGCCGTTATTTCCTGTATCTTTTTGCAGTACCTAACATCGAATATAATTGTGTTATTTAAGCGAATTTCTAACGCTTTGTATAACTCCGCACCGTACAACTTGCCTACTTTACACCAGCAGGAATAAAATAGAATCGGCTCTTTTTCGGTGCTTCTTCCGTTTTCTATTTCCTGCTGCCGCCGATAAATTTTAATCCGTTCGTCTGCCATATCATTATCCTAACATTTCTTTTAACAACATCGACTGTACCGCATAGCGCAATTTGCTTTCTTTTGCTTCTGTCTGTTCCCGCTTGTCGTACAATTCTTTAACGAATGTGCAAATAAGTAGGCGCTGGCGGGCTGTTAAATTTTCGCTGTCAAATTCCGGTATCAGTTCTGTCATTTCTTCAATAGCTGCATCATAAATCAGCTTTATAACTTCATCATCGTCATCGAAATCTATGTGCAGCCACGCTTTTAGTTCCGCCAGTTCCATGCTTTTTCCTCTCTTATCCTGCTACTTTTTCCGTGATTTCGCCTTTGACAATTGCCGTCTTATCAAACGCTACCACGTCAAAACGGTCACGCACCTTGATACCTGTTAAATCTTTCGCCCACAAATCACCCGCTTCGGTGCTTAATTCAATAGTAATCTTTTCGCGGTCAAACAGTGTAATAGCTTCCTTCATATCGCCCATGTAAACTGGGTATTTATAAGCTGTTACATTGTCAGAACCGTCTTTTACTTCTGTATTTTTAAGCACCTTGTTACTTACCTTTTTAACCGGATACACACCGAAAAGCATCGTTTTCGTTTTGTCCGTAACATCTGGCTGTAAAATATACTTTCCCTGTGAATCCTTTAACTTGTCCAGATAGTTATAGCCGGACTGATTTGTAATAACGACCGACGATGCCGCGATTGCCGGGTCTAATGTTACGTTGAACACATCTTTCAAGTCGTCGAATGTCTCAATAACAACTTCTTTGCCATCTGTAATGTCTTTCATTACTTTTAGAATTGCCGCGTTACGTGTTGCGCGTGACTTTTTTGCAATCCACTTATTTAAGTATCCTAAAATGTTCTCTGCTGTATCCTGTAACAGTTCCCTTGTAGTCTTTAAGATGCCACCCTTTTTCTTAATTTCATACTTTACTGTTGTAAACTGTGGTGTATTGCCTTCTGTAAACTCTGCGCCCTCGTCTACGTCCTCCCACGGTGTAGAATCTGCATCTTTTTCCATTACGCGGCTGCCGCTCTTAGTTGTTACGTGTTCCGTATTTACGTACTGTTCTAAATCGTCCGAAGTTCTGCGCAGTTCGATAATTTTCGTTTTTACGTCTTCCGGCACAGTAAAACCGCCGTCTTCCGGTGACGTTTCTGACATTGCGTTCATGATTTTTTCATCTTTTTCCGGCATTCTAATACGTTTTAAGCCACACACAATTCGATTCACAAATGCCGCAGCAACTTCCTTAACGCTCGGCTTTTTTTCCTCTCCCATTCTTGCCCCGCCGCCGTTTCTAATATGGTCTTTGATTTCTTCTTCTTCTTCTTCTTCTAAGTCCATAAGCAGATTAAATTTATCCTGCATTTCTACAAGCTCCTTTTTTGCCATTTTGGCTTTAAGAATCTTGTCCTCTGCAATATAGTCTTTAACTTCCTGCTTCTTGGCATTAATCTGTTCCAGTAACTTTTTTAATTCGTCATTCATGTTTTTTCTTCCTTTCTGTTCTGCTTCTTTAAGTTCCATATAAAAACAAGTCTTCTAATATCTTGTTTTTCTCTTTTTCTGCTACCGTTTTGACTTCTTCCGCTTCTACATTTTGGATTTTTAAGTCTTTCGGTGTGTTCTTATACCTTGCAACTGTCTTTTCTGTTGTATATGCCACAAGTGCTTCAACAGTGTTATCCTGCTGTACATCAAATACCTTTGCAGCTTCTTCTGCCGTGTACCATGTTTCTGCATTAATCGCATCTGTTATCTGCTCCGCTGTAATCCCTTTACATGTTTTTGTCAGGTAGATGTCTGTAATCATCTGCTGGCAACGGTTCAGATTTTCAACAATTTTCGTCATATCGTCCGCGTTGCCGTATACAAATGTAAGTGGCTTATGTATCATTAATTGCGCACCTTTTGCAATAATAATTGTGTCGCAAGCCATCAAAATAACACTTGCGATAGATGCTGCAATTCCTTCTACTATTCCCGTAATTTTCCCGGTGTGGCGCTGTAAAATGTTATAAATCCCAATGCCCGCGAACACATCGCCGCCGCCGCTGTTAATATGCAGCGTAATATCTGCATTAGTGTCTATAGTCCGCATAAAATCCGCTATAGACTGCGGGCATGTGTCTTCTGTGCACCACCTGTCTGCGTTCGTGCTTACGATGTCGCCGTATATATACAGGTCTGTTGTGCCGTTGTCGTTTTCCAGCGTTTCTATATAGCCAACATTTTCAACTTTTTGGCGTGTCTGCCGTATAAATTCCATTTTAGGCATCTTCTTCATCTCCTTCCTGTTCTTCTCCTGGTTCTTCCGGGTCTTCCTGCTCTATGTCTTTTTCTTCCCATTCGTCTTTTGGTGGTAGTTCTTCCGGTGGTTCTTTATTCTTTCCATACGCTGCGCCTACATCTGTAAGTTTTACATATGTGCCGTTTACGATAAGAACGTCCCCGCCTTCTTTGTCTTCTAAGTCCAACTTTCTGCGGGCTTCGTTTATCGTTTCCATGCCGTTGTTTACAGCACTTGTTAAAATCTTCATCTGTGTAGCGCTGTCTGTCCTTAATAATGCCTTTTCGTTTAGTCGGAAGTATTTACCGGCTTTTATGTCTTCTTCCGGCGGAAGCTTATAGTTTACTTCTTCCTCGTATTGTTTTAAGACGAAAAGCATAGTGTCTACATAAAAAGAAAGCTGTTGCATTTCGCTATTGCTGTAACTGCTTTTGCTGTAGTCGTTTATCTGATTCGGTTTAATGCCGAAAGCTGCGGCAATCTGTAATGCGGAATACTTTTTCAATTCCACAAACTGCGAATCCGACAATTTAACATCCAGCGGCGTTAGTTTCATGCTGTCTGGGATTGGCAACACTTTACCGCTGTTGTCACTTCCTGCCCCGAAGCGCTCTATAATTTCCCGCATTTTCTTTATTTTCGTTTCGTCTAAATTTCCGGTATATTGCAATGTTGCTTTTGCCGTTAATCCATTCTTGTACAAATTATTTAAAAAGTTCTGTGCTTCAATCACACCGTCTACCATTTCTTTTAGGATATATTGCACCGGGTATCCTGCTATCCCGTCCATTGTGTGGGACGTCTTGAAATGCAGTATTTCGCTGCTTTTAAAAATGTACTGCTGCCCGGAATACTTATCCGTGTACATGTACCAGATAGCATTTTCTTTCGTAAAATATCCGGCATCATCTACAATAATCTGTACGCAGTCAGACGGCAAAATCCACAATCCTAATGTTTTAACTTCTCCGCCGAATTTCCTGCGTTCAAATTTCCTTTGTATATACACATAGGCATTGCCGTAATGATTGCGGTTTACTTCTACCGTGTTCCAAAAAATTGTTGGCGTCATATATGGATTAGGGCGAATCCTTAACAATCGGGATACGTCTGTATCTTTTAATTTTTTAATGCCCTTGCTCGTTTCTTGGTAATATTTCCATGGCATCTTGGCGAGTGTTTCACTCATCATTTTCAAGCATGTGAAATATGTAACATCGGCAGTCGGTTCTTTTCTTTTCCCATGCAAAAGTCCCAGCCATTCAAGCCCGCCTTCATCGTCTTCACGTTTTGCCTGGGACGGTAAAACGTTAATGTTAAACATTTGTGCAATTTTTAATCCGATTTTCTGCCGGAAGTTCATCCTTTCACCTTCTTTCTAAATCCCTAATTTATCCATGAAGTCAAGCCAATCCGCCGCCTGCTGTTCTGCGTTTTCTTTCGCTTCTCCGCTCATTGCCTGTGTCCATGCATCTATGATGGCATCTATAATATCAATGCGGTTTCCCGCTGTTTCTTTGTCAATCTTGATTTCTCCGAAACTATTTGTTGTTACTTTTGCGTTTGCAAGCGACCACTGCACAGAATCATTTTTTTCGTGTTCCACGTTCCCGGCTTGAATTTCAAGCCGGAAATCCTCGGTTGCATCGCCCAACGACCGCGCCGACTGCGCTACCGCCAAACTGTCGCAATCCAATTCTTCCAAATCGCTTAAAAATGCAGATGCATTGTGCGGGTCGTAACATATATACTGTATTTTTAACTTATATTCTTTTATTATGTTTTTTAAATAAGCTATAATATACTTGTAATCCGTCTTTATGCCGCCCAGCGTTTCCGTTACGGTAATCCAGCCATTTTTTACCCAAATATCATAAGGCGCTCGGTCTGTCTGCATATGTTCTTGCATACGGTTTGCCGGTATAAAGCTGTGTGCGTGTGCAAAGTATTTCTTTGTGCCGTCCGGTGTTAAATATGGAATTACGATTGCTAAGGACGTTAAATCTCCACCGCTGGATAAATCCAAACCGATATAGCAGCACATTTCCCGAAAGTCTTCGAGTGTTCGCGGGCTTTCGGATTGTATCCACCAATCCATATTTTTTATATAGACGTCTTCCGTGTACTGTATCCAGCAATTCAGCTGTTTAACGATAAAGTCCCTTAAATCCGCGCCGCCCTTTGCTTTCGCTGCGATTGCTATAGGTTTCATGTTTTCGAGGGCTTTCGGATTGTACTCTAATACCGGATTAGCTTTCAGCCAGTTTTCCGGCTTCCACATGTCATCTTTTTCATCAAGCTGCGCAATGTAAACAAATCGGCTTTCATTTTCGACTGCTCCGGTTACTACCTGTTTGCAGTATTCATATTCTGCCCGGCATGGACTTTTTAGGTCAAAGCCTGCCGTTGTGATTATGCTTATAAGCGCGGATGGAAGCATTTTTATACCGCCCTCAAGCAACTTAAACATCTGGTCTGTTTTGTGGGCGTGGTATTCGTCCACGATTCCAAGGTAAGGACGAAAGCCGTCAATGCTCTTTGTGTCGCCGCTCAAGGCTTTTATTGTGCTTTGAGTAAGTTTGCAGTCAATTGTTGCATTATGTTCATGTATGTCAAAGCATTGTTCCAAATCCTCATCAGAACGGATAAACTTGACAATTTCCTTAAAGACAATTTTAGCCTGCTCTGTTTTTGTTGCTGTACAATAAATCTGTCCGTAATTGAAACCGTCGAAATTGCCATAGTATGCCGCCAAAATTCCGTTTAAAAATGACTTGCCATTTTGTCGTCCTAACTGAATGTAGCTTGTACGATAACGTCTATCATTGCCGTCTTTTGTTCTCCAACCATTCAGCGAACCTAATATAAAGCACTGAAACGGATACAGTTCTACTGCTTTAGGTTCTGTCCCTTCTGCAATCGTTAATGTTTCCGCAAAATTGCATATCCGTTCCGATTCTTCTATTGAAAAGTAGTATCTATATGGCGCCGCCTTTGATTTTTCGATATCGTCTAAGTGCCGTTTGCAGGTTGCTTTTACCAGTTCCCCGGCGGTTATCCTGCCCGCTAATACATCACGGGCATATTGTGTTGCTCTATCCTGCATATGTATCCTTATGCAAATTTTGCAAATTTATTTTGCGGTTTTTCCTCTGTTTTTGGAACAACCAAGCGGCATCTGCTCGAAATTGTTAAACCGAAATCTGCCGCGCCTTGTCGGCACTGCTTAAAATATCTATCCTGTAGCAGTGCCAGCCGCTCGACTTCTGGATTGACTTCTAGTTGTCTTACGACATCTCCGTCTTGATTTAGATATTCTTTTTCAATCATTATTTGCTGTTGATTTAGCAGCTGTGTAACTTCGACATATTTTTCCTGTGCAATCGTGAAGCGTGCCAAACTGTCAATATCAAGGTTGCTTATTAATTTAATGTTCTGCAACTCTTTTGCAATTTTTTTAAATGTCTTTTTTTGTGTCGGTGTCAAGTAAGCGGGTGCGGTTACTTTATCTGCCGCCGCTTTGACTTCGTTTCTTTGCCGTTCTGCAATCTCTGCCTTCGTCAGATGTTTTTTCCCTTTCGCAACAACTAATTCAATTGGTTGTCTTTGCCCTGCCACTCGCTTTCACCTTCTTTCTTTTTTGTGTCAGAATCTGACACATTGTTTTTTTGTTTTTTCAAAATTTTCCGTGGGGAGTTTTTTCCAAGCAAAAGGGTATACGCGACTTTTGTTAATTCCTTAACAACTTTTTAATACTCCCCCTGTCCAGTCACTCCTGTGTCGTTCTCGCTTTGGTATTTCTCTATTAGTCTGTAAAGTAGCTGTTGCATTGCCTTTTTGTCCGCTGTGCTGCGGTCATAGGCGGCTTCTATCCTGTTGTGTGTGTCGCTGCTTAATGGAATAAGGTTATCCGCTTCAAGTCGTTTGCTCCAGTCGTCCGCAATAGGTACAATGTGATGTACCATGTCCGCGCCTTTTATTACGTGGTCTACATAGTACGCATATATGTCTATGTAGTCGAATCGTTGCAGTGCTTCGGCTCTTGTCTTGCGCCACGCTGTGCATGTGTAGAAGTCTGCCGCCTGCTTATTGCGGCGGTGCTTATTATATTGCATGTGCCGTGACTGCTGCCCCTGCTGCCGTTGTTCGCACTCCTTACACATTTTTATGTTTTGTGGTATAATTGCCCCACACTTGCATTTATGCAACAGCATTTCCTTTATCCTTTCCTGCGCTGTACAGGTATGCCCCTTAAACGCAACAAAAGACCGACAGCATACAACAATAGTTGTTGTGCCCTCGGTCTTCTTCGTAACTCTACAAGCTATATTCTATTTATATTTATACTTATTTAAAACCCTTGTTTTTTCCGCCTTTTTCCCCTTGTTTTCCCTCTGTTTTTCCCTATTTTTCTATATTTTTAGTACAATTTATCCTATTTTCTTACATCTTTTACAGTGCTTTTACACCGTATAACTTCACTGCCATTTTCCTGTTTATCTCTTTTATCCAATTTGCCGGGCTGTTTTTCCCACAGTTTAATTTTTCGGCGATGTCTTCCAGTGTCTTTTGTTCTATATAACGCATTTCAAAGGCTTGGTATTTATACAGCAATCCCTTTTTTGCATATTCTTCTTTTACTTCTTCCATGGCACGCTCGATATTAATTATCATCATTGCTGTTTGCGCTTTGCTTTCTTTTATGCTTTTCAGCTCTGCATTTTCGCCTTTTAATTTTTCGTATTCTTTGTATTTACCCGGATTTATTTCTTTTTCCTCTGTAACGGCATTTTCTATGTACCTTTTCAATTCGCTGTATGATTCCATAAGTTGCCGCGTGTCGTTCCATGCCTTTTCTTTTTCTGTTTCTTCTTTTCCTCTTTTCATTCCTTTTTCCTTCTCCTTTTTTAATTTCAAGAAACCGCCACCTGTACAAGCAGATAGCGGTTTCCCTTTTTTAATTATTTTCTTTTATAAACTCTTTCATGAAGTTGGTTACTGCTGCCGTTTGGCTCACTCCTGCCTTTTCACAGGCAGCGGCGAAATCGTCAGCAAGTTCCTTTTTCATTTTAAATCCTTTTGTAATTATGCCGGCTTTTTTCCGGTATCTCTCTGTTGCTTCGGTCTGTGCGCTTGGTTTACCTTTTGGCATTTTTAAACTCCTTTCTTGTCATTTTTATAACTTGAATCAGTCCGTTCATTCCAGCTATCAATAGTATCACGCTTGTTGCTGCATTTTTGTTTGCCATAAACAGTACCCATGCAGACACTAAAAAAATTTTTGCTGTTTTTTTCATTTTTTATATAAGATGTGCTATAATAAGAAGTGTAAAAGGTCGGGCGGTTCCCCGCCCTTCCCTTTTACTTGAAAGCTTGGATTAGTTCGGATATTGCTGTTATCACTGCGGATATTGAGCCTACCCCATAAAAGATGATTTCAGCTTTTATCCGAACTATTTCTAACTTCTCCAGCTTTTTCTTCTTAGACATCTTTTTTCCTCCTTTCCTTAACTTATGTATTTATTATATCATAGGGCTACCCTTATGTCAATACTTTTATTATTTTTTCTTTTATTTTTTAATTATTCGCTTATTTATTTAATTGTCAATGTGCTTTGTGTCTTTCATTTTTCTTTGCCCTTTCGTGGGCTTTTTTTCTTTTCCTTTTTGCTTCACTTCCTTTCTGTTCGTTTACGTAAAAGGTAGCGGCTCGGTGCTTGCTTCTATTGGCATAAATCCGCCGTTTTCTGCTGCCGCCGGTTCTTCCCTCTGTCCTGCATTATTGCTTTCTGCTGCCTGCTTGGATTCCGCAAACTCCGCAGATTCAACAACAATATCTGTTGTATACACTCTTTGCCCTTCTCTGTTTGTATAACTTCCCGTTTGGATTCTTCCCTCTATAGCAAGCTTTATCCCTTGCCGCCCGTATTTTTCGATAAACTGCCCGATTTTCCCAAATGCTACGCAACTAATAAAATCCGCTGTCTGCTGTCCTTCCTCTCTTTTTATTTTCCTGTCTACAGCAAGCGTAAACCGGGATACTGCCATTGGTTCATCCCCGTCTGTATATCGAGTTTGTGCATCCCTTGTCAGCCTGCCTATTAATATTGCTTTATTCATCTTTGTACCTCTCTTTTAACTCCCTTGCAATTTCTAACTGTCTTTTTAATATTTCCTGTTCTTCTTCCATGTAGTTCTTTTTTAATTCCACAGCTTTAGAATACTTATATACTTGCTGTAGTCTTTTGCGTTTCTGTATTAATTCCCTTTGTTCCTCGTTCATGTATGTTATTGTGTATTTTGCGCCACAATTCGGGCAGGTAAAAAATATTTCTTCGATGTCCTTGCCGTTTTTGTCTTTTTCCACTACCCGGCTTTTTTGCCGGGCTTGGTGTTCTTTAATCTCTTTACTGCACTTATCGCATATTATCATTTTTGTTTTCTCCTTATTCATTTGATTTTAATATCACTTTCGGAATGTCAAGTCCTTCCGTCCTCAATTTCTCCGACAACTCTGCAAGTTGCATTGCATATATTTTTTCATATGTTCGCCCTATGTGCTTCTCATCGCTCCACGCTGTCATATTGTTCCCATTTATAACTATGTTTTTTTGTGTTGTAGTTATAAGGGTTTTAACTTGGTGTGCAAGTGTCTTTCCTGTTCCTCTGCCTTGGAAAGGATATTCGCTTTTTTTCGATAGGATATAATCTTTCTGCCATTTTTCAAATTTTATGTTTAGCGTTCTTTCAATTTTTTTCAATGTTTTTTTATTGTTTTTGTATACATCTGAATTTAATTTTTTTATTGCTGTTTCTGCAAAGACTTGTGCACTGAATATATCTCCGTCATTTAACACAGTATCATACGTTTCCCCTGTTTTTGTATTCTTAATTTTTACAAGATTCCCGTTTAGTGTCCCTTCCGTCTGCTCAATTTTAATTTTTAAGTTCTTTTCATTTTCTAGTGTTTTTCGGATTGTTTCATATATTCCTTGTCCTTCCGCGCTTTCTTTTTTTATGTCGTCTTTTATTGCTTCACTGTATGCCTGTCGTTTTATCATTTTGTATGTTTCCCACCTCAAAATACATTCATCGGAATCCGGTATACATATACATTTACTGTTCATCTTGCAATTTTTACATTTTAACGTCATTTTGTTCTTTGCTCCTCTCTTTGCACTTCCCGGCTTTACCGCAACCATATATATACTGTCCTTGTGCGTTTTTCCCCAACTTTATGCGGAATAGGCAGGAATCACAATGTTTCTGTAGATTATTAATGTTTATGCCCTCTGTCTTCATCTGCTGCCCTTTCTATTCGTCTTTAAGCCCTAATATGCAATAGCCGTCCTGTAATCCTGTAAACTCTTTAAGCATGTATGTTATAAGCTTTCTGCACGTTTTCCCTGTTTCTTCTCCTGCTTCGTATTCGTGTAGTTCCAGTATCTCCCCGACTTTGTAATTTCGGTCATTTTTGCGCAGTTCAAACGTTTTCATATTGTTCTTTACGTCCTCAAAAAATTCTTTGCCAATTTTAACGCTGTGTACCTTTTTTTCTTTTTCGCTCGGAAGTGTCTTTATCCTTTCCGCTTCTTCCTGCTCTTTTAACTTCCTTGTAGTTTCCCGGTCAATTTTTTCCTGTTCTTCGTTGTATCGCTGTTCTGCCGTCTTCTGTGCTTCTGCTCTGTTTAAATACCTGTCACAACTTCGACATGTCCCCGTTTTAACATTGCAACTTTCGTATCGTGCGCAGCTGTAGCACAGGGAAGTTATGCTTTCCGGGTGCGCATCTTCGTATTCGTCCAGGTCTTCTTCCGGTTCGTCCGGTACTTCTTCCGTTTCGTTTTGTGTCTTTTCCGTTTCATTCGTGTTTTCTTCCTGCATTTCAATTTGTCCTGGTATCTGTTCATCGTCCGTCTGCTGCCGGTTGGCTTCCTTGGCTTCTTTAATTTCTTTAAACGTCAATCCGCTTTCCTCGTATTTTTCTAACATGTCGTTTTGTTCTTCCTCTGTCATGCCGCTAAGTTCGTAAGCGGCGGAAAATGTCAATCTCCCCTCTTTTAGTTCTTCCGTAAATTGAGGGATAAGGCGCTTGTTAATGCTTTCTATCTGCGCAATTTTGGTTATTGGCATTTTTAACATATCGGCGATTATATCCCGCAGTCTTCCGCTATCCAGCTTGTACCCCTGCAAAGTCAAGCCGTCTTTTTTCATTTTTTGCAGGGTTTCTTTCAGTTTTTGTTCTTCCTCCAATATGTCTTTAACTGTCTTATTGCGGTATGTATTCGCAATAATAAGTTGCACGATTTCCTCGTTTTCCTCTGCCGGTGTTTTTACTTGGCAGGAAACGAACTCAAATTCTTTGTGTCCCTGCTCCGTTAAAAGTTTTAACGCTCTCCACCGTCTTTCCCCGGCAATAAGTCGATAATCCCCGGATTCACCCGGTGCGTATACTACTGTTAGATTTTCCAATAACCCTACCGCGTAGATATCCTGTGCAAGCTGTTCTATATCCGGCATACTATAGAAATTCTTTGCATTGCTGTATATTTTATTAATGCTTATATCCTTTACCCTGAATCTTGCTTTCGGTGTGTTGTCTACTGCTGCCGCCTGCGTGTTCTTATTAAGTGCGTCTATTACATTCCATGCCATATCCTTATCTCCTCTCACTACTCCGTAAATTCTATTACAATTTCTTTCAATTCTTCCGCTGTCAGGCTTTTTATATCTTCGTCCTGTTGTTGTATTAATTCCCTTACTTTTTGCCTACTTACGTATATCTTCATCGTTTTTATTGCATTTGTAACCGCTTTTCTAATTTGCTTGTCGGTTTTTATGCTTTCATCTTCGTCTATCTCTTTAAATATTCTTTCCGCTTCTCTCTTATCTATCGTGTATAGAGTCTTCAGCTTGCGTTGTTCCGTTTCTGTCTTGCTTTTTTCTTTTGTGTGTCTTGCCTGCTCTATTTCCTTTTTCATCTGCTCGTATTCTTGCAGGCTTATAGTTATCAGCGGCGGCATATTGTTCATGTTCATTTTTTACATCCCCTTTTTATATTTCTTTTAAAAGTTCTTCCGTTACCGCTCTATAGTCCTGTGTTGCTATGCAGTTCTTCGCAAATGCAGGAAGTGGCACATGTGCGATTGTAGATTTTTCCGCAACTACAGACCGCCGCACTGCCGTAGAAAAACAATTAAATTCTGCTGCCGCCCATTCCTTTACCTGTGCAGTCGTTTTATTCTTCTGCTGCATAGTCAACAACACTTTTGTTTTAATATCCGGGTTTAACGCTCGTAATGTCTTTATCTGTTCATTTGTATTTAGTGCCGCTTCTACCTCAAACCCGCCGACCTTTACCGGTTCAATCAGCATATCCGCCGCGGTCAATACGTTTGTCACGGTCATATCCATAAGCAAGCCACAATCTACAATGCAATAGTCATATGCTTCTTTTACTTCTTCCATAGCCGCCGTGAACCGGGTAACTTGGTTCTGCTGTTCTGTAAGCATAAGATTCATATTAGTTCGCATCAAATAACCATTTGCCGGGATAATGTCGATGTTGTTATATACTGTCGTCTGTATCAAGTCCGCCGTTGCATATGCTCCGCCTGTCGTTCTGTGGTTTTCTAACAGTTCTGCCATTCCCTGCCCTTCCTCATCGTACCGACCGTACAGCATTGATATATTCCCCTGCTGGTCCGCATCTGCAATCAATACTCTTTTTCCTTTTTCCTCTCCTAAAATGTAGGCTATTGCCGCCGCTGTCATCGTCTTCCCGATTCCGCCTTTTTGGTTCATTACTGCTATTATTTTCATGCGTTTGTCCTCGCTTTCTTCCCTTTGTTTTATGCTGTCGCAATTATTGTTTCGTAACTTTCTAATTCTTCCAACGCTCTTTTATAGCACTGTGTTTCATTTTCTTCCTGTACATCTACAACTACAGTTTTGCCGCTTAATGTTTCACGGTATATTTTTATTTCCATCCCTCTTGCACAACTCATGTCATATAGGCGCATATTGTAGATTTTGCGCATTTTTATGTATTTGTTGTAAAATGCCCGCATTGCGTTTTTATAGTCCTGTTCTTCACTCTCCATTGTCTGTCCTTTCCCAGCCCTCTTTTAAATACAACATAACTGTGCCATCGTCATTATTTTCTTGAAAATGTATATATTCTTTTCCAATTGCACTTATATATTTTTCTGCTTCTTCTTCAGAGAAGCACAATACACTATCCATTTTTATTTTTCCTTTCTCTGCCTTGTCTGTTTAAGTTCGCCGTTTTTTATAACGCTGTTATTCGGCATCGTCATCTGCTGCCGTGCCGTTCCGTTTTCTTCGTTTCCCGGTGTGCATAACTGCAAATACTCCCGCAGGATATTAACCGCATCTGTTGCTGTGTAACAGGTTGCCGTATAGTGTCCAGCTGCCGCCATATCATACAAAAATTCTTTCTGTGCCTGTGTCCGTGTACCGTCCCCGAACTTCATTTCGATGTACAGCCCGCAGTATTGCCCTTTTGGGTATGGCAAGCACAAATCCGAAACCCCGGCTTTTACTCCCATCTGCTTTAGTTTAACGGCTTCAACTTGGTTTCTGCTGCCGCCGTTTGGCACATGGTGCAGCCATTTTAATTCGGGATACTGGCGCATGTGCCAGCGTGCCCATTCCACAACATTAATCTGTTCCGTATCTTCGGAACGCTTCGCATATCTTACATTCATGCTTTTTGTCCTCTCTTTCTTCTCTTTCTTTGATTTACTTCTGTCCCATATTTTTCATTCAACATTGTATTGGTGTTGGTGTTGCTTCTTGCGTTACCGGCTTGTACATTCTCGCGTAGATGTAAAAACGGCGGTTTATGTCGTTGTAACGAATTTCATATTCGCTCAATTTGTATCCGTCCTTTTTGTACCACTTATTTAATTTGTCTTCGATGTTCGCTCTACCGGTAACTATTTCGTTTATGTCCTTCTGTTTAAACTTATAGTGGTTTTTCTTAATATTTGGCTTTTTAAGTCCTTTGCTGGCGCTCCATGTCTTTTGATACTTGCCTTTTTCTTCTTTGGGCTTAGTTATGTACTTAGACAGTCCAACAAGTCCATTTTCGTCTTTGTGCAGGCGGCGGACTTGATTTCTTCTGCCTTTCTGCCATATCCTCTCTACATCGTCCATTGACATATCGCCGTCCAGTACGATGTGGTGATGCCATCGCCCTTTTGCGCCGCACTCGGTAACATACACATAACGCAGATTCGGCAAGCCGTCTTTTTTTCTTTTGGTGTTAAGACGGCGGATATAGTTCTTTATATCCTTTTTTGCCTGTTCCATCGTTTCCGGGCTGTATTCATCTGTGTAATTTAAGGTCGCCCAGATGTCGTCGTTGTCAAAATTTGCAATTATAGTGCGCTCGCACATTTTGCGGCTATTCTTCTCGTTCAGATTGTGCTGCGCCCGTCTTTGCCGCTCAATCTGTAACTCTGTCTTTACGCTTTTATATTCCTGTGGTGTAAATTCGGGATATATTTCCACTTCAAGCTGTTCAGCCGCTTTTATTTCTTTTGTCGCATATATAGACTTTATTATCCCCTGTTTCCACAATCTTTCGATATTAGATTCTTGCACGTCTTTAAGAGCCTTATCAAAAATTGCTTCATAGTCGTAATCTATATATACTTTTTTTCTCTTTCTTTTCTTTGTGTCCTTTGTGTCCATACTTCTGCCCGCCTGCTATGTATTTTAGATATTTTTAATTACATCGTTGACTTGTTACTATCTATTACAAGTCCGAAAAAACGTTTTTCAGCCCAGCGCAGTATTGACACTTTTATAAATGTGCGATATACTAATGCTGTACTTATTCAGTTACCTTGTAATACAGGGCAACAACCCGGAAGGCATTCGGACTTTTTATATCCGAATGCCTTTCTCCATATCTATGAAGCTTTTTCAGCTTCTTTTTTCCTTATTCCTTTTAATTCTACCTTCACGCCGTCATTGCGTTGTGTAAGGATTAATGCAATCATTCGGAATGCTCTTTCTACATTCGGAATGTTTTCCGGGTTGTTCGGGTTTCTGTATTCTTTTAATTCTGTTTTCATATGTTTTCGCTCCTCTCTAATCCGTGTATATGTACACATATTTAATTAGTCTGTATGCTCTGTTTTTCTGCTCCTTGTTCATTTTTCGCAGTAATCTACATATTTTTACTATTGTCATGTGTTTTTGCTCTCCTCTCGCTTGCTCTGTTGAATTGTGGTGAAAGATTCTTTCACTGTTCTTATTTCGCATTATAGTGTAAAATTCTTTCACTGTCAATATTTTTTGGAGGTATCTTTTTATGTTTGGCAAGCGTTTAAACGAAACACGCAAAAGTAAAGGCTTTACTGCTCAAGCTATGGCTAATCAACTTCATGTTGATATACGCACATACAGGAACTACGAAAGTGAACATTCTTATCCATCATTAAAATTACTGGTTAAGATTGCGGATATTCTTGATGTATCTACTGATTATCTTCTTTGTCGTGATGATTTTCTGAAATCTCGCGGAGTTTTCTCTGATGAACATTAAACAAGTCCTCTAACTTGTCCCATAATTCAACACGTCCAACTGTTCTGCCCGCTTCAATCATTTTGTAATATCTCAAGCCGATATTCAGCTTATCCGCAACTTCCTGTTGTGTCATGCCCGCCGCTTGGCGGGCTTCTTTTAATTTCCTGCGCATCTTGTCCGTTCTTTACTCCCTTCTTTATTTCGTGTATATGTACACGTATTTAATTAGCCTGTATGCTCTCTCAAGCTGTTGTGGTGTCATTCTGCTCAATATCCTATATGCTTTATAAATCCTAAATGCCATGCGTTCTCGCTCCTCTCGTTTTACATACAATCTGTATGTATTATCTGTATCCATAATGTAGTACAATCTGTATGTAATGTCAATAGTTTTTTGAGAGGTAACACACATGTTTAATAAACGTTTACGCGAAATGCGTAAAAAAAGAGAATTTACACAACAAAACATGGCGGATTTATTGCAAATTTCTTTAAACTCTTACCAAAAGTATGAGCAGGCGGAACGCTGTCCGTCCTTTGATACACTTGTAAAGATTGCCGATATTCTTGACGTATCACTTGATTATCTATTCTGTCGCGATTCATTCATGAAATCTCACGCAGTATCTTCTGATGAACATTGAACATTTCTTCAAGTCTGTCCCATATCTCAAAGTTTCCCGTTCTGCTTCCGTCTTCGATTTTCTGATAATATACAAGTGTAATATTCAATTTGTCCGCAACTTCCTGTTGTGTCATGCCCGCCGCTTGGCGGGCTTCTTTTAATTTCCTGCGCATCTTCTTTTACGCTCCTTTTTTTGTCGCTTTGTCTGTCTTTCTTTTCTATGCAATTACCGTAATTTCTTTGTCTGTGCGATTATAGTAAAATACGCTGTCTGTACAACGCATATTGTTTGCATCTTTGTGTTTGCTAAGTATTTCTCTATAGCCACTGTCGCAAATGCTTTTTAATCCTTCCGCATCGTTTCCGGTCGCCCGTAATGCAATCGCTTCATCTTTTGTCGGGAATATCACTATTAAATCATCGTTTATCTTGTTGGCTATATCTGCCAGTACATTTTTATTCAGCCCGAACAATGCGCCGTCGTTTCCCCACTTTGATGATATTATGTAAAAATCTTCTTTCATGCCGCACTGCCATTCTTTTTTTCGCATTGCTGCTATAGTTTCCGCGATTTCCTGCGGTGCTCCGTGCTTTTTCAATTCGTATATCGCCTGTTTTTCGATAAAATCCGCGCTCGCCGTGAACCGCGGTTCTAAAATCCGGGCAGTGTTCTTCTGTCCTGCTTCGTACAGGTCAGATTCTGTCATTTTCAGCATTTTCATAACTTCGCCTGTTATTTCAATGCCTGCCTGTTTTTCATCGTCGGTGTGCAATACAAGTCTGTACACCATTGCCATGCCGTAATATTCCCGGTACGGTCTATCTTTTAACATGGCATCGTCAAGGCTGGTAAGATAGTATATTGTGTTATCCTGCGGCTTTGCTGCTTCAAAAAATTCTTTAACAGATGTGCCTTTGTCTGTCATTTTTTTGAAGATTTCGTTTTTTGTCGCTTTTTCCGCTTTGATATACTGCTCTGTCATTTCGTTCACGAGTGTTTCAAAATCCACGTCAGTATTTTCATATATTCTATATACTTCATAGAGATTTGCCGCCGGAGAAATTCTCCTTTTATTCGCCTGTCGCGGCGGTGCAACCGTGAATCTGTCGCCTTTTATTGTGTCGCCGCTGATTACCATAACTGTATAATCTGCGTATTCTGCTGGCAGTTTCTTCTTTACTTCTTCGCATATTTTCTTTTTAAATTCGTTGTACTTCATTTTCATTTTTTGTACCTCTCTTTGTTTTTTATTAAGCGCGCTAATCGGGACAACCGGAATCGAACCGGTTTTCAAAAGGGCGGGTGTTGCGCGAGGGGGAGAGTTGCAACATTCCTTTTGGTTTTACCTATAGTCCCGTGAGCCGCATAACAGTGGTAACACAGCACCGTTATGCGCTGTTGCGATTCTTTTATTTTGGCGGTGGTAGCTGTCTAGATATCTTTTTTCATCGTCAAAAAACAGGGAACTACCGCAACGAAACCCGAAACCCAGCGCAACATTTGACCGCTACGCGGGTACTGAATACATTTACTTTTATCTACTTTACTTTATTTACTTTTTGTTTAGATTTATTTTTGTTGTTTTTGGTTGTGCTTGCTCCTTTTTTCTTTTTTATTTGCTATATTTGCTATAATCTGCTGCCTTATTGATTACTTTCTGCGGTACATTGTGAACTGGTCGCACCGCATACGTTTCTCGTTCGGTGCTACTCTTTCGTAGCCAGGAACTGGTAACATTGCCGCCACCTTTCCCGGATATGACTGCGCGGCAATAATACTGCCGATGATAACAAGGGTTTTACTGGTTGCGCTGTATCGCTTCACAAAGTCTTTTTTAATTTCTGCGATAATCGCCGCGCCTTCCGCTGTCGGCTCGAATTTTGGTTCTGTATAGATTCCACCCCAGTAAACTTGTGTTGTGCTGGCATTAATTAATTTGTCCGGGTTGTTTTCTACTGTTACAAGTTCGCCGTCCGTATCCTGCATTACGATGTTATGTGGTGTAGTGTTTGCAACCACGATTCCATTTTTAAATTCCTTGAATTTTGTCATGTCTTTTTACCTCTTTCTTAATCTTTTCTCTGTTTTTTCATGCCGTTCCGCCCCGATGGCATCAAGTGCCTTTTCGGTCTGTTCTGTCGCTTCTTCGGCAAGTATTTTTCTAACAACGGTTAGACTAATTTTCAGTGCTGCCGCAATCTGCGGCGCTGTGTACTTGGCTTTATGCAGCCGTTTTATTTTCTCGCGCATTTTTCTTATTTATCCGCCCCCTTTCTGTTGGAAACCAATCAAGTTGTTTTGGTCGTCAAATTCCATTTTTACTTGTCCTTTTATATCCGTGTCTTCTAACCACCAATCAAATACATCTTGTGCATTTTTCCAATCTGTTTTATCTCCGTCTTCTTTTCTGTGTTTTAACATTCTTGTAAACGCTTGCAGATACATATTTTTGTATGCCGGATACTTTTCAAATTCCTTTAGTCTTTCCTTTTTCCTCGCAATAGGGCAGCCAATACAGCCGATTCTTTTACAACCGCCCGGCAATCCATTGTTATACAATGGATTTACTTCTATTTGTTCGTGCTTTATGTACCACCACAAAAAATCGTCCTCCCAATCTAATATGGGATTTACCAGCGTTTTACTGGTTCTATAACAGTTTTCCACTGTCCTGTGACTTTCCGAATTTTCGTAATTTAGAATCAATCCGCCTTTTGTGGTCGTTTCCATTTCTCCTTTTTCCATTCGGCGCATTGCCGCGGTCGGCTGTGGAAATGTTATAATCCCGTGGTTATTGGCTCGGCTTCTGCTTTCTGCAGCTCGCACGCCAGTTATCACTTTTTTACCTTTTCCACTTTTTTCTTTTAATTCCGCACAACAGTACCGGCACAGGCGCGTTGGTGGCATTTTCTTTTTTTCTATTAACTGCCACATCGACAGCCGTGGTCTTTGGATTATTACATCTTTCTTACTCTGTATATAACGCACCGTTTCCGGCGCGTCTACCGTTGTAAGGTTGTGCACAGCCGTAAATAGAACGCCGCTTTTCTTCGCAAGATGTAAAATTACGTCCGAATCTTTACCTCCGCTATATCCGAGTTGATATGGGTCTTTGCTTGCGAACGTCTGCAATATCTCTATTGCACGTTTTTCTTGTTTTTCCATTTAGTCCGTGCTCCTTTTTAAATCTTCTGCAATGCGTTTGCTTGTTTCTGCTGCATTTGCAAACGCATTACCCAGCGTTTCAAAAATTTTCGATACGATTTCCGAAATGTCCGGCATCTTAAATTGTGGCGCCGCGGCTTGCGGTATTATGTTTTCTTTTGCCCGGCTGTTCCTTTTACTGGGTGGATTGTGTCCATATTTCTTTTTGTATGCCTTTTTCCACTGCCTGCGGTTCATTCTTCATCACCGTCCGTTTCTTCCGGCGTGTCCGGTTCTTTCCCCAGCAATGTTTTTTCTAATTCTTCTACCTCGTCCGAAAGCTGCAAATTAATTTCATGCAGCTTTGTAACCGCTTCTTTTACCTTTTCCTGTTTCTCTCCGTCAAAGTTCCAGCTTTCGAGGTTTTCAATCGTGTGCTCTAATGTCTGCTTTTCCTGTGCTTTGATATACAGTTCATTCAGAATTTTTTCTTTTTTTCTTCTTCTTTTTTCAAGAATTTTATCTAAATAAGCTTTCCTTTCTTCCGTCATTTTTTCACCGTCCTTTTTAATAATCAGCTGCAATAATCTCTTTTGCTTTCTGCGTTGTTTCGTCAAGAAGCTTTCTTAATTCTTCTGTCGCTTTTTCGCTGTGGATTCTGTCCGCCTGCATCACAATGTTAAATTTGTTTGCAAATCCGAACCCACGTAATCCGTCTTTTTCCTTATAATGTAACGTTCTTTCTTCCCGAAACACTTTCGCTGTTTCGGAAAATATTACTTTCTTATCTTCCATTTTGTCCCTTTCGTTTGCCTTTTACGACTTTAAAAGCCACAAACAAGCACATCATAATTGTTGCAAGCAATTTAATATGCTTGTTTTCTTTTTTCAGTTCTTCTATCTGGCTTCGTCTTCTTCCTGCGGTTTCTGTCATTGTTCTTCGCAACCATACAGCATCATTTCTCAATGCTCTTATGTCATTAATCATCAGCTGCTCCAGTTCATTTTTTACCGTCCTTTTTTTAAAATGTTCTTTTTGCGGCGGCTTCTTTTAAGATGTCCGCCGCATCTTCTAAGATTAATACCGCTTTCTCTGCTGTAAGCGGCTCCATTTCAAACAGGGTTGTTATTACCTTTTTTGTTATTTCCCTTTCTTTTCCGTCCTGTTTAAAAATAAATTTTCCGTGTATTATGCGCAGGTCCTTTTCGCAGAATCTAAGGATTCTCGCCCTTGTTTCCGGGTCTACTCCCTCGGCTTCTGCTGCCGGTTCTTCATCAAGGTTTTTCAATTCCTCTCTCAACCCGATAATAATGCTGTCATCAAGTTCATTAAGCATTTCGACTGCCTTGTCCGGATGCCCAGCGATGTGCAATCTTTCCGCTTTCTGCTCTATCTTTGTTCTTCTCTTTTCTTCATCAAAAATGCAGTTTAAGAGAATTATTCTTCTCGTTTCCTTTTCCCGCTTTGTCATTTTTTGTCCTTCCTTTCATTTTTGTGCAGCACTACTACCATTACATTTTGCGTATGTGTCCAGTATCCTACCACATACCCAAAATATTTTTGCGCTATAGCCCGATGCAGGCTATTTTTTTCATTCCATATTATTGCATTGTCTTTGAATATGAAAACTATTTCCCCATTTCCCCAGTCAAAACCGGAATATTCTTTTCTAAATTCCTCAAATGTCATCGGATTCACCTTCTTTCTTTCCCTTTAACTATGCCGATTTATTAATCTGCTGTGCCATCGTCATGCCAATCATGACGTTTTTAACCGCTTCCTGGTTTTCTTTTGTCAGCTGTGTCACCAGCCGCACAAACTCTTTTACATCTTTCTTCTTTGTTTCAAGTTTTCCTTCCATACTCTTTTCACTTCCTTTCTTTTGCTGGGCGGCTTGTCCGCCGCCCTTATGGCTTACGGCTTACAGCGTTTCAATAAACTCTGTAGCCGCCTTAATTGTTTTGATAATGAATTTATTTATATCTTCCGGGGCTTGCGCCCCGGTCTTTTATGCTTCTACTGTTTCGCTTCCGGCAAAGAACACTTCTCTGTCGCCCCAGTCACGAATCTTGGCTGTCTTGGCTTCGCTCTGTCTTTCGTTTGGCTTTCCTGCGTGTTGTACAGCTACGTATGTAACTGTTTTTGCTGTTCTCTTTACAACCTCAAATACAACTGCGTTTTCTCCGTATCTCTTACCCTGTTCAAATGTTCTCATGTTGTTCTCCTCTCTGTTTTATTGCTCTCTGTTTTCTACTCTGTAGACATTATAATCTACATTGTAGAACTTGTCAATACTTTTTTGTCTACTCTGCAAACTTTTTTATTGACTAGCTATTTTGTGCATGTTATATTAATAAATGAATTAATACGAAAAGAGGTGATTATGCAAATGACACAAGGCGAGCGTGTAAAAGAGATACGCAAGTCGTTAGGGCTTACGCTTGAAAAATTCGGTGAAAAACTGGGAGTTAAAAAAGGGGCTATATCTGCCATTGAAAATAATAATCGTAATTTGACCGAACAAATGGCAAAATCCATCTGTCGTGAATATAACGTAAATTACGATTTTTTGACATATGGTGACGGTGAAATGTTTGACGATTTGCCGCAGACAGTTATTGATGAGCTGTGCGCGCAATACAATTTGAGCGATTCCGAAAAGGCAATTATTGAAATGTATGTATCATTGCCGGAAGATTTCCGGCAGCTTTTAAAGGAAAGAACAACAGAATTGTTGCATAAGCAAGGTTGGACGAAAACAGAATAATAAAAGCCGGGTGCTCCTCTTATTAGAGTGTTCCCGGCTTTTTGCTTTTATTGCTGTTTTTTTCATAACAAACGCGGGTTATTTTACATTTTTCTACATTTTAATACAAAAATCCCCTTGTTTAGGTTTTTTATGTCATCATATCCATTTTTCATGATATAATCGAATCGGGAATTGTTTAAATATTTTAAACAGGGAGGATTTAATATGCATTATGACTTTGTAGCAATTGACTTTGAAACGGCAACACCCGAAATGAATAGCGCGTGTGCTGTCGGCATCGTATGTGTGGACAATTTTGAAATTGTTCAAAAAGATTATTTTTTAATTCAGCCGCCCGGCAATGAATATTCACCGTACAACACCGAAATTCATGGGCTTACTTCGGAGGATACGAAAAATGCCCCGCAATTCGATTCTATATGGAATCAAATTGCGTATCTATTTGACGGCAGTGCCATCATAGTTGCACACAATGCCCGCTTTGATATGTCTGTATTAAAAGCTTGTTTTGATACATACTCAATTGTTCCACCGGATTTCACTTATATAGACAGCATAGCAATTACCAACCGGCAAATCAGGGATAAGAACATTTCCGGTTCTCTTGAAGCGCGGGCGCAATATTTTAATGTTCCATTAGAAGAACACCATAATGCACTTTGTGATGCTGTTGTTTGCGCTAAAATTTGCATTGCGGCTGTGCGAATGACGAACAGACATTCGTTACACACTTACTGTTTTACTTATCGTACCAGAACTATGCACCAGTTTTCTGAATTAAAACCAATGTTGCGATTTAACCGCCCTCATTATATGGATTACAACGAAAAAGATATTAAAGCGGCTGACTGTGCTGTTAATGAAAGCAATCCGCTATATGGTAAAAATGTCGTTTTTACCGGCGAATTTTCTACAATGACACGAAATGCCGCGGCACAAAAAGTAATTGATGCCGGTGGTTTTGTTAAAAGTGGAGTTAATAAAAAAACTGACTATTTATTTATTGGTGTGCAAGATTCTAATGTTGTTGGTGAAACTGGGCACAGTACAAAAGAGCGCCGAGCAAATGAATTAATTGCGAGCGGTGCGGATATTAAAATATTTAACGAAAAGGACTTTTTAAATATGCTATATAATAAAGGTCAATAAGCAGTAGCAAAAGGGAAGCAGGAACGAACCCGCTTCCCTTTTGCTACTTATGTATGTATACATATTTGCAAAATCTGTATACGCGTTTTAACTGCCCCTCTGACATTCTGTTCAGAAGTGTTACTATCTTTTGAACCATATGCCCTCCCCCTTTCTATGAAAAAGGTAACAGGGATTTTATGGAAAGTAAATACTTTTGCCGCATATTTCCGCATTTGCGGAAATATTAAGGCGTGCTATTGCTGTCAGTGTGGGATTTCTGTATAATATGTTTATTTACATATTATTTATATTCAGAATCAAATAAATCCGTAATCTTGACATTTAAAGCAATTGCTATTGCTTCCAGCTGCCGTAGAGTCGGCGATGTTATACCGTTCTCGATATAATTCAATGTCGTCTTGCTAATCCCTGTCATTTTCTCCAGCTGTGTCAATGTTAATTTTTGTTTGGTTCGTGCCTGCCATGTTAGTATCTTCATGTTGGTATTATGTGCATATGGTGGCATTTTTATTAATTTTTATTATTTTGTAGCATTAAAAAAGGGGCTGCCCTGCAAGCAACCCCAATCAGTTCATTTAGAAGACCGATTCTGTATAAACTGTATTTCTATTTTATCATAAAGTCGGTACTTCTGCAATATGGAAGGGAGTATTTTTTATGTCTTATTTTAATTTTAACCCCGATTTAGTAGGTGTGCGCGTTGTAAAATATATCCGGTGTTCGCACGAAGGGCAAGTCTTGCACGGTGACACGTTGGAAGCGCAAAACTTGATTTTAGATGAATTTATCGCCACTAATAAAATGGTATTGGTGGATACGTTTATTGATGAAGCGATGACAGCGCGAAAGAAATATACAAAGCGTAAAGAATTTGTGCGCCTGCTTGACGGTGTCCGGTCGCATAACTTCGATTTAATTATTTTTACAAAATTAGATAGATGGTTTCGCAATATTGGAGATTACCACAAAATTCAAGAAATTTTGGATGCCAACGGCGTGCAGTGGAAAGCCGTGACGGAAAACTACGACACCACGACAACCAACGGACGTTTACATATAAATATACGTCTGTCCGTAGCACAGGACGAATGTGACCGGGACAGCGACCGAATCAAAGATGTTTTTGCTTATAAGCTTAAAAACAAGACTTTTATATCCGGTGCGCTTCCGCGTGGCTTAATGCTCGATGCAGAAAAGCACGTTGTACACGACCCGGAATGGAAGCAATGGGCATTAGATATGTTCGACCATTTTGAAAGTTGTTGCAGCAAAAGGGATACGCTGCTTTTTTTAATGGACAAATACAATATGTACCTGTGCTATGATACGATTGTTCGTAGTTTAAAAAATCCATTGTACAAAGGATTTTACCGCGACGACCCGAATTTTTGCGAGCCGCTGATTGACCCGGCGCGTTTTGACAGAATCCAAAATCTTGCAATCCGCAATGTGCGCGTGCGACGTTCCCGGCAAACGTATGTTTTTTGTGGTTTGCTTGTATGTGCTTCTTGCGAACATTATATGACCGGTGTTGCTACTTATCACACTTTGTCAGGCGGGAAAGAAAAGATGTATAAAAGATATCGCTGTAATATGCACGCATCGTCACATTCGTGTTCGCACTCTAAAATGTATTCCGAAGAAATGTTAGAACAATACATGATTAGTAATGTATGCTCTGCTTTCTCCAGCTACATTGCAGAATATGCCGTTGCTGCTGCCAGTGCAAAGAAAAAGAATATTGCCGCGGAGATTGCCAAAATTGAGCGCAAACTCAAAAAATTATATGATTTGTTTATGGACGATTTGATTGATAAGGAAGCATACAAAAGTGAATATGATTCCTTTAACAGGCAGTTGAACGAATTAAAAAGCATTCCTTTTGCCCCTGCGAATGACTACCAAAAGGTGCAAGAACTGTTATCCGGTGACTGGTCGGCTGTATATGCCAGTTTCAACAACAATGAAAAGAACGCTTTTTGGAAGTCTTTTATTGACAAAATTGTGATTCATGAAGACGGTAAGATTGATATTATTTTTTTATAGCTTTATGTGTACTAACTATGCATTACCCGTCGGCTCGTCGCAGAGCAGAATATCCGGATTTTTTACGATTGCCCTGCCGATTGCCGTCCGCTGCTGCTGACCGCCGGACAACTGGCTCGGAATTTTGTTCTGATGTTCTGTCAGTCCCAGCACATCAAGCAGTTCATCAATATCTAACGGCCGGCTGCTTAAATATGCGCCGACTTCGATATTTTCACGTACCGTCAGATTTCCGATAAGATTATATGCCTGAAATACATAGCCTAAATGCTTTCTTCTGTATTCTGTCAGCTGCCTGTCGTTCATGCTCTGCATAACCTCGCCTGCTACGGTAACACTGCCGGAATCTGCCGTGTCAATGCCTCCTACGATATTAAGCAGTGTAGATTTTCCCGAACCGGAAGGTCCCAGCAGTACGCAGATTTTCCCTTTCTCCACACCAAGCTGTATCCCTTTTAAAACCTCCACTTTGTTTTCACCCGTTCCATAACTTTTCCGTAATTGTTCAATCTCTAAAAACATAAATTTCTCCTTACCGACTATGTTCATTTATCGTAACATAAAAAGAGTTAGACACTGCTAACTTCTTTCATAATGTTAGCCCTGTCTAACTCTTTTGTCAAGTTCTATTTATTTCCCCTAT
>ERZ1673751.583-NODE-583-length-37868-cov-7.020125_pt1 | contig 37868 bp, 26 predicted proteins | sample MGYA00580202_ERZ1673751 | MGnify/ENA primary metagenome ERZ1673751 (study PRJEB41218, sample SAMN15661780) | gut metagenome | host: Homo sapiens | place: Canada: London | collected 2015-08-20/2019-03-30 | study: EMG produced TPA metagenomics assembly of... | reverse complement strand
CAGCCTGATATTCCTCGGCGCGATGGTGGTTCTGGGAACCGTTCTTGCTATCATCGTTTCCAAGGCTACCAAGGTGTTCGACAAGGTTTTCCCGAGGTACGACGACCTCAATGCCAGCGTTCAGGAGAATATTTCCGGTATCCGCGTTGTAAAGGGCTTCGTGCGCGAACAGCACGAGAACGAAAAGTTCGTGAATGCTTCCGGAAGTCTCTACAGGATGTTCATTAAGGCGGAGAAGATCATATCCTGGAACAATCCGGTTATGATGTTCGTTATTTACGCGTGCATTCTGCTGATATCCTGGTTCGGCGCGCAGTTCATCGTAGGCGGCACCCTCACCACCGGCGAGCTGACCTCACTGTTCAGCTACATCATGAGCGCGCTGATGGCTCTGATGATGCTTTCGATGATCTTCGTTATGATCACCATGTCGGTGGCGAGCGCACGCCGTATCTGCGAGGTGCTCAACGAAAAGTCCGACATCACCAACCCGGAGAACCCCGTTATGGAGATCATGGACGGCTCCATCGACTTCGACCATGTCAACTTCACATACAAGCACAAGTCGGATCAGCTCAAGGCGAAGAAATCCGACCTTGACGGCGGCGAGGAGATACTCAATGATATCGACCTGCATATACATTCCGGCGAGACCATCGGAATCATAGGCGGCACGGGCTGCGGAAAGTCCACATTTGCGAGCCTCATCAGCCGTCTGTACGACGTAGACAGCGGCTCTGTCAGAGTAGGCGGCGTAGACGTTCGCAAGTACGACCTCGAGCTGCTCCGCGACAAGGTAGCCGTAGTGCTCCAGAAGAACGTGCTGTTCTCCGGAACGATACTCGACAACCTCCGCTGGGGCAACGAGAACGCCACCGAAGCGGAGTGCGAGGAAGCGTGCAGACTTGCCTGCGCAGATGAGTTCATCGAGAGAATGCCCGACCGCTACAGCACGATGATAGAGCAGGGCGGCGCGAACGTATCCGGCGGCCAGAAGCAGAGACTCTGTATCGCAAGAGCGCTGCTGAAGAGCCCGAAGATACTTATACTCGACGATTCCACCAGCGCGGTCGACACCGCGACCGACGCGAAGATACGCCAGGCGTTCGCCGAGAAGATCCCCGGAACAACTAAGATCATCATTGCGCAGCGAATCTCCAGCGTTAAGGACGCAGACCGCATAATCGTAATGGACGACGGCAGTATCTGCGGATTTGCTCCGCACGACGAGCTGTTAAAGACCAACGAGATCTACCGCGAGATCTACACGCTCCAGACCCAGTCCGGCGGCGATTTCGACAAACCTAATGAATAAGGAGGCGGAAACATATGGCAATGGGAAACAGGCGTCAGCCTGCTGCGATAAATCGCAAGAATATGGATTTCAAGGTGCTGGGCAGAGTGCTCGGCTATATGATGAAGCGCTATAAGTTCCGCTTTATACTGGTTCTCGTATGCATACTCATCACGGCTGTAACCACCCTGGTGGGAATGCTGTTCATGCAGAGCCTCATCGACGATTACATCACGCCGATGCTGAATGTGGTAAACGCCGGCGGCACCGCGGATTTCGCTCCGCTGCTCGGGGCGCTGGCGCGTATCGCGCTGATATACGTTGTGGGCATTATAAGCTCCTTCACTTATAACAGGCTGATGATCTACATTACCCAGGGTACAATGCGCGACCTCAGAAACGACATTTTCACGCACATGGAATCCCTTCCGATAAAGTATTTCGACACAAACGCTCACGGCGACATCATGTCCATCTACACCAACGACGTGGACACCCTCCGCCAGCTTATCAGCCAGAGCATTCCGCAGATGGTGAACTCGCTCGTAACGCTGATAATCACATTTGTCAGCATGATAGTGCTGAGCATTCCGCTGACCGTTCTCACCGTTGTTATGGTGCTGGTAATGATGTTTGCAGCAAGCAAGATAGGCGGCAAGTCCGCAAAGTACTTCGCCGCACAGCAGAAGGACCTCGGTATTGTAAACGGCTACATCGAGGAAATGATGGAAGGTCAGAAGGTAGTAAAGGTATTCAACCACGAGGAGAAGAACATGGAGAGCTTCAGACAGCTCAACGATCAGCTCCGCGTTTCCGCAGACAATGCGAACAAGTTCGCGAATATCCTCATGCCTGTCAGCGCGAACCTCGGAAATATCAGCTACGTGCTCTGCGTTGCAGTAGGCGCGGTGCTTTCTCTGGTGCTCGGCTCCGACGTGACCGGACTTACCCTCGGTTCGCTGGTCGCGTTCCTTACGCTGAACAAGAGCTTCTCTCAGCCGGTGATACAGGTCAGCCAGCAGCTCAACGCAGTGGTTATGGCTATGGCGGGCGCGAAGCGTGTATTTAAGCTGCTTGATGAAAAGCCCGAGACCGACGATGGCTACGTTGAGCTTGTAAACGCAAACATCGCCGAGGACGGCACCATCACCGAGTCCGAAAAACGCACCGGCGTATGGGCGTGGAAGCACCCGCACACCGCCGACGGCACCGTGTCCTACCGCAGGCTGGAGGGCAGCGTTGTATTCGACGGCGTAGACTTCGGCTATAACGAGGACAAGATGGTGCTCCATGACATCAAGCTCCACGCGGAGCCCGGACAGAAGATAGCGTTCGTAGGCTCCACCGGCGCGGGCAAGACCACTATCACGAACCTCATCAACCGCTTCTACGACATTCAGGACGGCAAGATACGCTACGACGACATCAACATCAACAAGATAAAGAAGGCGGATCTCCGCCGGTCACTGGGACTGGTTCTCCAGGATACACACCTGTTCACCGGCACGGTAATGGACAATATCCGCTACGGACGTCTTGACGCCACCGACGAGGAGTGCATCGCGGCCGCAAAGCTCGCGAATGCTCACAGCTTCGTTAAGCGCCTTCCGGACGGCTACGGCACCATGCTGACCGGCGACGGCGCGAACCTCTCGCAGGGTCAGCGCCAGCTTCTTGCGATAGCGAGAGCGGCAGTCGCAGACCCGCCCGTGCTGATACTCGATGAGGCTACGTCCTCCATCGACACCAGAACCGAGCGCCTTGTGCAGGACGGCATGGATAAGCTCATGAGCGGCAGAACAACGTTCGTTATCGCGCACAGACTGTCCACGGTACGCAATTCCGACTGCATAATGGTACTCGAGCAGGGCAGGATAATCGAGCGCGGAAGCCACGACAAGCTCATCAAGGAGCAGGGACGCTACTATCAGCTCTACACCGGCAAGCCGGCTAAGAAAGCGGCTGAGTAAGTCAGCAGAATAACACAGCGGCAGGTCGATAAGTCGGCCTGCCGATTTTGTATTATTTTTGAAGTGCCTTGTAGTACCAGTCCGGAGTATCGCCGAAATCCTCCGCAAGCTTGTCGCCGTATTCGTCGCGAATCTTGGCGCAGAGCAACGCGAATTTCCGGAGGATAGGCTGCGACTCGCCTTCCTTTTCCATTTCGTAATCCTGCTCGGCAAGTGTGTGGATATCAAAGTTGCAGCCGCTTATATCCAACCACACGCGGAACCTGTACCCATCGGAAAGTTTCTGAATATACGCGCGGTATGTGTATCCGTGGCTGTCGCGGCAGTCATATTCGCCGAGCCAGCCGGGATTCCCCTTTTGGTGCGTGAATCCCGTTCCGGCGAACGCCTTTTTCATTACCGGGATATCCGCAAGATGAGGGATCGGCTTCTTGTCGCTGTTGTATGTATAACGCTTTGGCACGGGAAGCATTTTTTTTATAATCCCATCAAGATACTTGAAGTGATTCGTTTTAAGCTCTGTGAATCTATTGTTTTCTTCCCTGGAGAAAACGCATTTCGTTTCGGCTTCAACAGGATTTCCGAGATAGGGTATCAGCTTTTGGATAACAATGAAGGAATCACGCGGTTCGGGGTCGGCTGTGACCTCGATACAAACCGAAATCATAACGCGTTTCAGACCATCGTCATAGCATCGTTCCTGCGCAATATAGTTCGAGAAAAAGTGAACGTTTGTGAGTTTGGAAATATCAGCATTTTCCCATAATAAGTCGGGGGCGGGCGCGGAGATTTCTTCACCGAGCCAGTTCACGCCACTGAGCAGGACGTGACCGAACGGAATATTAAAAGGGCGCGGTATTTTTGAAAACACTGCGAAGATATCGTCATAGTCCGATTTATCGGCGAAAATCTCCCCGGATAACCAGTTTTCCGTGTAGCTGCATATCATCGGTTCATCTTCTACTGATTTGAAGTACTTTTTAAGTTTCGGTAACTTTTCAAGCACATTTGATATAGTCCTGTCCCCAGACACGGTACTTGCTGCAAATGCAAGGTCAGACCAGCCAAGCCCAAGCTCCGAAAGCATATTCTGAATATATGACTGAGCGTCCTTGAACTTTACTTTATCCGCGATGTTGAACATGTATATGTTGAAAACTCTCATGCTTACCTCTCAAACCGCTTGATTTTGTTTGTGATGATATCAGTATAGCATAAGAAGCGGAAAATGTCAATAGAAAAAGGGAGAACCGAAAGGTTCTCCCTTAGTGCTATTCTGAAAATCACATCTGCTTGCGAACCTTGATGTGAACCTCGCGGAGCTGCTGCTCTGTAACCTCGGTAGGCGCGCCGAGGAGCAGATCCTGCGCATTGGAGTTCAGCGGGAACGCGATGACCTCGCGGATACTCTCCTCGCCGGTGAGCAGCATGATCATGCGGTCAACGCCGGGAGCCATACCAGCATGAGGCGGAGCGCCGAACTTGAACGCGTTGTAGAGCGCGCCGAACTTGCTTGCAACGTCCTCTTCGGTGTAGCCTGCGATCTCGAACGCCTTTATCATGATGTCGAGGTCGTGGTTGCGGACAGCGCCGGAGGAAAGCTCAACGCCGTTGCATACGATGTCGTACTGATAAGCGAGGATATCCAGCGGATCCTTGTTCAGCAGTGCGTCCAGACCGCCCTGCGGCATGGAGAACGGGTTGTGCGTGAAGATTATCTTACCGGTCTCCTCGTCCAGCTCGTACATCGGGAAGTCAACGATGAAGCACAGTTCGAAGCGGCTCTCATCGATGAGGTTCATGCGCTTTGCGACCTCGGTGCGGATCTGTCCGGCGAACTTCGGAGCGTTCTTCTTGGTGTCGGCGATGAAGTAAAGTACGTCGCCTTCCTGGAGCTCGCAGCGTGTCGCCAGCTCCTTGCGCTGGTCGTCGTTGAGGAACTTGTCGATCGGGCCGTTGTACTTGAACATGCCGTTCTCGCCCGGCTCAACCTTGAAGTAGCCCAGACCCTTCATGCCGACTTCCTGTACTGCGAAGTCCTCCATGCTCTTGAAGAAGGTCTTGGACTGCTTAGCCATTCCGGGAACGCGGATACCGCGTACGGTCTTGTTGCTGAATGGCTTGAAGTCGCTGTCAACGAACAGGTCGGAAAGTTCCTTGATGACCAGCGGGTTGCGCAGGTCGGGCTTGTCTGAACCGTAGGTGAGCATTGCTTCCTTGTAGGTTATGCGTCTGAACGGAGCAGGGGACACCTGCTTGTCGGAGAATTCGGAGAATGTAGCAGAGAGTACTTCCTCGGCTACAGCGAAAACGTCCTCCTGGGTAGCGAAGCTCATCTCAAAGTCGAGCTGATAGAACTCTCCAGGGGAGCGGTCGGCTCTTGCGTCCTCGTCGCGGAAGCAGGGAGCGATCTGGAAGTACTTGTCGAAGCCGGAAACCATGTAGATCTGCTTGAAGATCTGCGGAGCCTGCGGCAGAGCGTAGAACTTGCCGTGGTGCTTACGGCTGGGGATCAGGTAGTCTCTTGCGCCCTCAGGGGAGGAGGTGGACAGGATAGGAGTCTGAAGCTCCAGAAAGCCCATGCTGCTCATCTTGTTGCGCAGGAAGCTGATTATCTTGGAACGGAGCACGATATTGTCGTGCATTTTCTTGTTTCTGAGGTCGAGGTAGCGGTACTTCAGGCGGACATCCTCGCGGGTCTCGCGGGAGGTAGCCACTTCAAACGGAAGCTGCTCCGTCACCTTGCCGAGGATACGTACTTCCTCAGCCTCGATCTCGACTGTACCGGTTTCGATCTTGTCATTGTAGGTGCTTTCGTCGCGCTTTAAAACGGTGCCTGCGATGGAAACCGCGCACTCCTTGTGAATGCCCTCAAGCAGCTTCTCATTGTGGAACACTACCTGAACAACGCCGTAGTGGTCGCGCAGGTCGACAAACATGATACCGCCGTGGTCGCGGATATTCTCTACCCAGCCGGCAGCCCTTACCTTTTTGCCTATATCGTTTTCAGTCACCGCGTTGCAGTACTGCGTGCGGTATTCGTTTTCTCTGAACAATTCCTTCAATCCTTTCAATATATAAATTGTCGCCGCCTGACAGGCGGAAAAGTCCTCAGCTACGGTCACAGCGATTATGACCGGCATTGTTATGCCGCATTATATCACAGCCTTTCGGCAGGGAGTTCCCCCTCGCCACATAATTCAACAATTTATTATATCACTAAAATGCGGAATTGTCAATAATTTATGCAGATATCCCCCGCAATTTTTGCTGAACTGCGGGGGATAGTTCCATTCATGCGCGGGAGACGTACATCCCGAACTTATCTTTGATGGTGAACACATCATAGTCCATGCTGTACTTGATGTCATATTTCGTGCCGTCCTTCATGACCAGCACGCCGTCTGCCACGCCGCCTTTCCATACCGGGGTGTCGGCTTCGTAGTTCAGCTCGGCGCCCGTGACTGGTATCACTCTGCCGTTTATTTCAACGCGTTCCATCCAGGCTGTCGGAACTATGTTGCACAGCATGAATGTCAGCGCCGCGCCGAGTATCGCCAGTATCGCGCCGCATACAATTACGGTTGCTTTGAATCCTGTTTTGTTCATATAATTACCCCTTTCCGCCGTCTTCCGATTCTGCGGAAGTTCCCCCGGCGATGATCCTGCGCGTTGTGCGCTCTGACGCAGGTCAGGAACGCGCCGCGCGTATTGCCCCAGCTTGCTCAATGAATTCAAGTGAGCCGTCTTAATCCGGGAGTGATTATCTGGCTGCTGGGAATAAGCGAGTAGTCGTACATCACCTTTGAATGGTTATCCAGCACCAGTTCCCGGCGGATTATCCGGCGTTCCCGGTCGAGGGTGACGCGGTATACCCGGCTGACCCGGAAGAACTCGCCGTCTTCCTCAATGTAGCCCTGATCTTCCTCTGTTATGCGGTATATGTATGGGAACGGCTCCTGCGCGCGGAGCTCGCCGTACAGCGCGCTCTCGTCCAGCCAGACCAGAAGCTGCACCGGACGGTCGCTCGTGTTTTTGAAACGGTAGTCCACGTTTTTGTAGAAAACGCTGGTGCCGGTTCCGAACGGCACCCGTCTGCCGGAATCAGGAAAGAGCGCGTCAGAATGGTGCACCAGTTCGGTCACGGTGAGCGGGCTGTTCAGCACCAGCCAGTGTATCAGATTTGCGAGCTGGCACAGTCCTCCGCCTACTCCGCGCCCGAGTTTCCCGGCGCTTATCACAAGTCCGTCAAGGTATCCGCGCTTTGCGGAGGGTTCGCCGACGAGCTTTCAGAACGAGAAAGTTTCCCCGGGCTGAACGACTAACCCGTTTATCTGCGCCGAGGCAAGCCGGAGGTTCACCAGCTTATTTCGCTGGAGCTCCATATCGACCCCCTCCAGACGGCGCAGCGCGTTGGAAGAGTGGCTCTTCACAACAGCGCTGAACGGAACTGTGTTGCGGATACGGGCGAATGTTTCTCCGCTGAATCTGTCGTGGATATCCCTGAGCAGATATTCTTTCCGGAGCGAAATGTGATAGCAGGCGGGCGACAGTTCGCAGAACAATTTTCGTTTTTTTATGGCTGACACCTCCGTTCCACGACATTCCCTATAATTATTATAGCAGATTTTTGCAGGAAGTCAATTACAGTTATATTACGATTTGGTTACAAAACGGTTACAAATGTTGTGTATCATCAGAATCAAAAACCGGACAGCCTGCAAAGCTGTCCGGTGAGCGGTGTTCAGTTCTGGAAATAAACGTCCTCCTGCTGGAGCATTGGGTAACTTATCAGCTCCCGGCTGTCAAGGTCGGCGCGGTGCATGTCCACGGCGCTGATTCGGCGGTTGAGGTAGGTCGTGTAGTAGTAAACTCCGGTCTGGGCGTTCCAGCAGGAGGTGTAGATCGTGATCTCGAACTTTCCGGGCGCGACCTCGCAGCAGCCGCGGGTCTGCTCAACGGAGCCGAGAATATGGAAAAACTGCCCTACGCTCTCCGCCTCGGAGCTTCCGGAGCGGGAGTTGTTCCGCGTGAATGCCACCCGCGCGAACCTCGAAGCGGACGAAAGGTCGCCTGGAAGCCCGACCGCGCCCATTCCGCGGCTGTAGCGGGTGAGCTCCAGACCTTCCGCGAAAGTATTCTGCGGATCCCTTGGGGAAAGCCCCATGTAGTTGTTGAGCATTGCCATCTGCTGCTCAAACGGGGGATTGTTCGTCAGCACTCCCGCCTTGTTTTCGTGTATCTGAAGCCCTTTTTCGGTGGACTCCACCACGATACAGCCGGATCTGTCCGCGATTATCCAGTGGAGCTGAGCGGCTGGGAGCTGTTCGCTGAACGGAGTTCCGGTGAGATTCATGCCGGAGATAAGCTCCCGAGCCTGGGAAAGCTCCGCGCACTGGGAAAGTATCCAGGGGATAAATTCGAACTGCGCGACGTTCCGCATGCCTTCACGCGGCTGGGCGTACTTCGCGTTGCCCACGAAGTTCAGCCCCGCCATGCCGAGTCCCTTCTCGTTCACGGCGTCGTAGTAGAGCGGGTAGCCGCCCGCAGCGTGAGCCATTCCGATGATCGCGTAGTGATTGGAGAGCGTTCCTCCATGCCGGAATTCAAACGGGAATTCCCGCGGAGTTATCGTGATCTCCTCGCCGTATGAAAATTCGTAATCCAGGGTCCTTCCCATGTAGAAGCATTCCGTCTGGTAGGTTGCCGCAGTGCACATTTTATGTTCCTCGCTTTCATGTTGTTGGAGATATTATGCCCATTCGTGCAAAAAGTATTATAGCACTTTTGCCGCCGGCGGTCAACAGCTATGGACGATAAATCATCAAATTATCACAGTTTTGCCTGAAAATATTTGTATGAAGTTACAATTATACATCACTTGACAATTTACGCGCAAGGTACTATAATATAATAGTTAAGCTGTGTCCGATGAAACAGCATTTTTTACGTTAAAAAGTTAAAAAAATTTCCATCAGGGGGAAAACGATATGAAAATAACCGTAGCGGGAACAGGATACGTCGGGCTTTCTATGGCAGTTCTTCTGTCGCAGAACAACGACGTCACCGCAGTAGACATAGTTCCGGAAAAGGTGGAGCTTGTGAATTCCAGGAAGTCGCCCATCGCTGATAAATACATCGAGGAGTACCTCGCAGAAAAGCCGCTGAGCCTCGCCGCCACCACCGACTGGCGCCCGGCGTACGCCTCGGCTGACATCGTGGTCATCGCCACCCCGACTGACTACGACGCGGAGAAGAACTATTTCGACACATCGTCGGTGGAAAGCGTTATCGAGCAGGTGTTCTCCGTGAACGATCACTGCACCGTGGTTGTGAAGTCCACCGTGCCTGTCGGATTCACTGCGGGACTGCACAAGAAGTACCCGGAAAACGCGCACCGCATTATCTTCTCGCCGGAGTTCCTACGCGAGGGTCAGGCGCTGTACGACAACCTGTATCCCTCCCGCATTATCTTGGGAGCGCCGCAGGAGTGGGCGGATTCCGTGGAGCGCGCGAACGTATTCGCGGAACTTCTCCAGCGGGGCGCGATAAAGCAGGATATCCCGACGCTGCACCTGAACCCCACCGAGGCCGAGGCGGTCAAGCTGTTCAGCAATACCTACCTCGCGCTGCGCGTGGCTTACTTCAATGAACTGGACACCTACGCCGAGATGAAGGGACTCAACGCCCGTGAGATAATCGACGGCGTAGGTCTCGACCCGCGCATCGGACCGCACTATAATAACCCGAGCTTCGGCTACGGCGGATACTGCCTGCCGAAGGACACCAAGCAGCTCCTCGCGAATTACGCGGACGTCCCCAACGACATCATCACTGCGATAGTTAACGCCAACAAGACCCGCAAGGACTACATCGCGGATCACATCGCGTCGATGGAGCCGCAGACCGTCGGAGTTTACAGGCTGACGATGAAGTCCAACTCTGACAACTTCCGCCAGAGCGCTATACAGGGTATCATGAAGCGCCTTGAAAAGCGCGGAATAAAGGTGATAATCTTCGAGCCGACCCTGAAGGAAGGGCAGAGCTTCTATAACTACGAGGTGTGCAGGGATTTCGACGAATTCAAGCGACGCTCAGACGTTATACTTGCGAACCGCATGAGCGCCGAGCTTAACGATGTAAGCGATAAGGTTTACACCAGAGACCTTTACAGCAGAGACTAAGGCAGCACCGCACAAAGACCATTTATTGGATTTTGCACGTGTCTTGCTTGCATCTTTTCCGTCATCTTGCACAATTCGTCCTAGCAAGGCGTCAGCCTTGCGTCGTCCTCATTGTACAATCTGACGAAAAATCTGACTGCGCAATACACGCACAATCTTTGTGCGGTATTGCCCTAAAAAATTACAGATGGGGGTGATTCCCGATGGATTCGATTATTTCAGGAACATTCAGAATGATTATCCGCAGGGGTTTCCCCCATCAGCTCTATTTCGACGAGGATTTCATGCGGATAATCGGCGCGGAGGACAACTCCGACCCCGAGAAAAACTACCGCCTGTGGGAGGAGTGCGTCCACCCGGACGACATGCCGCTGATAAAAGAGGCGATAGAGAGCACTCAGCACAATATCCGCGCCGAGGTGAAGTACCGCTGGCGCCACAAGACCCGCGGACTTTACACCGCCTACAGCACCGGAATGCTTGCAGGCAAGGAGGACGGCTGCGTCACCATATACGGTTTTTTTAAGGGCGTACCCGCCGACCGCACGCAGCTCTACGGCTACGACCCGGATCTTCAGCTCCTGACCAGGCTTCTCGCGGAGAAAATGCTGGACAGCTTCGCGCTCTGCGCGCTGGTAGACCTACAGCAGAACAAGCTGATGCTGCTCAACGATTACTTCAACACAGGCTCCTCGGCAGGCTGCGAATGCGGCTATGACGAGTGGCTTGAGGGATTCCAGTTCTGCATTCATCCGGACGACCGGGATTGTCTGACGGAACTGCTGACTCGTGCGAATCTTGCAAATGCGTTTTCAAAGTCCGACGAAGTGCACGGCGAGTTCCGCTTTATGCGCCCGGACGGTCCATGCTGGGTAAATCTGCGGCTGGTGAGAATGAAACAGCGCCTTGCCGGGCGTTATCCTGAGTTCATCGTGTTCCGGCGTATCGACGCAGACCACCGCGCCGTATTCATGGAGGAGCTGCGCAACCGCCTGATAAACGGACTTGCGATCCCCTATATGATCCTCGACCTTATCGACCTTCGCGCGGGCAGCTTCTATTCCTCCAGGGACAATCAGGGGCTTTTCGCGGAGCACTTCAACGAGATAGGAAGCTACAGCGACGCGCTGGACCGCTTCGTGGAAAACTGCGGGTGCAGCTTCGCGGACAGAAACGCGATACTTTTCAATTTCAGCGTGGAGCACATGACTGAGCGTTTCCGGGCAGGGGAAAAGATGATCGAATGCGAGGTCTGCCGCAACCCGGAGGGTCAGCCGGAGTGGCTGCGAATCCAGGCGTTCATGTCCTCCGCCGACGAAAACGGAGAGCCGGCGCTTGCTATACTCAGCATTCAGCAGGTGACTACCGAGAAGCTGCGGGAGCTTCGCTATCAGCAGCGGCTTGAAAGGGCGCTCCGCACGGAGAGCCAGTACAGGCAGGCTATCCTGTCCAACGCCATCGCGGTGTACACCTATAACATTACCGAGGACACGATATACGACGAGATAATCGAACAGGAGGGCGTTGATCCGCTGCTTCCCAAGATGGGGCTTACTGTGCCGTGCTCCTATAACGATTACATCAGCAAAAAGTCCGAGCTTATCGTTGACCGCCAGACCGCAGAGAATTTCCGCAGGACATTCTGCACACGTACTCTTGCTGATATGTACAACAGCCACCGCCGCAGCTTTGATACGGAATATGAATTCAAGATCGGCAGCAGGGTCGGGTACTTCCGCGAGGCGGTAATAATAACCCAGGATATGGAGACTGGCGACCTTTGGGGTCTGACCTACGTCCGGGACGTCACCGGCGAACACGACCAGGCAAAGCGGGTGGAGCAGGCTCTGCGCGACGCCTTCGACCAGGCGCAGCACGCGAACTCCGCAAAGACGCTGTTCATGAGCCAGATGAGCCACGATATCCGCACGCCGCTGAACGCGATACTCGGAATGTCCACGATAGCGCAGGAGCACATCAGCGACGCCGCCCGGGTCAACGACTGCCTCGAAAAAATACAGACCTCCGGACATCAGCTCCTGGAGATAATCAACAACGTCCTCGACCTTTCGGCGATAGAGAGCGGAAAAACCACCCTTGCCAGCGAGCCGTTCGACCTGAAGGTGTTCATCGACGACACTGCGGGCACGATACGCACGCTGACCGACAAGAAGCGTCAGCGCTTCGTCGTGGAGATCTCCGAGGGGATAAACTATTCGGTGATAGGCGACCAGACGAAGCTGCGGCAGCTTCTTATGAACATACTCAGCAACGCCGTGAAATACACCCCGGACGGCGGCGAGATACACCTCTCCGTGAAGGAGCTGAACCCCGACCACCACGGCGTGTGCCGCTATCTTTTCACAGTGAAGGATAACGGAATCGGCATGAGCCAGGAGTTCCTGCACAAGATATACGACCCGTTCGTCCGCGCCGACGACCACCGCATAAGCGGCATACAGGGAACCGGTCTCGGAATGGCGATCGCGATAAACATCGCCCGCATGATGAACGGCGACATCGGAATAAACAGCGAAGTCGGCAAGGGCTCGGTGTTTGAAGTCACCGTCGCGCTGAAAAAGGGCGCGGAGGAGCCTGCGTACATCGGCGGCATTTCCATGGAGGAGCAGCCGCGGCGCGAGCGCATGTCGGACTACGACTTCGGCGGGAAGCGCGTACTGCTTGCGGAGGATCTCGAATTCAACGCGGAGATCGCGTCGGAGTTCCTTGCGGAAGCGGGGCTTGTCACTGAAACCGCGTGCAACGGCGCGGAGGCAGTGGAGAAGTTCGGCAGTTCGCCGGAGGGCTACTACAGCCTTATATTCATGGATATCCAGATGCCTGTTCTGGACGGCTACCAGGCGGCGGACAAAATACGCGCTCTGGACCGTCCCGACGCGAAAACCGTTCCGATAGTCGCGATGACGGCAAACGCTTTCATAGAGGACGTCAAGACCGCAAAGGAACATGGAATGAACGGGCACGTTGCAAAGCCGCTGGAGGTAAGGGAGCTTACCGCGGCGCTGAAAAAGTGGATACCCGGCTATAAAACTAAGAATCAGAGTTGAACAGAATGAAAAGAATAGTTACGATACAGGATTTTTCCTGCGTTGGGAGCTGCTCGCTGACCGCCGCTATACCGGTGCTGTCGGCGGCGGGGGTGGAGTGCTGCGGAATTCCGACGGCGCTCCTTTCGAACCATACCGGATTCCCGACGTTTTACAGCATAGACCTCACGGATGAACTGGCTCCGATAAGCGATCAGCTCAAGCGTGAGCACATTGATTTCGACGGCGTTTACACCGGATATATTGCTTCCATCGACCAGATAGAGCACATTGAGGAGTTCATACGCCGTTTCAGGAAGCCGGGGGATCCGCTGTTCATCGACCCGGTGATGGGCGACAACGGAAAGATGTACGCGGCGCTCACCGACGACTACCCCGAAAGAATGCGGAAGTTCATCGAGGGCGCGGACATCATCACCCCGAACATCACGGAGGCATGCCTGCTGACAGGGCGCAGCTTCAATCCCTGCCCGACGCTCCATGAAACGAAGGAAATGCTCCGGGAGCTGTGCGGATTCGGAGTGAAGTTCGCGGTCATCACCGGATTTTCGGAGAAGGGGCAGCTGGGGGCGGTCGGCTGCTTTGACGGCGCCTTCACCGAGTGCCTCACCCCGAAGAAGGACGTTGCATGCTCCGGCACCGGGGACGTATTTGCCTCGGCGCTGCTTGGAGCGGTGCTGCGCGGCGCGGATTATCCGCAGGCTCTGGAGATAGCTACGAAGTTCACATATGCGGCTGTGGAGTACACCGCCGCGGCACCCGACCGCAGATTCTACGGGATACACTTCCAGCCGGTGCTCGGGGAATATATCCGAATGCTGGAGCGCGTCGAAAAGGGGCGGTCTGATGGCTGAGCAGAAAAAGAAGGGGCTTTCCCGGCTGAATAAGGCGATACTGTTCCTGATAACATCGGCGTTTTTCTTCGCGCTGATGAACATGTTCGTGCGGCTTTCCGGCGATGTCCCGACGATTCAAAAGACGTTCTTCCGGAACTTCTTTGCGCTGTTCATTGCGAGCGGCGCGATGATAAAGAACCGCTGTTGCATTATCCCGCCGAAGGGCGCAAGGTTCGACCTGTTCATGCGCGCGGCGTGCGGCTACGCCGGCGTTGTGCTGAATTTCTACGCGATAGACCGGCTGAGCATTTCGGACGCCTCGCTGCTGAACAAAATGTCGCCGTTTTTCGCGATCATCTTTTCGACATTCCTGCTGAAGGAGCGCGCTAATAAGGTACAGTGGGCGATAATCCTGACTGCGTTTATCGGCGCGCTTTTCGTTATCAAGCCGTCATTCCAGAATGCGGAGCTGGGAGCCTCCATCGCGGGATTCTGCGGGGGAATGTGCGCTGGCGCGGCGTATACTTTCGTCCGCCGGGCAACGGGGAAGGGCGTCAAGAGTTACTATGTGGTGTTCTTTTTCTCGGCGTTTTCTACGCTTGTGGCGTTCCCGCTGATGCTGCTGGATTTCAAGCCCATGACCCTGGTGCAGACCCTAATGCTGGTAGGCTCGGGAGTCAGCGCGGCGATTGCGCAGTTCTGCATAACTACGGCGTATTCCTACGCTCCGGCGAAGGAGGTCTCGATCTACGATTATTCGCAGATAATCTTCGCGGCGCTCATTGGGTTTGTGGTGCTGAATCAGGTCCCGGACGTGCTCAGTTTCGTGGGCTACGCGGTGATAATCGCAGCGGCGTTTGTGATGTTCAGATATAACAACCGGAAAACGAAGGAATGAAAAAGAGTGCTGCCGACAAATTATAATTTAGCGGCAAGCGTTCCACTCGTTGCAACCCCTAATAGGGAGTCAAGGGGGACGCGTCCCCCTTGCGAGTCGAGGGCAGCGCCCTCGTCGCCGTTAGGCGAAATACTCCGCACGAAGTGCGGCACTCTGCGCGCTGGCGCGCAGTTACTCCGTGCGGAAGCACGGCTAAACGCCAAAAAGCGCTAAAGGGGTGTGGGTCGGGGAGACAAACGAAGTTTGTCTGAGAAACGTAAGAGTTTTCCCCCACAAGCGACATGTTGTCTTTGTTGAGCCTGACTTCCCAAACAGTCCGGTGGACTGTTTGGGAAGCATATTTCTAGCCGGAATATGCAAACATAAACAATTCAATGGCTGCCCTAAAAGGAGCGGCCATCTTTGTATTATCCGACCAGCATGAGCAGAGTTCCCGCGACGAGTATCGCAAGACCTGCAGCGGAGCGTTTCGTAAGCTTTTCGTGGAACACTATGTAGGAGAACAGTATCGACACGAGGATACTAAGCTTGTCTATCGGAACAACAACGCTTGCAGGGCCGTCCTGAAGCGCCTTGTAGTAGCACAGCCAGGAGCCGCCGGTAGCGAGTCCCGAGAGTGCGATGAACAGCAGCTCGCGCTTGTCCAGCCCGCGGAGCTTATCCGCCTTGCCCGTCACAGGGACCATCAGCCATGCCATCACCAGGACCACCGCAGTGCGTATCGCAGTGCCGAGGTCGGAGCTTACGCCGTCGATACCTATTTTACCGAGTATCGAGGTCAGCGCGGCGAATACCGCCGATAGAATCGCGTAGGGAAGCCACTTCGCGCTGTTTGAGCCGGGACTGTCGGTTTTCTTCTTTTCGATCATCAGCAGGGTTCCGGCAAGTATCATCACCATGCATATGCATTTCAGCGGGGAAATGCTCTCGTGCAGGAAGATGAAAGCGAGCGCCATTGTAAGCACCGTGCTGGATTTGTCCACCGGCACGACCTTGTTTACATCGCCTGCCTGAAGCGCCCTGAAATAGCACAGCCAGGAACCGCCGGTCGCAAGTCCTGAAAGCACGAGGAACAGCCATGTTTTGCCGCTTATGTTCGTGATGCCGCTCCAGGAGCCGGTTATCATGGTCATGAGTATCGCCATGATAAGCACCGCGATGGTGCGCAGAGCGGTTGCCACAGTAGAATCAGTCTTGCGGATACCGCATTTTGCAAGAATTGAAGTTAATCCGGCAAAGAACGCCGACCCGGCCGCGAACACCAGCCACATAAAACGCACTTCCTTTGAGTGAAGAAAAATCAGACCCACCTGGAGGTCTGCTTATATTATTGTATCACGTATTGATGCGTCTGTCAATGAGATATGCAACATTTGTATGGCTGTTGAATCATAATTCACAACTGGGCTTTTCTAAAAAATAGCTGATAATTTATCTCAGATCATTGACATGATGACTTTTGATGATGTATAATAAATATGTATATATTGCATGTATAAGGGGTGGATTATGGAAAACAGAAAATGTATTGCTGTGCTTACTGAGAAACCAAGCCTGGACTATCAGTCCGGGATACTTAAAGGAATATACAGATCGGCATTCAGCCATGACACCAACGTAGCGGTATTCTGTGTAACAAGCACACGCAGCGACGAAGCCTACCAGATCGGTGAAATGGTGATATTTTCACTCCTAGGGGATTACTCCAGGTTTTCGGGCGTGATATACCTTCCGGATACTATCGACTATTCCATGCGCGACACCCTGATCACCGAAAAACTGATTGCGGCTTCCAGAAAAATAAAAATCCCGGTCGTGACCATCGACGGCAATTATGATGAGTTCCCCTGCTTCCTCTCGGACGACTCTGAGCCGATACAGTTCCTGGTGGATCACCTATCCGCCGGGCATGGCTGTAAGGATATCGCGTTCGTTACCGGAAGAAAGAACCACCCTCACGCTGAACACCGCCTGGAAGCGTTCAGACGGGCAATGTCGAAAAATAACCTTGAAATACGCGAAAACCGCATGTTTTATGGAGATTTCTGGCGCACCTGCGGCGAAGATATCGTAAGCTCACTGCTGGCGGGGGAAAGCGGGCTTCCGGAAGCGATAATATGCGCGAACAGCTACATGGCGGACGGAATATACGAAGCGCTGTACAAGCGCGGGTTTCGTGCGCCCAGGGATATAAAGCTCGCGTGCTACGGCGAAAAGACCGAAACCTCGGAATACATCTCCGCAACGATAAGAGCCACCGATAGCCTCGGATTCTCAGCCTGCGAGGGTCTGTTCAGCATGATAAACGGCGGAAGCATTCCAAGCGTCAACCGTATTCCTACCGAGTTCCAGAAACGCCCCGCGATGACCTGCGGCTGCATGTACCCGGACGAATACAACCTGCTGGATTTCCGCGTGAAGGATCCCAACGAGATCAGCGATTTCTTCACCGAGTACAACACCATGAGCGAGAGCCTGATAAGGCGCCCGAACATCCGCGAGACCCTGTGGACCGCAAACTGGTATACACACCTGTTCGGGGACTTCACCAGATTCAGCGTGTGCATGTGCGACGATGTAGTGAAGCCCGAGCTGTCGCTTGACGAGAACGATGTCTGCGTAAGCTACACCGATGAAATGCTGACGGTGCTCGACCACAAACGCCTCCCCGACGGGACCTCAGACGCTTTCGTCGGAACGGACAGGCGGTTCCCGGTCAGCGAGGTGTACCCTCCGCTGTTCAGCGCCGACGGCGACCCCGCCGCGTATGTTTTCAGGCAGCTCCATTTTATCGAAAGATGCTATGGGTACGCCGTGCTCTCATACGGCAGTAAAATAATTTCACCGCAGGCAAGCTTTGATTTCTGGGTGAACGTCCTGGCAAACGCCGTTGAATCCCAACGCCGCCTGACTATAATGCGGTACCTTTATAAAAAGGTCAACCAGGACGCCGTTACGGACTCAATGACCGGACTTTTCAACAGAAACGGTTTCAACTCCATGCTTCCACAGATGATAACCGAGGCGCGGGAGGCGGGGAAGAACTTTCTGCTGATAATGTCCGACCTGAACGGACTGAAATACGTAAACGACAGCTTCGGTCACAGCGAGGGCGATAATCTGATAAATACCGCCGCCGGACTGCTTTCCTGCACCCGCATCAGCGGAGCTTCCTGCGAGAAGAATTTCCGTATCGGCGGCGACGAATTCGTGAAGGCTGCCTACGGTGATATCACTCAGCAGGGAATCGACGAATTCCGCCGTGAGATCGGCGAAAAGGTGAACATCACCAACAGCACCTCCTGCAAGCCCTACCCGATCTACATGCCGATAGGTACCTGCCTGCGCAGCCCCGGCGATATCCCGGACTGTGACAAAATGCTCTCCAGCGCTGACGAAGCGATGTACGCCGACAAGATACGCCTGAAATCAGTGACCGGCTTCGATCCCAAAAGAAAATGACCCGGGACCTTCCCGCGCTTCGGCGCAGGAGGGTCTTTGACGTCCCGGGAGGTATTTGCAAAAAGTATCCCGCGGAGCTCCCGCTATGTCTTGACTATTCCTGCGAAAAGATGTATAATGAAAGGTACTCAATTTCAAAGAAAAGGATACTATATAATATGGAAAGAAACTATCCCAAGGCGACCATCACCGAAAAGGGCGAGAGGGCACTCCGCGGCGGACACCCGTGGGTCTATGCCGACGAGGTCACAGAGGTCTCCGGCGAATACGAAAACGGCGGCCTTGCCGACGTTTTCAGCCGCAAGGGGCGCTACCTCGGCACAGGTTACATAAACGACAACTCCAAGATACGCATACGCGTCATCTCCCGCAACGCCAACGACAAATTCGACCGGGACTTCTACGCCCGCAGGATACGCTACGCGCTGGACTACCGCCGCACCGTCATGGGCGCGGAGGATTTCCGCTGCTGCCGTCTCATATTCGGCGAGGCTGACAGCTTCCCCGGATTTACCGTCGACAGATTCGGTGACGTCCTTGTTGCGCAGGTGCTGTCCCTCGGCACGGAGCGCGTAAAGGACGCGCTCTACGAGCTGCTTGTGCAGACCCTCGCGGATATGGGCGAGCATATCTCCGCAATATACGAGCGCAACGACGTTAAGATACGCGAGCTTGAGGGCATGGAGGAATACAAGGGCTTCTGGGCTGGCGCGGGGCTTCGCACCGACCTTTCCGGCGTGACCGAAATAACTGAAAACGGCATAAAATACACCGTGGACTACATCAACGGTCAGAAAACCGGATTCTTCCTCGATCAGAAGTACAATCGCCAGGCTATCCGCCGCATTGCGGAGGGACGTACCGTCCTCGACTGCTTCACGCATACCGGCTCGTTCGCGCTGAACGCCGCAGCAGCCGGAGCAAAGTCCGTGACCGCCGTGGATATCTCCGCGGACGCCATCGAGATGACCCGCCGCAACGCTGAGCAGAACGGCTTCACCAACGTGGAGTTCCGGCAGGCTGACGTGTTCGACCTGCTCACCGAGCTTTACCGCGCGGGAGCCCACCCCTATGACTTCATAATCCTCGACCCGCCGGCGTTCACAAAGAGCTCCAGCACCGTAAGGGCGGCGGAGCGCGGCTACAAGGAGATAAACCTCAAGGCAATGAGGCTGCTGCCAAGGGGCGGCTACCTTGCGACCTGCTCATGCTCGCACTTCATGACTGAAACGCTGTTCCGGCATATGCTCCATGACGCAGCAGCCGACGCGGGAGTCTCGCTGCGGCAGATAGAGGCGCGCAGGCAGGCTCCGGATCACCCGATACTCTGGAACGTTCCAGAGACGGATTACCTCAAGTTCTATATTTTCCAGGTGGTGTAACATGCAGCTTACCGAAAAAGACCTGCTTCCGGGAACCGTCGTGCAGCATTTCAAGCGCGGAATGCTCCCGGAAAGCGAGCGCGCGGACAGCGCGATGTACCTTTACGAGATACTCGGAGTTGCCCGCCACACAGAGACCGGAGAAATGCTGGTGGTGTACCGTGCGCTCTACGGCGAGCACAGGATATGCGCCCGCCCGCTTGAGATGTTCCTTTCCGAGACCGACCGGGAGAAATACCCCGAGGCAAGACAGAAATACCGGTTTGAGCCGGTGAAATAGCGAAATTCCAGAAAGAAGCGACCAATGAGATCAGCAAAATACGTTGATATGTGCAGCGGCCCCGTGCTGCGCAAGATGATAGTTTTTACACTTCCGATAATGTTTTCGGGGCTTTTCCAACTGCTTTTCAATGCGACCGATATCATCGTCGTGGGAAGGTTTGCAGGCGATAACGCGCTTGCCGCGGTAGGTTCGAACACCGCGCTCATCAACCTCATGACCAACCTGTTTATCGGTATTTCCATCGGCGCGAACGTCGTGGCGGCGCGCTACTGCGGCGCGAAAAACTACTCCGAGCTTAACAGGACAGTCCACACGGCAATGCTGCTCAGCGTTATCAGCGGATTCCTGCTGATGGCTGCTGGACTGCTTTTCGCGGAGCAGATACTCGGGCTGATGTCCACGCCGGAGAGCATTCTCGGCATGGCTTCGGATTATCTGCGGCTCTACTTCTGCGGAATGCCGTTCATGATGATCTACAATTTCGGAAACGCGCTCCTTCGCGCCGCCGGGGACACCCGCCGCCCTCTGATATACCTCATCTGCGGCGGAGTAGTCAACGTGCTGCTCGACCTGCTGTTCGTCATCGCGCTGGATATGAGCGCCGCCGGAGTAGGTCTCGCGACCGCGATTTCCCAGGGTGTTTCGGCGGCGCTGATGGTTCGCTGCCTCATGCGCGAGAAGGACGAGAACGGTCTGAAGCTGCGGCTGAAAAACCTGCGTATCCACAAAGACAAGCTGTTGATGATACTTAAAATCGGGCTTCCCGCCGGATTCCAGGGAACGGTGTTCTCGCTCTCGAACGTTGTTATCCAAAGCTCCATAAACCTGTTCGGCGAGGCGGTCATTGCGGGTAACTCCGCGGCGGCAAGCATCGAGGGATTCGTCTACATGGCAATGAACTCCTGCTATCAGTCCACGCTGTCGTTCACCAGCGCGAACATTGGCGCAGGGAAATACGAGCGTATCAACAAGATACTTCGCTGCGGACTGCTGTGCGTGGTGGCGGTGTGGGCTATCCTGGGTCTCGGCGTTGCGATGACGTTCAGCCGGCCGCTGCTCAGTATCTACACCTCCGGAGACGAGGCGATAAACGCCGGCGTGCGCCGTATGATGTACGTCTGCGGCACATACTTCCTGTGCGGCATTATGGACGTCATGGTTGGCTCCCTGCGCGGAATGGGCTATTCAGTCACGCCAATGATAGTTTCGCTGCTCGGCGCATGCGGACTCAGGCTTGTGTGGCTCGGGACGGTGTTCCAGATGGAGCAGTTCCATACGCCGGACACTGTGTACCTGTCCTATCCGGTTTCCTGGGTGATAACGGTCGCGGCGCATGTTATCTGCTTCTTCATATGCCGGAGAAGGCTCAAAAAAAAGGTCCAGCTCCGGAAAACGGAGAGCGTTCCGGAGGCTCGGTGAGTTGAATTCCGGCGGCGGTTACGGCAATTATTTAACAACGGGCAGGCAGTTTGTCTGCCCGTGTTTGTTTTGTTGCAAGCGTATGCTTCGGACTATAATTCTGTAATATTTTGGTCACCTCTAAAAACCTTGTTTGAGTGAAAATGTGTATAGCACACTGACTGCTTCTTCAAACCTCCTCGTAAGGCATACAGCCTTACTTCGTCGGCTTTCATCGCATTCGGCGCACTCTACCCATTTTCCCTTTTCAAACCGGTTTTTAGAGGTTCCCATTTGTTTTTCTGCACAAAAATAATTTAATGTATATTGCATTTTATATAGATTTATGCTATAATCAATATATCAAATGCCAAATGCGGGAAATCCCCGCGAGCCAACTCAGGGAGGGTATACTGCGCATGCTCTCAGACAAAAACAAACTCCGTACGCTCCTTCTAAGCGACGACCTCGACATACGCCACAAACTACAGAATATACTGATTACTATAAGCATGGCGGGCTGCGCCGCGTCAGTGGTGATCTCCTTCGCGACGCAGATGAGTCTCGCGGGGAACCTTGCATCCTTGCTCGGGCTGCTTACGCTGTCCCTGGCGTTCTATCTCTCGGTTATTCGCAAAAAGAAAGAAGCTGCGTCCTACCTCATCACTATTGCGGTAAATCTGGTGCTGTTCCCGCTGATGTACATGCTGAACGGGGGAGTCTACAGCGGAATGCCCCTCTGGCTCGCATTCGGGCTGGTGTTCCCGTGGTTCGCGATGGACGGCGCCAGGTGCTGCGTGATGTTCGCGCTTGACCTTATCGCCGCGCTCGGCTGCCTTGCAGTCCAGATGTTCTTCCCGGAACTTATCCTGCTCCCCGAGGGCGACCTCACAAAAATGGCCGTGCTTGACGTAGCTCAGGTGATGGTGACGGTCCCGGTGATGATCGGGCTTACCGTAAAGTACCAGAGCGTAGTTTTCAAGCGACAGCAGCGCAAAATGGAACAGCAGGAAAAAAAGCTGCTGGAAGCGATGCGCACCGCCGACCGTGCCAACGAAGCCAAAACATCCTTCCTCGCAAGCATGTCGCACGAGATACGCACGCCCATCAACGCGGTCCTGGGAATGGATGAGATGATACTACGGGAAAGCAGCGACGAGTCTATCCTGAGCTATGCGGCGAATATCCAGTCCGCCGGGCACTCTCTGCTATCGGTGATAAACGATATCCTCGACCTGTCGAAGATAGAATCAGGCAGGCTGGAGCTTCTAACCGCAGAATACAGTACGCAGCAGCTAATGAACGACTGTTACAGCATGATGATAATGCGGGCTGAGAAAAAAGACCTGCTGCTTGAGATAAAGAACGATCCTCAGCTTCCCGCGAAGCTCGCCGGTGATGAAGTGCGGCTGCGGCAGGTCATACTGAATCTGCTGACAAACGCCGTGAAGTACACCTCCGCGGGCGAGGTTACTATGCGCGTTGATTTCAAACATACCGCTGAAAACGAGATCATGCTGAAAATATCCGTCCGCGACACCGGAATGGGTATCTCGCAGGAGAATCAGCAGAACCTGTTCAAGGCGTTCCGCCGGCTGGACGAAATGACCAACCGCCACATCGAAGGCACCGGTCTTGGGCTAAATATAACAAAGCATCTCACTGAAATGATGGGAGGTACCATCGCGGTGCGCAGCACGCTGGGCTCCGGCTCGGAATTCACTGTGGAGATACCGCAGCGCGTGGTGTCATACGAACCGGTCGGGGTGTTCATCGAGAACCGCCGAGCCGCCAGCGGTCAGAAAGAGGAGTATCACGAGCGCTTCCGGGCGCCGGGAGCAAGGATCCTGGTAGTGGACGATGTGAAGCTCAATATAGATGTCATAAAGGGACTGCTCCGTCTGACGCAGATACGGACCGAATCCGCCTACAGCGGGCGCGAGTGCCTCGGGCTGGTTTCGCGTACGCACTACGACCTGATATTCATGGATCACCTTATGCCTGATATGGACGGCATTGAGACTCTGAAACAGCTCCGTGCACAGGATGGCTCTCCCAATGCCGGAACCCCGGTTATCGCGCTGACCGCCAACGTGATGGTCGGGGCGCGTGAGAAGTACGCCGCCTGCGGATTTACTGACTACCTCGCAAAGCCGGTGCAGAGCGACCGTCTGGAATCGGTGCTGCTTGAGTACCTTCCGCGGGAGCTGATCCTTCCGACAACTCCCGGCTCGGAAACGCATGAAGCCGCCTCCGGCGCAAGGGAGCTTCCGGAACTGAACGCTGCTGCGGGAATAAATTGCTGCTGCGGCGACGAAAAGCTGTTCCGCAGGATCATTGGAATGGCGGATATGACCTCGCGGGCGGAATCGCTGGAGAAGGCTCTGGATAACTCCGACTGGAAGGAGTACGCGCAGACCTGCACCGAGCTTTGCAGCGCTGCCGCGGCGGTGGGAGCTGAACGTCTGGCTCAGTCCGCACAGTACGCCGCGGATCTTCTTGCAGCCGGGAACATCGCGGAACTAAGGTCGCATGAGCGGCGGCTGATATCGAATTGCAGGAGCTTTGACGAAGCGGCGGCAGCTTACATACAAAAATATACCGAGAACGGAGAGAAATACTGATGAAAAAGAGAATAATGGTAGTCGACGACGACAAGATAACGCTTAAGATGTGTAAATTTATTCTGGAAAAGCAGGATCACGAGGTGGTGACTGCCGAGTCCGGAAAGCGATGCCTGGAGTTCCTGAGAGAACCCTCCAACCCTCGGATAGACTGCATTCTGCTTGATATCGAAATGCCGCTGCTCAACGGGTTCAACACGCTTTCAAGCATTCGCCAGTCGGAGAAGCTTAAGGATATCCCGGTGATGTTCCTGACCGCCTCCGCCACACAGGAAACTGTCCGCGAGGCGATACGGCTGGGCGTCACATCTTACCTCAGGAAGCCCTTCCTGCCGAAGGAGCTTACCGATAAGGTAGCCACACTGCTCGGCTCCGAAGCATGAAATACAACATCTACTTTGAGCTTGCGGCAGCGGCTCTGCTGGTGGTGCTGAACCTGTATGTATATCTGCAATATCCGTCGGATTCGCCAAGCAACCGGCATTTCAAGCGGCTCGCAGGAGTGCTGTTCCTTGCAGTGACCCTGGACGTCGTGACCGCGATAACCATAAGCTATGCCGACAGCGTTCCGATATGGCTCAACACCGCGCTCAATACTATTTATCTGATCTCCGACGTGTTCCTTGAATGTCAGTTCGTGATCTATTGCACCTGCGCCATCTACGGAACGGCGCGGCACCGTCATATTCCGGAGTTCACGCTCGGCGCAGCGGGGGCGATGACCGTAATGCTCGCCGTCAACATCTTCACCGGATGGATATTCTCGTTTGATGAAACGGGATACGTTCACGGTCCGCTGTACCTTTTGATACATGTGATCCCGATAGCTGCCATAATCATTACAAGTATAATGATGATCGTGAATTTCAGAAAATTCAGCAGGGCGCAGCGCATTTCGGTATCCGTGTATATTCTCGTACTGATCTCCGGACCGGTTGTGCAGCTTATTTTCCCGAACGTGCTGTTTACGCTGTTCACGGTATCCATCGGTCTGATGATGCTGATGTTTGCGATGGAGACCCCGGATCTCAAGGTGCTCAAGCGAACCATGAAGGAACTCCGCGACACCCGTGACGAGGCGGAGGAGGCCATGGCGGCGGCACAGAGCGCCAGCCAGGTCAAGACAGAATTCCTGAGCACTGTCTCTCATGAGATACGCACGCCTATCAACGCTGTGCTGGGCTTCAATGAAATGGTGCTGCGAGAGTCCCGGGACGAAGAGATCACGCGGTATTCTGAAAATATCCGCAGCGCCGGCAAGACTCTGCTTGCGATGATAAGCGACATGATGGATTTCACCGAGATGGAGACAGGCAGCTTCCGTATTGAGGAAACGAACTACTCTGCGGCTTCCATGCTTTCTGATATCGCTTCTTTCGCGGGATACCACGCAAACAAAAAAGATATCGAGCTGCGGCTTGATTTCTCCCCGGATATTCCCAGGACGCTCCATGGAGACAGCGTTCGCATAACCAGGATACTGAACGATCTGACATCCAACGCGGTGAAGTACACAGAGCGCGGATGGGTGGAGATACAAGTCGGCTGGGAACCTGACGGCGACAGCGGCTGGCTGTGCGTTAAAGTCAAGGACACGGGCACCGGCATGCGCAGGGAGGACGTCGCGCGGATATCCTCGAGTTTCCTGCGAATGGACAAAAAGCGAAGTCAGAATATTCAGGGGATAGGTCTGGGACTTACCATTGTAACAAGGCTGCTTTCGATGATGGACAGCTTCCTGGAGGTGGAAAGCATCTACGGCAAGGGTACCTGCATGAGCTTCCGGCTGAGGCAGGGCGTTTCGGATCCAAGCCCGGTAGGCGATGCGGCGGCGCTGACGCGTCCCGGAGAGCTTTCGCGCAGCAAGCCGGGATTCACGGCTCCGCAGGCGCGGATACTCATAGCCGACGACAACGAGATGAACCTCGACCTTTACCGCCGCAGCCTTCGCGAGACCCGGGTCACGATAGACGCCGCGGTAAACGGCGTGGAAGCACTTGAGCTTATCGGCAGGAACCGCTACGACCTCATACTCCTAGACCATATGATGCCGGTAATGGACGGCATGGAGACCCTGCGGACGATACAAAAGCAGGAGCTGTGTCCGGGCGTTCCGATAATCGTTGTTACAGCGAACGCGGTTTCAGGAGAGCGCAATATGTACCTCAACGCCGGTTTCGACGATTACCTTGCAAAGCCGGTTTCAAGCCGGCAGCTCTGGGATACTGTTATGAAGTACCTTCCCGCCGAGTATGTCCGCATGGGAGACGGCGAGCCGGCGTCCGGGTTCGCTGCGGCTCCGAAAAAAGGCGTAATGGAGCAGCTCGGGGAGTTTCTGGACGTCTCGTCGGCGCTGCAATATTGCTGCGACAGCGAGGAGCTTTATCTTGATATAGTCGGCACTTATCTTGAGGAGGACAGGTACGGCCTCATTTCGGAATATTTCGCCGCCAAGGATCTGGAGAACTACCGCATACAGGTTCATGCGCTGAAGAGCGGCTCCCGCACCATAGGGGCGAACGCGCTGTACGAGGAGGCTCTCCGGCTTGAGGAGGCGGCCAAGTCCGGCGATACCGGGTATATCACCGAGAACACGCGGCGCGTTCTTGAGCAGTACCGCATGCTCGCCGGGCGTATACGCGGCATACTTGCCGGCGGCTCTGAAGCCGGTTCCTGCAATGCGGAGGGCAGGGTGCTGTATATCGAAAACGACCTGATGTTCCGCTGCCTGACCGAGCGTATGCTCCAGGAATACGGCGTGGCGTCGGTAAGCAGCGGCGGGCAGACGCTGGAGTATCTTGAGGGACATGTTCCAGAGCTGATACTGCTATCCGCAGGCGCGGACGATGTATCTCTGCTGAAGTCGCTGCGCTCTGACGGGCGGCTGAAGGATATACCGACAGTGGTCTACACGGCGGATCGTTCGCCTGCCGCAGAAGTGATGTTCCTGAATGCCGGCGCGGCAGACGTTATCCGCAAGCCTGCTGACGGAAGCGTGCTTTCAGCAAGGATAGGCAGACTGCTGGCGGCTGAAAAATCCTGTTCGGCATAAATTTGACCCGGCTTCTGAAAAGAAGTCGGGTTTGATCTCTGTGGATTTTTCCAGTGCGGCAAATATTCCTGGATTTCCCATGAGAAAAGGGCGCCTTTCATTGAAAGGCGCCCTCTGTCGCTGCTCAGGAGCGTGTTAAGGTCTGACGCGCCGAGCCGTCAGCACTCACCGCTCACTGACGCCGGATCAGGCTATACCCGGGAAACGATCAGCAGCCGCAGTTATTACCGCAGTTGTTGCCGCAGCCGCCGCAGCCATTGTCGCAGCCGTTACCGCAGCCATTGCCGCAGCCGCAGAACAGGATAAGAATAAGAATGATGATCCAGCAGCAGTTGCCGCCGCCAACGTTGAAGCATGACATATTCGTGTCCTCCTATTACTATAGTAGAACTTTCCGCTTCCCTCTGAAGCTTCCGTTTCATAGTACATAGTATGCAGAGTGCGAAAATCTGTTACAGAAATTTTCCTGCCGATGAAATAAATTCCTGACTTCTGCTCATACTATGTGTATCAACGAGGAGGTCAACAACATGAATTCAATAAGCGGATTTTCTGATAGTGCGGTGAAGGCGCTCAATTCGGCGCTGGGAGCCGCTATGGGATATGGTCACACCTATGTCGGCAGCGAGCACATGCTTTACGGGCTGGTAAGCGACGACAGCTTTCCGTCCGCGTCGGTGCTGCGGAGGTACGGCGTAGGTCGCAATGAAGTCCTTCGGCGGCTGGAAACGCTGGTCGGCAAGGGGAGACCTACCCGCCTGAGCATGAACGACCTCACGCCGCGTTCGCGCAGGCTGATGGAAAACGCGCTCTCCTTTGCCGCCGCCGAGGACAAGCGCAAGGCCGGGACGGAGCACCTTCTCCGCGCGGTGGTGCTCGACAGGGAGTGCTGCGCCTGGTCGATACTAGCGGAGCTTGGCGTGAATATGGTGAAGCTCGCGGGGGAGGTCTGCGCGCAGCGTTATATCGAGCCGGACTTCCAACAGAGCGAAAAGGAGCGCCGCGCGAAATTCCCGGCGCTCACGAAATACGGCAGGGATCTCACCGAGCTTGCAGCCTCCGGGAAGCTCGACCCGGTGATAGGCAGGGAGCAGGAGACCGACCGCCTTATAAGGGTGCTGCTGCGGCGCTGCAAGAATAATCCCTGCCTCATCGGGGACGCCGGAGTCGGCAAGACCGCCGTAGTGGAGGGATTCGCGCAGCGCATAGCGGCGGGGAGCGTCCCGCAGGGGCTTCTCGGGAAGCGGATATATTCCCTTGACCTGACGGCGATGCTCGCCGGGGCGAAGTATCGCGGCGACTTTGAGGAGCGCCTGAAAAGCGTGATAGAGGAAGCCGCCGGCTGTCAGAATGTGATACTGTTTATAGATGAGCTTCACAGCATTGTCGGCACCGGAGCTGCCGAGGGCGCGATAGACGCGGCAAATATTCTGAAACCCCAGCTAGCCCGTGGCGAGATATGTCTTATAGGAGCCACCACCACCGAGGAATATCGCCGCTTCATCGAGAAGGACAGCGCGCTTGAGCGGAGATTCCAGCCAATAACAGTGGAGCAGCCGACGGAAGCGCAGACTCTGGAGATACTCCGTGGAATGCGGCACAGCTACGAGACCCACCACTGCGTTACGATAACCGACGCGGCGCTTGAGGAGGCCGTAAGGCTGTCGGTGAGGTATATCACCGACCGAAACCTCCCGGACAAAGCTCTTGACCTCGTGGACGAAGCGGCGGCGCGGGTGCGCTCGGGGGCTCTGAATGCTCCGTATGCCCGCAGGCTTTCGGAGGTACGCAGGGGGCTTGCAGTGGTAAAATCCGCTGCGGAGGCGGAGAAGCTCCGCAATGAGGAATACGCGCTGGTGAAGGCGCTGAGCAGCGGCATTGGCGCGGCAGTCGACCGGCAGGACATCGCATGCGCCGCCTCGGCGGTGACTGGTATCCCGGCGCAGAAGCTCTCGCAGGACGAAGCCGCGCGGCTCTCCGGGCTTGAGGAGCAGCTCCGCAGGCGCGTGGTAGGTCAGGATAAGGCGGTGGAGCTGGTCGCGAATGCGGTCCGCCGCGGTAGAACGGGGCTTAAAGAGCCGGAGCGCCCTACCTGCTCGTTTCTGTTCCTCGGGCAGACCGGAGTGGGAAAGACTGAGCTGGCTAAGGCGCTTGCCGAAGCGGTTTTCGGCGATGAGAAGCGCATGATACGCTTTGATATGTCGGAGTTCATGGAAAAGCACTCGGTTTCGAAGCTGATAGGGTCGCCTCCCGGCTACGTGGGATTCGAGGAGGAGGGGCAGCTCATTAAAAGGGTCAGGAGCGCTCCATATTCAGTCGTGCTTTTCGACGAGGTCGAGAAGGCTCACCCGGACGTGCTGAATCTGCTTCTTCAGATACTCGAAGAGGGGACTCTTACCGCCGCCGACGGCAAACGGGCGGATTTTCGGAGCTCCATTGTGATAATGACCGGAAACATCGGCGCGGAGCAGCTCTCTAAAAACACGCTGGGGTTCGGTTCGGGGCAGCAGGACGACGGGGAATCCGAAGTCTTATCGGAGCTGAAAAAGCGGTTCAGCCCGGAGCTTATCAACCGAATAGACAATGTGGTAGTGTTCCGCAAGCTGGGCGAGGAGCAGATGGAATCCATCTGCCGCATACTTCTGCGGAAGCTCACGGCGCGCGCTCAGCTCTGCGGCATAGAGCTGAGCTTCACCAACGACGCTGTGAAGCACCTTTGCCGCGACAGCTCCTCCGGAAGGGAGCGCGGCATGGGAGCGCGTCCGCTACGCCGGACGATCACCGCGGAAATCGAGAATATGCTCTCCGGAATGATGATCTCCGGCGGGCTGAGAAGCGGCTCCAGAGCGGAGGTCTGCGAGCAGTCCGGACTGCTTTCTGTCAGGGTGCTTTCAACTCAATAAATTTTTTCAGCTTTTTTTGAAAAAACACTTGACAAATCGCATTCAACATGATATAATAGATGAGTACTCAAGAGGAAACCTCCTGAGTACTGATATCGCGGGATGGAGCAGCTCGGTAGCTCGTCGGGCTCATAACCCGAAGGTCGTCAGTTCGAATCTGGCTCCCGCAACCACTTATAACAAACAGATTACACAGCTCGGATGAGGGGTGTAATCTCTTTGTTATATAAAGATGTATATTAACGCTGCCGCAGCACCTTGGTGTTAGAACTTTCAGTGCCGCAGCAACGAGAATATTGCTTTGAGTGCTTCCACCTATACGCACATTCGCAGAACGCAGTCAGGAGTTACCTGCTCGTTCATCTTATCTTTCCATCAGTTTGGACATCAGCTATCGTTATCAAGCTGAGGGTTTTCCTTTGAAGAAAGAAAACACTGACGTTGATGTGATCCCTCTGTTTAGTCGGCTTCACAGCCGTCACACTCGCTCATTTCATGGCGAAGTCCTAAGGACAAGATAACATTTGCTATTGCATGGTGGCATTCAATTTGTATTAAAACCGTCAAAGGCGGGTTTAAGCAAATTCAGCTGAGATTGCTCAGCTGTTCCGAAAAAGTAGGAAGGATGGTACTATCATGGCAAGCCACAATGAATACTCCTTTCCAAAGGAGTACCGCCACTACCTCGCAGAACTGTTATGTAAAAATGGCATAGCCGATTATACAGAACAGATCCGCAAGTTAGCAGAGGTGTGCGAATGTTCTGCCAATCATGCAAGGAGCATTATGGCAGGCAAAAGAGATTTCAGCGGGACAAGAACAGGCAATGGATTGAACAAATATGCTGCCCTCGCCCACTGTTTCTCTATCTCCGTGGATGAATTTGTTGCTATGGACTCAGAATACAGAGCGAACAGAGGTCCTCGGAGAAAATAGTAAAAGCGTCTGAACATAAGTCCAAACGCTCTCACAAAGTATATCTAAGCGCTGACCGTCAAAATCAAGCGCAGAGATGGCACCTGTAAAAGCCGTTTGGATGCTGGTAACATCCTCTCGGTCATCCTTGTGTGTGTGTGTGTGTACACGCACGCAAGGATTGCGGGTGTTAATTGAATATTGTTCAAGGCTTGCGTGAAAAATGGAATTCATGGAAGCCAATTGGTGTTGTTAAATCACCTTGTTTATTATACTATATTATTCTCCGCTTGTCAATGTCAATGGCGGTACAATTAATAACAATTTTTTGTTGTGCGTTTTGTGCAATATACACATCATGAAACACACAGGTGCCTCACCGTGAGGCATCTGATATAATGAAAGGAGCATTTATGGATAAAAGAAAGTATGGGAAATATGATTCAGTTGCATACATTGATCCCGTAAATAAAAGTGTAGATGTGATAAATATCGAAGATTTGATAGAAGAAAGAATCAAGGACAATGATGCTTTTCTGACAAAATACTGCAACAATATGTATTGTCCCGAATGTAAAGTACCTCAACTTACCTTGTGCCGGACAAAGTATGGCTTTTATTTAAGAGGATTCCAACATCAAGATCATAATGATGATTGTGTTTTGGGGTTAGATGAAATATCGGATAATCATATTGAAACAAAGATTGATCTAGAACCGAACAAAAGAGATATTCAGTTAAGACTTAGCCAAGTTATTGATTCTCTTTTGAAAAAGATTAGAACTAAAGATCACCCCCTTGCAGTAAATATAAATGGCAACGACATTGATATGAAACCCATACCTAGAGAAAAGGTCAGTAGAAAAAGTAACCAAAAGCGTATTCCTTCCAAGTCCTTGACATCCCCTTTTCTTGAAGAAGATTATGATAGGTTTATGGTGTTCTATGGGCGTGTGAAAATAAAATGGGAAAAACGTCTTTCTAAAGATGGACCTTTTATGTCACTTAATATTTATAAAATAGGTGCAGAAAATCCGTTTTGCTCAGGAATCGTGAAGGAACAAGCATATAGTAAAATAAAGAATAATGTTGATTGCGACGTAGCTTTAATAGCTATGTTTACTAGCATGAAATGGACGAAAAAAGGCCATAAAAAATACAACAATTTTAAGATTGAGAAGTCACATATGATTATTATAGAAAAGGAATAACATTGCCGCCAACAAACTTATTATTCCTTCTGCGAAATTTCGGAGCAATGACTCCGTAAGTACGATACATCCATCCATAGAATAATCCTTTCGGAACTGTTTCTGTGTAGTCAAATTGAAAACCTACAAGCAGCTGGTCGACAATACTGCTCGGGGTTCTTTCAGGCGGATGAAGTTCATTAAATGGTGTTGTAAGACAATATAATTCGTAATCGTCATACACGGGCAAACCCAGCGTACTCTTGTCATGTAATTTGTTATTCATATAAAGCTGTCCCAGGCAATAGTTCTTATTGCCGATATAAAATATCATATTAGGATGGCAATTGCAGCAATCACCCAATGGGCATTTTTTATAGCATTTTTTATCAGCCCATGGTCTTTCTGTATTCCAGAGAGGTATGCCAAATTTTGATTCAGCCATTTCGTATATCATTATTGGGAATCCAAGCCAAAAGCCGCATGCTATGCTATAAACAATATCATCTATCGAAACATTTCTTTTTTCAGCGTACTCTATCGCACGTTCCCTGTCATAGGGTTCGCCTTGAGGAATAAAATCTTTTAGTCTTTGTTCTTCATCGTGTTCATAATTACTAATCCATTCCGTTTCCATATAATCATCAAGAATTTTCAAAAACACATTTTCGGGAATGCGTTTTGAGTCTTCAGATTCATAATATTGTGAAAGCATAGATTTCTTAAAGTGTTCGCGGATATTAATCATATTTTTTCCTTTCCAGTAAAAACTACGTGCCTCACCATGAGGCACCTATGTTTTATTCACATCTCCATCTCATCGCCGTCTTCTTCCTGCTCAGACTGCTCGTCCTGCTCCTGAGCTTGGTACTGTTCCAGTTCATGGACAAGCGTCCGGAAATGAAAGCGCTGAATATTATACCCGCCGGCGCCGATCGTCTGAATAGTCGCACTGCCGTTCTCTCCGTAAATTACGCCGGCAATTTCGCCGTTCTGAACGTGCAGACCAGCAGCGTCGGTTATCCTGCCGACCTTTTCCCCTATGCGCTGAGCCAGGTCGAGCATTTTGCTTCTCATTTCGCGGTCCATGGTTCGCTCAAGAAACACTCTCCGCTGCTCCGGGTCATTGTATTTGCACATCGCAGAAACGATTGGACCGGCGAAGCTGCTCTTAGCTTCGCTGATGCTGCGGTAATCAAGATTCAGCGATTTCAGGAAATCTTCCATTGGCTTTCTGGGGAACACGTTGTGCAAATCGTAATCGCTCATTCTGTCCACACGTTCTGCATATTGAGAATACACGGGAAGCGTCCTGACCGCTTCTTTCCGGGCTGCAAGCTCTTTTGTTCGGAGTTCCTGGACAAAATCCTGATACTGCTCATAACGATTGCTGAAAAAAGAAATACTGTCTTCTTTCCAGCGCACGAAGAAGTCTTTTATAACATCAGGAATCTGATTTTCCATAAACGCCTGCTGTGCTTCGGCAGAGCGAAGTTCAGCCTGGAGCGCCTGAATTCGTTCTTCTGCTTCCTGGATACGTTTGTTCACGGACAGAATATCGCTATTTTTCGATTTGATTGAATAGTAATCCCAGAACGCCTTGTCATTTCCTCTAAGAGATTCCTCGCTGCAAAGCTCCGGCTTCAGCTTGTAGGTTTTCTCAAATTCGCGTTCTTTTTTCTCCAGGGCGGAAATATGCCGGTTAAGGGTGGATATAAGGCGCTCACGCTTGCCTTTGGCGTCCGCAAGCCGCTGAGAGATCGTTTCTATGCTTAACATAAGCAGCTCCTTTCAAATTACCGAAAGTATAATAATTCTTTTTTCGGTAAGTGTTTTTAAATAATTAAAACAGGTTTTAGATTTATAAATCGGGTATTCTTTTTTCGACTACCCCATTTCTGGCAAAGAAAAACCGCAGCATTTTTCGTGCTGCGGAGAATAGTCCTGATAAAATGTGCAACTCTGGTATTTCGGAACAGATATCGCATTGCTTTTGCAAATTCTGGAGTTGGCTCCTGGGACAGGGAACGCTCAGCAGCGCATTTACTTTCAAAGCTGAGAACACCGGAATTGACGATAACACGGAATGTTTCAGCACGTTTGGTTTCGCTCCTGCGCCGGAGAAGATGAGAGATGTATACTCGGTTGTATCCGAAATCGCCCTCTCTGCGAACGTACTGCTGCTTGGCTATGTAGCCTTGCTCCGTAAGTTCCTTGTTGCAGGAAATGATCGTTCCGCGTGCCATTCCGGACAGCTCCTGTATCATTGAAAGGGACAGCAGGCAGCGTCCCACGGCACTAGCGTGTATGCAGTAAAGCATAAACAGCCTAAGACAGCTTTTAGGAAGTTCCACCGCGGATACCGGAACAAGAACATAGTTTTTCGGCGCTGAAACTGCTTCCGAAAGGACGTAAGCGTTGCACTTCTGGCGATTGCTCTTGAAGCGCTGAATGCGGTCAGTTACTGCACCTATGGCGTACAGTTCATTGATTATTCTGGTTATATTCGTGAGCTTGGTGCGCTCAGCAATTCTTGCATTGGATATGACAGCAGTATCACTGCCGCCAGCCTGGGCTATCGAAGCAAGCAGAAACAGAACCTTTACAGCGCCGGCTGACAGGTCCTTGTTTATAAAGTCCGAATTCACCCGGACAAACTGTCTGTTCTGTTTCATGGCTTGTTTGCTCCATATCTTTATTTTTCGGCTGATAAATCAGCTTCTTCAGCAGGGCTGTCTGCCCACTCGACAAAATCCTTGTCGAAAATCTCCTCATATCCGGCGGTCAGTGAGAACGGATCCGGCGCATAAGGCAGGCAAATTACATCATTGAGGTTGACGGAAAGCAGCTCACGGTTCTTCTCAACAGATGTTTCATCGGAAAAGTTGACGGCAACGGTGTAGTTTACCATGTTGAGGTCATTCTGGATATCATATATCATCGGCAGCTCGTTCCACGAAGTGCCGCCTACGACATATATCTTGTCGAAGCCGGAAAAGTCCGTTGGCTTCTTGCTGCCAAAGTCATATATCTCAGCGTTGTAGACCTTTGCGGTATCAGTATCAGAACTGCAAATGTCTATGCCGTTGATCGTGTAAATTCCGTCCTGCAGCTTTGCTTCTTCATAGCAGGTTTCCATCATTTCGAGCTGCTCGGCTCCATGCCTGCTGGCGCATACGACCACGCTTTCACCGTCGCGGCTGCGGAAATACTCTGCCATGCGCAGTGCAAATGATGTCGTGCCTATTCTGCTCTGCGCTCCCACGACCGCAATATGCAGGCTCGCCTGTGAATAGCGCGGCTTCTCGCTTTCTTTTTCAGCGATAAGAGCAGCTTCCCGTGCTTCAGCAAATGCGTCGAATGACTTGTCATACTTACGCCACTTCTGCCTGGATAAGCCGGTGGTAAGGCACTCTTTGAGATCCTCCATCATCTTAGTGACGTTTGTCTTTTCGTCCACATCAGGGTAGTTGGCTACGATATTGTGTATACCCTTATGCACCAGCTTGTCCAGGAAATCATCTCCCGGGAAGAAATGATCCGCATAGATGATTATACTGTTGGGATCTTTCTGGAGCGCAATGCCCTCACAGAGCGCAACTAAATCATCGCCCTTTTCCAGAAATGCTGAAACATCGAGGACGTAGTGCGACTGGTACATATAGTTTTTGAGATCTGTCTTGATGAACAGTGCAAGCGACCATTCATCACCCGAAATTTCGCGGGGAGTTGCTCCTATTTCCGAACATATCTTTCTCAGAATGCCGGCATTTTCTTTTCGGGAAATAAGTAACGGGTTGGTCATGGTAGAAGTTCCTTTCTCTTATCATATTGCTATTCCGGCTCAACTGCCTTGATAGTTTCAAACAGTTCATCGCTCATACCGGTGCGGAATGCCTTGAACCAAAGTCGGGGATTGGCAACTACGCCAATATCCTTTGCACTGGGTCCGCCATAGTAATGCGTTCCCTGCGGCGGATCAGGGGCAGCAGCTTCGCCAGACATGAAATAGGTCTTTATTCCGACGTGCGGAATGCATTCATCACGGTTAAGATGGTGACGCCATAGTCCCTTGTCGTATGTGTCGCTGTAATACCCGTCATGCGAATAACCCACAATCAGATTATTAAGGTCAACGGAACTGCCAATATCCAGGTCTTCAAACTCCACCTCGCTCAGACAGGTGAATTCCAGGAAAAGAGTAATCGTGCTTCCGTGGCGTAACCCGTTTATTGTCGGGAAAGGAAAACCGTAATCATCTTCAAACTGGTCGGTATCAATTATGTATGCGATAGTGACTGCACTCTGGTTAAAGACTTTGGAATTGGTATCATTAGCGATATCCTGCTCGTTCATGTTCCACACATCATATATAAATGCGTCCTGTATACAGCTTCCGCAGTTTAGCAAATCTGCATGGACCGCTGTCCTGCCTGTCAGCTCAAGCGTAATGCCTCTTTCAGGTACTCCCATATCCTTAGTGCCGTAGGTGTACTGGTGCAGCTCTGACACATCACCGCATTGCGACAGAATACCATTACCGCCCGGTGCAAGGTCTGAGCTGCTGACCGGAAGTTCGAAGAAGCCTTCGAAATAGACGAACAGCGCGAGCTGAACCATGTTGTCCAGGGATATAGTCCACTCTTCCTGCGGTATTTCTGCTTCAGACAGAGCCATTTCTATAGCCATTTGGGACTGCTCGACATACTGTTCGAACTCCTCTTCAATGCCGAAAATATCCCTCCAAACGTCTGCACCAACAGTTTCAAGAGTGATAGACAGCTTATCAGCTGTTCGTTCCGTTTCAATCTTGGCGGCACCACTCATATTGGCATTTTCGATTATCGACTTGAGGTTAGACATCTGAAACAGGTTTAAGTTTATTGCCCCTCTGCCGTCAATCATACTACCCCATGAATTGTTGATGTATTCCTGAGCGTCTTCGGCAGTTTCGGGGATATCTCCAAGAGCCTGTTCCATTTGTGAATTAAGGTCCGGCGCTTGATTTTGCGTGGTTTTGATAAGGTATTCACGCCCCTGACGAACATTGTACATTGCCAGGAATTCCGGTAGATAAACTTCACCGCCACCTATGCAGGTGTATTCCACTGTCTGGGTGCTTCCGTCTGCCGCTGTAACAACAAGCGTTTGGCGGTCCGCCCTCTTGCCGTCATCCAATACAACATTCTCAAATGTGTAGTTATATTTACTCATCTGTTCCATGGCACGATGATATAAAAACACTTTCAGCTCTTCGCCGTACTCAGACAGATTATCTATTCCAGTATCATCAGTAAAACGAATGCTGCTGATATCCGAAAAAGAAAGGTCTGTGTCGAAATCAGAGATAAAGGAGTCAAATTCGTCCTGGGTCTTTATGGCACGGAGCTGTCCTGCGTAGTTGAGCAT
>ERZ1673751.557-NODE-557-length-39279-cov-17.841679_pt1 | contig 39279 bp, 27 predicted proteins | sample MGYA00580202_ERZ1673751 | MGnify/ENA primary metagenome ERZ1673751 (study PRJEB41218, sample SAMN15661780) | gut metagenome | host: Homo sapiens | place: Canada: London | collected 2015-08-20/2019-03-30 | study: EMG produced TPA metagenomics assembly of... | reverse complement strand
CTCATGTTAAAAGTTGATCTCAGTCAAGTTAAACTTGGCTAATTCGTTCATTCAGGTTGCAAATAAATTTGCAACTGTCTGTAGCTCCTCAAACAATTCTGCAAGCAGATTGTTTTCATCGCTTTCGCACAAATTCTGAATTTACTGTTTTAAAGGTCTTCAATTTTCATTGAAGCGTTCTGATTGATTCTCAAAATCTTTCAAGGTTTCTCACTGTTCAGTTATCAATGTTCTTTAGTTCATTGCCTTGCGACAACGATTGATATGATATCAAACTTTCAAGTGTTTGTCAACAACTTTTTTAAGTTTTTTATCAAGCAGGGCTACAAGGATTCGAACCTTGAAATGACGGAGTCAGAGTCCGTTGCCTTACCATTTGGCGATAGCCCTATATGAAGCGCAGGGGGTGGGATTCGAACCCACGCGCCCTTGCGGACAAACGGTTTTCAAGACCGCCTCGTTATGACCACTTCGATACCCCTGCACGAGAGCGGGTGATGGGAATCGAACCCACGTATCCAGCTTGGAAGGCTGGTGTTCTACCATTGAACTACACCCGCATATTTAATTGTTCACAAGTCGGGGTGACAGGATTCGAACCTGCGACCTCCTGGTCCCAAACCAGGCGCTCTAGCCAAGCTGAGCCACACCCCGATATGCTGTTTTGCCGTTTTGTTTTTGTTGCCTCACCGAAGCGACTCCGATATAATATCACCCTATTCCATACTTGTCAACACTTTTTTACATTTTTTTGAAATTAATTTTTCAAATACGATACATCCCGCGTTTAAGATAATATCAAATAATTCTATGAATTTACACTGCTCTCAAACCCTGATATGTAGAATAACAAGATTAGTAATGTTTGTTACCCCTATGAATTTACACTACTCTCAAACTTTTTCTTTTATATCCTTATCTTTACTATCGTTTGTTACCCCTATGAATTTACACTGCTCTCAAACAAGGTTATGTGGTTGATTGCGTATACAGATGTTTGTTACCCCTATGAATTTACACTGCTCTCAAACGCTTCATTCTACGATGTAGACCAAGCTGATGTTTGTTACCCCTATGAATTTACACTGCTCTCAAACCTCAAACTGTCCAAGAATAATCATCTGCCTGATTGCATAAATAACATAGACCGCTTATATCTTAACATATTATGCATTTATCCGCATCTATTATATAACGTTTTTCATGCTCTATAATTGGATATTCACTATTTTCCACCATTAATAACTTATATCCACGTGCGACTACATCATTAACAAACTTGTTCATTTCATCATCTGAAATATAACTCCGCAAATTCAACGTAATAAACATTTTTTCAGAATCGTACTCTCTTACTAATTCCATATAATCCAATATTTTTTCTGCAAGTGAATCATAATTATCTGCAAATTCAACGCCTACTGCTCTAATGACTTCGATATCTGAAGCACTCTGTTATGATGCGATAATATAATTTTCCCTTCTTCACCTCTGAGTTGACTTGTTAAATCACATAAAATTTGATATAACAGATTTTGATTTTCCACAATTAAACTACAACATTTTCCGCATTCTCATACTATCACTAAATCGACTAAAGGAATCGCTAATTTCATAAAATGCCCCCCCTCTCCTCTGAATCAATAACATTACTTGTATTTTCGCCCACCACATAATCCATTTTTACAAACTGTTTTTCTGTAATGGTGAGTATTTGTACCAGTCCTTCTGCTGGCTTATTTTTATAAATCAAATTTTTCACTGAATTTTCCACTGACGGGCTCGTAATCATCTTACAATAAACAGATTCCTGTAACATTATAAAACCATTCTTTATAAGTAACTTGCGAAAGCATCTATAATCTCTTTTTTCTACTATCGTTAATGTTGGTATATCCATAATTTAACGCTGCATTAACCGGAATATCTGCACTCCTTGTAAAGTCCATCCCAAATAAGGCGTTAAAATAAACCTTAGCCGCATGCCCTTCTCTATTCGAGGCATCAGCTAACTCTACCTGACCAATATACTCATTTAACAAGTTTGCTTGACTAAAATATCCATTCTCATATAAAAATTCTGCTTACTTACGTATTTTTTCACTTGCAATGTCTCTCCAGACTATATCCTTGATACTTTGCTCCCACTCAATTTGCATACGAAGCTTTGCTGGGTTATCATGGCAACCATGATGCGGGAATATCTCTGCTATAGGATTACGCTTTGAATCACAGAAAATAACTTTTATCTTCTTTCCAATCATAGCCTCAATACATATGCCCGTAATTGATATTGCTGGATTTTCAATCAGTAGTACCGCAATTTTATCAAGTAATATTCGCTTTGTCTCCAGTCCTCTAATAACAAGATACCCCATTTTATAATCTAATTTTGCTTGATTCTCTATAATCACTACACGCCAACTCATAAAAGCTCCAAAATATTCTGTGACCTTCTCTCCCATATTCCAGAAGGTGATTGATAAACTACTCTTACATCATTATAATACTTTTTCCAGTTTGAAACATTAGAACTGAAATTAACAGTTGCCGCACTATGTTTTTTCCCACCTATATTTTCTAAATCGCATCCTCCTGTCATTCTCCCAAATATTGATTGTATATTTATCAATGTTACAGCTTGTTCTAGGACATTCAGTTTGCAAAATTTTTCTCTTCCATTTTTCAAAATTGCTTCAGGTGAATTTATTCTTTTGTTATAAATACTGTTTTCCAACTTATCTAAATAAACATCATATAATTTAATATTCTCATCCACAGAAACCGAATCATATTGTTCATCATAAATATAGTTTGCATTGTTTTTATTTTTCTCAACAAATTTCTCAATCTTCTTTAAATACTTCACCAATTCGTATGGCAACGATAATTGCATAATTGGTTGTGCTGATAAACATTTTCCTCCACCACCAATACCTGTAATGCATACATTAAATCCATCTAACGAAAGTACTGTGTTTATTTTCCATGGCTTCATTCCCATAGGAAAAGATACTTCATCTGCTTTTTTTCCTATAATTTTCTGCAATCGCTCTTCTGCATATTTCTTTGCAAATACTTCATCTTTCAAAAAAAGTTTTCCATATAATAATTCAACAGACAGAATAATTATATCGCTCTTTTTTCCAATTTTATATCTCATAGGAGTCAAGAACATAATTCCAGATTTATTGTATCCACCGTACCTTTCAGTATCTAAGCCTTTTTTTCTTGGAACAAGACCTGATGCCTTTTTGCATGGCATTTGATCAAAAAAACCTCCTGTTTTCATAAATTGATACTTTGTAAAGTGTGCATTATTTTTCTTGGCATTTTTAAGAACCATTGGCAACATTTTTTCTTTATCCCAAATAGTTTTTCCATTACATACAAGTGAATGTGAAAATATCGTCTTCGTTTTTATACTATATTTTGAATCCACCGAAAACCACTTACGATTAAATTTCATATTATATACATTGCCGACAACAACATTTAAATATGCATCTGTCGCATGATGTAAATCATTATAGCTACGGCATTTATATAATCCAAATTCATGTCTGAAATCAGATACAAGTCCGGCTTTTACATATACAATCTCTGTTTCTGGATATTTTTCATTCAAAATTTGCGCAATAGCCTTTGTAGACTGTGATGTTTCCGTTAACTGACGGTTAATAAATCCATATTTTTCATCTTCATTAAATGGTGTACTACGTGTTAATCGTTTATATTTTTCATTACTTATTGCCCCCACATGATGCCATGTAGTCCAAATACCTGACATTTGTTTACGTATTTCCGTCTTAATTGGATATATATCCTGTTTTGCTCCATTTTCTTCCGAAAATACAAGCACTTTATTATTAATTATGCTATCATCTTTTACATATGCTTGAGGATAAATATGTTCAATATCATATACTTTAGAACCAGACATCAATTTTTCTAAATCAATCATTTTGCCACTATAAGCTGATTTGCCAAATTGTATGAAATAAAGGAAAAGCTTGTCACTTTGTAGTTTATTATCTACATATTCCCCTAAAGATTCCATTTGATGTTTTAATTCTCTTACGTCCTCTTCATCACATTTTGCATACAGTTCTATGACTTGCTGTTGTCTAGTCCTAGTACGTTTTCCTTTTAAATCAGGTTTATTTGTTCTTGCCATTTCAACAAATATCTTTTTAGGTACACCAAATGCTTTTGTAACATCCTTAACAACTGAAAGCGTTCTATAGATTGTTCTTTTAACAGAATTTGAAATATACATTTCATCTAAACGATCATCTAATGTTTTCTGTTGTTCTGTATAATATTTTTTTCTATTTTCCTTTATTCCATTAGCAAATGTATACTTATCTGACAACAATTCCATAAGATTATTATTGGTTTCCCACATCAACCTTAATACCGTTGAGATTTCACCCGTTTCTTTACACGTTCCTTCAAAATCAACCAAAAAATTTTTTGAAAGACGTCCAAAATCTTTTATTTTAATCTTACAAATATATTTAATATCTTCATCCGTCAAAAAACTATACTTATTTTTCAAAAAGAGTAAAACACGTCCCTTATCATCAGAATATGAAGCACGTTCAATTATAGATTCAACATCCTCCACGGATAAAATATGATTCTGTAGCAGTCTACGAAAAGCATGAAAAGAACTGAGATTTGTATGTATTTGTTCGTCCAAACCACTTATTAATGCTTCTTTTCCACCTTCTAAATATCCATTGCTAACAAAAAAATCTATAACATCTTTTTTCCTAACCCTTTTTTTCTTTTCAAAAATTTCATTATATAATTCCTGCTTCATAGCCACAGAAATTTTTCTGCCATCAGTTTTTATATTATTGATTTCATTTAATACCATAAATTTCTGATAATATAATGATTGTTTAGGCAACACCGACTCTTCCGGCAAATATGTACACTGATTTGTCATACGTTGGATAAATGCTTGCTCACTTGCATCAAAATCAACTTTATCTTCAAAATTCCATGGAAATATTTTTCCATCAGCTTTTCTCTGAATCCACGCAAATTGTGAGTTGCAATTTAAAGGTCCAACAAAATATGGAATCTTAAATTTAAAAATTGAAATAATCTTATCTTCATTAGAAATCCCGTCACTATCTTTTTCTTTCAAAAACGGTAAATAATTTTTTGTATTTTTTAATATGCTTTTTAACTCATATTCGTATAATTGATGTGGAATAACGCGATTATCCGTATTCTTCTGTTTAGGTAAAAAAAGTCTTAATGTTAGTCTTTCAATCATATCATCATAAACAACTTTATCTTGTTCATCAACAGATATTCCTTCCAATATCTTAAGAAGAAACTTTGAAAACTTTTCTACATCAGCCTTCTTTCCCATTTTTTCGTCATTTTTTAATTCATAATGATAAGAATAAGCTACATAATTGTCACCTCTTATCTCGCGAAAAATCTCATTATATTTATGTGGAATATATTTATGAACCAGATATTTCAAATTAGCTAAATCTTCTCTATGCTGTTCATATACCTTCACCTTTGATTGCGATATTAGTGGACTATTGTTTTCATTAACCAATATATTAGCAAGTATTCCCCAATCATATAAACTTCTAAGAGCCTTAATCAAGTCAAAATCATCACCAATGTCTGCCATGACCTCTGTCATTTTTTCATCATCCATACCAAGTGTTATTGAGCCAAATTCATCATATTCTTCCTTGATATATACATCTTTTAATTTACAAGTTCCTCCAGCTAGCAAACGCACAATTGCATCTTCACTATAAGGAAATCCCTCTTTTGCCTTTTTATCTGGTTTTCTCGTAGCAAATAAAACTGTAGACAGATTGCGATATTTTTCGTTGATTCCTATATTGGCAGCAAGAACCCTTCCTAACTCTTCAACATTTACTTCTCTCCAATCACATATAATCTCATTTTCCTCAAAAAAACGCATAAATCCATTATACACATTATGAATATCAACCAAGTCAGCAATATTTTCTGTGTTAATATTGCTCAGAAAATGTCCCCTATGAGTCACCAACCAAGCACATGCTAAATATACTAAACGCACATCATGTTTGTTAGGATTATATATCAATTCACATATCAAATGGTGAATAGTCGGATAATCCCTCATATACTGAACATCCGTATATTCTTTATCATTAAAGAAAACATATCTATCCTCTGCATCGGCTCTCCATAAGCCACTTTCTAATAATCTAATAAAAAACCGTTCATCTACTTTTACAATCTCATTTGCAAAAATCTCCTGTAATAATTGAATTCTTTCTTGTCTGCGATCTAACCTTCTTCTTGTGGAACGAAACACTCTTCTGTCTGCTCCCAATGCTCCTGCGTCAAAAATAGTACTGCCCCACGCAGCATTTCCATGATATTTCATAATTTTATATTTATCATCTGTGACTGCATAACCAACAGAATCAGTTCCTATATCTAAGCCCAAATATATATTTTCTTCATTTTTCATTTGACAAATCCTCTTTTGTTTATTATCATAATGTTGTAATTTACAGTTACCCCTGTGAATTTACACTGCGAGTTCAAATAAAAGTTAACTCAATTCACTGGTTCGTCCAGCCGCACAGTGTGTGCATTAAGACTTCGAAAGAAGTCTTTTTTTATTCATAATTCTATTCTATTATATTCAATCACACAACTTATATCAACCTGATTTTTGTATAATTTTACTTTATATATCACTTTTATTATCATAATATTATTCATTTTTTATAAATTCATTCTAGTTTATTACATAAAAGAATGCGCAATAATAATCTGCGCACTTTTTAAGGGGAGAAGTAGACTAAACAGTAGTACAACACATCAGGATTATTTTCAAACAAAAAATTGTACTAGATTTAGTACAATCTGAAAAGACATAAAAAAAGAACACTTGCGTGTCCGAACTGAAAATTTTTATTAAATTAACACTCGTGCATATTTCTCCTTTCGTTAATCGTATGTTCATATGTCTAATTATTTCATTTTGAGTACCTTTGAAAAAATCAAGTGGCTCAAACCCAGTGTTTAAGCCACTTTGAGAGTGGACTAGACGGGAGTCGAACCCGTGTCCGAAATACAATTCCCTGTCCTTCTACGAGTGTAGTTTATTATTTAACATTCCCTCTGCCACACGATAACAAACAACCTTGCGGTTTCAGTAGCTTCATGATACGCCCGATGGCTCAAAGCTTTGCCAACGTCGTTTCTCACATAGTCGAAGCCTGGATCCTAAAGTGTGAGTGCTCTAGGTCAGACTGCTGCCATTAGGCAGCGTATGCTAAATTATCTTCAGCGTTTAATTTTAATTTGGCCATTTAACGCATCGCCATACGACTCGCTTCTCCAGCTGCATGTACCCCGTCGAAACCTTTACTAGCCCATATTCAATTTTTTTGCGGGGTACATGCAGCTGCGCTCCATGTTCTCCGCTCCGCTTCGGTCCGCCCAAAGCCAAGGTCCACTGGACCTTGTGGGCCCCGTCGAAACCTTTACTAGCCCATATTCAATTTTTTTGCGGGGTACATGCAGCTACGCTCCATGTTCTCCGCTCCGCTTCGGTCCGCCCAAAACCTTTACTAGCCCATATTCATTTTTTGCTAACCAAGATTTCTGATTTTGAAATCTCTCTGTGCCTCTCGCTTTTGATCCTTCTTGGCTATGTCTGCTCTTTTATCATAAAGCTTCTTACCTTTGGCAAGTGCTATCTCTACTTTGACCAGACTCCCCTTAAAGTATACCTCCACCGGCACAATTGTGAAACCCTTTTCCTTCATCTTTGATGAAAGCTTTTCGATTTCCTTCTTGTGGAGCAAAAGCTTTTTAGGTCTAAGTGGATCCTTGTTGAAGATATTTCCCTTCTCATATGGTGTGATATGCATGCCATACAGAATAATCTCACCGTTCTCAATACGGATGAACGACTCCTTTATGCTGCCCTTTCCCATTCGAAGTGACTTCACCTCAGTTCCTGCAAGTGAAATACCGGCTTCGTATTTCTCAAGCAAAAAGTAATCGTGATAGACCTTTTTGTTGTTGGCTATTAATTTCTTTGGTTCCTTAGCCATGTCGGTATCTCCTTTCCTCAAACTGCTTTACAATACTAACACATTTTTTTACAATTGCCAATATATAAAACGCAAATTATTGTAAACCGCTGGTTCACATTTTTGTTTATTTACACTATATAATATATTATGACATCTTTTTCAATAAATCTATCGCACAACGACCGACAAATAACAGATAATCAAATAAGTATTTTTAATATCATAAAAGATTTCGTCATTATTGTCATATTATTCCGCCGGTTTAAAATCAATTGTACGCATAATTTTGTCAGTACTGTCTACAACAACCTTGATTTTTTGTCCAAGCTTGTATCTCTTATTGGTGGCTGAACCGGCCAGCTCATAGGTATCCTCGTAAAACTCATAGAAATCGTCTGTCAGGTCTGTCACGCGCACAAGTCCCTCAACTGTATTTTGAAGCTCCACGAAAAAGCCCCACTCCGTGACACCTGATATAACTCCTTCAAAGCATTCACCAATATGATTTGACATGTATTCACATTTTTTAAGCTTGACTGTTTCACGCTCTGCCTCTTCTGCACGTCGTTCGGTCTCACTTGCCTGCTTTGCAACAGCATCGAGTATAGACTCATAGTGCTCCCTGCGGTTATCATTCATCCTGCCGCGGATATTTTCCTTGATGATACGGTGTATCTGCAAATCAGGATATCTGCGGATTGGTGATGTAAAGTGACAATAATAATTTGCCGCCAGTCCAAAATGTCCTGTACATGCTGTTGTATATCGTGCCTGTTTCATAGAGCGCAGTGTCAGTCTGCTTATCAGGGATTCTTCATCTGTGCCATCCACCTTCATCAAAAGCTTCTGAAGCTCCTTTGGGTGTACCTCATCAGTTCCAATATGAAGCGTATAGCCAAAATTATTGATAAATGTGGAAAGCTTTGCGATTTTTTCTGAGTCCGGCTTGTCATGTGTTCTGTATACAAAAGGTATTTCCTGCCAAAAATAATCCTCAGCCACAGTTTCATTTGCTATAAGCATAAAATCCTCAATGAGCTTTGTTGCCACATTTCTGTCATACGGCTTTATATCTATCGGATGACCATTTTCATCGAGCACAACTTTAGTCTCCGGAAAGTCAAAGTCTATAGAACCTCGTTTCATTCTCTTTTTGCGTAGAATTGCTGCAAGCTCTGCCATTTTTTCAAACATAGGCACAAGCTCCTTATATTCTTCAATCACAGTGGCATCCTTATCTGCAAGAATCTTTTTTACATTTGTGTATGTCATCCTGCGGTTTGTCTTTATAACCGTCTCTGCAATCTTATGATCGATAACTTCACCCTTTTTATTTATTGTCATAATGCATGAAAGAGCCAGCCTGTCACATCCCTCATTCAAGGAGCATATGCCATTTGAAAGCTCTCTTGGAAGCATCGGAATCACTCTGTCTACAAGATAAACAGATGTTCCTCTCTTAAGTGCCTCCACATCAAGGGCACTGTGCTCCTGCACATAATTCGACACATCTGCTATGTGTACTCCAAGTACATAATTGTCGCCATCCATGTATAAAGACACGGCATCATCAAGATCCTTTGCATCTTCTCCGTCTATCGTGACCATCATCCAGTCGCGTAAATCCATCCTGCCGGCCATATCCGCAGGTGTCACATCCTTTGCCACATTCTGCACCTGATGCATGATTTTCTCCGAAAAATCCACCGGCAGATCATAAGCCTTTACTATAGAAAGAATATCTGTACCCGGGTCATCTATATGTCCGATTATTTCAACAACCTTGCCCTCCGGCTTTTTACCCTTTTTACCATAGCTTGTGATTTCAACCACTACCTTATGGCCCGACATAGCACCCTTTGAGCGCTCCTTTGGTATGAAAATATCTGTGCCAAATCTGGTATTGTCAGGCACTGCAAAACCAAAATTATCACTTGCCTCATAGGTGCAGACTACCTGCTTCATGCCTCGCTCTATGACGGAAACAACCTTTCCCTCCTTGCGGCGTCCTGTTGTGACAGGTGAGATTGTAATCTCAACAGTATCCATGTGCATCGCACCATTTACATACTCTGCCGGGATAAAAATATCATCAGGCTCTCCCTCCACAGTGACAAAGCCAAATCCCCTTTGATGCGCTGTGAATACGCCGACTGTCTTTTTGATTTCCGACTTTGAATATTTCCCGCGCTTTGAGAGTGTTATCCTTCCCTCTGCCTGCAAATCCAAAAGAATCTGTTCAAGCTGAGGTCTGTCCTCTTTTTTTACTCCTAGTACTATGCAAAGTTCCTTGATTTTCATCGGAACATACATGTCATCACACATGAAGTCATAGACCATCTTTTTTCGTGTTTCATATTTATCTATATTACTCATTATCTCTCCTTTTCGTTGCCCCATCTGATTTCAAATGCACAGACTTTAAATAAAATTTCCTCCATTGACATTTTCATCCTATGAATGTTGATTTTATATCACATCAACCTGCAACGAAAACCTCGAATTTCATCATCTGGATGTTGATGCGATAAAAAAGACTGCCGATTTCTCGACAGTCTAAGTATTTACCATATTCCCATATTTAAAGCAATTGAAATAATAAAGAAAAGAACAACACATACAATTGTTGCTTTAACCAGACGTCCTTCCTTTGAACGCCCCTTGTTCTTGCCCCAATATGTATCAGCAACTCCGGCGATAGTGCCAAGCCCTGCTGACTTGCCCTCCTGGAAAAGAATAACTATAGTAATTACTAAACTGACGATTATAAATAATACCGATAAAACAATTTTTAAAGTTGCCACGATAAGACCTCCTAATTTCAATTCTAAATAACAGAACTAATATACAACATTTTTATTGCACAGTCAAGAGTTTTATACTGTATGTAACAGATTTTCACACTTTATGCAATGGATTTTATTAGTTTCACGCAATAAATGTATCTCTATTTTTCACTTTCCTCTGCTGATAAACTTTTTGAACTCATTAAAAAAGTTTTTCATCACTAGTATTCTTCCTTTTTGCTCTCTTCTTTTGATAATCTAAACCATTTTTTAATATTATACATTTTTCCATTTTATTTTACAATAAAATACATTATAATATAATTAAAAAAAGAAACAACTTTATATTTAGGAGATTTTTATGAAGTGCATACTGTATAAAAAAGCACTTCCACTCATATTATTATCATGCCTTTTGCTTGGTGCATGCGGTAATTCCAAAAATGACAGTGTATCTAAGGAGCCTCTTTCCCATACTTCTACCGAAAAGGGCACCTGGGACTCTGCTCCAAAGGTGCTTACTCCAACTGCCGACGGCACACAAACCTATACATGTGATGTAGCCAGTATCGATGCTTCAAACAGCGGCAGCGGCTATATCATAGTGAATTATCACGGTTCTAATCAAAAGGTCAAGCTTCAGATAACCGGGCCTGACAGTGTCACGTACACTTTTGATCTGCATGGAGGAAATGAAGTGTTTCCTCTGGTTGCTTCAAGTGGTTCGTATACTGTAACCGTGTTTGAAAATGTTGAGGGGACACAATATGCCACCGTGCTGTCGCAGGTGATTTCTGTCTCCATCACCGATGAATTCGGACCGTATCTGTACCCTAACCAGTATGTAAATTTCACTGCCGATTCTCCGGCTGTGAAGGAAGGCAGCTCACTGGCGTACTACTGCAGCAGCGATACTGAGGTCGTGGAAAGTGTATACAATTATATCATTTCAAACTTCAAATACGACTATAACAAGGCTAAAAATGTCAAAAGCGGCTATCTGCCTGATGTGGACAAGGTCTTTACCGAAAATACCGGTATATGCTTTGACTATGCGGCAGTCATGGCCACTATGCTAAGGACTCAGGCTATTCCCACACGTTTAGAGGTAGGATATGCCGGTGAAGAATATCATGCCTGGATCAGTACTTATATAAAGGACAAGGGCTGGATAAACGGCATCATCGAGTTTGATGGTACCTCATGGAACATGCTGGATCCAACATTTGCATCTACCAGTGATTCGCCAAAGAAGTTCATAGCACAAAAAAGTGATTACATCACCAAATACGTCTATTAGGAGGACATAAATGTCTAGAAAATCCAAGATTTTGAGCAATGCAGAGCTTTCTGCCTTCTGTCAGCAGATTTCTCTTATCATAGCAGCCGGGCTGCCTACATACTATGGTGTTTCCATATTATGTGATGAAGCACCTGATAAGCAGACACATGATCTGCTTGAGCAGATATATAAGCCAATGGAGCTTGGTGCAACGCTTCACAGTGCACTTAAAGATACAGGATACTTTCCAAAATATATGATTAATATGATACAGCTGGGTGAAGAAACCGGCCGTCTTGAAGAGGTCTTAAACTCACTCTCAAAGTACTATGACCGCGAAGACGAAATAGCCTCAGGCATCAAAAGTGCCGTTGCCTATCCTCTCGTGCTTTCTGCCGTGATGATTGCCGTTATTGTCGTAATGATTGCCAAGGTTTTACCTGTATTCTCACAGATATATGCAGAGCTTGGAAGTGAGCTTACCGGCACCGCTGCCGTGCTCATGAAGCTCAGTGAATACATCAACAGATATCTGCTTATCATTATAGCTTTCATGCTCTTTGCCGCACTGTTTCTTTTTATATTTTTTAAGACACGCTTCGGAAAAAAGCTCCTTATGAAAACTGCTCTTTCCATGTCAATCGCATCCAGCCGCTTTGCAAACTGCATGTTTTTAGCACTCTCAAGCGGGCTCGACACAGACCGTGGTCTTGATCTGGCACAGGCTCTTGTAAACAATCCTGTCCTTGATTCTAAAATAAATGACTGCCGTAAAAATATATCTAACGGCGAGACATTTTCGGAGGCACTGCTGCACTCCAATATTTTTTCAAAGATGTACTCAAGCTGGATTGCAATCGGTAGCAAAACCGGGTCTATGGACGAGGTCATGCAGCATATATGTACATCCTGTGAGGATGACACAGATGCAAGGCTGTCACGATTCATATCAGTGATTGAACCTGCCATGGTTATCCTGCTTTGTATATTCATTGGCTTCATACTTGTATCATTTTTACTCCCACTGCTTGGAATTATATCAAGCATAGGATAGCTTACGGAGGCACAGCATGCTGTTTTTTGTTCAGAAAAAGAAATCAACCATATGGAAATTCATACCAATTGTGCTTTTAGCCGCATGTACCGTTTTTTTTGGTGTTTTCTCTTCAAAGCTGTCAGATGACAATACCAAAAGAAGCAAGAGCACGCTGGAACGCGCCCTCACACGAAGTATCACACAGTGCTATGCTCTTGAGGGAACATACCCTCCGGACATAAATTATCTAACAGACCACTATGGTCTCACCTACGACAGCGACTATTATTACATAGACTATCAATACATCGGCTCCAATCTGCGTCCCGATGTGACAATAATAGAGAGGAAATAACCCATGTTCAAGCTAAAATCAAGATCACATCAGGCTGACAGTTTTTTTGTGATGCTGTTGTTTTTTCTTTTTGCGCTGACTGCTTTTATCCTCGTGCTGATTGGCGTAAAGCAATACAAGTCCACTGCCAATGCCATGAATTACAACTACGAGGTACGCACTGTCACATCTTATCTGCGCGAAAAAGTCAGACAGAATGATTCTGACGCTGCAATCAGTGTAGAAACAATAAATGGCACGAAGGCTCTATGTCTGAAAAACACAATAAATGACATCGTGTATAATACCTTCATATACTATTATGGCGGTTCTCTAAGAGAGCTCTATGTACAGGATGGTTCCTCATACAGTCTGGACAGTGGACAAAGGATTGTCGAAATCGGGGGACTTGACATGGCAGAAACCACCGACAAAATGATTACCGTAACTATCACCGATACATCCGGTGGCACTACCGATACCTACTGCTCCGTCAATTCCGACTAACAATCGTCCGACAATAAATGCAGCAATATCACGTACACCGCTCCACGATATGCCACTCGATGCCACACAAACTTACATACCACAAGGAATAAACCATGATTTCAACAAAGCTTAAACAATCGAAAAACAGAATATTCCTGCTTGAGATTACCATTAATCTGCTGCTTTTTTCAGCTCTTTTGATTGTGGGACTGCTTTTCTTCATAAAGACCCACAAGCTGACAGAAGAAACTCAGGTGCTGCATGAGGCTGTTAATGCATGCAGCAATGCAGCAAGCGCATACGAACAGGAGCATGGCGATTTAAACGCCGTATCATCGCTCTTTAACGGCTCCATCTGTGCAGATGAAAAGCTATTCATTTATCTTGACAAAAGCTATCATCCATGTGATAAGGATGATGCCGCATACAAGGTTATTGTAAGCAGGCTTGGGCAGGATGCCTACGGAGTACAAAAGGCTGACATAGAGTTTATAGCAGCAGACAGCCACTGTGTATACAGCATTACCGCGTGCAGCTATACTGCACTTTCCTCTGATGGAAGGACGGTGAGCACCCCATGAAAAAAAGAAGAGAATTTTCAAATTTCGGTTTTTCGACCATCCTGCTTACTTTTTCCATGATATGCATTGTCACGTTCTCGGCACTCGCCTTTGTCACAGCAAACTCCGACTATAAGCTGAGCAAACGCGTTGCTGATAACAACAGCTCGTATTACCGTGCATGTGAAAAGGCATGGGATGAGATATCACAGATTGATGCCATTCTTGCATCCGCCTACGAGGGCAGTCCTGATAAAGCAGCATACTATGAGGCCATAAAGACTGCTCTATCAGACAACGATACTGCCATAAATAAAAACCTCGCTGAAAATGAATCAAACGGCAAGGTTACCGGTCTGACCTATACCATCACCTGTACTGTAAGTGATACGCAGACTCTCACTGTAAAGCTTGATATCAACTATCCTGTCCACAGGCAGGATGCTTTTTATAAAATAAAACAATGGAAGCTCAATACCGACACAGCTTTCGAGGAAAATGATACACTAAACTTAATTGGAGGAAACTAAAATGGATGTTAAAAAGATATTAAAGGAAGCGACTGACAACGGAGCATCGGATATTTTCATAGTGGCCGGCCGCCCTCTCACATACAAATCAAAGGGAGTGATGGAGTGCCTCAATGAAATCAGAATGATTCCAAAAGAAACCTTTGAATTTGTCACATCAATCTATGCTCTTGCCGAGAGAGATATTTCAAAATTCGAGGAAACCGGAGATGATGACTTTTCCTTCGCTATACCGGGAGTATCACGTTACAGAGTGAGCACTTTCAAGCAGCGTGGCTCTTACTCTGCTGTCATCCGTGTTATCTCATTCACACTGCCAAAGCCAAGCGATTTACATATACCGGACTCTGTTATGGAGCTTGCGGAAACAAACAACGGCATGGTGCTGGTTACCGGCCCAGCCGGAAGCGGTAAATCTACCACACTAGCATGTATTATTGATCAGATCAACCATGAGAAGGAAGAGCATATTATCACTCTTGAGGATCCGCTTGAGTTTTTACATCGTCATGACAAATGTATTGTGTCACAGCGTGAAATCAACACAGATACAGAAAGCTATCTCACTGCACTTCGCGCCGCACTCCGCCAGAGTCCTGACGTCATATTGCTTGGAGAGATGCGAGACTATGAGACCATCAATACAGCTGTCACAGCGGCTGAAACCGGTCACCTCATATTTTCATCACTTCACACAATTGGTGCCGCAAATACCATTGACCGAATAATCGATGCGTTTCCTGCTTCCCAGCAGCACCAGATAGCCATCCAGCTTGCATCTGTGCTGCAGGCTGTTGTCTGCCAGAAGCTTTTACCTGCCACAAACGGTGAGATGGTGCCTGCTTTTGAAATCATGGTACTCACGCCTGCAATAAGGAACTTAATCCGTGAAGGCAAGGTCCATCAGATTGACGGTATCATCTACACCTCTGCAGCTGAGAATATGATTGCAATGGATACAAGCATCTTCAATCTGTACAAGGCCGGTGTAATCAGCAAGCATGTGGCAATCAGCGAGGCTACCAATCCTGAGATGATGTCAAAGAGAATTAATTTAAACTAACTTCATACTTGACGGATATATAAAAACCCGGCATATAAACCATGAAACAGGTTTATATGCCGGGGCTTTTCATTTAGATAAATATGTTAAAACAAGCAAATTACCGTTATCTATACTTTCGATATTATACGTTAATCTCTGCCTTTACTCCACTCTCATCCTTATGTGCTTCAAGCACCGGATTAACTACATCACGCAGATATACTTCTACCTGACGAGGCGCACGTCCCACATAAAGCTCAGGCTTAAGGTTCTTTTCGATATCAGCTTTTGTCAATCCGAATGCAGGATCTGCAGCGATTAAGTCTACGAGGTTATTCTCTTTTCCCTCTTCCTTTACTGTCTTTCCTGCCTGCATTGAGAGCTGTCTGATCTTCTCATGGAGCTCCTGACGATTTCCACCGTTCTTTACAGCATCCATCATGATGTTCTCTGTTGCCATGAATGGAATCTCTGCCATAAAGTGCTTTTCAATAACCTTTGGATATACTACCAGTCCATCTACCACATTGAGGCAAAGGTCAAGGATTCCGTCTATTGCAAGGAAGCCCTCAGGTATTGAAAGACGCTTGTTTGCTGAATCATCAAGTGTTCTCTCAAACCATTGTGTAGCTGAAGTAATTGCAGGATTCATTACATCTGCAAGAACATATCTTGAAAGAGATGCAATTCTCTCACTTCTCATAGGATTTCTCTTGTATGCCATGGCTGATGAACCTATCTGATTCTTCTCAAACGGCTCCTCTACTTCCTTAAGATGCTGGAGCAGTCTGATATCGTTTGACATCTTTGTAGCCGATGCAGCAATGCCTGCGAGCACATTTACCACTCTTGTATCTACCTTACGGGAATATGTCTGGCCTGACACCGGATAACAATCCTTAAAGCCCATCTTCTTTGCGATCATCGGATCAATCTTGTCTATTGTCTCATCGTCTCCGTTGAAGAGCTCAAGGAAGCTGGCCTGTGTTCCTGTAGTGCCCTTTGAGCCAAGGAGCTTTAATGTGCCTTGCACATACTCTAAATCCTCGAGATCCAGCATAAACTCATTTAGCCACAGTGTGGCACGCTTTCCAACTGTTGTCGGCTGTGCCGGCTGGAAATGTGTAAATGCAAGAGTTGGCTGATTCTTATACTTATCAGCAAAGTTTGCAAGCTCTGCAATAACACTTATAAGCTTTTTGTGAACGAGCTTTAATGCTTCATTCATGATGATGATATCCGTATTGTCACCTACATAGCATGAGGTTGCTCCAAGATGTATAATTCCTGCTGCCTTAGGGCACTGCTGTCCATATGCATAGACATGGCTCATTACATCGTGACGCACAAGCTTCTCACGCTCCTTTGCCACATCATAATTGATGTCATCCACATGTGCCTTTAATTCATCAATCTGTTCCTGTGTGATAACCGGCTTGCCATCCTGTGAAAGCCCAAGCTCCATCTCAGTCTCTGCAAGAGCAATCCAGAGCTTTCTCCAAGTGGTAAATTTCATATCCTGCGAAAAAATATACTGCATCTCTTTGCTGGCATAGCGCTCAGAAAGAGGACTTGTGTATCTGTCTGTACTCATATTCTCTCCTTTATTAGCGATTAAGCATTTTTCTCTCGAGGTCTATTTCTTTATCAAAATACTCGCCTCTGATATCATCCTTCGGTGGCTCCATCGGATATTTTCCTGTGAAACAGCCCATGCAGATTGGCAATCCCTCTACCATCTCATGAAGTCTGTCAATTCCAAGGTAGCCTAAAGAATCTGCACCTATAATCTGTCTGATATCCTCAATAGTCCTGTTGTAAGCGATAAGCTGCTCTCTTGCAGGAATATCTGTACCGAAATAGCAAGGCCATAAGAATGGCGGTGAACTGATGCGCACATGTACCTCTGTGGCACCCGCCTCTCTTAACATACGCACTATTCTGTCTGAGGTTGTTCCTCGCACAATTGAATCATCAATCATAACAACTCTCTTGCCCTTAACAGCCTCCTTTAATACATTGAGCTTTATCTGCACGCTTGATTCACGGCTTGACTGCTTAGGCTTGATAAATGTCCTGCCGACATAACCGTTCTTGACAAATGCTGTGCCATATGGAATGCCCGACTCAAGTGAATAACCAAGAGCAGCGGCATTTCCTGACTCCGGTACTCCTGTCACGATATCAGCCTCAACCGGTGAATCCATTGCAAGGAATCTACCAGCCTTGATACGGCTGCCATACACGCTTACTCCGTCAATATGGCTGTCAGGTCTTGCGAAATAAATGTATTCAAACACGCATCTGGCCTGTTTTTCAGGGGCAAGTGCCATAGTCATATCAGACTCAATGCCCTTTTCAGGAGTGATGGTGATAACCTCTCCCGGCTCTATATCCCTGACAAACTCTGCACCGATTGTATCAAGCGCACAGGTCTCAGATGTAACGATATATGCATTGTCTCTCTTTCCGATGCAAAGAGGCTTAAAACCAAATGGGTCTCTGGCTGCAATAAGCTTTCTCGGGCTCTCGACAACAAGCGCATAGGCTCCCTTAAGCTTCTGGCAGGCACGTCTGACCGCCTCCTCCGCTGTTTTTGAGTTAAGACGCTCTCTGGCGATATGATAAGCTATAACCTCCGAGTCGATTGTGGTCTGGAAAATTGCTCCTGTATACTCAAGCTCCTTGCGAAGCTCCTTTGCGTTAATGAGGTTTCCGTTGTGTGCCATGGCAAGTGTGCCCTTGACATAATTTAATACGAGAGGCTGTGCATTCTCACGTGTTGATGAGCCTGCTGTTGAATAGCGCACATGTCCAACTCCGATATCACCCTTCATAGGCTCTAAGATATCAGGAGTAAATACCTCATTTACAAGGCCCATACCCTTGTGTGTGGTCACCTTACCCTTTGGTCCGTGTGTATCACTCACTGCAATACCACAGCTTTCCTGTCCTCTGTGCTGAAGCGCAAAAAGACCATAATAGATAGTGGATGCGACATTTCCTCCATCAAAATCATACATGCCGAACACACCACACTCCTCATGAAGCTCATCAAATACATGGTTATGCTCGTCAATATCAGAACACCTTTTTAATTTTGTACCGGTATGACTTTTTGTATCTATACTAGTATTTATATACTGATTTATGTTATTGTCCTGGTTCATAATATCTCCGTTTATAATTGCGAAATAGTAACGCGGAATAAATAATATATTAGCGGCTGAATTTGCTTCCTGTAAGAAGCTCAAATGCCTCTTTATATTTCTCTACAGTCTTCACAACAACCTCATCAGGTAAAAGAAGGTCATTGTCCGGATTTGCCTTGAGCCAGTCTCTTACATACTGCTTGTCAAATGAAGGCTGTCCCTGTCCAGGCTTATATCCATCAAGTGGCCAGAAGCGTGAGCTGTCAGGTGTGAGCATCTCATCGGCAAGCACTACCTCACCCTGCTCATTTAAGCCAAACTCAAACTTGGTATCTGCGATGATGATGCCCTTTGTAAGAGCATACTCTGCACATTTCTTGTAGAGAGCAATTGTATAATCGCGAATCTTCTCTGCGTACTCTCTGCCCTTCTCAGGATAAATCTTCTCTAATACTTCTACTGATTTTTCGAATGAGATATTCTCATCATGATCTCCAAGATCAGCCTTGGTAGATGGTGTATAAATAGGCTCAGGGAGCTTATCAGACTCAACAAGTCCCTCCGGAAGTCTGATTCCGCAGACTGTACCGTTCTCCTGGTAGCTTGCCCAGCCGCTTCCTGTGATATATCCACGAACTATACACTCGATTGGAAGCATCTCAAGCTTCTTGCAGAGCATGCTGTTTCCGTTGAACCTGTCCTGACCGAAGAACTCCGGCATATCCTTTGCGTCTACTGAAATCATATGGTTAGGAACAACATCCTTTGTGAATTCAAACCAGAACTTAGACATCTGTGTGAGAATGGCTCCCTTGTCTGTAATTTTATTCTTTAAAATATGGTCAAAAGCGGAAATACGATCTGTTGCGACCATAATAAGGCTGTCCCCGTTATCATATACTTCTCTTACTTTTCCTTCTTTGAATGGTTTAAATTCCTGCATGATTGTCCTCCATCTTATGTGTAATTTATTTTACAAATCAAATGCTACCCTTAAATTATATACCAGCTCAATTTGTAAAGTCAACGTATATTATAAGTTTTTTTAAATAATTTTGCACCATTAATAAGCAATTCTTATATTTATTATTATATCTTTAATATATCAAAACAAAAGCTCCGGTTCAAACCCTTTGTCTGCGCCGGAGCCTATATAATACAAATTTTATTTAACGATAAGTGACTTTCCTGTCATCTCTTTTGGCTGTGGAAGTCCCATAATCTCAAGCAGTGTTGGAGCGATATCTGCAAGACATCCGCCCTCACGAAGCTTGTAAGAAGGGTCAGCGTTTACAAGAATGAAAGGAACAGGATTGGTTGTATGAGCTGTATGAGGTTTTCCTGTCTCATAATCAATCATCTTCTCTGCGTTTCCGTGGTCAGCACAGATGAATAATACTCCATCCACATCCTTGATTGCCTGCACTGCATCACCTACGAGTGAATCAACTCTCTCAACAGCCTTTACAGCAGCCGGGATCACACCTGTATGACCAACCATATCAGGGTTAGCAAAGTTGATGATAATAACATCATACTTATCTGACTTGATAGCCTCAACAAGATCCATTCCAACCTCAGGAGCGCTCATCTCAGGCTTTAAGTCATATGTTGCAACGTCCTTAGGACTGTTTACAAGAAGACGTGCCTCATCGATATTCGGCTCCTCTACTCCACCGTTGAAGAAGAAGGTTACGTGTGCATACTTCTCTGTCTCTGCGAGACGAAGCTGTTTCTTGCCATTTGCTGCAAGATACTCACCAAATGTATTCTTGATTTCTTCCTTCTCAAAAGCGATAAGCTTGTTAGGAATTGACTCGTCATAATCCTTGAAGCATACAAATGTTGTCTTAAGGAATGGGCGCTCAAAGCCAGTAAACTTATCATCGCAAAATGCTCTTGTCATCTCACGAGCACGGTCCGGACGGAAGTTGAAGAAGATAACAGAATCATTGTCCTTTACAACAGATACCGGTGTGCCATCCTCGTTTGTGATAACTGTAGGAAGCACGAACTCATCTGTAACGTCATTTGCGTATGACTCCTCCATAGCCTTTACAGGGCATGTAGCTTTTACGCCTTCACCCTTAGTGAGTGAATCATAAGCCTTCTGTACACGATCCCAGTTGTTATCTCTGTCCATTGCATAGTAACGTCCTGAAAGAGATGCAATCTTTCCTACACCGATTTCCTTCATCTTGGCGAGAAGCTGCTCGATATAGTCCTTGCCTGATGCAGGAGGTGTATCACGACCATCAAGGAATACGTGTACATATACTCTGTCAAAATTCTCTTTCTTGCAAAGCTCAAGAAGTCCGTAAAGATGCTCGATATGGCTGTGAACTCCACCATCTGAAAGAAGTCCCCAAAGATGCAGATCGGAGTCATTCTTCTTGCAGTTTTCGATTGCAGAAATTAATACCTTGTTCTTGAAGAAATCACCATCAGCAATTGCCTTTGTGATTCTTGTAAGATCCTGATATATGATACGGCCTGCGCCGATATTCATATGTCCTACCTCAGAGTTTCCCATCTGTCCGTCAGGAAGTCCAACTGCAAGACCTGAAGCTGCGCCCTTTACAAAAGGACACTCTGCCATCAATTTATCCATAACAGGGGTATTTGCCATAGCTATGGCATTTCCCTCTTTGTGGTCACTTAAGCCGTAACCATCAAGTACCATTAATACTACCGGTTTCTTACTCATTTATATTTCCTCTATTCTTCATATGAGGCTTGCAAAATGCTCTATCACAGTGACATATGCAAGCTCACAAAAAATTTCATTACATAATAAATGCCACTAAATGCAGCTAAGCTGGTGAATTTAGTGACATTTAGTTATTGTGATTGTCAAATCAAATATTAAATTATGATTTAATAATTACTTGTAGTTTACGATCTTTCCAAAATCAGCCTTGAGTGAAGCGCCACCAACTAATCCACCGTCGATGTCAGGCTTTGCAAAAAGCTCTGCTGCATTTCCTGCATTTACAGATCCGCCGTACTGGATACGAACTGAATCTGCTGTAGCCTGATCATAAATCTCTGCTACACACTCACGGATTGCACCGCAAACCTCCTGAGCCTGGTCAGAAGTAGCTGTCTTTCCTGTTCCGATTGCCCAGATTGGCTCGTAAGCGATAACCATGTTTGCAACATCTGATGCAGCAACACCTGCGAGATCTGACTTAATCTGAAGTCTGATCCAGTCAAGTGTAACACCGCTCTCTCTCTGCTCAAGTGTCTCACCACAGCAAAGGATTGGTGTAAGTCCAGCCTCGATAGCCTTCTTTACCTTCTTGTTGAGAAGTGCGTCATCCTCTTTGAAGTAATCTCTTCTCTCTGAATGTCCGATGATAACATACTTAACACCTGCATCAAGAAGCATCTCTGCTGAGATTTCTCCTGTGTAAGCACCCTTCTCCTCGAAGTACATATTCTCTGCTCCAACAGCAACATTTGTACCCTTTAATGCTTCTACAACAGGTACAATGTCGATTGCAGGTACACAGTAAACAACTTCAACATCATCTGAAACTACGAGTGGTTTTAACTCTTCTACTAATTTAACAGCCTGGCTTGGAGTCATGTTCATCTTCCAGTTGCCGGCTACAATTTTCTTTCTTGCCATTTTATATCTCCTTGTATTTGTATACAAATATTTTTTGCCTGCGGCTTGATTTCATTAAGCTGCTTTCGGCTTATTTATCATCAGCACAAGCTACGCCAGGAAGCTCCTTGCCCTCAAGGAACTCAAGGGAAGCACCGCCACCTGTTGAGATGTGGCTCATCTTGTCGCCAAGTCCCATCTGGTTAACTGCTGCAGCTGAATCTCCACCACCGATGATTGTGATAGCATCTGATTTAGCAAGTGCCTCTGCTACTGCAAGTGTACCTGCTGCAAGTGTTGGGTTCTCAAATACACCCATTGGTCCGTTCCATACAACAGTCTTAGCTGATGCAACAGCGTCAGCGAAAAGCTTGCGTGTCTTAGGTCCGATATCACAACCCTCGCGGTCTGCAGGCATCTTGTCATAATCATATGTCTCTGTCTCTACAGGAGCATCGATTGGATTTGGGAAATTCTTGATTGTAACTGCATCAACAGGAAGAAGAATCTTCTTTCCAAGTTTCTCTGCTTTTGCAAGCATCTCTTTACAGTAATCAATCTTTGTCTCATCAAGCATTGAGATACCAATCTCATAGCCCTGTGCTTTAAGGAATGTGTATGCCATTCCACCACCGATGATAAGTGTATCAGCCTTCTCGAGGAGGTTGTCGATAACATTGAGCTTGTCAGCTACTTTAGCTCCACCAAGAATAGCTACGAAAGGACGTACAGGATTCTCTACTGCCTTGCCAAGGAAGTCAATTTCCTTCTGCATAAGGTATCCAACAACATTCTCTCCACCCTTAGCTGTGATGAACTTTGTAACACCTGCTACAGAAGCATGTGCTCTATGAGCAGAACCGAAAGCGTCACATACATATACATCAGCAAGGTCAGCAAGCTCTTTTGCGAATGCATCTCCGGCTTCCTGTGGCTTTGTCTCCTCTTTGCCTCTGAAACGTGTATTCTGAAGAAGAACTACATCTCCCTCTTTCATCTCTGAAACAGCCTTTGTTGCAGCCTCTCCTGTTACGTTGTAGTCAGCTACAAATGTAACCTTCTGTCCAAGCTTAGCCTCAAGAGCTGCAGCTACAGGAGCAAGTGACTCACCCTCGTTTGGTCCGTTTTTAACTTTTCCAAGGTGTGAGCAAAGGATAACCTTTCCACCGTCCTTGATTAATTTCTGGATTGTTGGAAGAGCTCCGTTGATACGGTTCTCATCTGTGATTTTTCCGTCCTTAAGTGGCACGTTGAAGTCACATCTAACGAGAACTCTCTTGCCTTTTACGTTGATATCATCAATTGATTTCTTGTTTAATGACATAATATGTCCTCCCTTATTTCAAGGCATAAGCCATGTGGCCACGCCATATTGTGCATATTAAAAAATATAATTAATTCTACAATTCACAGATATTCAAAAGAAATAGCCATGTTTTAAAAAAGAGGCGCGGTTCAATTAAGACCGCGCCCCTTGAGTAGTCTTGAGATATACTGTTCTTGTGGGTACAAGAATTAAGCTAACTCTGAGAAGTACTTGATTGTACGAACCATCTGAGATGTGTAGCTGTTCTCGTTATCATACCAAGAAACAACCTGTACCTCGTACAGATCGTCAGAAACCTGGTTAACCATTGTCTGTGTTGCATCGAATAATGAACCAAATCTCATTCCAACGATATCTGAAGATACGATCTCATCCTCGTTGTAACCGAATGACTCGTTAGCTGCTGCCTTCATAGCTGCGTTGATATCCTCTTTTGTAACGCCTGCTTTCTTAACAACTGCTGTAAGGATTGTTGTAGATCCTGTTGGTGTAGGAACACGCTGTGCAGATCCGATTAACTTTCCGTTTAACTCTGGGATAACAAGGCCGATTGCCTTAGCTGCTCCTGTTGAGTTAGGAACGATATTAACTGCTGCTGCACGTGAACGACGAAGGTCTCCCTTTCTCTGTGGTCCGTCAAGAGTCATCTGATCTCCTGTGTAAGCATGGATTGTTACCATGATACCAGACTGGATTGGAGCGTACTTGTTAAGTGCATCTGCCATTGGTGCTAAGCAGTTTGTTGTACAAGAAGCTGCTGAGATGATTGTATCAGAAGCCTTAAGTGTCTCATGGTTTGTATTGTAAACGATTGTAGGAAGGTCATTTCCTGCTGGTGCAGAGATAACTACCTTACGAGCTCCAGCATTGATATGAGCCTGAGCCTTCTCTTTTGATGTATAGAATCCAGAGCACTCAAGTACAACGTCAACCTTTAACTCTCCCCATGGGCAATTGTTTGCATCTGGGAATGCGTAAATTTTGATTTCCTTACCACAAACTGTGATAGAATCATCGCTTGCAGAAACCTCATCTGCATGCTCGTATTTACCCTGTGATGAATCATACTTTAATAAGTGTGCTAACATTTTTGGGCTTGTTAAGTCGTTGATAGCTACTACCTCGTATCCCTCAGCTCCAAACATCTGTCTGAAAGCAAGACGTCCGATACGACCAAATCCGTTGATTGCTACTCTTACTGCCATTTTAATTCCTCCTAGAATTGTAAAAAGTATTTTTAGGGACATGCCCTAAGATGCTTTTATTATAGCGAATAATTCTCAAAGGTTCAAGTACTTTATTTGCGTTTGTTAAAATTTTCACTAAATATTTTCATTTACACACATTTTTTATCATTCTTCACAATTTTTCTTTTTAGATATTGCACTTTATTATAATCTCGGCTACACTTAATTAATTGCTGTAATTCGCACTTTCCGGCAGCCAGCATCAGACAATTATAAATCATGTAACTTATAAAGTTTTTTAACAACAATACATCAGTTTTACGGAGGTATTTATATGTGGGATCAGCACATGCACTGCATGTTTTCGGGTGACAGCGATGCCGACCCGGTATTGATGATAAAATCAGCAATCAACAAAGGGCTGGACGGCATCTGCTTTACAGACCATCTGGACTATGACTATAAAGAGGAGCCCGGGCTTTTCGACCTTGATATAGCAGCATATGAAAAGCGCATCAAAAGACTTGCAATTGTTCTTAAAGAAAAGGGCTGCCCGGTAAATATCCACTGGGGCATTGAAATCGGTTTACAGCCTCATATTACAGACAAAAATAATGAGGTCACCAAAAAATATCCGTTTGACCTCGTGATCGGCTCAAGCCATGTAGTAAACGGCATTGACCCATACTACCCTGCATTTTACAAAGGTAAGACAGAGCACGAAGCCTACACCGAATACTTTGAATCCATACTCGACAATCTGCACAGCGGAGCGGATTTTGATGTGTACGGTCACATCGACTACGTGGTCAGATACGGTCCTGACAAAAATAAATACTATTCATATGAAAAGTATGCCGACATAATTGATGCTATATTAAGGGAAATTATCTCCAGGGGAAAAGGCATCGAGCTCAATACCGCAGGCTTTAAATACGGGCTTGGCCACCCAAATCCGACCGAAGATGTGCTAAAGCGCTATCACGAGCTTGGCGGGGAAATAATCACAGTCGGAGCCGATGCCCACAAGCCGGAGCATGTCGCGTACGATTTTGACAAGGTTTCAAATATCCTCAAGGATGCCGGGTTTATGTACTATACAGTATTTGAAAACCGCGTTCCTGCTTTCATCAAATTATAGCCCAGCCTTAAAGGCTTACGTTGTCATTCTATCTAACTATTAAACCTCACATGCATTCGCAAATATCAAAAATAGGAGCCACCTGATCTACATTTTACATCAAGTGGCTCCTAAAGCATTGGTTCCGTAAGCTTCACTGTATAACCTCCAAGTTCCGCTTTCGCTATATGAATTTATTTTGGCATTTCCATATTGCTTTGCTATAAATCTGATTCTGTTTATGACAGGATTCTTATTCTTTTAGCTTAGCTATGGACCTCTACCCTTCTTCATAAAATCACTCCTTTTGGTTACATTATCTATGTAAACTCTTATGAGAGATTCTATCTTTCACTTTTAATCTACAAGAACTTTTTCAACGATATTATTTATTTGCTAATATATCTGTGCGATTACTGCTCTTCGGCTCGCCCTACAGATTTAAATATTCCGTTCAATCATCCTTATAGTACTTTGACTTAAATTATGTAATCCCCATTGGACTGTACCTCCTGTGTTTTATTTTTGTTCCTTTCGTATCTCTTTTTGTTGATTTAAGATTACACCAATTTTGCCTATTTGTCAATATTTTTTTTGATAATTTTCATTTTTATTTTAAATTGTCTGATATTTTATATATTTTTTGTTTTGTTTACACATTTCTTGCAATTCAATCACATGATTAAAGGGGGCAAAATACCTTTGCCCCCTCATGCCGTCATTTGTCATTTATCATTTATCATTCTTCATCCTGTAATCAATACACCTGTTCAGGTAATCGACATAATCCGGATTCTTGCACATGCCCTTGCCTGCCACGTCGGAAATCTTTGCCACATCCATGCCGTTACACTTGGTGGTCTTCATAACTATGTTGAGTGCTTCCTCATCAGTGTCGTTACTGATAAAGGTTCCTATACCGAATGCAACCTTTGCCTTATCCTTGAAATAATCATACAATGCAGTCGCACGCTCGAAATCCAGGCTGTCGCTGAACAAAAGTGTCTTTGTCCTTGGATTGATTCCCAGACTGTTGTAGTGGGCTATCATCTTGTCTCCCCACTCGTACGGATCTCCGCTATCATGACGCACTCCCGAAAAAAGTGTCGCATAGGTGAGCTGAAAATCACGCAGGAAGCAGTCTGTTGTTATGGTGTCAGTAAGCGCAATACCGTTTAATATACCATATTCCTTAACCCATGCATCGAGTGCGTACCAGTTTGAATATGCCGGATTATGCTTGTGATTGCCCTGTCCTGTACACATAATCCACTCATGAGCCATTGTTCCCACCGGCTTTAAATTGAATTTCTTTGCAAGATATACGTTTGATGTACCAATAAAGTGTGAATCTGCTGGCAGCTCAACCTCTGCGATTGCCTTTACAGCCATCTCCTGCGCCTCAGCAGACAGACGGCGTCTTAGTCCAAATTCACTGAAATCGCTAAGCCTGTAGGTATCCTCCTCGAGCAGACGCACCTTCTCATCAAGCCTGCGCTTAAACTGCTTAAGCAGCACATCATAATCATATGCCATACGGAAGTACACTTCATTTACAATAGCAAGCACCGGAATCTCATACATCGAAGTATTAAGCCACGTGCCGGCTGCATCGATTGCCAGCCCACACGGTGCATCTGTTGTGATGGTAAACTCCTCATATCTTGGCTGCCAGAGTCTTAAAAAATCAACATATGTGCCCTTTATCCAGGTGATGTTATCAAGATATTCAAGCTCTTCCTCCGTAAAACGAAGCTGACAGAAGGCCTGCACCTGTTCCTTTATCTCCTCGACCATCTCATCTGTAAAATGCACGTCTTTATTTCTGCACTTGAAGGTCCAGGTCGTTTTATAGCTTGTGAACTGATGGAAAATCGTCTGTCCCATGCTGAATTTATACATATCAGTCTCAAGGAGGCTGTTTATTATTTGTGGCAATCTCATCTGTTTTATGTCCTCTTTTCTTTCAAACCATTTACTACCGGTAATTTTAGTCTTGATTTTACCACTGCGACTATCAAATATCAAGCAGACGCACGTGTTTAATTACCTTCAATTTATTTTCTTTTCCGTCAGCATATTCACTGGTTTCAAAATAAAAACTCCCATGAAAGCCACTAACCGTGACCTCCATGGAAGCTTAATTGTTTATATTGCAGAGATAATAACCCAATAAATATATAAGATATTGTAATTATTCAGTTATGAATTATTTAAAATATTTCACACCGCTCTCGAATATCTTCATATCCTGCTCGCCGTAGATATTGATTGCTACAGACTCGCCGCGGCGCTCTGAATGAGCCATCTTGCCAAGGATTCTTCCGTCAGGAGATGTGATACCCTCAATAGACATGTATGAGCCGTTTACGTTCCACTCCTCATCCATTGATACATTTCCGTCCAGATCAACATACTGTGTGGCAACCTGTCCGTTTTCAAAGAGCTTATCAAGCCACTCCTTCGGTGCTACGAAACGTCCCTCGCCATGTGATGCCGGGTTGCAATAGGTCTGACCAAGCTTTGCCTGTGCAAGCCATGGGCTCTTGTTTGAAACAACCTTTGTATATACCATCTTTGAGATATGGCGGTTGATTGTATTGTATGTGAGTGTAGGTGACTGTGCATCCTGCTGTCTGATCTCTCCATATGGTACAAGTCCAAGCTTGATAAGTGCCTGGAAACCGTTACAGATACCAAGTGCAAGTCCATCCCTCTCATTGATGAGCTTTTCAACAGCCTCTGTCATCTTTGCATTTCTAAATGCTGTTGCAAAGAATTTAGCTGATCCCTCAGGCTCATCTCCTGCTGAGAATCCACCAGGGAACATGATAATCTGTGATTTGTCGATTGCCTTTACAAACTCATCAACCGAATCACGGATATCCTCTGCTGTGAGGTTCTTGAATACCTTTACGATTGTGTCAGCGCCTGCTCTTTCAAATGCCTTAGCACTATCATACTCACAGTTTGTTCCAGGGAATACCGGAATAAATACTGTAGGCTTAGCCACTTTATTCTTGCATACATAGATATTCTTTGCATCGTAGAGACCGCTATTTACCTTGCTTGTATCGTCTGTTGCCTTTGTATGGAAAACGCCCTCAAGCTTTGCTGTCCATACCTTGACAGCCTCATCAACAGGAAGCACCATATCGTCACACTCGATGGTCTGCTTATCGTTTACATAGCCGACTACAGAGGCTGCATCTGAAATACCTGCTGCATCAATTACCTCTCTGACCTTTGAAAGTGCATCAACAGGAACCTCAGCTACGATATTACCAAAGCCAGGTGCAAAGAGTGTATCGCTGGTCACCTCATCCTCGATGGTTACACCAAGCTTGTTACCAAATGCCATCTTTGATACTGCTGCTGCGAGTCCTTTTCCGTCAAGTGCATATGCTGAAACGATTGCGCCATCCTGGATAAGATTTCTGATTGCTGTATAAAGTGTCATAACCTGATCATATTTTGGAAGATCAAACTCATCCTTATCTATTGTAAAGAGAACAAGCTGGTTGCCCTCCTTCTTGAGCTCAGGTGTGATGATATCCTTTTCCTTTGCCACATCCACTGCAAATGATACGAGTGTAGGCGGTACATCAATATCATTGAATGTACCTGACATGGAATCCTTTCCACCGATTGAAGGAAGTCCGAAGCCAATCTGAGCATCATATGCTCCGAGGAGTGCTGCAAACGGCTGGCTCCAGCGCTTTGGATCCTCATTCATTCTGCGGAAGTACTCCTGATATGTCATACGGATTTTGCTGTAATCTCCGCCTGCTGCAACGATTCTTGAGATAGACTCAAGCACTGCATATATAGATCCGTGGTATGGGCTCCATGATGAAAGATATGGGTCGAAGCCGTAAGCCATCATTGTTACTGTATCACATTTACCCTTTAATACAGGAAGCTTTGCAACCATTGACTGTGTCTCTGTGAGCTGGTAACGTCCACCATATGGCATATATACACTGCCTGCTCCGATAGAGCCGTCGAACATCTCAACAAGTCCCTTCTGTGAGCATACGTTAAGGTCTTCAAGCTCTGCCTCCCAGGCACCCTTCATATCTCCTGCCTCAACCATCTTGGCTACAGCAGGTGTGCTGATTTTATCCAGATAATTGTCACTCTCGCAAGGCATCTCAACCTCAACATCTGTCTCCTGATGAGCTCCGTTTGTATCAAGGAATGCACGAGAGATATTTACTACCTCTTTGCCTCTCCACTCAAGCACAAGTCTTGGATCCTCTGTAACTACCGCAACCTCTGTTGCCTCGAGATTTTCCTCCTTTGCGTATGCAAGGAACTGTTCAACATCAGAAGGAGCAACTACAACTGCCATACGCTCCTGTGACTCTGAGATAGCAATCTCTGTTCCGTCAAGACCTGCGTATTTCTTTGGCACCTTGTCAAGCTCTATGCGAAGTCCGTCAGCAAGCTCTCCGATAGCAACAGAAACTCCGCCGGCACCGAAATCGTTACATTTCTTGATGATATGGCTGACCTCTTCTCTTCTGAAAAGTCTCTGAAGCTTTCTCTCTGTAGGTGCATTACCCTTTTGTACCTCTGCTCCGCATACTGATGTAGACTTTGTATTGTGTGCCTTTGATGAACCTGTAGCACCACCGATTCCGTCACGTCCTGTGCGTCCTCCGAGGAGAATGATTTTATCTCCCGGATCTGAGTTAAGTCTCTGGACAGCACGTCTTGGAGCCGCACCCATAACTGCACCGATCTCCATACGCTTTGCAACATAATTTGGATGGTAAATCTCCTTGACATAGCCTGTTGCAAGTCCGATCTGGTTTCCATATGAGCTGTATCCGTGAGCTGCCTCTCTGACAAGCTTCTTCTGTGGAAGTTTTCCTTCAATTGTCTGTGAAACCGGTACTGTAGGATCTGCTGCACCTGTTACACGCATTGCCTGATATACATATGTACGTCCTGAGAGAGGATCTCGGATTGCTCCGCCAAGGCATGTAGCAGCGCCACCAAAAGGCTCAATCTCTGTAGGATGGTTGTGTGTCTCGTTCTTGAAGTTTACAAGCCACTCCTCTGTCTTTCCGTCCACCTCAACAGGTACCACGATAGAGCATGCGTTGATCTCATCAGACTCTTCCTGATCATCAAGCTTGCCCTCTGCCTTTAATCTCTTCATGGCAAGAAGTGCAAGATCCATCAGGCAGACAAATTTGTCATTTCTGTCCTTGTAGATATTTGAAAATGTATTGAGATAATCCTTGTAGGTATTTTCAATCGGTGTGCGGTAGAAGCCATCGTCAAACTTGACATTCTTAAGCTCTGTAGAGAATGTTGTATGACGGCAGTGATCTGACCAGTATGTATCGAGCACACGGATTTCTGTCATTGAAGGATCACGCTTTTCCTCATTCTTAAAATAATTCTGGATATGAAGAAAATCCTTAAAGGTCATGGCAAGGTTCAATGATAAATAAAGCTCCTTCAGCTTGTCCTCTGCCATATCCTTGAAGCCGTCAAATATGATGACATCAGCAGGATCATCAAACTCCTGCACAAGTGTCTTAGGCTTTTCCATGCCGATAGCACGCGAATCAACAGGGTTGATGCAATGCTTCTTAATAGCAGCAAACTGCTCATCTGTGATAGCACCCTCAATCACATATGTGATAGCACTTCTGATAATCGGCTCCTCATTCTCATTGAGAAGCTTCACACACTGCTCGGCTGAATCTGCTCTCTGGTCAAACTGTCCCGGTAAAAACTCTACAGTAAATACTTTTGCATCACCATAGTCAAATGTCTCCTCATAGATATCATCAACAGGTGGCTCTGAGAAAACTGTATACAAGGCTTTCTTGTATGTCTCCTCTGATATATTTTCCACATCATATCTGATTAATACACGTACTGCCTCCACAGTTGTGATTCCCAGATAATGCTTGATTTCATGCTTTAATTCCTTTGCCTTTACCGCAAAGTCAGGTTTTTTCTCTACATATACACGACGTACGTTACTCATATGTTCTCCTTTCAATTCGAGAGTATGTAACCAATTATTCGTTACCGTCCGGCTTTTTGTACAATCGGACTTTAAAACTATGGTTGTAGTATAACACTTTAGTTATGATAAGTATAATTAATATATTTAATTTGTTTTATAAGTTGCGTTAATTATAGTTTTCTTATATAATGATATAAGGGACAAAAAGTATTTTGCCCCTTATTGATAAAAACAGATGCAAATAACCATATTTATACGGAGGATAACAAAATGGATATAAATTATGAGCTTTACAAGGTCTTTTACTACGTGGCAACGTCCCTAAGCTTCTCTGAAGCCAGCAAGAAGCTGTTTATTTCACAGTCCGCGGTAAGCCAGTCTATTAAGACTCTCGAAAAGAAGCTGGGACAGACTCTTTTCATCAGAAGTACAAAAAAGGTACAGCTCACCGCAGCCGGTGCCCTGCTTTTAAAGCACATTGAGCCTGCCATGAATCTTATTGCCCGCGGTGAAAGCCAGCTTTTAGACTCAGGCACACTTGGACTTGGCCAGCTTCACATCGGCGCAAGCGATACCATATGCCGTTATCTGCTGGTTCCTTACTTAAAGCAGTTCCATCAGATGTTCCCGAATGTGCCTATCAAGGTCACAAATGCCACATCTATCCAGTGTGTGGAGCTTTTGGAGCAAAGGAAGGTTGACCTGATTGTCACGAATTTTCCAAACTCGCACCTCAATCACTCATACAGACAAAAAACCATATGCAACTTTTCCGATGTTTTTGTGGCAAATCCCAATTATTTCAAGCTTCGCAAGCAGGAGATAGCTTTTTCCGAGCTCAATAAATATCCTATCATGATGCTCGACCGAAACAGCACCACCAGTGAATTCCTGCATAATCTGTTTTTACAGCACCAGCTTGACCTGATTCCGGAAATTGAGCTAAGCAGTAACGATCTGCTCATAGACCTGGCCAAAATCGGACTGGGTATAGCATTCGTGCCTGACTACTGCATCAACCATGAGAATAAGGAGCTTTTCGTGCTGAAGACAAAAGAAAAGATGCCTCCACGCCAGATTGTTGTATCCGTAAACACTACAATGCCCGTGTCAGCATCCACTGAAGAATTTTTAAATCTGCTCCCAGAAGTCGGCAACTAGTTTTCCGACATTTGCTATATTGCATGGCTTTCTGTCACTCCACTCGCGTGGATAGAGCAAATCATATTCTCTCTGCCAGAATCTCTCATCTAATAGCAAAATGACACCTGTGTCCTCCGTCGTCCTGATTACTCTTCCGGCCGCCTGGAGGACTTTATTTATGCCCGGATACCTGAAAGCATAGTCAAAGCCACAGCCGTTTTCGGCATCGTAATAATCCTTTAATATAGTTCTCTCATTGCTGATCTGCGGAAGCCCCGTTCCGACAACAATAGCACCTATCAGTCTGTCGTTTTTCAAATCAATGCCCTCACCGAATATGCCTCCCATGATACCAAATGCCACAAGTGTTCTGTCCGATTCCTCACTAAACCTGTCCAGAAATTCCTCCCTTTCAGCCTCTGACATATTATTTTTCTGCAGCATAAGCTCTGTTTCGTCTGCATATTTTTCACAGTAAATATCTGCCACATCATTCATCATCTTATATGACGGAAAGAAAACCATATAGTTTCCAGTCTTTTGCGTGACAACAGCATTAATATATCCTGCAATCCGCTCATACTCACTCCTTGAGCGCCTTGTGTACCTCGTGCTCACATCGGTTGCCATCGCAAGCAGCCTCTTTTTGCTGTCAAACGTACTGTCAGCATATATGGCATAGTTGTCTTTTTTTGTGCTTAGCAGGCTCTTGTAATAGTTTACAGGCAAAAATGTCGCCGAAAAAAACACAGCCGACTTGCCCTTATCCAGCCTCTTTTGTATATTAAGCGACGGGTCCACACAAAAAAGCTTTAGCATGAACCTGCCATCAGCCTCAAGCTCGGAATACATCACGTAGTGCTCATCCACCAGATCATAGATGTTCAGGAAATTGCGAAGCTCAAAATAAAAATCCATAACATCCCTTTTCCCCGGAAACTCATTAGCCTTCTGCAAAAACTCATCCAGAAGTGTCATAAGCCTCATAAAGGAAAATACCATATTACCAAACGTATCATATACCGTGTAATTCTCACACTCACGCTTCATCCCAAGCAGTATCTTATTGCACTTTTCAAGCGCTTTCTCAATGGAACGGCTGTGCTCCTTCATAATGCGCTTCACAGTAAGGAAATCCTCCTTATAAATCTGAGCGCTATACATCTGCCTGCTTCTTTCGACCATATTGTGAGCCTCATCAATGAGAAAAATATAATCTCCCTTTATCCCCTCCTGAAAAAATCTCTTAAGATAAACATTCGGGTCAAACACATAGTTGTAATCGCAGATGACATTATCACACCAGCTAGCCGTATCAAGACAAAGCTCAAACGGACAAACGGTATACCTATCCGCCTGTGATAAAATATCATCCCTCTCAATCATTTCACATCTGTGAAGCAGGTCAAAAACCGCATCATTTACTCTGTCAAAATGCCCCTTTGCATACGGACAGGTTACCGGATTGCATTCCATCTCATCACACGGACACAACTTTTCCTTGGCCGTTATCTGAATGGTTTTTGCCCTGTAACCATTTTTTTCAAGCAGCGCAAACGTTTCCTTTGCGACTGTTGCGGTGATCGTCTTCGCTGTCAGGTAAAAGATTCTGTCTGCCAGCTCCTCACCAACCGCCTTCACTGCCGGGAAAATAGTAGAGATAGTCTTTCCCACACCGGTCGGAGCCTGCATAAAAAGAAGCTTCTGACGCATAATTGTCCTGTAGACATCCGAAACAAGCTTTTTCTGCCCCGGTCTGTACTCATATGGAAAATCGAGTTCTTTGATTGAAGCCTGTCTTTGATTTTTCATTTCACACTGAAACGTTGCCCATTTGCCATACTCTTCCATCAGGTCATCAAACCATTTTTTTATCTCTTCAAATGAGAACTCCTCGCGAAAATACTTAGTCTGCTCCGTTTCCAGATTGCAGTAGGTCATCTGAATGCCTATCGTTTCCATATTATTTTGCAGAGCAAAAATATATGCATAGCACATAGCCTGCGCACGGTGCACAAAAACCGGCTTTTCAAACAGCTCAACCTTTCTGTACATTCCCTTAATCTCATCAACAAAACACTTTCCATCCTCCGTAAAGATGCCATCTGCCCTGCCCTCGACAGTCAGCTCATACAAATCACCTTCAACAACAAGTGAAAGCGGCACCTCTGCCTGATACTCCTTCCCCATGCTGCCCTGGATTTTCCTGTGAATGCGTGTTCCCTCCATCATGGCATCGGCACTCATGGCTCTGGATGACCGGTTGTCTATGTCACCCTCCCTGAAAATAAATTCCACAAGGTTTCTGACCGAAATATGTAATTGTGTTTTCTTTTCACTATAGTTATTTCCAGCTTCTGTCATGTACTCTCCCTGCATATTCCGGATTATGTCAACGGTTTTGTGTTCCGGCAATATTTTCAGTCTAACTCCAGATATTTTTAATACACTGAACATAAAAAGAAGGAGAGCTCCAAGAAGAAACTCTCCCAAAGGATCTTATTCAATTGTATTACGCTACAGTGAATTTATCAACCACATTATCAAATGCCTGGTCATCGCCCATATAGCAGACCTTAAAGTCATTGTTTGTACCAATTCCAATCACTCCTAGAAGTGATTTCGCATCAATAAGAATCTGTCTATATTTGAGATCAATGTCAAAATCGCACTTAGAAGCAGCCCCAACAAATTCCTGAACATCATCCAATGTGTTAAGTCTGATTACTGTTTCCTTATTGTACATAGTTAACACCACCTTTATAATCTAAAACATAGTGCTTTCGCACATGCCAATCAATTGTTGCGCCTATTATAACATCTGATATTCATTTGTCAAAAAAATCATAATCCGTCATTTTCCGTCAATTCATGTCATTTTTTTTAATAAATAACTTTTGCGTAACCGATTTTTCACTATATTTTCATGCATGTTTTTTCAAAAAACACAATAAAAATCTGATTATCCGCTAAAACACAGTATCTATCAGCATTTTCAAGGAAACAAACACATCAATTTACTACTTATTTACTACTAACGAATGAGCCTTGATACGCAAGTTTTCCTAGATATGCAAAGATATGGTACAGCACATCAGTATTGAAACAAGAAAAAAATTGAATATTTTATAGACTATGGAACGCCTAAAATGACGTTCCTTTTCTATTTCCAGCCGTTCTTATTGGACGGCTATTTTATTACCCAAAATGAAAGGAGCATTAGATTTATGAAAAAGACATGGAAACGATTGTGTACGGGCTTCTTAGCTCTTGCAACTGTCGTTACTGCTTTACCGACTACACCCGTTCATGCAGAAAGTAAGCAATACTGGACGGAAAGTGCAGAGCGTGTCGGTATCATTGAAAAAGTAATGAATGACGGTTCTATCGGTTCGACATTCAATGAGGGCAAGATGAAAGTTGAGGGCGAAACTGCCTATTGTATTGACATCAATACAGATTTCAAAAATGGCTACAAGACCAGAGCTGACGCAAGCTCACGCATGAGTGCCGACCAGATTTCAGATGTGGCGTTATCCTTAGAGTATGTCAAACAGTATGGCGAAGCTCACAAGGAACTGAATTACAAGCAAGTCTATCTGTTGGAACAATGTGTTGTCTGGCAGAGATTGAGCGTACATCTTGGCTGGCAATGTGATAACGTGCGAGCTTCTTATGATGAAATTCCAAAGGCTACGCAGGACGAAGTTTTCTCTGGTGCAAAAGCCTTTGTCAAAGAGAATAAAGGACGCTATGAATGTGGCGGTTATATCTACTCTGGCGAGGGGCAGGAATTGGGACAATTCTGGGCGAAACTAAATGTCGGAAATGCGAAACTGCAAAAGACTTCCAGTAATACCAGCATTACAGACGGTAACGGGAATTACTCTATCGCTGGTGCAACCTATGGTGTCTTTTCTGATAAGGACTGCACGAAACAGCTTGCCACCCTTACGACTGATGAAAACGGAAATACAGATGTTGTAGAGGTAAAAGCAGGCACAGTCTATATCAAGGAATTATCCGCACCAGCAGGATATAAAGTAGATAAAACTGTATATTCCTTAAAGATTGAAGCTGGAAAGACAGCGACATTGAACGTATCTGATACGCCAAAAGTAACGGATACTTTGATTGAGCTTTTCAAGATTGACATGGAAACACAGAAAGACAATCCGCAAGGAAACGCTTCTCTAGCAGGTGCGGAATTTACATGGAAGTATTATGCAGGCTTCTATAATAAAGACAATCTCCCTGCCGAAGCTACTCGTACATGGGTTACAAAGACAATCGCTGAAACAGACAGCGACGGGACAGCTCACTACATCACAAAATTAGCGGACGCATACAAGGTATCTGGCGACAGTTTCTATATGCAGGACGGCAAAGCCGTTCTTCCACTTGGAACACTAACCGTTGAAGAAACGAAAGCTCCAAACGGTTACTTGCTGGACGGTGCATATATGCAGGCTGGCGATAAGTCCGAACAGATTAAGGGCTTATATGTAACACAGATTACCGAGGACGGCGACCTTGCCGTATTATCTGGAAGTAACCAGTTTTCCGTATCAGACAAGGTTATCCGTGGCGGTGTCAAAATTCAGAAACGAGATTTAGAAACGGGCGATACAAAGCCACAAGGAAGTGCCACTTTGAAAGATACTGCCTTTGACATCATTTCCTTAAATGATAATGCAGTATTGGTTGAGGGCAAGCTATACAAAAAAAATGAAGTGGTAAAGACAATTCGTACCGATATTGAGGGTGTCGCTTCTACTTCTGCCGACCTTTTACCTTATGGAAAGTTTCGTATCGTTGAAAGTGAAGCTCCAAACGGATATTTGACTGACGGTGCAAAACCGATTGATTTTACAATCACAGAAAATGGAAAAATTGTGGACTTAACCGACAAAGCCCATTCTATCTACAATCAGATTAAGCGTGGGGATATTGAGGGCGTGAAAATCGGTGCAGGCACACACAAGCGTCTTGCTGATGTTCCCTTTAGGATCACAAGCAAGACGACGGGCGAACATCATGTTGTGGTAACTGATGATAACGGGCAGTTCTCCACTTCTGCTGAATGGGCTTCTCATAAGCACAATACCAACGCAGGCAAGACCAGCGAGGACGGTATATGGTTTGGGACTTCTGAACCAGACGACAGCAAGGGTGCATTACCTTATGATACCTACATCATTGAAGAATTACGCTCTGACAGCAACAAGGGATTTGAACTTATCCCACCTTTTGAAATCGTGGTATCAAGAAATAACCTTGTGATTGATTTAGGGACTTTGACTGATGAATACGAAAAAGAAATCTCTATCCATACCACAGCGACCAGCAAGGACGGCGAAAAGACTATCCTTGCAGGAAAAGAGGTTACGATTGTTGATACCGTCAAATTGGACGGACTTACCAAAGGCACAAAATATCAGCTCAAAGGCTGGCAGATGTTAAAGGAAGAAAATACAGAGCTTATCATTGACGGGAAACGTGTGGAAAATGATTATACCTTTGTCGCTGATAAGGAAGAAATGAAAGTGGAAATTTCCTATACATTCAATGCGTCTGCTTTAGGTGG
>ERZ1673751.423-NODE-423-length-50394-cov-15.263950_pt1 | contig 50394 bp, 46 predicted proteins | sample MGYA00580202_ERZ1673751 | MGnify/ENA primary metagenome ERZ1673751 (study PRJEB41218, sample SAMN15661780) | gut metagenome | host: Homo sapiens | place: Canada: London | collected 2015-08-20/2019-03-30 | study: EMG produced TPA metagenomics assembly of... | reverse complement strand
CATCAAGCTGGCCACCTACGCCAGCCGCTGCATCGGCAACGAGATCCTGATGTACCTGCGCAAGACCTCCAACCGCCGTCAGGAGGCCAGCCTTGACGAGCCGCTGAATGTGGACGGCGACGGCAACGAGCTGCTGCTGTCGGACATCCTCGGCAGCGACGAGAACATGGTGGGCCAGCAGCTGGAGCAGGACGCCGAGCGCGCCGGTCTGCGCCGCGCCGTGAGCAGCCTTTCGGCCCGGGAGCGCCGGATCATGGAGCTGCGCTTCGGCCTGACCGACGGCGTGGAACGCACCCAGAAGGAAGCCGCCGACGCCCTGGGCATCAGCCAGAGTTACATCTCCCGCCTTGAAAAGCGCATCATCCAGACCCTGAAGCTCCAACTGGAAGGGCAATAAAAAAGCGCGGCCTTGTCCTTGACAAACCGCGTGGAATCGTCTATACTGAAAATACAAAAGGCGCTGGCCCATACAAACGACTAGCTCCTTACCAGATTGATCAGAAGAAATGACCGTTCAGGCTTGGGAACTTGAAGGCGGTCATTTTTTCTTTTTATCATCCCTGTGCGAGACAGTCCATGTGATCTGAAATGTAACGTAGATTGCTCCGCCAAGCAGCGAAAGCAGCATTACGACCTGTTCAAACGTCATGGTGCATCCCCCCTTTCCGCCCTTGGGCGTCCGGGGGAGGCCGAGATTTCAAGAAAAATTCGCTCCACCGGGCACTCAGGTGCCGGTAAGGAGCTCAGCCGCCTGCATTTGTGGGACGCAGCGCCTCGTGGCAGCCTTGCGGCTGCGTTTAAAGCATACCATAATTATGGGCCAATTGCAATTGCGGCTTTTTTTGCACGCTCATCCGGCTGCCGGGTGGGCGTGTAATTTTTTCCACGCATAGTGGTTTGCCCCTGCGGCCATACTCCCGGTGAACTTCAAAACAGACCGGGGGCGTTTGGATGTACAATAAGGTGGAACTGTGCGGCGTAAACACGGCGCAGCTTCCTGTTTTGTCCGAAAGCGAAAAGCGGCAGCTGCTCCTGCAGGCCCACGCCGGGGATGCAGGAGCACGGGAACGCATGGTGGAGGGCAACCTGCGGCTGGTGCTGAGCGTGGTGCAGCGCTTTGCCCAGCGGGGCGAAAACCTCGACGACCTGTTTCAGGTGGGGTGCATCGGGCTCATCAAAGCCATCGACAACTTTGACCCTGCCCAGCCGGTGCGGTTTTCCACCTACGGCGTGCCCATGATCATCGGCGAGATCCGACGCTTTTTGCGGGACAATAATGCCCTGCGGGTAAGCCGCAGCCTGCGCGATACCGCCTACCGGGCCATGCAGGCCCGCGAAACGCTGGAGAAGCAGCTGGGCCGGGAACCCACCATGGACGAGATCGCCGGGGAGGCAGGCCTGTCCCGCCGGGAGGTGACCGCGGCACTGGAATCGGTGGTAGAGCCGGTGAGCCTGGAAGAGCCGGTGTATACCGACGGCGGCGATGCCATGTACCTCATCGACCAGGTGCGCGACCCGGATGGCGAGGACAGCTGGATCAGCGGGCTGCAGTTCCGGCAGACCGTGGCCGGGCTGACCCCGCGCGAAAAGCGGATCATGGAGCTGCGCTATCTCCGGGGCAAGACCCAGATGGAGGTGGCGCAGGAGATCGGCATCAGTCAGGCCCAGGTGTCCCGGCTGGAAAAAGGCGCCTTGAATCAGTTCCGGGCCGGGCACTGAACACAGCAGCGCCCCTGCTCCGTCCATCCGGCGGCGTGCAGGGGCGCTGCGCTTCTATTTACGGTATTTTCGGCGGGTGGCAGCCCCGCCGCGCAGATGCCGCTCGGCTTTGTTGCGTGCCAACACTGCCCGCACCTGTGCCGACAGCCCCGGGCTGACCCGGACCAGCCGCACCGAAACGTCCTTGTGCACGGTGGACTTGCTGCATCCAAACGCTGCAGCCGCAGCGCGCACGGTGGCCCCCTGCTCCACGATGTATTCTGCCAGCTGTACCGCCCGCTGTTCCGGATCTGCTCTCATACCCCCACGCCCCCTGTATCGTGCTGCTACAGCCTATGCGCCGGGCCGGGCAATTATGTCGGCAAGGGTTGACTTTTGCCGCCCGGCTGCGCTATACTGGATGCGGACATAAAAACAGGGGCGCCGTAAGGCTGAGATCCGCACTGAGCGGAGTACCCTTTACCTGATCCGGGCAATGCCGGCGTAGGGAGTTTGCGGAGCTGTCCGGCACCATCAACAAACCTCCATGCGTCTGCTACCGGCAGGCGCATTTTGTTTTTGTGTACTATCGTTCTGAGAAGAGGAATCCCTATGACCAAAACCTATTCCAAGACCCGCATTCTGGTGGAGGGTGCACTGATGATCGCTCTGTCCACCGTTTTGAGCATGATCCAGATCCCGCTCATGCCCCACGGCGGTTCCATCACCCTGTTCAGCATGGTGCCCATTCTGGTAATGAGCTACCGCCACGGCGCAAAGTGGGGCGTCATGACCGCTTTCGTCAACAGCCTGATCCAGCTTGTGCAAGGCCTTGGCAATCTGGCATACTGCCAGACCCTCACGGCACAGGTGGGCTGCGTGCTGCTAGACTACCTTCTGGCCTTCACGGTGCTGGGCTTTGCCTGCCTGATCGCAAAGCCGTTCCGCAGCCGCACCGTGGGTGTCGGTGTCAGCGCCTTTGTGGTGTGCCTGCTGCGCTTTTTGTGCAGCTTTCTGTCCGGTTACATCGTCTGGAAGGACTACGACTACGCTTTCAGCTGGATGACCGAGATCGGCTTTCCCGGCATCTCCAACATGAGCGTGGACGGTCTGTGCTGGCTGTACAGCGCCGTGTACAACGCCACCTACATGCTGCCTGAAGCCATCCTGACCACCGTCCTTGTGGTGATCCTGATCCGTGTCGCCCCGCAGATCTTCGACCGGCAGAACGCCAGAGCGTAAGTTTTTTCGCGATCATTTTTCCCGCCGGGAAGAGCATTTCCCCGGCGGGAATTTTTTTGCAGAAAATCCCAAAAAAGCTGTTGACAATCTCCCTTTGGGCTGGTATAATTACACACGTCGTCAGGAGCACAACGCCGAACGACAAGCCAGCATGGGGGATTAGCTCAGCTGGGAGAGCGCTTGCATGGCATGCAAGAGGTCAGCGGTTCGATCCCGCTATTCTCCACCAATCAAGAGCAAAACGAACACGAAGTCACCATTCAAATGGTAGGCAACGTGTTCGTTTTGTTTTGTGAACTTCCCTGCGTGACCGCATCGTAAAGCATAAAACGAAAATCCCCCTACGCTGACCCGGTTCAAAGGTCATGTAGGGGGATTTTGCTGTAAAATCAAGAGCGGAACCAGATTGATGCTGCTCTCTACAAAACCGGAATGAACGCATTCCGAAGAGGCCCGCTTTTTAAGTCTATGCTGAATTTGCAGCTCAGAAGTTTCATCCTTGTTATCTTTTCTTATAAATCATCGTTTTTGCGTGAGTCATCATTTATCCACAGAGCTTTGTGCTGCCGATGCACAAAGTGCCGCCCGGGGCCGGACATCCTCACTTTTGCTTGACATTTTCTGCCGGAACCGTTATGTTGGTACTGACAGCTGAATCATTCGTTCCGCCGCGAACCAGCTGCCTGCGTTGTAAGGAGATTAAAAAGATGAAATTGATCCGCACTGTTGACGCGGCAGGGCAGGTGCTCTGCCACGATATCACCCAGATCATCCCGGGCGAGTTCAAGGGCCCTCGCTTCCGCAAGGGGCACATCGTCCAGCCCGAGGACATCCCAGTGCTGCTGTCCATCGGCAAAGAAAACCTCTATGTCTGGGAAAAGCGCCCCGGCATCCTGCATGAGGACGAGGCAGCGGCCCTGCTGTACAAAGCTGCTGCCGGCAAAAACATCCACGGCACCGAACCGAAAGAGGGCAAGATCGAGCTGATCGCCGACTGCGACGGCCTGCTCAAGATCGACCGCGCCGCATTGCTGGCTGTGAACCGCACGCCCCAGATGATGATCGCCACCATCCACGGTGATATGCCCGTGAAAAAAGGCCAGAAGCTGGCCGGCACCCGCATCATCCCGCTGGTGATCGAGCAGGAAAAGATGGACGTCATGCAGGCCGCTGCCGGGCCGGAGCCCATCCTGAACGTACTGCCCTTCCGTGCGAAGAAGTTTGCCGTCATCCCCACCGGCAGCGAGGTGTTCAAGGGCCGCATCGAGGACAAATTCACCCCGATTTTGCAAAACAAGCTGGCCGAATACGGCTGTGAGATGACCTTCCGCAAGGTCTGCGATGATGACCCGGCGGGCATCACGGCCGCCATTCTGGAGGCAAAAGACGCAGGCTGTGAGCTGATCTTCACCACCGGCGGCATGAGCGTGGACCCCGACGACCGCACCCCGCTGGCCATCAAAAACACCGGTGCCGACATCATCAGCTACGGCGCGCCGGTGCTGCCGGGTGCCATGTTCCTGGTCAGCTATCTGGACGGGGTACCCGTGTGCGGCCTGCCCGGCTGTGTGATGTACGCCAAGCGAACGATTTTTGACCTGCTGCTGCCCCGCCTGCTGGCCGATGCCCCCATCACCGCCGAGGACATTGCCCGGCTGGGCGAGGGCGGGCTGTGCCTGGGCTGTGCGGAATGCCACTGGCCCAACTGCGGCTTCGGCCATTGCTGAGAAACCCTCTCCGTCTCGCTGTCGAACGGCAGGGAGTTTTGCAATAGAGCGTAATAAGGACAAGAAATAAATGAGTGAAAATAATCTGACCCATTTTGATGCCGCCGGAAATGCCGTGATGGTGGATGTGAGCGGCAAACCGGTCACCGCCCGGGAGGCTACGGCCCGGGGCATCCTTACCATGAACGCCGAAGCCTTTGCCGCCGTGCAGAGCGGCACGGTGAAAAAAGGCGACGTGCTGGGCGTGGCCCGCATCGCCGGCATTATGGCCGCCAAACGCACCAGCGAGCTGATCCCGCTGTGCCATCCCCTGCCGCTGACCAAGATACGCGTGGATTTTGAACTGCTGCCCGAACAGCAGGCCGTGGAAGCCCGCTGCACGGTCAAAACCAGCGGCGTCACCGGCGTGGAGATGGAAGCCCTGACCGGCGTTTCCACAGCCCTGCTGACCATCTACGACATGTGCAAAGCTGTGGACAAGGGCATGGAGCTGAGCGGCATCCATCTGGTGGAAAAGACCGGCGGCAAGAGCGGCCATTACATCCGGTCGGAGGGCGGCTATGTTTGATTCCTGCCGCCGGGATATCCACTACCTGCGCCTGTCGGTCACCGACCGCTGCAACCTGCGTTGCCGGTACTGTATGCCGGACGGCGCAAAAATACTGGAGCACGAAGAAGTGCTGACCCATGAAGAATTTCTGCGTCTGGCCGCGCTGTTTGCGCAGTGCGGCATCGACACGGTGCGGGTGACCGGTGGCGAACCGTTGGTGCGCAAGAGTGTGGCACAGCTGGTGGCCGGGCTGAAAGCAACGCCCGGCATCCGTCATGTCAGCATGACCACCAACGGCACTCTGCTGGCGCAGCAGCTGCCCGCTTTACTGGACGCGGGCCTTGACAGCGTGAACATCAGTCTGGACACGCTGGACCCGGCGGTGTTCCGGCACATCACCGCCCGGGACGAATTCGCCGCCGTGCAGGCGGGCCTGCGCGCCGCATTGGAAAGTCCCCTGCCGGTCAAGCTCAACTGTGTGCCGCAAGTGGGCGTCAACGAGGGCGAACTGGAAGCGATTGCAGCGCTGGCCCGGGACAACGATCTGCAGGTGCGGTTCATTGAGATGATGCCCATCGGCTACGGCGCGGCCATGCCCTGTGTCTCCGGCCCGGAGCTGCGGGCGCGGTTTGCCAACCGCTGGCCGGAACTGCATCCCGTGGAAGGCACCACCTTTGGCAATGGCCCTGCCGTCTATTATACCGTGCCCGGCTGGAAGGGCAGCATTGGCTTCATTGCCGCCGTGCACGGCAAATTCTGCGCCTCCTGCAACAGGGTACGGCTGACGAGTCAGGGCTTTCTGCGTCCCTGCCTTGCCAGCGAGACCGGGTGTGACCTGCGTGCTCTGCTGCGCGGCGGGGCCGACGACGCCCGGCTGCGGACGGCCATCCGGGAGACCATCTGGTCCAAACCCCGGGAGCATCATTTTGAGAACCGGTGCATGCCCGCGACACGCAGCATGTACCGCATCGGAGGATAATATTTTATGGGTAAAATTCTGGCCATCTGCACAAGCCCCCGGCGCGGCACCGTCAAGACCGCGGTGCCCAGCGCCGTGCTCACTCCGGAATGGGGCATCGTGGGCGACGCCCACGGCGGCAATTGGCACCGCCAGGTCAGTATGTTGAGCGCTGAAAAGATCGAAGCCTTCCGCAAAAAGGTCTGGGTAGACTACGGTGCCTTTGGCGAAAATCTGGTCGTCGAAGGGTTTGATTTCCGCACCCTTCCGGTCACCAGCCGGTTTGCCATCGGAGACGCGGTACTGGAGATGACCCAGATCGGCAAGGAATGCCACAACGACTGTGTCATCAAGCAGCAGACCGGCGAATGCATCATGCCGCGGGAGGGCGTGTTTGCCCGGGTAATTGCCGGCGGCGAGATCCGTGTGGGCGACGAAGTGACCCTGCTGCCCCCGCCGGAGAATCCGCCCCTGCGGGCTGCCGTCATCACCCTTTCCGACAAGGGCAGCCGCAGTGAACGGGAGGACAAAAGCGGCCCGCTCATCGTCAAAATGCTCGCCGCCGCGGGCTACAAGGTGGAAGAGACACTGCTCCTGCCCGACGAGGCAGCTGCCCTGAAAGCCCAGCTCATCCGGCTGGCCGACGGCCGTCAGGTCAACCTGATCCTCACCACCGGCGGCACCGGCTTTTCGCCCCGGGATATCACCCCGGAGGCCACCCTTGCCGTGGCCGACCGCAGCGCGCCCGGCATCGCCGAGGCCATGCGGTACCACAGCCTGAGCATCACCCCGCGCGGGATGCTCAGCCGTGCAGCCAGCGTCCTCCGCGGCAAAACGCTCATCGTCAACCTGCCGGGCAGCCCCAAAGCTGTGCAGGAAAATCTGGAGTACATCCTGCCCAGTCTGGAACATGGGTTGCGCATCGCCGCCGGTCTGGACGGTGAATGTGCACGCCATTGACTTTTCAAAAAAGCAATACTATGCATCGGTCATCTCTCAATTTTGACCGATGTGCGCAGAAATTTTGGCCGGTTTGCCGCTTGACGGACCGGCCTGTTTTTTTGTATTCTATTCCTTGGAATTCTTTTATCCCGGTGGGCGGCACCGCATCCTGTACCGTATCGTGCAAAATCATTTCTTTCAAAGAACAGGAGAATAAGCCATGAACCTGAACAAGATTTCCCGCCGGAACTTTTTGTGTGCGGTCGGTCTGACCACCGCCGCTGCCCTGACTGCCTGCGGCAGCTCCGCTTCCAGCGCGGCCGCATCCTCTGCCGCCGCTTCCTCCGGAGCCGCTGCAGAACCGGTGGAGCTCATCGTCTTTGCCGCCGCCTCCCTCACTGAGACCCTGACCGCCATCGGCGAAACGTACTCGGCAGAGAACCCGGGCGTGACCTTCCGGTTCAACTTTGATTCCTCCGGCACCCTCAAGACCCAGATCCAGGAAGGTGCCGACTGCGACGTGTTCATTTCGGCCGGTCAGAAGCAGATGAACCAGCTGGACAGCACCGCTTCTGCGGATGTAAACACCGAAGGGCTGGACTTTGTGGACAGCGACAGCCGCGTGGACCTGCTGGAAAACAAGGTGGTGCTCTGCGTGCCGGAGGGCAGCGACAAGGGCATCGACAGCTTTGACGCCCTGGCCGAGCACCTGAAGGCCGAGGACATCCTCTTCTGCATGGGCAACAGTGATGTGCCGGTGGGCCAGTACACCCAGAAAATTCTGGCCTATTATGATCTGGACGAGACCGCTCTGGCTGCCGCCGGGGTCATCACCTACGGTTCCAATGTCAAGGAGGTGACCACCCAGGTCACCGAGGGCAGCGTGGATGCCGGTGTGGTCTACTGCACCGACGCCTACAGCGCCGGTCTGACCCCGGTGGACGAGGCCGCCAAGGAGATGTGCGGTCGGGTCATCTACCCTGCCGCCGTGATGAAAGCCGCTCTCAATGCCGACACCGCCAAGGCTTTCCTCGCCTATCTGCAGACCGAAGAGGCCATGACGGTGTTCGAGAGCGTCGGCTTCAGCGCTGTGGCGCAGTAAAACGGTGCAGATCGGAAACAAATCCAGTATACCCGGCGCATCCCTGCAGATCAACCGTGCTTTTGTAAAATCCTGTAAAGTTCCCCGCGCAGGTCATTCCAGCTTTATCTTGCAGTCCACTCAGCTGCCGATTAGGATCAGCACCACGATCACGGCAATGGCGATCAGGCAGCCGCATCCGCCGCCATCTCCCCCGCCGCCACCGTGATTTCCGCCTCTGCCGCCGGACGAGCCGCCAAAGTTGCGGTTAAAGGCCGTCATGTACTGGGCATAGCCTGTGGAAATGCACTATTTTTTGCGGTGTTCCCGCGGGGTCAGGCCAAAATGCGCCTTGAATGCCCGGTTGAAATAGGAGAGGTTCTCGAACCCGCAGCGGGAAGCGATGCTCAGCACCGTGTCATCCGTTGTGTGCAGGGCTTCGGCAGCGGCATTGAGCCGGTATTCCTTGAGAAAAGCAATGAAGCTCTGCCCGGTCATCTGCCGGAACCACCGCATAAAATGGCTCTCGCTGCAAGGCACCAGCTGTGCTGCATCGGAGATATGCACCTCTTCGCCATAATGGTCCGCCACCCATTGCAAAATCTTTTTCAATCGCCGGGAGTCGGCGGTCTCCATCGGCGGCAGGTTCTTCCCCTGTGCAATGAGCAGCGCCAGAAAGCGCAGCAATGCCCCTTTGATAAACAGCTCATAGCCCGGCTCCTTGGCGCGGTTCACATCCTCGGTCTCCCGCAGGCAGGCGGCGGCACGAGCATAACATGGCTCGTCCGGGGTCAGGCGCTGGGTCAGCGACAGCCGCCCACTTTGCAGCGGCAACAGGTATTTTTCGGCACAGAGGTCGCCCGCGCCGCCCAGCAGTTCCAAATCAAAGATGATGTTCTCATATTCCATGGAACAGCCCTCCTTCTGCCGCAGGGCATGGAGTGTCCCCGGCGAAAAGACAAAGATATCCCCTGTATGCGCCGGATAGGCCGCTGTGCCCATCTGCACAAGGCCGCTGCCGCGCTTGACAAAGACCAGCTCCATGCTGTCCTGCCAGTGCAGTGCCACCTGCGGGAAGTCCCCCGGGATGGTGCAGGGATAGATGTTGAATGGAAAACGCACGGCACCGTGTTGCTTTGTTTCCTGCAAAAAAGATGGATTTTCCATGTCTGTTTCCTCCTGATGATAGGATTGTATCACAATTTGCACTGTTTAGGCAAGATTTTGCACGTTTTGTGTGGTATATTTTGAGACACAGATGTCAAACCTGCTTTCCGTATCAAAGGAGGATCCTGTTATGAACTTTACCGAAACCTTACAAAGCCTTACCGGCAAACCTCTTTCTGCCTGCACGAATCAGGAACTGTATCTTGCCCTGCTGGAACTTGTCCGGCGCAAGAGTGCTGACCGTGTGCAGCCGGTGACCGGCCGTAAGCTCTATTATATCAGCGCCGAATTTCTCATCGGCAAGCTGCTGTCCAACAACCTCATCAATCTGGGACTGTACGATGAAGCCCGCGATGCACTGGCTGCCGTCGGCAAGAGCCTTTCCGATATCGAAGAGGTGGAGCCGGAACCTTCTCTGGGCAACGGCGGTCTGGGCCGTCTGGCTGCCTGCTTCCTCGACTCTCTGGCAACGCTGAACCTGCCCGGCGACGGCGTGGGCCTGCGGTATCACTTCGGCCTGTTCCGACAGTCCTTTGAAAACGGTGTCCAGAATGAGAAGCCCGACCCGTGGCTCACCGCCCACAGCTGGGCCGAAAAGACCGATATCACCTATCCGGTAGAGCTGGCCGGCAAGGAATACACCGCCCGCCTGTACAAGCTGGCCGTCACCGGTTACGAGGGCCGCACCAATACCCTGAACCTGTTCGACCTCGACACCATCGACGAGAGCATCGTCCACGACGGCATTGCCTTTGACAAGACCGCCATCGACAAGAACCTGACCTTGTTCCTCTACCCGGACGATTCCGACGAAGCAGGCCGCCGTCTGCGGGTCTACCAGCAGTATCTGATGGTCTCTGCCGGTGCCCAGCTCATTCTGGCCGAGTGCGCCGCCCGGGGCTGCAACTACCACGACCTGGCCGATTATGCCGCCATCCAGATCAACGACACCCACCCCAGCATGGTCATCCCGGAGCTGATCCGTCTACTGGGTGAAAAAGGCATTGATTTTGACGAAGCTGTGGAGATCGTTACCAAGACCTGCGCCTACACCAATCACACCATTCTGGCCGAAGCACTGGAAAAGTGGCCCCGTTCCTATCTGGATGCCGTGGTGCCCCAGCTGATGCCCATCATCGAAAAGCTGGACACTCTGGCCCGCACCCGCACCGAGGACGAAGGTCTTGCCATCATCGACAAGGACGACCGGGTGCACATGGCACACATGGATATCCACTTCACCCACTCCACCAATGGCGTGGCGGCTCTGCACACCGAGATTTTGAAAAACTCCGAGCTGCACGGTTTTTACGAGCTGTACCCGGAAAAATTCAACAACAAGACCAACGGCATCACCTTCCGTCGCTGGCTGCTGGAATGCGACCCGGCCCTGACCGCTGAGTTGGAACAGCACATCGGCTCCGGCTTCCGCAAGGATGCCGCCGAACTGGAAAAGCTGCTGGCCTTTGCGGAGGACGAGACGGTGCTGAACGAGCTGACCGCCGTGAAGAAGGCCAACAAACAGGCCCTTGCCGACTGGCTGCTGCATACGCAGAATGTCACCGTAAACACCGATGCCGTGTTTGATATCCAGTCCAAACGTCTGCATGAGTACAAGCGTCAGCAGCTCAACCTGCTCTATCTCATCCACCAGTATCACGAGATCAAGGCAGGCCATCTGCCTGCCGTACCGCTGGTAAGCATCTTTGGTGCCAAGGCTGCGCCCGCCTACACGATCGCAAAGGACATCATCCACGCCCTGCTGACCCTTTCCAAGGTCATTGCGGCAGACCCGGAAGTGTCCAAGTGGTTACAGGTCGTGTTCATCGAGAACTACAACGTCACCGCTGCTGAAAAGCTGATCCCGGCCTGCGACCTGTCCGAGCAGATCAGCCTTGCCTCCAAGGAGGCTTCCGGCACCGGCAACATGAAGTTTATGTTGAACGGTGCGCTGACCCTCGGCACCATGGACGGTGCCAACGTGGAGATCTGCCAGCAGGTGGGCGAAGAGAACATCTATATCTTCGGCCAGACTTCCGATCAGGTCATCCACCGCTATGCCGCCGGGGATTACTGCGCGGCTCAGTGGTACGAGGGCGATGCCAACATCCGCCGTGCCATCGACTTCTTGACTGGGCCGGAGATGCTGGCCGCAGGCCACGCCGAGAACCTGACCCGCCTGCACGATGAGCTTATCCACAAGGACTGGTTCCAGACCCTGCCGGACTTCAACGCCTATGTAGTACGCAAGGGGCAGGCCCTGAACGATTACGCCTGTGACCCGCTGGGCTGGCGCAAAAAGTGCCTGGTGAACATCGCCAAGGCAGGCTTCTTCTCCAGTGACCGCACCATTGGCGAATACGACCGCGACATCTGGCATCTGGGGCAGTAACCATTATTTCTTAGCGTTTCACGATCCTTTTCTCCGCCTCTTTGCTTTCCCGGCAGGTTCTGCCGGGCGGCTCGGGAGCCTGTAAGTTTCACAATTTCACACCGAGATCTGGCCGGTCTGCCACTTGACGGACCGGCCTGTTTTTTGTATCTTATTCTTCGGGATCTCTTTATCCCGGTGGGCGGCACCGCATCCTGTACCGTATTGCACGATCCGCATCCATTTCAAAAGACAGGAGAACAAACCATGAAACAACACAAGATTTCCCGCCGGAACGTTCTTTGCGCAGCCGGTCTGCAGCCCGAAAAATTCTATGAGAGCGTCGGTTTCAGCGCTGTGGCGCAGTAAGGACGAGCGATGGACTGGTATCCGCTTTGGAACAGCCTGCGCATCGCGCTCATCAGCTGCGCAGCCGTGTTCTTTCTCGGCATTTTTGCCGCCTATTACATTGCCCGGCTGCCCCGGGCCGTCAAGGGCGTGCTGGACGTGGTGCTCACCCTGCCCATGGTACTGCCGCCCACGGTGGTGGGTTATTTCCTGCTGCTTCTCTTCGGGGCAAAGCGGCCGCTGGGCATCTTCTTCCTGGAACACTTCGGCGTGAAACTGGTCATGAACTGGTACAGCGCCATTTTCGCTTCCATTGTGGTAGCTTTTCCGCTGATGTACCGCACCGCCCGGGGTGCCTTCGAGAGCTTTGACGAAACGTTGGCCTGGTCGGCCCAGACCCTGGGGCAGTCCAACACCTGGATCTTCTGGCGGGTGCGGATGCCTTACTGTCGGCAAGGCATTCTGGCAGGCACCGTGCTGGCCTTTGCCCGTGCCCTGGGCGAATACGGCGCCACCAGCATGATCGCGGGCTATACCCCCGGCAAGACCGCCACCATTGCCACCACGGTGTATCAGCTCTGGCGCACCAATGACGAAGCCGGGGCCCTGCGCTGGGTGCTGGTGGACATTGTCATTTCGGCAGTGGTGCTGCTGGCCGTAAACCTGCTGGAGAAGCAGCAGAAAGCAGGTGGACGCGCATGAGCCTGGAAGTGAACATTGAGAAGAAGCTGGATGGCTTCACCCTGCGGGCTGCCTTTTCTGCCGGAAACATCCCCACTGCCCTGCTGGGCGCTTCCGGTTGCGGCAAAAGCATGACATTGCGCTGCATTGCCGGCATCGTGAAGCCGGACAAAGGCCGCATCGTGCTGGACGGGCGGGTACTGTTTGACAGTGAACAGCACATTGACCTGCCGCCTCAGCAGCGAGGCGCAGGGCTGCTGTTCCAGAATTACGCCCTCTTCCCGAATATGACGGTGGAACAGAACATTCTCTGCGGCCTGAAAGCCGAAAAAGACCGCGCTGCCCGGCAGGCGCGCTGCGCCGAACTGCTGCGGGCCATGCGGCTGGAGCCGCTGGCAAAGCGGTACCCGGCCCAGCTCTCCGGCGGGCAGCAGCAGCGCACCGCGCTGGCCCGCATCCTTGCCGGGCGGCCGCGCATCCTGATGCTGGACGAGCCCTTCAGCGCGCTGGACAGTTACCTGCGCGAGGCTGTGGAAAGCGAAGTGGGCAGTCTGCTGGCCGGGTTTGACGGCACCGCGCTTCTGGTCACCCACAACCGGGACGAAGCCTACCGTCTTTGCCCGGAAATGGTGGTACTGGACAGCGGCCGGGTGCTGCGCTCCGGCCACACCCGGGATGTCTTTGCGGACCCGCGCAGCATCACGGCAGCCCGGCTCACCGGCTGCAAGAACATTCTGCCTTGCACCCGGCTGGACGCGCACGCGGTGCGTCTGACCGGCTGGGATGTGCCGCTGCAGCTGGCGCTTCCGGTGCCGGAAGGCTGCACCGCCGTGGGCATCCGCGCCCACGACTTTGTGCCCTGCGATGCCGGGGCACTGAACGCTTTACCGGTAGCAGCCCTTTCTTCCAGTGAAAATCCCTTTGACTGGAACCTCATCTGTACCGCTCCGGACGGCACGGCCCGCCTGTGGTGGAAGGTAAGCAAATCCACCCTTTCCTCCCCCGCTCCGGTGCCGCCGCATTTCCTGTGCGCTGCACCGGAAAGTATCATGCCCCTGACCAACTGAGCTACATCTTTGACAAAGCCCCGCCCGGTGCTTGTACCGCACCGCAAATTTTGCTATACTAAGAATAGTGCATTTTGCAAAATCAGGGAGCATTGCGGCTCCCATTGGGGATGGGAACATGAGTGAAATATTGATCCGGCCCATGGTGCCGGAGGACTGGGACGATGTGGCCCGGATCTATCTGGAAGGCATTGCCACCGAGCACGCCACCTTCCAGACCGACTGTCCGCCCTATGCTGCGTGGGACGCCTCCCACACCAAAGAGTGTCGGCTGGTCATTCTGGCCGACGGCGTGCTGGCCGGGTGGGCTGCCCTGCACCGGGTAGATCCCCGCTGGTGCTACCGGGGCGTGGCCGAGGTCAGCATTTATGTGGGCGAGCGGTTCCGCGGGAAGGGACTGGGCTCCCAGCTCCTGAATGCTCTGTGCGCTGACGCCGAGAAGGCAGGCTACTGGACCCTGCAGTCCACCGTGCTGCAGGACAACACGGCCAGCCGCGCCCTGCATACTAAATGCGGGTTCCGTCTGGTAGGGCGGCGGGAGCGTATTGCGCGTGACTGCCACGGCCGCTGGCTGGACACCTACCTGATGGAGCGCCGTGCTAAAGCCGATGAGCCGGAGGGCATCAAAAAACTGTAACGCCCCCGCCCGGGCTGCTGATTTCAGGACAAAACGAAAGTCCCTGTGAACGCAAAGGTTCACAGGGACTTTTGTTTTGCTCGTTTCAGATTTTACAGAATTTCTCGTTATGCCCAGTTCATCCGGCCATAGCGGGTGGTGATACTGCAAATTTCTTTTTGCAGCTTTGGGGTCAGCTGGCTCTTTTTTAGCCGCCAGCGCCAGTTCTCGCCTACGGTGGAGGGCTTATTGATACGGGCGGAATTGTCCAGCCCCAGCCAGTCCTGCATGGGGATGATGCAGGTGGCGGCGGCACTGCGGAAGATAAGGGCGATCATGCTCTTATAGAGCTGCGCCTCCGGCGTGGCATAATCGCACAGATAATCTCGCACCAGTGCACGTTCGGCAGAGGTGATGGTCTGATACCACGATGCCAGCGTTTCATTGTCGTGGGTGCCGGTGTAGGCCACGCTGTTCACCGGGTAATTATGGGGCAGGTAATCGCTGGCACTGCCGGTGTCGCGGGAATCGAAGGCAAATTCCAACACCTTCATGCCGGGGAAGCCGCTGTCCCGCACCAGCTGCCGGACAGTCTCGCTCATATAGCCCAGATCCTCGGCAATGATCTCCCGCTTGCCCAGTGCCTGCTCCACCGCACGGAACAGCTCGATGCCAGGGCCTTTTTCCCAGTGGCCGGGTGCCGCAGTTTCACTGCCGTAGGGAATGGAAAAATACTCGTCGAAACCGCGGAAGTGGTCGATGCGAACCACATCGTACAGTTCAAAGCAATACCACAAGCGGGTGATCCACCACTGATAGCCCGTTTCCCGGTGCTTTTCCCAGCGGTAGAGCGGATTGCCCCAGAGCTGGCCGGTGGGCGAAAAACCATCCGGCGGAACACCTGCCACAGCGGTGGGAATGTTGTCCTCATCCAGCTGGAACATCTGCGGGTTCGCCCATGCATCGGCAGAATCCAGTGCCACATAGATGGGGATATCGCCGATGATGCGGATGCCCTTTTCGTTGGCGTAAGCCTTTAGTGCACGCCACTGCTGGTCGAATTTGAACTGGAGATATTTGTAGTACTCCACCTCAAAATACAATTCCCGGCGGTAGTAGTCCATGGCATTCTGCCAGCGCAGGCGGATATCCTCCACCCACTCGATCCACGGCTTGCCCTCAAAGCGATCCTTCACCGCCATGAACAGGGCAAAGTCATCCAGCCACCACTTGTTCTGTTCACAGAAGGCCGCAAACTCCGCATTGTGGCCGATGTCGCTGCGGGAGTAGGCCAGCCGGAGCAGGCGGCCCCGCTCCTTGTAGAGCTGGCTGTAGTCGATATCGTCCGCCTTGCGGCCGAACTTTGCCTTTTTGCACTCTTCTGCCGTGAGCACACCCTCTTTGACCAGCTCATCCAGACTGATGAAATAGGGGTTGCCAGCAAAGGCAGAAAAGCTCTGATACGGGCTGTCGCCGTAGCTGGTCACACCCAGCGGCAGGATCTGCCAGTAGGTCTGCCCGGCGTCCTTCAGCCAGTCTACAAAATCGTATGCTTCCTGCGAAAAGCAGCCGATGCCGTAGGGGGACGGCAGACTGCTGACGGGCAGTAAAATGCCTGCACTTCTCTGCATGTTTCTTGATTCCCTTCTTATCGTTCTACTTCGATCAGAACGCCCGCATGGTCGGAGACCCGAGGCTCCTGTTTTCCGCCGAATACCACCCGGCTGCTGTGCACCGGCACCGCCTGGGAGCACCAGATCTGGTCAATGCGTTTTTTGGCAGCCACGTCCGGAGCATCCCGCCAGCCGTCAATGGCCTGCACGACGGTATAGCCGTCATCCCGCTGCCGGGCCAGCCGGTAGGTATCCTGCCAGCCGCTGCGCAGAATGAGGTCGTAGCCCTCACCCCGCACATCGGCTTCACTGTTGAAATCGCCCAGCAGGAACGCCAGCGGTTTTGCACCGGCTGCCGCCGCCAGAATGTTCCACTGGTCGGCAAAGGGCTCTTCCTCGTCCTTCCACCAGCCCAGATGCACCGTATAGTACCAGACATCTCCTGCACAGATGCCCAGCGCCCGGCGGGTCTTCCAGTTGTTGTAATCGTTGATTTGGCTCAGCAGCAGGTTCTCGGCGGCGGTGATGGGTGCCCGGCTGAATACCGCCATGCCCTCGTCGTATCTGTCGTAGCCGATCTTGGCTGGGAGCCAGCTCCAATGGTAGGCACAGCCCGCTTCTTCCAGCATCCGGGCCACCGCAGCGGCATGGTTATCCGCTTTCAGCAGCACCATATTGCCGGGGCAGGGGTAGTACCCCGCCGGGACATCCGCCAGCAGCGGCGCAGCGGCGGTCTGGTTCACCTCCTGCAGGGCGAACACATCCGGCTGTTCCTTTCGGATAAACTCCACAAAAGCATCCCGCTTGGCCTCATATGCCGGTTCGATGAGACTGTGGGTATTCAATGTTAGCAGTTTCATAGTTTTTTTACAGAATATCGTTAATATCAGATTTCAGAACGTCTGCCTTGGGGCCGTACACCGCCTGGATGCCGTCCCCCTTGACCAGCAGGCTCAGGGCACCCTCGGCCTTCCATGCGGCGAGGTCGGCCACCTTGGCGGGGTCCTTGACGGTGACGCGCAGACGGGTCATGCAGGCGTCCACCAGCACGATGTTCTCCCGGCCGCCCAGCAGGGCGATGATGCGCTCGGCCTGACCGTTGTCCGCCTTTTTGTCGGCCTTCTTCTCGGTCTTGGTGTCAGCTGCGTCATCGTTTGCGTTGTCATCGGTGTAGTTGCCCAGACGGCCCGGGGTAGCCAGATTGAGTTTGCCGATCATGAAATAGGCCACGAAATAGCCGATGAGGAAGAACGCCACCACGCAGAGCACAAAGTTGATGATATCACCGCCCAGACCGGCCTGCAGAGACATGGGGATGCGGGTGATGAATTCCAGATTGCCGAAGGAGTGCAGGCGCAGATGGATGATACCGGCCATGGCAAAGGCACAGCCCTGCAGGATGGCGTATACAATGTACAGCGGCATGGCGCAGAACATGAACATGAACTCCAGCGGCTCGGTCACACCGGTGAGGAACACAGCCAGCGCGGTGGAAATGAACATGGATTTGTAATTCTTGCGCTTGTCGGCATCCACGCGGCGGTACATGGCCAGTGCGATGCCCAGCAGCAGGCCGGTCGCGCCGATCATCTGACCAACCTTGAAGCGGGCCGGGGTCACGGTGGCCAGCAGGTTGTTATAGGCAGCCATGTCGCCTGCCTTTTTAAAGTTGATCAGGTCGTTGGCCCAAGCCAGCCACAGGGGATCCTGACCAAACACCTGGCTGCCTGCGTTTACGCCGGTGGCGATGGTGTAGGTGCCGCCGAAGGAGGTATAGTTCATGGGGATGGTCAGCATATGGTGCAGACCAAAGGGCAGCAGCAGACGTTCCAGCGTACCATAGATGAACGGAGCCAGCACCGGAGAAGTCTCGGAAGAGTTGGCGATCCAGATGCCAAAGTTGTTGATGCCGGTCTGCACCACAGGCCAGAACAGCGCCAGCACCATGGAGATGACCACCGAGTAGGCAATGACCACCATGGGCACGAAGCGCTTGCCGTTGAAGAAAGCCAGCGCATCCGGCAGCTTGCGGAAGTTGTAGTATTTATTGTAAGCTACGCCGCCCACAAAACCGGCAATGATGCCCACGAACACGCCCATGTTCAGCGCAGGGGCACCCAGCACAGAGGTGAAGTAGCCGTTGACGGCGATCTCCTGCCCGAACAGGGTGTGGGTCACGGCGTTGGGGTCTGCCAGCATGGCGCTGGTAACGCCGAAGATGTTGCCGGTGATGACGTTGATGAGCGCAAAGGCCAGCACAGCCGCAAAGGCACCGCCTGCGCGTTCTTTTGCCCAGCTGCCGCCGATGGCGACGGCGAACAGGATATGCAGGTTGTTGATGACGGCCCAGCCGATGTTCTCCATCGTAGTGCCGATGGTCATGACGGCGGCAATGTCACCGCCGCCCATCTGCACCAGCTTGCCCAGACTGATCATCAGACCCGCCGCAGGCATGACGGCGATGACGGTCATCAGAACTTTGCCCAGTTTTTGCAAAAAGTCGAAATTGATGAGCCCCTTCTTCTTGGGAGCTGTCTGTGTGGTTGCCATGATGTTCCTCCTTGTTCTTTTGCATTTGATTATGCAAGTGTTGCGTTAATCTTGCATTGGATTGCGCAATAAGAATAGCTCATTTTCGCAAATTTTACAAGAGTTTTTTGAGTTGCAGAGTGTTTTTCTGCATCTTGTACATTGTCGAAAGCGATTTTTGTTGAAAACGTCAAACCCTTGCAGCAACACCGTTGCGCAATTTACGCAAATGAGCACGCAAACGTTGACTTTGCGTGCAAAGCCCTTTACAATAGAGATATCAGAAAGGAGATTCAGAGCATGGCAGTCACGATCAAAGATATTGCGGCCGCTGCGGGCGTTTCGCCGTCCACGGTCTCCCGCACCTGCAAGGACAGCCCATCCATCAGCCGGGACACAAAAGAACGCATCCGCCGCATCATGGCGCAGATGGGCTATGAACCAAATTTTGAGGCTGAACCGTCCGAAGCATTTTCCAAGACCATCGGCATCATCCTGCCTTCCTCCCAGCGGGACGTATATGAAAATGCCTTTCATCTGGAGATCATCCGGGGCATCGGGCAGTTCTGCAACCAGCGCCGTTATGTAAACACCGTCATCACCGGCGAGGACGATGCCGAAGTGCTGGATGCTATCCAGAGCATGGTAGCCAACACGCAGGCCGATGGATTCATCCTGCTCTACTCCAAAAAAGATTGTCCGGTGGCTGCCTATCTGCGCAGCGAGGGTCTGCTTCACGTTATCGTGGGCAAGGCAGCGCAGTCGGCCAACCAGACCATCTATATCGACAATGACAACGCACTGGCGGGCGAGGAAGCCACCGACTATCTCTACGAGATGGGACATCGCCGCATCGCCTATTTTGGGGTCAGCAATGCCATGCTGTTTTCTGCCGAGCGGAAACGCGGCTACCAGCTGTCCCTGCTGAAGCACGGCATCACCCCGCGGGAAGGGGACTGTGTGGAGATTGATACCCTGAATGATTCCTATGAACCTGCCCTGAAAGCGCTGCTTACCGCTCCTGACCGCCCTACAGCGGTTCTGGTCAGCGATGACATTCTTGCGGTGGTACTGGAACAGTTCTGCAGCAAGCTGGGCCTGCGCATCCCGAAAGATCTGTCCATCGTATCCTTTAACAACTCGCTGTTCTCCCGCATCACCAACCCGCCGCTGACGACCGTGGACGTCAATCCCTATCAGCTTGGCATTGAGGCGGCAAGCCAGACCATCAACCACATCGAGAACCCCAACCTGCTGGCCACCAAGATCATCGTGCCGCATCAGCTCATCGTACGGGAAAGCTGCTGCCCACCGCCGGAAAATCGCACGGCTGCCTTGCCCGGCGGGGCACTGTGACCCCGCAGTACACCGCGCTCCATTGTCCATGAACTGAAAGGAATGTCCTATGACCCTCCAGCCCGTTGGCACAAAAAATGCCCTGACGCTGGAAGATCTTGCTCCTTATCCGCGCCTGTCCTACGAGCAGGGCGAACACAACTCGTTCTACTTTTCGGAGGAGATCCTCAGCACGCTGGACAGCAAAGCAGAGGGTGGTCTTGCCGGAGCTGGACGGGCCGACGATGGCCGTGGAGGTCTTTTCCGGGATGGTGAAGCTGACGTCGTGCAGAACCTGACGGTCATCGTAGCCAAAGCTCACATGGTCGAAGGCTATGTCGAAATGTTCCAACGGGATGTCCCTGCCGAAGGACTTCACCACCGCAAGGCCGCGGGCATATTCAAGGATGGCACCAGTCATATCCCGGTTGGCCTGTGCCTCCACCGGGGCGTTCTGTGCGCTGTACCGGGAGATGAGCAGCAGAAAACCCAGTGACACAGCCGCCGCCAGCAAAGCAATGAGCGCCGTGCGCGGGCTGAACACCAACAGGCTCAGGAACGCCCCGCCCCTGCTGTCAAGGGAAAACCGCTTTGCACACGGTCCCCGCTGCGTCCCGGCACCGACAAAAAGGTTGATTCCGTCTTTTCCGTGCAAACAAAAAAGCGCGAAATCGTTGAGGAACAGCACTTCCTCAGGATTTCACGCTTTGTAAGCCGGCTTATGCTTTGATTCTTGACGATGTGTATTATACTCGAAACCGACCGGATTTTCAAGATGGATTTTATCCAGATCTGACGCAGAAAGCCCCTGCGGGCAATCAGCTCGCAGGGGCTTCGCTATGCAATGACTTGATGCTCCTCGCACCAGCACACGGCAGTTATTCAATTTCAATCAGATTGGGGTTTGCAGGCAGAGCCTTCTGCTGCTGGGGTGCAGGCAGCTGGATGTGCAGGATGCCATCCTCGAACTTTGCGTGGATATCCTCTTTCTTTACGGCATCGCCCACATAGAAGCTGCGGGCGCAGGTGCCGGAGAAGGTCTCGCGGCGGATGTAATGGCCCTTGTCATCCTTCTCATCATTGCTGTGATTACGGACGGCCTGAATGGTCAGGTAACCGTCGTTCAGTTCCATCTGAACGTCTTCCTTCTTGCAGCCCGGCAGGTCCACGGCCACATCGTAGCCGTTCTCGGTCTGCTTCACATCGGTCTTCATCATGTTTGCACCGCGCTTACCGAAGGTCTCACGCTCTTCACGGTTCATCGCACGCTCCAGCGCACCATCGTTCCAGAACGGATCAAAGAGATCATCGAACAGATTCTCATGGAAAACAGCAGGCATAAACATAAATCATTCCTCCAATCCCGGCGTTCGGGTCGGGTCAAAAATCTTTATGTTGTTCACTCGGAAGGGCCTTCCTGGGAGCCGCTCGATCACCTTGCGGCTCTCTCTTTTGCCCTTCCTCCTGAGCACGCCATAGTTATAGCATTGTTTGTTAGCAGTGTCAAGTACAGAGTGCTAAAATTCACAGAAAGATAATTCTTTGATAATCTTTCATGCAATCTTTCATCTCTTATAGCGATTCCAAGAAATCATGAACCGTTTCCACCACACCGTTCACGTCCACGTGGGCAATAAAGCGGTTCGGCCGGTCGATAAAGATGCCGTCTGTGATTTCTTTATCACCTGCAGGGCGAGGTCTTTTTTCGCAGCTGCTTGGGGAGCGGCGGCGTTCCCGGGTCAGGCCTCTGCGCTGTCCTCAGCCTTCATGGCGTTGTAGCCAATGAGGACGGTCCACACATAAGCGCAGGTCTTGGGGATCATCAGCATACCGATCAGGGGGTTCACGTCAGCCCACAGCACCACAGGGATGTAGAAACCGAAGCTCAGCACGATGGTAAGCCACATCCAACGGAAAGCCTTATCGCTGTGGTCCTTTGCGCTGCGGTAGAACAGCACGATGATCAGCAGGCCCAGCAGAGCAAAGGGTACGTTCCGCAGGATGCCCCAGGTGAGGGAGGTCTTGTTGGTGAGCCACTGGTTCTGGGGCATCATGCACAGCAGCACACGGACGGCAGACAGAGCGTACACAGCGATGGTCAGGTTCTTCTGGCCCTCTACCTGGTAACGCTTACGCCAGACGTAGTACAGCAGCACATAAAAGACGGTCATGGTGATGGAGGTGATCCACTTGCCCAGGCCCAGGGGAACAGCGTAGTTCTCCAGGCCGGTGGTGCACAGAGCCAGTGCACGAGGTACCAGGTGGAAGGAATCGCCGGCACCCAGCACCACAGCCATGAGGCCGAACAGCTTGAACTGAGAGCCGCTCTTGCTGCCACGGATCATACGGATGCCCACCGTGAGAACGGTAGCCAGGTAAAAGATGTCAAATACAGTTTCAATGATTGCACGCATAGGTTTTTGCTCCTTTTTCAGATTGGTTTTTGGGGAGGGGGGATTTATGTGAACAGGACGCTTCCGTCCTGCAGCACCGCCCATACTGAACGCCGTTCACTTTCGTCCTAAAAAACATCCCACAGTTTTGTGGGATGTTTTTTAGTAGATGGCTCGCCGGACGATCTCCAGCACGGTAGAGGGGTCAAAGTCCTGCCGCACCAGGGCAGACAGCATCAGAGAGAAGAGTGTTTCCGCAAACTTTTCAACGGTAAACTCCTCTGTGAAGGCGTCGGCCCGGATCTTGGTATCATTCTGCAGCACCACACACAGGGCTTCCAGAATGTGCCGCCAGGCACGCTGCATCTGCTGTTTGCCGTCGGCAGTATCCTGCCGGACAAAGCCCAGCGCATGGTGGGTAAAAAAGCCCGGATACCGCTGGCTGCCGTCCTCCAGCTGCTGATACATCCACCGGACGCAGGACAAGGTATCTTGAAAGACCACTTCGTTCTCCGGATGGTGGAAGATATCGCTCCAGATGCTTTCCACTGTAGCACTCAGCAGTTCGGTCTTGGATGCAAAGTAATTGTAGATGCACCCCACCGAGACCCCACAGGCAGCGGCCACCGAGCGGATGTTTACACCTGCCCATCCGTTTTGCTGGATAAGCTCCCGGCTGGTTTTTAGGATATTCGCTTTTGACGTTGCATTTAGATTCATTGAATCACCTCAACGTGAACGTCGTTCATGATGCATAGTATACAAGCTATCTGGGGCCTTGTCAAGGGGGGTAAAAATTTCCGAAGATTTGTCCCCTGCGGAAATACAGACTCGTATTCGGGTCACAGTGGATGACAATGCCTTCTCCGTTACGGCAGGAGGTCTGAGCAGCCGCACAGTTCACAGATTGTTCTTGCCACGCCGTCCTCCGTGTTCCGGGGGCGTGCAGGGAGATTTGTTCCAATACCGAGTCAAAAGCGTTGCCCATGGCATAGCCGTGGGTGACGCTTTTCAGCATTCCGAGGTCATTTTCCCCATCGCCGAATGCCGCAGCTGTTCAAAACCCGGCTGTGCATACCGGAAGCAGCCGTTCCTCGTATAACTTAACGCTTCCAGATCATACGCATCGTCAATTTGCAGGAATGGATCCACGTTGTCTGCCGCAAAACCGTCCGTACGCTGCTCTGCTCCGATCCCGCAGTTCACGATCAGGGCACCATTCAGAGCAATATAGAAATTCTGTGCAAATATATCGGTGTGCAGTGCTTCCCGTACTGTTGCAAAATGCGGCAGATCCCGGCCCGTTGCCCATACAATGCGGATGCCATCCCGCTGTGCGCGCAGAAGCACTCTTTCACATGGCTCACTCACCTCCGGTCACATCGCTATCACCTCATTCTTACGGGTCACGGGTTGTCCGCTATTCGCTGCGGCTCCCGGTGAGAACGTTCAACGCCAGGCTGACCAGCAACGCCATATCAATGCGAAGCATCTCGGTCTTGGTAGCGTAGCCCATAAAACGTTCAATGCGGGATTTATCGATCGTAAAAATCTGCTCCAGAAGAATCATGGACGGTTCTTCAAAAGCCGGATTGGAATCCACCAGCACATGGGTGGGCTGGTTTTTCTTCTTTTCCGTCCGGGTCGTCACGGTTACTACGATCAATGTACTCCGAGAAGTTCTCCGCGATGGATGCCACCTTCTCCGTGTGCAGAAGGCGCTGGTATTCCATGCAGGGGAAGAGCAATGCACTGTTCACGATCTGGTAGGTAAAGGTGCATTCGGGCAGGGTGCTGAGGTTCAGGTTGGAATTCAACATACTTACATCTCCTTTGCTGAACGCTTTTTGCGCTCTGAAAGGCTCCCCGGCAGACCGCACACAGGGTCGTCAGTGTGGTTTTATCCACTTTTTTGTGGTGTTGCGGTTCATTTGCATACTCCTTTTCGGTGATATATATTGCAAGCCAACTTTTCAATGCCTTAGCAACATCGTTGGCTTGCATATCGCAGACAGGAAATTTTGATTGTGCTGCTTTCTTGCCTTGCGATAAAAACGCCGTCCGGGTTTCCCCTGAACGGCGTTTGGAAAAGGTTTTGTATGGTCTCTCTTAATTTGCCCCCGGCACCCCTGAGAAAGGGAAACATTCAGACGGTGGATTTGCACCACTCCATTGGCCTCTCGGCCACCCCGTCTTCTTTATGACCGGGCCGCGAATTACGGAAGTATCATTGTCTGGAAGTACCTGAAGCTGCATATTCAATTTTCAAGGTCCGTCGGCTCCGGTTTCCGTTCCCTCTCGGGCCCGGTCCGTTTCCGTGACATGATTGTATCGTACTTTCGCAGGAAAGTTTATGGACTTGTAGTCCAAGTCACCCACCCTCTTAGTCCAAGTTCTGGGATACAACAGACAAAAAAGAGGAGTTGAGTCCATTCATCAGACTCAACTCCTAAGTAAGACGAGAAAATTCGTCTTTCTGTTAATTGTCAAAGGTGCATTTTCCGCTCGACTTCATAACGCAATCGAGATATTACACTTATAGGATAGCATAATTTAAAATTGCCACTTTCTAATAGTCCCCTGATGTCAAGATATCACAGCGCAAAAAGAGTGTCAACAAATTATTTATTGACAGATTTTCAATGAAACATCCAACTTTTTGAATTGCGCTGTTCCATCACTCACCGCTGCAAAAAACTTGCATTTTGTTCCACATCTACTATACTAAAGGATGTATCGATTATTCTTGAAAGAAAGCGGATGCTATGGAATTTCAAATGAAGTTAAAGCGATTTCTCAAACGGGAGACCGTTCTTTCGGTCGCCGCTGTACTGGCCGTGCTCTCCATGTTCTTTGTGCCGCCGGATGCAGACTACCTCGGTTACATTGACCTGCGCACGCTCGCCATTCTGTTTTCCCTTATGACCATCATGGCCGGACTGCGGCGGCAGGGCGTTTTTGACCGGATGGGCCGGGCGCTGTTGGCACGGACCGGCAGCACCTTGCAGCTGGTGCTCGTTCTGGTCGGGCTGTGCTTTTTCGGGAGCATGATCATCACCAACGACGTTTCCCTGCTGACCTTTGTCCCCTTTACCTTTGTGGTGCTGAGCGGCCTTGCGCCGGACACCCGCCGGGCGCTGACCATCCCAGTGGTGTGCATGCAGACCATCGCGGCCAACCTTGGCAGTATGCTCACGCCCATCGGCAACCCACAGAACCTCTACCTCTACGGCAAAAGCGGAATGAGCATGGCGGAGTTCCTCCTGCTCATGTTCCCCTACACGGTCGTTTCGCTGCTGCTTCTGGTGGGCTGGGCGGTCGCGGTCTGCCGCAAACAGGCATCCTCCTGCATCGGTGCGCTTCCGGAGCAGCCGAACACCACCGCAGACCGGAAAATCATCCTGCTGGATGCGGTGCTGTTTGCGGTCTGTCTGCTGGCGGTCGTCCGGGTATTACCCTACGGCGTTGCCTTTGCCGCTGTGCTGGTCTGTACCCTCTGCGCCGACCGTTCCACTCTCCGCAACGTGGATTACTCCCTGCTGCTGACCTTTGTGGCATTCTTCATTTTCATCGGCAATCTAGGGCGCATCCCGGCCTTTTCGGGCTGGCTACAAGCCATCCTCGCCGGGCGGGAAGTGCTGGTGGCAGTTCTGGCTTCGCAGGTCACCAGCAATGTTCCCGCTGCCCTGCTCCTGTCCGGGTTCACGGATGAAACCGCCGCGCTTATCATCGGCACGAATCTCGGCGGCCTTGGCACCCTGATCGCGTCCATGGCCAGCCTGATTTCCTACCGCCAGATTGCGCGGGAGCTGCCGGAGGAAAAAGGCCGCTACTTCAAGCTGTTCACCCTGTCCAACCTGATTTTTCTGGTGATCCTGCTGGCTGAATGGAGGATCATCGGGCGATAAGACCGAAACGTGGAGGTTCCGAAATGAAACATCGTATTGTCACGGCTGCACAGATGAAGGCCATCGAACAGGCCGGAAATGCTCACGGCCTGCCCTATCTGCAGATGATGGAGAACGCCGGGCTTGCAGCCTACGCCGAACTGAAAAACGTCCTTCCGCAGCCCGGCTCTCTGCTGGTGGTCTGCGGAAAGGGCAACAACGGCGGGGACGGTTTTGTCATCGCCCGCGCCGCTGCAAAAGAGGGCTGGAAAATGGGAGGTGGTCATCCTGCACGATATCTGGAATCCGTGGCACGGCTGCAGCAATTGCGGCAAATGCCTGTGACAGAACTGCTCTCCTATAAAAACCGTCCCCTCCGTGCAGGCCCGGATCTCACGTTCCGGGTATCTGCGCAGAAGGGACGTTTCGTTTTATCAGAGTTTTGTCATCCACAGGCCATGCAGATTGCAGTAGGCATAGACCGCCACCGGTGTCTCGTCGCCCAGCTCAAAAACCGCTCTGGGTGCCTCGCCCGGATGGAGATAACGGATGTGGCCGCCCTGCGCCGTTTCCACATAGAGTCACTGGATAACACCGATTATCCTATTTTTCATCTCTGTTACCCCCTGCAACTTCCGATTTATCGTCACAAGTATAGCATACTGCCACCCGTAAGAAAAGCCGCAGACACAAAAAGCGCCTGCGGGCAATTGCTCGCAGGGGCTTGGGTTATGCGCCGGTGTTCCTCACACTGGCATAACGGTTATTCAATTTCGATGAGATTGGGGTTTGCAGGCAGAGCCTTCTGCTGCTGGGGTGCAGGCAGCTGGATGTGCAGGATGCCATCCTCGAACTTTGCGTGGATATCCTCTTTCTTTACGGCATCGCCCACATAGAAGCTGCGGGCGCAGGTGCCGGAGAAGGTCTCGCGGCGGATGTAATGGCCCTTGTCATCCTTCTCATCATTGCTGTGATTACGGACGGCCTGAATGGTCAGGTAACCGTCGTTCAGTTCCATCTGAACGTCTTCCTTCTTGCAGCCCGGCAGGTCCACGGCCACATCGTAGCCGTTCTCGGTCTGCTTCACATCGGTCTTCATCATGTTTGCACCGCGCTTACCGAAGGTCTCACGCTCTTCACGGTTCATCGCACGCTCCAGCGCACCATCGTTCCAGAACGGATCAAAGAGATCATCGAACAGATTCTCATGGAAAACAGCAGGCATAAACATAAATCATTCCTCCAATCCCGGCGTTCGGGTCGGGTCAAAAATCTTTATGTTGTTCACTCGGAAGGGCCTTCCTGGGAGCCGCTCGATCACCTTGCGGCTCTCTCTTTTGCCCTTCCTCCTGAGCACGCCATAGTTATAGCACCGTTTGTTAGCAGTGTCAAGTGTTGAGTGCTAAAATTCACAGAAAGATAATTCTTTGATAATCTTTCATGCATTTTTTTGGATTTCAAGCGCTGATTCGTTTATTCCACCTTCTGGATCACCGCACCCAGCCAGCGGCACAGAGTCTCCCCGGCCTGATTTGCGATCTCCAGCACACGGGCGTGGCTGTGCTTCACAGTCTGGATGCCGGTAGCCATATTCGTGATACAGCTGACGGCCAGCGCCTTCATACCCAGATAATTGCAGACCATGGTTTCCGGCACGGTGCTCATGCCCACAGCATCGGCTCCCATCCCCGCAAAGGCGCGAATCTCGGCCGCTGTCTCGTAGCAGGGGCCCATGAAGCCCAGATAAACGCCCTCTTGATAGGAAATGCCCAGCTCGTCGGCGGTCTGCTTGGCAAGGTTCCGCAGTTCCAGACTGTAAGGTTCGGTCATGTCCGGGAAGCGGGGGCCGAAGCGCTCGTCGTTGGGGCCGATGAGCGGGTTCGTACCCATCATGTTGATGAAGTCGGTGAGGAGCATCAGGGTGCCCGGCGCAAACTCCCGGTTGATGCCGCCGCAGGCATTGGTCAGCACCACCTGTTCCACACCCAGCAGTTTCAGGACATAGAACGGGTAGCAGACTTCCTTCATAGAGTAGCCTTCATAAAAGTGGAACCGTCCTTCCAGCGCATAGACCTCTTTCTCGCCCAGCTTGCCCTTGATGCCCAGCATGGCCTGCGCCCAGCTTCATCAGGGTGTCGGCATCCACCGGGATCTTGTCCTCAAATGCTTTCATCACTGCCTGTGCGCAGTTGCACTGTCCGCAGCTTTCCATGCGGCAGCCTGCGCTGCCCGTTCTTCGATGTTCATTTTTACAGTCCTCGTCTTTCTTTCATAAATCAGATATTTATACGTCCTGCTGCTTTTCCAGTGCTTCAAAGTGGTACCGGGGCTTGCCTTTGCTCTTTTTGCCGTACTCGATGGCCTCTTTGGGACAATAGCAGATGCAGGCCATGCAGTGGGTGCAGTGTTTGCCCCAGACCGGCTTGCCGTTTTCCAGCCGGATATTGTTCAGGGGGCACAGCTCCACGCACTTGCCGCATCCGATACAGGCATCCGTTGCCCGGAAGGCATCCGCCTTCACAAAAAAGCGATAGAACGCCGGGTTTACCGGGCCGCTCATAAAGCGGTCATAGAGGGTGTCTCTCAGTGGAGAAAATTCCTGCCCGGCTCTGACCTGCGCCAACGCCTTCTGAAGCGCAGGCGCTGCCTGCTCCACGATGCGCCGCGCCTGCTCCGCTTGCGGTGCATTGAACATGGCAATGTAGTTTTCCGGCATGATGATCTGGGCTGTGCCCATGTACCGCAGGTGCTTTTGGGCTGCAAGCTGCCGGTTATATTTTGCAGCATTTCCGATCTCACTGCCGCAATCCATCACAAACCAGATGCGCTCTGCCCCGGTCAGCTCGGTGTTGCCCAGCCACTGGGACACCACCCGGGGAATGCGCCATGCGTAGGTGGGCGTGACCAGCACCACATCCTGCCCGGTCTGCACCGGGGCGGTATCCCCTGCCTTGATGCAGGTGTTCAGGTCGTAAAGCGGCATATCCAGCCCTTCGGCAATGCGCCGTGCCAGATACCGGCTGTTGCCGGTTCCTGTAAAATAAAGTACCATGGCTGTTCCCTCGTTTTTGTATTTTTTTAGATGCCTGTCTGCCCGGCAAACTGGAATTTTCAAATTAGTCTTTGCAAATAACCTTTGAACCTTCACCATCAATTACAATTCCCTGACGGTTGTTAATTGGGCATAGATTCAAATCCGAAAATTCAGTCATTATTTTCTCGGTAACTTTCTTAAATGGTGCTGTAAGATAATGCGGAAGAACATAGAAATCAATCAAATCAAGCCCTGCATCATCTTCTTGTGAGTAGTCCTCCGGCTTTTCATCCATTTGCTCGATATATTGGATGCTTGGAGCGCATATAATTGCGCCTGCCGACTCGCCGATCATCAATTTTCCATTTGCCAATTCCTTTTTCAACAGCTCATCCGTTCCCGTTTTACGGAGCTGGTCTATAAGGAAAAAAGAATTTCCGCCGGTAAAATATATCACATCCGCATCTTCAAAAACAGACTGTATCGTTGAATAAGCCTCCGTTGAAATATCAATTTCAGTTACGATTGCTCCCAACTTTTTGAATAATTTTCGAGCCGAGCCGACATAACCGGTGTAGCCTTCACGCAGCGAAGCTGTTGGAATAAATGCGACTTTCTTATTTTCAATTTCTTCCTTTATCAGACTTCCTACACTTGAAAAGTGCGAACATAAAAATAGTTTCATCAATATTCTCCTTTATAAATCACGAGTTGTTGAACTAAGCCGAGTATACCACACCATCCCGCAAAGCGCCAGCAAAACAAAAAGAACCACCGACCGAAGTCGATGGTTCTTTTCCCCGGGTGGAACAGGGGCCATCCGGGACTTCACTTCTCAAGCTCCTGCGAGTTTCCGAGGTGCTCCTGTTGGGGCGTGCTTGTCGGGGCAACGCCCCTCCATCTGCTGTCGCAGACCGCACTGCCGCTTAAAAGCCCCACTGGGGCTTTCATTGCTTCGCAAACGCGGTCCCACCCCAAACCCTGCCGGGAACGTGTACGGCAAACTGGAATTTATCTTTTTCTTCCTAAATATCGGCATACTTTTGATTTGTATTGCAGGTACTCATTTCCGAATGCTTCTATCAAAAAATCTTCCTCTACATTGACTATCTGTAAATGAAAAAATACCACTGCAAAACCTGTGGCAAAGCAAAGGAACCAGTTAAAGAACGAAAACAATATTCCTATATACATTAAATCAAAACCCAAAAATGCAGGATTTCTGCTAATAGAATAGATGCCTGTTGTTACCAAATTGGTCTTTTCTTCTTTTTGCACACCTGCTCTCCAATTCTCCTTCATCTGTGTAACAGAAACAATAAAAGCAAGTACACCGAACATTGTTATTACAACTCCTGTAAATTGCAACACAATATGTGCTGTTCCCGAATAAAACACAATACTGATAATCTGTATTACAGGAAGCAAATATGTGATTATTTTAAGAGCTACTTCTATAAATTTGACAAATCCCTCTTTTCCTTTTCCTAATTGGTCTGTCTTTATGCCTTGCTTTTTCTGACTAATCAGCTTTGCAAAATAGCAGATGTAGAACACTGCCATCAGTGAAATTGTAACAATTTTTATTATCATCGTGTACCTCCAAATTCCGAGTTGTTGAACCAAGCCGAGTATACCACACCATCCCGCAAAACGCCAGCAAAACAAAAAGAACCACCGACCGAAGTCGATGGTTCTTTTTCACGAGTGGACGGTACAGGACTCGAACCTGTGACCTCCTGCACGTCAAGCAGATGCTCTACCAGCTGAGCTAACCGTCCATATTCTGTTTGTGCCGCAATCAGCTTGATTATGATATCATACCGCCGGGCAAAAAGCAAGCCCTTTTTTGAAAATTCTGCAAACTTTTTGAAGTCTGGTTTGCCGGGAATGGAAAATCAGCCGCCCAGCGCACATTTTGTAAACCGCCCCAAGGCGTTTCCGTTGCCCTGAACGCCGGTTTGTGGTATAATACATTGATTATAATAGGAAAGGTATCGCAGAATGAGAGTTTTGGGCATCGACCCGGGTTACGCCATCGTGGGCTGGGGCGTTTTGGACTATGCGGGCAACCGGTTTGCACCGGTGGATTTCGGGGCTGTGTGCACCGATGCCGGGGTGCCGTTTGAGCAGCGGCTGGACGAGGTCTACACCGGCATCCGGGAGGTCATCGAACGGACACAGCCTGAGGTGCTTGCCATCGAAAAGCTGTTCTACCAGCACAACCAGACCACTGTGATCGGCGTGGCCGAGGCCCGCGGGGTCATCCTGCTGGCGGCGGCGCAGGCGGGCATCCCCATCTACGAGTACACCCCCATGCAGGTGAAACAGGCCGTTACCGGTTACGGCAAGGCCGTGAAAAAGCAGGTGCAGGAGATGACCCGCATCCTGCTGCATCTGTCTGCTGTGCCCAAGCCCGATGATACCGCCGATGCACTGGCCATGGCTATCACCTTTTGCCATACCAACGGCAACCAGCTGAACCGCTTTGCAAGAAGGGGCGTTGGGCCGATTTGAGCCCTCTCCGTCAATGCTGCGCATTGCCACCTCTCCCGAAGGGAGAGGCAATCGCGGCTTTTGGTATCAGTGGATGAGTACAGTAGCAGCTGCCCGATTCGATGCTTTGGCTCCCCCTTTGGGGGAGCTGGCGAGCGAATGCGAGACTGAGAGGGGAAGACTGCTGGAGGAAAACTATGATTTACAGTCTATCAGGAAAAATCATCAAAAAGACCCTGAACGCTGTGGTGGTGAGCTGCGGCGGGGTGGGCTACTATGTACAGTGCCCGACCAGCGTTGCGGGCGCACTGCCCGGGGTGGGCCGGGAAGCCACCCTTTACACTGTGATGAGCGTGACCGAAAATGACATCAGCCTGTACGGCTTTGCCACTGAGGAGCAGCAGAGCTGCTTTGAGCTGCTGACCGCCGTTTCCGGTGTGGGCCCCAAGGTGGGTCTGGCCATTCTCAGCGTCATGGAGCCTGACCGGGTGGCGCTGGCGATCTCGGCGGGCGACCACAAGGCCTTCAAGGCGGCATCCGGCGTGGGCCCCAAGCTGGCCCAGCGCATCGTGCTGGAGCTGAAGGATAAGGTGGCAAAGGGCTTTGTGGATGGCATCAACCTCGAGGATGTGGGCGCGGCCACTGCCGCCCCCGCCGCACAGGGAGCCGGGCAGGCCATTGCGGCGCTGGTCTCGCTGGGGTACAGCCAGAGCGAAGCCGCTCTGGCCGTTTCCAAGATCGACGCAAGCCTTCCCGTGGAAGAGATCATCAAGCTGGCCCTGCGGGGCATGGCAGGCAGGAGGTAATCCATGCAGGACGAAACCGCGCTCTATGGCGCAAAAATGATGCAGCCCGGCTTAACGACGGCGGACAACGAGGAAAACAGCCTTCGCCCGCAGCATCTGGAGGACTACATCGGACAGGACAAGGTCAAGCAGAACCTGAAAATCTATCTGGAAGCCGCCAAGCGGCGCGGCGAGCCCATGGATCACATCCTGCTCTATGGCCCTCCGGGCCTGGGCAAGACCACGCTGGCGGGCATCATCGCCAACGAGATGGGGGTGCAGATCCGCATCACCAGCGGCCCTGCCATTGAGAAGCCCGGCGACCTTGCCGCCCTGCTGACCAATCTGCAGGAGGGCGATGTGCTCTTCATTGATGAGATCCACCGCCTGTCCCGGCAGGTGGAGGAGGTGCTCTACCCGGCGCTGGAGGATTACGCGCTGGATATTATGATCGGCAAGGGGCCCAGCGCCCAGAGCATCCGGATCAACCTGCCCCGCTTCACACTGGTGGGCGCTACCACCCGTGCGGGCCAGATCACCGGCCCCCTGCGGGACCGCTTCGGTGTGCTGCTCAAGCTGGAGCTGTACAGCCCCGATGAGCTGAGCCGGATCATCCAGCGCTCGGCGGGCATCCTCGACCAGCCCATCACCCCGGAGGGCGCTTACGAGCTGGCCAAATGCAGCCGGGGCACCCCCCGCGTGGCAAACCGCTTCCTGAAGCGTGTCCGCGACTTTGCCACCGTGCTGGGGGATGGCATCATCGACCGGGATGTTTCCCTGATGAGCCTGAAGCGGATGGACGTGGACGCGCTGGGTCTGGACGAGCTGGACCGCAGCCTGCTCCGTGCCATCATTGAGATGTACAACGGCGGCCCTGTGGGCCTGGAAACGCTGGCGGCGGCGCTGGGCGAGGAGGCCGTGACGCTGGAGGACCTGTGTGAGCCCTACCTGATGCAGATGGGATTTCTGACCCGCACCCCCCGGGGCCGCTGTGCCACCCGCCTTGCCTATGAGCACCTGGGCCTGAAAGCCCCCGAGACCGGAAGCCCGGAGGACAACGGCCAGCAGAGCCTGTTCTGAGCCGTTTGAAGAGAGAAAGGAGGACGCTTATGCGCCCTGCAGATAGTTGGAAAGATTACGAGCTGCTGGATGCCACCGGCGGCAACCGCCTGGAGCGCTGGGGAGAGACCATCCTCATCCGGCCCGACCCGCAGGTGGTGTGGAAAACCGAGAAGCAGAGCCCGCTCTGGGCCAAGGCCGATGCCATCTACCACCGCTCCAATCAAGGGGGCGGAGAGTGGGAGTACCGCCGCCGTCTGCCTGAGAAGTGGAAGATCTCCTGCGGTGAGGGCGAGGACAAGCTGACCCTCATCGTCAGCCCCACCGGTTTCAAGCACACCGGCGTGTTCCCGGAGCAGGCCGTCAACTGGGCCTGGTACGCCAGAAAGATCCGTGCGGCAGGCCGCCCTGTCAAGGTGCTGAACCTGTTTGGCTACACCGGCGGCGCAACGCTGGCCTGTGCCGCTGCGGGCGCTACTGTCTGCCATGTGGATGCTTCCAAGGGCATCGTAGCGTGGGGCAAGGACAACGCCGTGGCCAGTGGTCTGGCGGACCGGCCCATCCGCTGGCTGGTGGACGACTGCGCCAAGTTCGTGGCCCGGGAAAAGCGCAGGGGCAACACCTACGATGGCATCATCATGGACCCGCCCAGCTACGGCCGCGGCCCCGGCGGCGAGATCTGGAAGCTGGAGGACTGCATCTACGAGCTCATCAGCCAGTGCGAGGAAGTGCTGAGCGATACGCCCCTCTTCTTTGCGGTCAACAGCTACACCACCGGCCTGTCCCCCGCGGTCATGGAGTATATGCTCAAGACCACACTGGTGCCACGCTTTGGCGGCAAGACCAGCTGTGATGAGATCGGCCTGCCCGTTTCCGCCACCGGCGGCGTTGTGCCCTGCGGCGCAACGGCCATTTGGGAAGAATAAAAGAGGTAAACGGGCTCGCCCTCTCAGCTTCGCGTTGCTCAGCAGCTCCCCCAAAGGGGGAGCCCTTGGCAAAACCGGAAAGTTTGCCGTACTGCCAAGGCCTCTCACTTTGGGAGAGGTGGCATCGCGCAGCGATGACGGAGAAGGCGAGGCCGCTAAAAATAAATAAGCAATCAATTTCAATAGAATGGGGTACAGCCCTTTTGAGAAGGGCGCACCACCGGAAAGAGAAAACCTATGGAAGAAACGATTTTAACTGCGAAAGATCTGAAGTTCCGCTATGACCCGGAACAGCCGGACTACGCCCTGAACGGCGTGTCGGCTGAGGTGAAGCGGGGCGAATTTGTGGCAGTGCTGGGGGCCAACGGCTGTGGAAAATCTACGCTGGCCAAGCACTTCAACGCCATCCTTCTGCCGGAGAGCGGCACTGTGCTGGTGGAGGGGATGGACACCAAAGACGAGGACAAGATCTACGATATCCGCCAGACCGTGGGCATGGTGTTCCAGAGCCCGGACAACCAGATCGTTGCCACCGTGGTGGAGGAAGACGTCGCCTTTGCGCTGGAAAATCTGGGCGTGCCGCCGGAGGAGATGCGCCGCCGCGTGGATGAAGCGATGAAGATGGCGGGCATCTACGAGTACCGGGAGCGTGCGCCCCACAACCTGTCCGGCGGCCAGAAGCAGCGCGTTGCCATTGCGGGCGTGGTCGCCATGCGGCCCGACTGCCTGATCCTGGACGAGGCCACCGCCATGCTTGATCCCCGGGGCCGGGAGCAGGTGATGCAGACCATTCACCATCTGAACAAGAACATGGGCATCACGGTGGTGTCCATCACCCACTATATGGAAGAAGCTGCTCAGGCCGACCGCGTGCTGGTGATGAGCAAGGGCAATGTGGTCATGGAAGGCACCCCAAAAGAGGTATTCAGCCAGACCGAAAAGGTGCGCGCCCTGCGGCTGGATGTGCCGCAGGCTGCCGAGCTGCGGGATGAGCTGGTCAAGGCCGGCATCCCCATGCCCGAGGGCATCATTGACACCGGCGCGTGCGCACAGGCTCTGTATGAGCTTTTGAAGTAAGGGAGGGGACGGAAGATGGGAAGCATTATCAAAGTAGATCACCTGAGTTATGTCTATAACCCGGGAATGCCCAATGCCGTCACCGCGCTGGATGACGTGAGCTTTGAGGTGGAAGAGGGAGATTTTGTGGGCATCATCGGTGCCACCGGCTCCGGCAAGAGCACCCTCATCACCCACATGAACGGCCTGAACAAGCCCACCAGCGGCCACATCATCATCGATGGCCGCGACCTGTGGGCCGAGCCGGAAAAGATCCGGGAATTCCGTTTCCTCACCGGTCTGGTGTTCCAGTACCCGGAGTACCAGCTGTTTGAGGAGACCTGCTATAAGGATATCGCCTTTGGCCCCAGAAACATGGGGCTGGACGAGGCCGAGATCGACAGGCGGGTGCATGAAGCAGCGGACTTTGTCGGCCTGGATGAGGCGCTGCTGCAGCGCAGCCCCTTTGAGCTGTCCGGTGGCCAGAAGCGCCGGGTGGCCGTGGCGGGTGTGATGGCCATGAAGCCCCGCATTCTGGTGCTGGATGAGCCTGCCGCCGGGCTGGACCCCGAGGGCCGGGACGAGATCCTGTCTGAGGTCAAGGAATACCACAAAAAGACCGGCACCACCGTGCTGCTGGTCTCCCACAGCATGGAGGATATTGCCAAGTACGCCGACCGTGTGCTGGTGATGAGCAACAAGAAGATCGCCATGTACGACACCGTGGAGAACGTGTTCGCCCGTGCGCCCGAGCTGCTGGCGCTGGGCTTGAGCGTGCCGCAGGTCACAAAGATCTTCCTCAAGCTGCGGGAGATGGGGGTGGATGTTCCGGCGGATGTTTACACTGTACCCTATGCCGTCAAGATGATTTTGGAAGCCAAGAAGCGCCGGGACGCAGGCGAAAGCCTTGTGCTGCCCCGTGTGGATGCAAAGAAGGGGGGCGCTGCCACATGCTGAGAGATATCACCATCGGCCAGCACTTCCCGGGCGACAGCCTTGTGCATAAGTTTGACCCCCGCATGAAGCTGGTGCTGACCATCGTCTACATCATCCTGCTGTTTGCAGCGTCCAACCCGCTGGGCCTGACGCTGTCCCTTGTGTTCCTCGTGGCTATGTACGGTGTGGCGAAGATCCCCTTCAAGCTCATCACCAAGAGCCTGAAGCCCATTTTGCCCATCATCCTCTTTACCGCGGTGCTCAACCTCTTCTTTGTTTCGGGTGAGGGCGAACCGCTGGTGCACTTCTGGGTACTGAACATCTATGCCGAGGGCCTGCGCTATGCCATCCTGATGGCGGTGCGCGTGATGGCACTGATCGCGGGCACCAGCCTGCTGACCTATACCACCAGCCCCATTGTGCTGACGGATGCCATCGAGCAGCTGCTCAAGCCTTTGGGCAGGCTGCACTTTCCGGTGCATGAGCTGGCTATGATGATGAGCATTGCCCTGCGCTTTATCCCGACCCTGATCGAAGAGACCGACAAGATTATGAACGCCCAGAAAGCCCGCGGTGCCATGCTGGACAACGGCTCCATGATGGAGCGCGTCAAGGCGCTGGTGCCGGTGCTTATCCCGCTGTTCATCTCGGCCTTCCGCCGCGCCGATGAGCTGGCCATGGCCATGGAGTGCCGCTGCTACCGCGGCGGTGATGGCCGCACCCGCCTGAAAGTGCTGCGCTGCACCCGGCAGGATTATATCGATCTGGCGGTGTGCATCGTCTGCTTTATGGTGATCCTGAGCTCGAGACTGGTGTTCCCGAATTTTTAAAAACTCCCCCAGTCGCCTGCGGCGACAGCCCCCTCGAGGAGGGGGCCTTATAGCCTCCCTCTTTGAGGGAGCTGGCACGGCAAAGCCGTGACGGAAGGAGTTCCATGCAGAACTATTTACTGACCCTTGCCTACGACGGCACCAACTACTGCGGCTTTCAGGTGCAGCCCAACGGGCGGAGCGTGGCCCAGACCTTTCAGGATGGGCTGGAAGCGGTGCTCCACAGCCGCCCCGATATCAAGGGGTGCAGCCGCACCGATGCCGGGGTCCACGCGCTGGGCTTTGCGCTGAACTTCCACGCGGAGACCCGCATCCCCCCCGAAAAGCTGCCGTTGGCCATCAACCAGCACCTGCCCCCGGATATCCGGGTGCTGTGCGCCCGGGTGGTGCCGGAGGAGTTCCACGCCCGCTATGCCGCCCATACCAAGACCTACCTGTACCGCATCCACAACCACCCTATCGATTCGCCTTTTGATGAAAAATATTACACCCGGGTGCCCCGGCGGCTGGATGCGGATGCCATGCAGAGGGCGGCGGAACAGTTTGTGGGAAAGCACGATTTTCTGGCCCTGTGCGCGGCGGGTTCCTCTGCTGCTGCCCACGGAGATACCGTGCGCACCATCACCGACTGCCATGTGACCCGGAAGGGCGACGAGGTGGACATTGAGGTGACAGCGGACGGCTACCTCTATAACATGGTGCGCATTCTGGCAGGCACCCTGTGTGAGGTGGGTGCGGGCCGGATGCAGCCCGATGCCATCCCCGGTATCCTTGCCAGCCGGGACCGCAGCCAGGCCGGGCCGACGCTGCCCGCGAAGGGGCTATTTTTGAAGAAGGTGGACTACGACCTATGAGAAAAAATCGCAACCGTCCGGAGAGTGACGAGCCGCTTTCGGAAGGGCGGGTCGAATATCTGGAAGCTGCCCGCCAGCGTGTGCGGAACCGGCGCATCCGCCGCACGGCGGTGCTGCTGGTGCTGCTGACGGCGGTGGTGCTGTTTGCCACCGGCATCGCGGGCAGCTCGGTGGCGGCCCTGAAGGACCTGACCGATACGGCCCGCATTGCCCTGCTGCCCGGCTCCGGCTGGCCCCAGCAGACCGGTGTGGCCGAGCTGGAACAGATGGCCCCCCTGACCGGCAGCTTTGTGGAGCTGGGGGACGAGGGCTGTGTGGTCTGGTCGCGCACCGGCAAAAAGCTGAACAGCATCCAGAGCGGCTATGCCCGCCCGGCGCTGGCCGCGGGCAAGACCCGCTTTGTCCTCTACAACCGCTCCGGAAACGAGCTGCGGGTGGAGAGCCGCACCCAGAACCTTTACACCAAGCAGCTGGAAAACAGCATTTTCCTCTGCGCCATGTCGGACAACGGCACGCTGGCTGTGGTCACGGAGGACCAGACCAGCATGGCAAAGCTGCTGGTATACAGCCCCTCCATGGAGCAGCAGCTCAGCTGGAGCATGACCTCCAACGACGGCACCCCCCTGCGGATGGCCTTTTCCCCCGACAGCCGGAAGCTGGCGGCGGCAGCCGTCACCGTCAGCGGGGGACAGGTGATGACCAACCTCTACCTCATCAATCTGGCATCGGGCGATCCCGTCAGTCTGGTGAATCAGGGCGGCGTGCCCCAGTGGCTGGGGTGGACCTCCGCTTCCACGATCCTGGCTGTCTACGATACCAGGGCCGTGCTCTACAATGCGGGCGGCGGCGAGCGTGCGGTCTATGATTTTGCGGGCACGGAGCTGAAGGATGTTTCGGTGGATGCGGCAGGCAATGTGGCTCTGCTGCTGGCATCGGGGCAGGTCTCTCAGGCCGTGACACTGGACAAAAACCTGAACGTCCAGTTCAGCGCCGCTGTCCCGGCGGCAAATTCCATCGTCCGGGCGGGGAACCTGTTCTATCTGCTGGCCGATAACGCCGTGGAGTGTTTTGATGCATCCGGCACCCAGCAGTGGAGCCAGAACCTTGACACCAGCCCGCAGGCATTGCTGGCCAACAGCAAGGATCTGCTGCTGTTCAGCGGCAACACGGTGCAGAAGTTGGAAGCACCCGCTGAATAGCCCTCTCCGTCAATGCTTCGCATTGCCACCTCTCCCAAAGGGAGAGGCAATTGCGGCTTTGAGGAAAGAGAGTGCAATTTATTTTGTGGCTTCCCCTGTCAGAAGCGTTGGCTCCCCCTTTGGGGGAGCTGGCACGACGGCAGTCGTGACTGAGAGGGTGAGCCAGTTCGGAATAAGGTTAAACGTATGTTCAAGAATCCGTCATTTATTTTTGATATCCTATGTACGGTGGTCTGGCTGGTGCTGGCCGTCCGGTATGCCCGCAAAGGCTTTCTGGCCTCGGTGGTGCAGCTGACGGGCAGCCTCATCAGCCTGTTCGGTGCCAGAGCCTTTTCAGGCTGGGCAGCCGGGCAGGTGTTCGAGCACTTCCTCGCCGGAAGCTTCCGGGACCAGATCGCTGCCAATATCGCCGCCGGGGGAGCCGTCAGTCTGGATGGCATTGCCCAGCGGTACGCGGGCTTTCTGCCCGAGGCGTTCCGGGCATCCATCGTGGATGCCTGCGAGCGCTCCATCTCTGCCGTCCTCAATGACAACGCCGTTGTGCTGGCGGATACCATCGTCCAGAAGGTGCTGGCTCCGCTGCTGACCCCGGTGATCTCGCTGGTGCTGTTCTTTGTGGCGTTTGCTCTGCTGCGGATGCTGGTCAGCCTGCTGGTCACAGTGCTGGGGCTGGTGAACAAGCTGCCCGTGATCGGTGCAGTGAACCACTGGCTGGGCTGGGGCGTGGGCGGCATTGCCAGCCTTGTGGACATCTATCTGGTGCTCTGCGTGGTCTGGGCGCTCATTGTGATCACCGGCGGCAACCTCACCATGCTCAACGACACGGTGATGAGCGGCAGCCTTTACTATAAAGTATTCAATGTGTTCAACCCGTTTGTCTGAGCGGGGAGGGAAAAGGAGGAACAATGGTCTGCATTCGATGCCAGAAGCGGCCTGCCATTATTTTTGTCCAGCGGATGGAAAATGGCCAGATGAAAAACGAGGGGTACTGCCTGCACTGTGCCCGGGAGATGCACATCAAGCCGGTCGATGATCTGATGAAGCAGTTTGGCATGTCCGACGAGGACATGGATGCCATGGAAGACCGGATGGAAAACATGATGCAGGAGATGGGGGACATGAGCAACATGAACCCCTTCTCCATGATGATGGGCATGGGCCAGCCGGACCAGAGCGAAGAGGACGGCGACCTTGTGCCCGGCTCCAGCGCCACCTTCCCGCTGGGGGTGAACGGCGGTGCCCAGAACGGCAAAAACGAAAAGAAGGCGGGCAAAAACGACAAAAAGCCGCCCCGCCGCAAGTTTCTGGATACCTACTGCGAGAACCTGACCCGCAAAGCCCGGGAGGGGAAGCTGGATGATATCATCGGCCGCGACCGGGAGATCTACCGCACCATCCAGATCCTGAGCCGCCGCCAGAAGAACAACCCCTGCCTCATTGGTGAGGCGGGCGTTGGCAAGACCGCCATTGCCGAGGGCATTGCCGAGCGCATCGCCAAGGGGCAGGTTCCGGCAGGGCTGCAGGATAAGGAGATCTTCCTGCTCGACCTGACCAGCCTTGTGGCAGGCACCCAGTTCCGCGGCCAGTTCGAGCAGCGGGTCAAGGGCCTGCTGAGCGAGGTCAAGGCGGCGGGCAACGTCATCCTGTTCATTGACGAGATCCACACCATCACCTCTGCCGGTGAGAGCGAGGGTGCCATGAATGCGGGCAACATCCTGAAGCCCGCCCTCTCTCGCGGCGAGATCCAGGTCATCGGTGCCACCACCTTCAACGAGTACCGCAAGTATATCGAGAAGGACCAGGCGCTGGAGCGCCGGTTCCAGCCCGTGCGGGTGGAGGAACCCAGCGTCGCTGATACGCTGGCCGTGATGGGCGGCATCAAGCATTACTACGAGGAGCACCACCATGTGCAGGTGCCCGCCGATGTGCTGAACGCCACCGTGACCCTGAGCGAGCGGTATATCACCGACCGCTATCTGCCCGACAAGGCCATCGACCTGCTGGACGAGGCCTGTGCCTGCTGTAATCTGGCCCACCCGGTCATCTCCGAGTACCTGACCATGCAGAAGGAACTGGAGGCTCTCAAGCAGGAAGAGGCCGACATGGAAAACGCCGATGTGAACGAGCCCATCGATTACGAGCGTGTGGCAGAGCGCAAGACCCGGATGGCACAGCTGGAGCGGGAATTGCCCGCCAAGCAGGCTGCAGCCGGGGAGATCCAGGTGACCATGGACGATGTGGCCAAGGTCATTGAGCTGTGGACGGGCATCCCGGCGGTGAAGATCCGGGAGACCGAGTATGCAAAGCTCGCCAGCCTTGAGACCGAGCTGAAAAAGAAGATCATCGGTCAGGACGATGCCGTGCATCTGGTGGCGCAGGCGGTCAAGCGCAGCCGCGCCGACCTCTCGGGCCGCCGCCGTCCGGCCAGCTTCATCTTTGTGGGCCCCACCGGCGTGGGCAAGACGGAGCTGGTGAAGCAGCTGGCAAACCAGCTCTTTGACGGCCCCGACCCGCTGATCCGGCTGGATATGAGCGAGTATATGGAGAAGTACGCGGTGTCCCGCATGATCGGTTCCCCTCCGGGCTATGTGGGCTACGAGGAGGCGGGTCAGCTGACCGAAAAGGTCCGCCGCCGCCCGTACAGCGTGGTGCTGTTCGATGAGATCGAAAAGGCCCACCCCGATGTGATGAATATCCTGCTGCAGATCCTGGACGAGGGCAAGATCAACGATGCCCAGGGCCGCACCGTGGATTTCTCCAACACCGTCATCTGCATGACCTCCAATGCGGGCAGCAGCGACCAGACCACCGCAAGTCTGGGCTTCAACCGCAGCGAGGAGGAGCGGAACGAGGAGAAGAGCCGCAAGGCACTGAGCCAGTTCCTCCGCCCTGAGTTTTTGGGCCGTGTGGACGAGGTCATCACCTTCAAGCCGCTGAGCGAGGAGACCCTGCAGGGCATTGCCGCCCTGATGCTGGACGAGTACAAGCCCAGCATGGAGGCCAAGGGCATTGCCTACAGCTATACCCCGGCGGCACTGGCAGCGCTGGTGCACAAGAGCCAGGGCGGCAAGTTTGGTGCCCGCGACCTGCGCCGGACCATCCGCAAGGCTGTGGAGGACCCCGCCGCTGAAAAGATCATCGACGGTACCCTTGTTTCGGGCTCCACCCTGACCGTGGATGCTGAGAACGATGAGATCGTGCTGAAATAAAGAGCAAACAGAAAGCCGCTGCACAGCGTAACAACTGTGCAGCGGCTTTTGTAGTGTAAGAACGCTCCGTTACCTGCGGTGAGGCTGATGGGGGAGATCAGTCCACACTGACCGGCTCCTCCGGCTTGTTGGTGGTACGGGCGCTCGTGCGGCCCTCGGGAATGATCTCGCCTGCGGCGGTCAGGCTGAGCTTGGCCAGGGTCGGGCCCACCAGCTCGTACACCAGCACCGAGAAGAGCACCACGTTGCGCACCATGTGGCCATCGGAAAGCTCGGCAGCCTCGGCGGCCATGCCCAGTGCCACACCGGCCTGCGGCAGCAGGGTGATGCCCAGATACTTCTGGATCTTCTCACTGCAGCGGGTGGCCTTGCAGCTGACATAGGAGCCGGAGATCTTGCCCAGAGAGCGGGAAGCGATATAGACGGCACCAATGAGCAGGACCATGGGGTTTGCGAGGATGTTCAGATCCAGCTCCGCGCCGGACAGCACGAAGAACAGGATGTTCACCGGGCTTACCCAGCGGTCCAGGCGGTCCATCAGCTCATCGGAAGTGGGGCAGATGTTGCAGAACACGGTGCCGGTCATCATGCAGACCAGCAGCAGCGAGAAGCTGCAGTGGATGGGGCCGACCTCAAAGCTGACCATGGAAAGGCCCACCGTCAGCAGCACAAAGGCCACCGAAAGGCTCATGCGCTTGGAGCGGGAGTGGAAGTAGATCTCCAGCTGGTTGAGCAGCAGACCGGCCAGCGCGCCCAGACCCAGGCTGAGTACGATCTCCACCAAAGGCTCCAGAAGGATGCTGATGGGGTCGATGCGGCCCTGTTCCAGCGCGTTTGCGATGCCGAAAGAGGCCGAGAAGAGCACCAGACCCACGGCATCATCAATGGCGACCACCATCAGCAGCAGGCGGGTCAGGGGACCGCTTGCCTTGTACTGCTTGACCACCATCAGGGTGGCGGCAGGGGCTGTGGCAGAGGCGATGGAACCCAGCGTGATGGCCGATGCCATTGAGATGACATCCGGCCGGGCAAAGTGCAGGGCCACCAGAGCGATATCCACCAGCACGGTGGTGATAACGGCCTGCAGGATGCCCACAGTGACCGCCTGCTTGCCCATGCTCTCCAACGCGCTGAGCCGGAACTCATTGCCGATGACAAAGGCGATGAAGCCCAGTGCCACCTGTGTGATGATGCCGTAGCTCTCGACCTGTGCAAGGCTCCCGAAGCCGAAGCCCCAGCCGCTCAGGCCCAGCCGACCCAGAAAGAAGGGGCCCAGCAGAAGCCCCGCCACCAGATAAGAGGTGACAGCCGGCAGACGGACCGCTTTCGCTGCACGGGATGCCAACAGGCCTGCAATGAGCGAAAGAGACATGCAAATGAGCAATTGCTCCATAAAATAAGATCCTCCTCAGGAATTAAGATACGTTAAAAAGTATATCTTATCTGAGGAGGAAAAGCAACATTTGTTAATTGAATTTAAAAATCTTCTGTGCCATGCGGTAACCGCCCAGCACGAGCTTGTCGCCCTTGGGGATCTTCAGGTTGGTCACGCCGCCAAAGCCGTAGCGGATGGAGCGGTAGACTCCGGCACTGGTGTGTGCCTTGAGGTAGGCCCACAGTTCGTTCTCCTTCTGCTTTGCGGCGGCACTGCCGTCCAGCAGAAGGAAGATGTCGCTGATGGCCATCATCATGGAGAGGTAGTGCAGCATATAGCTGCGCAGCTTCTTCTGGCCCTTGAGGGCATCCAGGTCCTGGCAGTCGATCATGTGGCGGGTCACTCGCAGCTGCTGGTCCACCCGCTTGACCATCACACTCTCGTTCACGCTCTGGTCGGCCCGGCCGATGAAGTAGCGGTACAGGTCCAGATCCATATAGTACATGCTCTTGACAAAAGGCAGGGGCTGGTAGACAAAGATGTTGTCCACATAGAAGGTGTGCTTGGGCAGCACCATGCCGCAGTCCCGCAGCACCTGTGTGCGGTACATCACCGAATGCATCAGCAGGTTCTGGTCGGGCCGGAAGTGGCCGACATGCGTCCAGTTGAACAGTCGGTTCTGGGGGAACACGTTGGTATAGCGCACGGTGTGGCTGGTGTTGTCCTCCACATGCTCGTAGACATAGTTGCAGATCATCAGGTCAGGCGCGGTGCCCCGGGCAGTCAGCGTGTTCAGCTTGGCCAGCACGGTCCGGAGGGCTGCTTCGTCCAGCCAGTCGTCGCTGTCCACTACCTTGTAATACAGGCCGGTGGCGTTGCGGATGCCCTGATTCACGCCCTCGCCGTGGCCGCCGTTCTCCTGATGGATGGCCTTGACGATGGTGGGATATTTGGCGGCGTACTCGTCGCAGATGGCGGGGGTGTCATCCTTGGTGGAACCATCGTCCACCAGGATGATCTCGGCCTGCTCCCCGGCGGAGAGCAGGGTCTCGATGCAGTGGCGCATATATGCCGCCGAGTTGTAGCACGGGACGGCGAAGGTGATCAATTTCTGAGCCATACAAAATACTCCTTTGCTCTTTTCCGGCAGATGCGCAAGGCAGGAGCCGGGATGGAGATATGTACCCATATTATAGCATTTTTGTGCAGGGAATGCTATCGAACGTGGGAAATGTCAGAGATGTTTTACAATTATCCGGGGAGTTGTGGTATACTGATTGGGTTATAAACCTCTCAGGCCGCTTTGCGTCCAGCTCCCCTGGTAGGGGAGCCAAGATTTGCCTCTCCTACTAGGAGAGATGGCATTGCGAAGCAATGACGGAGCGGTTTTGTATGGATAGGAGGAACCATGGAAAGTCCGCATAGTATTCTGAAAAAAGTCTTTGGCTACGACAGCTTCCGCCCGGGACAGGAGGAGATCGTCTCCCGCCTGCTGGCCGGGCAGGATGTGCTGGCCGTGATGCCCACAGGTGCGGGCAAGTCCATCTGCTATCAGGTGCCGGCCCTGCTGCTGCCGGGCATCACCATCGTGGTCTCGCCGCTGGTGAGCCTGATGAAGGATCAGGTGGGGGCGCTGGTACAGGCCGGTGTGGCGGCAGCTTTCCTGAACAACAGCCTGACGGATAACCAGAAGGCTCTGATGCTCCGCCGCGCCCGGGAGGGGTGGTATAAGATCATCTATGTGGCTCCGGAGCGGCTGGAGATGCCGGGCTTCCAGCGGTTTGCGCAGGAGCGGGAGATCAGCATGGTGACGGTGGATGAGGCCCACTGCATCAGTCAGTGGGGGCAGGACTTCCGCCCCAGCTACCTGCGCATCAAGGCGTTTGTGGACAGTCTGCCCAAGCGCCCGGTGGTGGGAGCCTTTACGGCCACCGCCACGGCCCATGTGCGGGAGGACATCCGCACCCATCTGGAACTCCACACCCCCTACGAGGTGACCACCAGCTTCGACCGGCCCAACCTCTATTTTGCCACCCGCAGGGCCCTGCCCAGCGAGAAGCCCAAAGTTCTGCTCGACCTTGTGCTCAGGGAGCGGGACAATGCGGGCATCATCTATTGCAGTACCACCCGGCAGGTGGACGAGACCACCCGCCTGCTGCAGAGCCGGGGCATCCGTGCGGCAGCCTACCACGCCAAGCTGGATGCGGATACCCGGCGGCAGAATCAGGACGATTTCCTCTATGACCGGGTGCAGATCATGGTGGCGACCAATGCCTTCGGCATGGGCATCGATAAGCCAAACGTCCGGTTCGTCATCCATTATAATATGCCCAAGGATCTGGAGAGCTATTATCAGGAGGCGGGCCGCGCGGGCCGTGACGGGGAGCCAGCCCGCTGCACCCTGCTCTATTCCGGCACCGATGTGCGCACCATCCGGTTCTTCATCGACAAGGAGATGGAGGCTGACAACGGCCTGCCTGCGGATGTCAAGGCCGAAGCGGCACGCAAGGCAGAGGAACGGCTCAAGTACATGACCTTCTACTCCACCACGCCGCGCTGCCTGCGGGGGTATCTGCTGAGCTACTTCGGCGAGGCCGCACCCCAGAAGTGCGAGAACTGTTCCAACTGTCTGCTGGCAGCACAGGCCGCCGAACAGGTGGAGGAGCAGGCGGCACAGGCCCGCCAGCGTGCCGCGGCCAGTGCAAAGCGGCTGGCCGCGGCTTCCCGCCGCCGTGCCGACGAAGATGCCCTCAGCGAAGCGGACGAGAAGCTGCTGGCGGCCCTCTATGCCCTGCGCAAGCGGCTGGCCGCAAAGCAGAAGCTCCCTGCCTATATGGTGTTCAATGATTCCACCCTCCGCCAGATGGCGCTGAAAAAGCCCCTGAGCGTGGAGGAACTGCTCAATATCCCCGGTGTGGGTGAGAAAAAGGCCGCCCGCTATGGCCAGGAGTTCCTGGGTGTCATCGAGGATATGGTTTCATCTCGTTAAATGACAAAGCGCCCGATTTTCCACTCGCTCTGCGTAGAGTGTGGAAAATCGGGCGTTGTTTTATTGCATGAAAGTGCATTGCTATGCCAAGGGCTCCCTTACCAGGGGGCCTGGCGCGCGTCAGCGCGACTGAGAGGTTTACATCGTGTGTGTGGCAAACACCTGTTCGTCCTCCCACCAGACGGGGGCCTTTGCGGCAAGGCTCTTGGGCACATCCAGAAGCCGCTGGTTGGAGCTGCCCCGGAAGCGCAGGGAGATATCGTGCTGGGCTTCCACAAAGCGGCCGTCCACCAGAACATCCAGCAGGCTCAGCAGCTCATCTGTGACCTCACAGCGGGCCGGGCAGGGAACACTGCCGGTCAGCTGTTCCCAGGTGTAACCAGAATAGCACCAGACGCTCTTATTCGGGTACAGCGCCCTGAAGTTGCGGACGAAGGGCAGCAGTTCCCGCTGGTTCTCCGGCTCAAAAGGCTCACCGCCCAGCAGGGAGATGCCTGCAATATAGTCGGGCTGGCAGGATGCAAAGATCTCGTTGCGCACAGCCTTGTCGAAGGGCTGACCGTACCCGAAATCCCATGCCACCTCGTTGAAGCAGCCCGGGCAGTGGTGCCTGCAGCCCGAAACAAAGATGCTGGTGCGCACCCCCGGCCCATTGGCAATGTCGTAATACTTGATTGTTGCGTAATTCATAGATAAAACTCCATATAAAAAGCTCCCCCTCTCGGGGGAGCTGTCAATGCGAAGCGTTGACTGAGAGGGTTACAGATGCAGCACGCGGTCCTTGATCTCCTGCGTGCGGCCCTGATTCCAGAACTGGGTGCCGATATAACCGCAGGTGCGGCGGGCAACGTTCAGCTTGTTCTGGTCGCGGTTGCCGCACTTGGGGCACTCCCACACCAGCTTGCCGTCATCCTCCACGATCTTGATCTCGCCGTCATAGCCGCAGACCTGACAGTAATCGGATTTGGTGTTCAGCTCCGCATACATGATGTTGTCATAGATGAACTGCAGCACACTTATGACGGCTTCCAGATTGTCCTGCATGTTGGGCACTTCCACATAGCTGATGGCACCGCCCGGGGACAGCTCTTGGAACTCGCTCTCAAACTTAAGTTTGGTGAAGGCATCAATGGGCTCCGAAACATGGACGTGGTAGCTGTTGGTGATATAGTTCTTATCGGTGATGCCGGGCACGATGCCGAACCGCTTCTGCAGGCACTTGGCAAACTTGTAGGTGGTGGATTCCAGCGGGGTGCCGTAGAGAGAGTAATCCATGTTCTCGGCCTTCTTCCACTCGGTGCACTTGTCGTTCATGTGCTGCATCACGCTCAGGGCAAAAGGCTTGGCACCGGCATCGGTGTGGCTCTTGCCAGTCATATACTTCACGCACTCATACAGACCAGCGTAGCCCAGGCTGATGGTGGAGTAGCCGCCAAAGAGCAGCTTGTCGATCTTCTCGCCCTTCTTCAGGCGGGCCAGTGCGCCGTACTGCCACAGAATGGGGGCGGCATCGCTGGGGGTGCCCATCAGGCGCTGATGGCGGGCCTGCAGTGCCTTGTGACAGAGAGCCAGACGCTCGTCAAAGATCTTCCAGAACTTCTCGAAGTTGCCGCCGGAGGAAAGGGCTACATCCACCAGATTGATGGTGACAACACCCTGATTGAAGCGGCCGTAGTATTTGGGCTTGCCGGTCTCGGGGTCCACATAGGGGGTCAGGAAGCTGCGGCAGCCCATGCAGGTGTAGCAGTGGCCCTCACCGTTTTTGTCCACCTTGAGCTCAAGCATCTTCTTCTCGGAGATGTAGTCGGGCACCATCCGCTTGGCAGTGCACTTGGCAGCCAATTCGGTCAGGTAATAATAAGGAGTGCCGGGGCGGATGTTGTCCTCTTCCAGCACATAGATCAGCTTGGGGAAGGCGGGGGTGATCCAGACACCGGCCTCGTTCTTCACGCCCTGATAGCGCTGACGGATGGTCTCTTCGATGATGATGGCAAGGTCGGCCTTTTCCTGTGCGTTGCGGGCTTCTCCCAGATACATGAACACGGTGATGAAGGGGGCCTGACCGTTGGTGGTCATCAGAGTCACGACCTGATACTGGATGGTCTGGACACCGCGGTTGATCTCGTTGCGCAGGCGGCGCTCCACGATCTCCTTCTTGCGCTCCGGGGTAACGTCCAGCCCTTCCATCTCCGCCTCGACCTCAGCGGCGATCTTCTTGCGGGAGACATCCACAAAGGGAGCCAGATGGGTCAAACTGATGCTCTGGCCGCCGTACTGGTTGGATGCCACCTGCGCAATGATCTGAGTGGCAATGTTGCAGGCGGTAGAAAAGCTGTGGGGCTTTTCAATATAGGTGCCGGAGATCACGGTGCCGTTCTGCAGCATATCCTCCAGGTTGACCAGATCGCAGTTGTGCATGTGCTGCGCAAAGTAGTCGGAATCGTGGAAGTGGATCAGGCCCTCGTTGTGTGCCTTGACGATCTCCGGGTCCAGCAGAAGGCGGGCGGTCAGGTCTTTGGAGATCTCACCAGCCATATAGTCGCGCTGGACGCTGTTCACGGTGGGGTTCTTGTTGGCGTTCTCCTGCTTGACTTCCTCGTTCTGGCACTCGATCAGGCTGAGGATGCGCTCGTCGGTGGTGTTGGTCTGGCGCTTCAGGCTCTGCACATAACGATAGGTGATATAATGGCGGGCTACATCGTGGGCCTGAATGTCCATCAGCTTGTTCTCCACCATGTCCTGGATCTCTTCCACGCTCACGGCACGGTTCAGCGCCTGGCACTGCTCCGTGACATCGTTGGCGATGGACAGGATCTGCTCCTGGGTCAGGCTGCTCTTGCGGCTGACCGAATCGCTGGCCTTGGTGACCGCAGTGATGATCTTGGTGATATCAAATGGAACTTCCGAACCGTTGCGCTTGATGATCTTCATAGTGTTCCTCCGTCATTCTATCTGTGTACAGTTCAAACGGGTGCCTCTTGCGCAAGAGGCACCCGCAAAGCAGTCTTGGGATGCGTTCAATTGATGTGATTCTATGATATCACTATTTAGTGATATGTCAATGGAGAAACCACTACATTTTGTGTTTTGGCGGTTTCGCCAAAATTAAGCCGAGAATCTTGGAGCAAAATTTGAGGCCAAAGCTCTTGACAAACTGTGCAAGGAAAGTGTTTGCATTCCGGGGCGTAATATCCACGGCGGTGTATACTTCTCTGGAAGTTTGGATAGAACAATACCTTATTATATAGAGAAAAATGACCTCTGAGGCCACCGCAACTTCCACGTCAAGGAACGTGTAAATTGCAGTTGAAAAACTAGTCAAAAAGTCAAAGACGCAAAAAGAGACGAAAAAAGTGAAAAAAGGGGTTGCCAAACGTGTCGGGATATGGTATTATACTTGAGCGCCAAGGGCCGCCGGAAAGAATGACTTCTGAAAGCGGC
>ERZ1673751.416-NODE-416-length-50942-cov-16.583685_pt1 | contig 50942 bp, 55 predicted proteins | sample MGYA00580202_ERZ1673751 | MGnify/ENA primary metagenome ERZ1673751 (study PRJEB41218, sample SAMN15661780) | gut metagenome | host: Homo sapiens | place: Canada: London | collected 2015-08-20/2019-03-30 | study: EMG produced TPA metagenomics assembly of... | reverse complement strand
ATGCTGTGGTGTCGTATTTACAGAAATATAATGCTTTGAGTTGATTGTAGCACAGAGAGGACAGTTTGTCATCAAATTTCTCTCTAAAAGACGAGGGTCTAAAATGAATATATGCTTACTTTTTATTCTCTAATCAAACCCTTATTACATAAAAACCGCGCAAGCCAATCTCCTCCGATGCACTTGCGCGATTTCGTCTGATATACACATACCAAAATTATTATTTACATTTGCTACAGCATTTGACTGTTTTATGCATTCTCAATCTCTGTCTTATACTTTTCAAGAATCATATTCTGGATATTCTCGCGTGTGGCAGAGTTAATCGGATGGGCTATATCCCTGTACTCGCCATCGTTTGCCTTGCGGCTTGGCATGGCGATGAAAAGTCCCTTTTCTCCTTCGATTACCTTGATGTCATGTACCACGAATTCATCATCGATTGTGATTGACACAACCGCCTTCATCTTGCCCTCTTTTTCTACCTTACGAATTCTGATGTCTGTAATCTGCATATTTTTGTCCCCCTGGTCTGTTTTTAAATTACATATCTTACATTTTTTTCTTTTACTATCATGACTCCATCCTCACCACAATAGCAGGTGTTTGGATTGATGGTTCCACGGCTCTCTACGATGCAATTTTCGAGGTGCACATTGTCGCCTATGTAGACGTCATTGAGCAGCACGCAGTTCTTCACGGTAGTGTTTTTGCCCACAAATACCTGCTTGAAAAGCACCGAATCCTCCACGCTGCCGTTTATGATACAGCCACTTGATACGAGGCTGTTTGAAATGTCTGAGCCCGGATTAAACTTGGCCGGTGGCAGGTCGTCCACCTTTGAGCAGATGGTCGGCTCCTCCCTGAAGAAATAGCTTCTGACGTCAGGTCTTAAGAAATCCATATTGGTCTTGAAGTATGCATCAATATCGGCGATATTGTTCCAGTATGAATTTATCTTGTAGCCATATATTTTCTTTACATTTTTGTAGCGCACGAGGATATCATTTACGAAATCGAATCTGTTTTCCTCGGCTGCCGCCTCCAAAAGCTCTATGAGCTGTCGTCTCCTGATGACATAGATACCTGTGGAAATGGTGTTGGATGAGGCCTCGATTGGCTTTTCATCAAACTCTGTGATTCTTGACTCATCATCCATGCGTACCACACCAAAACGGCTGACATCGTCGTTGTACATCATGTCCTTGCATACCACTGTAATGTCTGATTTTTTCTCGATGTGAAAATCAAGCACTCTGTTGAAATCCAGCTTGTATACACAGTCACCGCTGCTGATGATGACATATGGCTCATGGCGTCTCTTGAGAAAATCAATGTTCTGATACATCGCATCTGCCGTGCCCCTATACCAGTCACTGTTGTCCGCTGTGACTGTAGGTGTAAAGAGGAATAAGCCCCCCTGCTTTCTGCCAAAATTCCACCATTTTGATGAGCTTAAATGCTCATTCAGTGAGCGTGCATTGTACTGGGTCAGTACTGCGACAGTCTGTATATGTGAGTTTGACATGCTGCTGAGCGCAAAATCTATGCTTCTGAAGCTGCCTGCTACCGGCAGGGCCGGTACTGCTCGTTTTGCTGTCAGTTCCTTCATCCTATTATTGTTGCCGCCGGCCAAAATTATTCCTATTGCCTTCATTTTCCGTCACCTGCCTTGATAATAACTTCTCCGCCCTCAAGCACACCGTCTTTGTAATCCTCTTCGTATGTAACACCGGAGATTGCTGTATTTTTGCCTATCTTTACCCCGTCCGGTATCACAGAATCTTCTCCTATAGTGACCAGCCCAAATGAGTATATGCTCTCATTTAATACGTTCGGCTTCTCCTGTCCGAAGCCAAGTGTCACATTGTCGCCCACCTTGCAATTTTCGGCAATGATGGACTTGTCTATCGTGACATTGGAGCCTATCTCCGTGTCACACATGATGATGGAATCACGTATTACTGCGCCTCTTCCAATCTTGACGTTGGCACCTATGACAGAATGCTCCACATGACCGTAGCATTCACAGCCCTCACCCATGATGCTTCGCTCCACATGACCTCCTTTGGCTATATAAAGTGGCTCGATTGCATCATTCTTTGTGTAAATCTTCCAATACTCCTCGTACAGATTAAACTCCGGAATGAGGTCCACAAGCTCCATATTGGCCTCCCAGTATGAGCCCAGTGTACCTACGTCCTTCCAGTATCCGTTGAACTCGTATGCAAACATACGTCTGTCGTTTTCAAAGCAGTATGGTATGACATGCTTGCCAAAATCACAGTTTTCCTGATCCTTTAGTGCAAGTAATGCTTCCTTTAGCACCGGCCATGAGAATATGTAAATACCCATTGATGCGAGATTGCTGCGCGGATGAACCGGCTTTTCCTCAAATGCATTGATGCGCTTATCATCATCGGCTATGACGATACCAAATCGGCTGGCCTCCTCGATAGGCACCGGCATGGTTGCTATGGTCACATCTGCATTGTTTTCCTTGTGGAAATCAAGCATCACCTCATAGTCCATCTTGTAAATGTGGTCTCCTGACAGTATCAACACATAGTCCGGGTTGTAACTGTCTATATACCTCATATTCTGGTAGATTGCATTGGCTGTACCTGTGTACCACTCGCTGTTGCCGCTCTTCTCATAAGGAGGCAGTATTGCCACTCCTCCATTATTCCTGTCGAGATCCCACGGAATACCTATTCCGATGTGGCTGTTAAGTCTGAGTGGCTGATACTGTGTAAGTACACCCACTGTATCAATGCCTGAATTGATGCAGTTGCTAAGCGGAAAATCTATGATTCTGTACTTTCCACCAAACGAAACTGCCGGTTTTGCTACGTCCGCTGTCAGAACACCAAGTCTGCTGCCTTGACCGCCTGCTAAAAGCATGGCTATCATTTCTTTCTTAATCACGTTATCACTCCTCGTCTGTCCTAATTTTTGTTGTGCCCATCCGGTCCCCACCACTTGTTTCTGTAATAACCGTATCTGTAATGCTTCCATAATAAATCACAATTGTTTCCATATAAATTATAGTTGCTGCTGCATAAATTGCAGTTACTGCCATATACTTTAACCCCATAAAATTCATATGGTCCGGATGAATTATTTTTATAAAAAAATTATACCACAGCCGCATTACCACTTCAACATTTTTCACAAAATCAAATAATATTTTTCTTTTTTTTCGACATTTTGCACAAGTGCCATTTATCGTATATCTGTTTAACCTGCTATGGTTCTTATCATTTGAAAGTCATGCCTGCTTTCACCTTATTTTTCCTTTGCAAATACTATATTTAGTTGTATAATTAATATAAAGTAACTATTCAGAACAAGAAAATCTGTTGCTTACATGCAATCATGACGCATCGGCTTTTTGTTCTCAGCGATTCTTAATAGTTACAATATAAATTATAATAAATCAGGCAGGTAAAATTAATGTATAAAATAGATTTCAGCAAACCAATACACATCCATTTCATAGGTATCGGCGGTATCAGCATGAGCGGTCTCGCAGAGATTCTGCATGAGGAGGGCTTTACAATTTCCGGCTCCGATTCAAAGGAATCAGACCTCACAAAAACTCTTGCTGCCAAGGGCATAAAAGTCATATATGGCCAGAGCGCAGACAATATCACATCCGGTATCGACCTGGTGGTTTACACTGCAGCTATCCACGAAAGCAATCCTGAGTTTGCCGCAGCAAAGGCAGCCGGTATTCCAATGCTTACAAGAGCCGAGCTTCTCGGACAGATTATGGACAATTACGATTATTCTATCGCTGTAGCCGGCACACACGGCAAGACTACCACCACATCCATGATCAGCGAGATTCTTCTCGCCGCCCAGACAGATCCTACCATTTCCGTAGGTGGTATTTTGTCATCTATCCACGGCAATCTGCGTGTGGGCGATTCAGAGTACTTCATCTCTGAGGCGTGTGAGTACACAAACAGCTTTTTGAATTTCAGACCACGCTACAGCATTATTTTAAATATTGAGGCTGAGCATCTGGATTTCTTCAAGGATATCAACGACATCAGACATTCCTTCCACGAGTATGCATCAAACACTCTCGCAGGCGGCGCTACCATCATCAATGGTGAGATTGACCGCTATGAGGAGATTGTCGCAGGGCTTCCTCAGAAGATTATCACCTATGGCTTTGATTCAAAATATGATTTCTATCCGGAAAATATAACCTATGACGATAAAGCTTGTGCATCTTTTACAGCTATGAGACAGGGTAGTCCACTTTTCGACGTAAAACTCTCTGTTCCGGGCGCTCACAATGTAAGCAATGCGCTCGCAGCCATAGCTTTATCCACCACACTCGGTCTTAATGAGGAGTCTATCCTCACAGGCCTTGACAAATTTGGCGGTGCTGACAGACGTTTCCAGTACAAGGGCAAGGTAAACGGCGTCACAATCATTGATGACTACGCTCACCATCCAACCGAGATCCGCGCAACACTGACAGCTGCACAAAAATATCCACATGACAGGCTTGTCCTTTGTTTCCAGCCACACACCTATTCCAGAACCAAGGCATTCTTAAATGATTTTGCCGATGTTCTTTCAATGGCAGATGTTGTGGTGCTTGCTGATATCTATGCTGCGCGTGAGCAGAACACATATGGTATCTCATCTAAGGATATCCTGGATTTATTGCTCGAAAAAGGTGTGAATGCGCACTATTTCCCATCATTTGAGGAAATCGAGAAATTTTTATCAGAAAATTGTGTAAACGGTGACCTGTTGATAACAATGGGTGCCGGAAATGTAGTAGAAATCGGCGAAGACCTGCTTAAGAAATAAGTTATCCACGTTATCCACATACAAAATGTTAACAACTCTCATTTTGTGTGTGGATTTTTTAAATAATTTTCAACAGCTTATATACCCTGTGATACATTGATTTTTCAATTATTTTACACAGTTATCCACGTTATCCACATTTTTTTGTGGACTCGGAAAGCCCGAGTTTACAAGGCTTGTAGCACTTTTACCATCTTCACACGGTTAAAATATTGTGCTATAATTGCTCACAGGTTAAGCGAAAGAGAGTTTTTTATATGACAGCGATAAACATTAGCAGTGACATAGCAACATCATTCACTACTGTGTCAGATATTTTTATAGATCAATACATGCCAAAGGCAAACGGTGAGTTTGTCAAGGTATACCTTTATCTGCTCCGTGCGACAGGCTCCGGGGCAGGCATAGCAACTATTTCAGAGATTGCCGATCATTTCAGCAATACTGAAGCCGACATCATACGTGCCCTCAATTACTGGGCCTCTGAGGGCATTTTGCAGGTGCAAACCGGCGCTGATGGCCAGATTATTGGAGTCAACCTCTGCAGTCTTTCTGTATCCGGTATGCAGGCTGCTCAGAGTAATATACAAAGCGCTGTGGCTGATAATGCCGCGCAGAATAATTTGCAAAACAGCGTAGTTAATAATGCTGCACAGAATATTTTGCAAAACAGCGTGGTTAATAATGCTGCACAGAATATTTCTACCGTGAATACTCGGATGCATGATTCTGTTGTGGAAAAGCTTAAGAGCCAGACTCCTGACAAAGCTGCTTCTTCACAGAAGGAATACACACTTGATGAGATTAAGGAGTTTAGAAAGAATCCTGACATTTCAGAGCTTTTCTTTATTATAGAGACATATCTGAAGCATACGCTCTCATCCACAGACACCAATATGGTGCTCTACTGGCTGGACGAGCTTCATTTTTCTACCGACCTGGTAGAATATCTCGTAGAGTACTGCATTACCAAAGGACATTCAAGCCTTCGTTACATGAACAAGGTCGCTCTCGGCTGGGCCGATGCCGGCATAAAGACCGTAGACCAGGCAAAGGACGATGCAGCCGCTCACTCACAGATTTACTATTCTGTAATGAAGGCTCTAGGCATCACAGGCCGCAATCTGGTTGACTCTGAGGTGTCACTAATAAACAAATGGGTCGGCGAATACGGTTTCGATATAGAGCTTGTAAAGGCCGCCTGCAGTAAAACCATTTCAGCTATCCAGAAGCCAAGCTTCGAGTACACAGACTCGATACTCGCGAACTGGAGGAAAAAGGATGTACATACATTAAAGGATGTTGAAGTGCTTGATGCCAACTTTGCCAAGGCCAATAAAGCCTCTGCTACAGGCTCATCACAAGGCACAAATGCTGCAAACGGTTCCTCAAAACCAAAAAGCAATAATTCAAGTTCCAAGAATAAATTTAACAACTTCAATCAGCGCAACAATGATTACGACAAGCTGGAGAAGCTGTTTCTGAATTCTACGGTATGATTTTTCAAGTTAGATTTACACATCCCAAGGAGGATATATGGCACTTACCAATGCTCAATATGATGAGATAATGCGAGGCTACGATAAACGCCAGCTTCAGAACAAATACATACATGACAAACGTATTGAGGAAGCCTATCGCAAGGCGCCCCGCCTCAGGGAAATTGATTCAGAGATAGCATCAGCCTCAGTCAGACAGGCCTACAGGCTCATGGATGGTGATGAGAATGCTCTTGCCACTTTACGCCTTGCAATCGAGGACTATAAGGAGGAGCGTGCTGCACTGCTATCCACACTCGGATATCCGCTTGATTATTTTGACCCTATTTACACCTGTCCAGATTGCCATGATACCGGGTATATAGATGGTCAGAAATGTCATTGTTTCAAGCAGGCTATTATCAATACCGTTTATTCGCAGTCCAATATCAGGGAGATTTTATCAAGAGAGAATTTTTCCACGCTCTCATTCGATTATTACTCAGATGAGCAGAAAAATCCTGCGACAGGGCTGTCTGCTCTTGCCACAGCAAAGCTTGCAGTGACGAACTGTCATGAATTTATAGACAATTTTGAAAACAAACCTAAAAACATATTTTTCTACGGTAATACCGGTGTCGGAAAGACTTTTTTATCTAATTGCATTGCAAAAGAGCTTTTAGATGCAGGTTACTCCGTAATTTACTTTACAGCATTCCAATTATTTGATATATTAAGCAAAGGTGTGTTTGAAAAGGATGCAGATGCCATCGCAGCGCACCAGAATATATTCGACTGTGATTTACTTATCATAGACGATCTCGGAACCGAGCTTTCCAACTCATTTACCACATCACAGCTTTTCCTTTGTGTAAATGAGCGCATACTGCGACAGAAATCTACTATTATTTCCACTAATCTGAATCTGGAGCAGATAGCAGATATTTACTCCGAGAGAACACTTTCAAGAATTTCAAGCAATTATAGTTTTATCAAGCTCTTTGGAGATGACATACGAATTAAAAAGCGTCTTTCCAAATAGCGCTTTTTATATTATATATTTAGTTTATTTATTATATGGTTATATGGAGGAATAACAATGCCAAACGATGAGAGAATTTTGGAGACTATGCCAACCGGTACACTTGGACTTGTTGCAACCGACAGTTGTATAGGTCTTGCCCAGAAGGTAGATGCATACTTACAGGGCTGGAGAGAGCACAGAGAGCACCAGCATGCTAACGAGAGTGCTTTCAAGGACTACTACAAAAACAGCTACATTATCAAGCCTTCTACACCTAGATTCGGTTCCGGCGAGGCTAAATGTGTTATCAACCAGTCAGTTCGTGGTTATGATCTGTACATCATGGTAGATGTAACAAACTACAGTCTTACCTATACAGTATGCGGTCAGACAAACCACATGTCACCTGATGACCACTACGCAGACTTAAAGCGTGTTATCGCTGCAGCCGGCGGAAAAGCAAGAAGAATCACAGTTATCATGCCTTTCCTTTATGAGAGCCGTCAGCACAGACGTACAGGCCGTGAGTCTCTTGACTGTCCATTGGCTCTTCAGGAGCTTATCAACATGGGTGTAGACAATATCATCACCTTCGATGCTCATGACCCTCGTGTGGTAAATGCTATTCCTCTGAACGGCTTTGAGAATGTAATGCCTTCTTACCAGTTCATTAAGGGCATTTTAAAGAACGTAAAGGATATCACTATTGATGCTGACCATCTTATGATTATCTCTCCTGATGAGGGCGCTACAAACCGTGCTATCTACCTTGCAAACGTACTCGGAGTAGACATGGGTATGTTCTACAAACGTCGTGATTACAGCCGTATCGTTGACGGACGTAACCCTATCGTAGCTCATGAGTTCCTCGGAACAAATGTGGAGGGTAAGGATGTTCTTATCATCGATGATATGATTTCTTCCGGCGAGAGTATGATAGATACAGCAAGAGAGCTCAAGAAGCGTAAAGCTAACAGAATCTTTGTTGTTTCTACATTCGGTCTCTTTACAAACGGCTTTGCTTCATTTGACAAGGCTTACGAGGAGGGTCTCATCTACAGAGTAGTTACAACAAACCTTATCTACCAGTCACCGGAGCTTCTCTCTAAGGAGTACTATATCAGCTGTGACATGAGCAAATACATCGCATACCTCATTGATACATTAAACCACGACTGTTCTATCAGTGATCTTCTCTCACCATATGACAGAATCAAGAAGTGTGTTCAGAAGTACAATGACGAGCAGGCTGCAGCAAAAAATAAATAATTAAGCGCATTTATAAAAAGCCGTGTGAAATTAATATGTACCCCTTTTACTGGATATCCAGTGAAAGGGGTATTTTTATGCGTTACAGTTACGAATTCAAACCAAAGGCAGTCGAACTATACATGCAAGTAAAACGCATCAGTTTTTCTCAAAGTTTAGAATAATTATCTTAGTAATATAAAAAACCAGAGAAGTGAGTGTCATCCACTCAAATCTCTGGTTTAATTTAGTCTAAGATTTATACCGATTAAATATTAAACTAACTCAAGGAGAACCTCTAAAGCTCCGTCACCTTTACGCTGTCCAATCTTAACGATTCTTGTGTAACCACCGTTACGATCAGCATACTTAGGAGCGATCTCATCGAATAACTTGTTTGTTACATCGATAGTCTTTGTTCCCTTCTTTGTGCCGTCAGACTCTTTAGCTGTGTAAAGAACCTTGAGCATCTGTCTTCTGGCATGAAGACGTGAAGCAGAATCCTTCTTGATCTTCTTCTCTACTTCGTCATAAACAGTAACTTTCTTTCCGTCTACAACCTCTTTTACTCTCTTGCCATCTTTGTCCTTGCGGGCAACCTTAGCTGTTACAGTAACCTCTTCGAAGTTGTCTTTCTCTTTTACTGCTAATGCGATAAGACCCTCAGCGATCTTACGAACCTCTTTAGCCTTAGCCTCTGTAGTAACGATCTTTCCGTTAACAAGAAGCTGTGTAACCTGACCTCTGAGTAAAGCCTTTCTCTGGCTTGATGTTCTGCTTAACTTACGATATTTTGCCATTTTAATTTCCTCCATTTGTGGGACATCCGGTCACGCTCTTCGGTCTTACTGCCAGACATCGTATCTTGTTGTGATAAAGCTTTGCTTTATTTCAAAAAGCAAATGCTCAAATCAGTTGCCACTCATGTATCAGACATGGTCACGCTCTTTGGTCTTACTGACCCTGCCGCTATGAGTTTTGTCACACATAAACATAAATATGATATTTAAAATTTATATATGACCAATTTATTTAGAAGAATCAGTGCAAGGATTATTCGAATGAATTATTCCTCAGTCTGATTTAACTCTAAACCTAATTCTTTTAATTTTGCTAAAACTTCCTCTAAAGACTTGCGACCAAGGTTACGAACCTTCATCATGTCCTCAGGTGTTCTATTGATAAGCTCTGCAACAGTGTTGATTCCTGCACGCTTTAAGCAGTTGTATGAACGAACTGAAAGCTCAAGCTCATCGATGTTCATCTCAAGAACCTTCTCCTGAGCATCGTTTTCCTTCTCGACCATAACGTCAACCTGCTGTGCTGCCTCTGAAAGATCGATGAACAGATTTAAGTGCTCACTTAACACCTTAGCTGCAAGGCTGACTGCCTCGTCCGGCTCCAATGTACCATTTGTAAATACATCTAATGTAAGCTTATCGTAATCTGTAACCTGACCTACACGGGTATTCTCTACAGTAAGATTAACACGCTCAACAGGAGTGTAGATTGAATCTACAGCAAGAACTCCGATTGGTGTATCCTCGTTCTTGTTCTTCTCTGCTCCGACATAACCTCTGCCGTTAGTGATTGTAAGCTCCATGTAAAGCTTAGAATCTGCTCCACCATTCAAGTGTGCAATCTCTAACTCAGGATTCAAAATCTCGATATCTGAATCAACCTGAATATCGGCTGCTGTAACAACGCCTTCACCTTCGAATTCGATATATGCAACCTTTGGTTCATTTGTAGAACTATTATTGCGAATTGCAAGGTTCTTGATATTCATGATGATTTCTGTAACATCTTCCTTAACACCAGGAATAGAGCTGAATTCATGTAAAACACCATCAATCTTGACCTGGCTTACTGCAGCGCCCGGTAAAGAAGAAAGCATGATACGTCTTAAAGAGTTTCCAAGTGTTGTACCGTAACCTCTCTCTAATGGCTCTACAACAAATCTGCCATATGTCTTGTCTTCTGAAATTTCTGCGATTTCAATTTTTGGTTTTTCAAAATCGAACACTTCAAATTCCCTCCTTCTCGGGTATCGTTGTTATATGTTATCAAAGAGTGGATAAGCCGGGAAATAAATCCCCGGCAAATCAACCTAATTTTACTTAGAATATAACTCGACGATGAGCATCTCATCTACAGGAACATCAATCTGCTCACGTGTAGGTAAGTCTTTTACAGTTCCCTGTAATTTCTCAGCATCTACGTCTAACCACTCCGGAACGATTCTTCCGCCAGCTACCTCGACGATATCTTTCATTCTCTGAGTATTCTTTTTGCTCTCTTTAATTTCGATAACATCGCCAGCCTTTACAAGGTATGAAGGGATGTTAACAACTTTTCCGTTTACTGTAACGAACTTGTGATCAACGATCTGTCTAGCTTCTTTTCTTGTTCTTGCGAAACCAAGACGGAAAATTACGTTGTCAATTCTTGACTCAAGGATTGTCATAAGGTTAAGACCTGTTAATCCTTTCATCTGATCTGCTTTCTTGTAGTAGTTACGGAAAGGCTTCTCTAAAACACCATAGATGAATTTAGCTTTCTGCTTTTCTCTTAACTGAAGTCCGTACTCAGACACCTTTCTGTTTGCTCTTGTAAGGTTTCTTCTAGACTTCTTATCATATCCTAAATAACTTGGCTCTAAACCAAGTGATCTGCATCTCTTAAGTACAGGTACTTTATTAACTGCCATTTTAATCTATACCTCCTGATTAGACTCTTCTACGTTTTGGTGGACGACATCCATTGTGAGGTACCGGAGTAACGTCTCTGATTGATGTAACCTCAAGACCACATGCTGAAAGGGCACGGATAGCTGCCTCTCTTCCTGAACCTGGTCCCTTAACGAATACGTCAACTGTCTTTAATCCATGGATTAAAGCTGCCTTTGTAGCTGTTTCTGCTGCCATCTGTGCAGCATATGGAGTAGATTTCTTTGAACCTCTAAATCCAAGACCACCGGCACTTGCCCATGATAAAGCATTTCCTTCAGCATCTGTTAAAGTAACGATTGTGTTATTGAAAGATGCCTGAATATGTGCCTGTCCGCGTTCAACGTTTTTCTTTACACGCTTTTTAGTTGTTTTCTTTGCAACATTCTTAGCCATATTTAAACTAACCTACTTTCTACTTTCTAAACTTTATTTAAGTTATAATGAAGCTCTGCTTCTTCGTCCGCAGAACTAAACGCACACTACGTTCAAGTGGCGTTTTCACTTATTTTCCAAGTGATTATTTCTTCTTGTTTGCTACTGTTCTCTTAGGACCCTTGCGAGTTCTTGCATTAGTCTTTGTCTTCTGACCACGAACTGGAAGTCCCTTTCTATGACGGATACCACGATAGCATCCAATTTCCTGAAGTCTCTTGATATTTAAAGCGATTTCTCTTCTTAAATCACCTTCAACTGTCATTGTCTCGTCGATAACAGCGCTGATTCTCTTAACCTCGTCATCTGTAAGATCTCTAACACGAGTGCTTGGATCAACATTAGCTGCTTCAAGGATACGGTCTGCACTTACTCTTCCGATTCCGTAGATGTAAGTTAAGCCGATTTCTACACGTTTTTCTCTTGGTAAATCTACACCTGCAATACGAGCCATGTGTGTTTACACCTCCATAATTTTTAGTTATTTACTATAGTAACGATACATCTGCAACTTGACGTATACTCTCCGAAACACATATGTATCTACAGCTACGGTTGCACGTCCTGAAATGTGTGTAGCCATATGCGCTCCCATATTTGCATTTTGTTCCATATCACTCGGTATTATAATATGAAACCAGAATGCCTCTGTTTATTATGAACAGCGATGATAAATATCTCGCTGCAGCCGCACATAATGATGTGAAAAAAGGTTTAATAAACCAAACGCACAAATAACAGGGTCAAATATTTGTACTAATTAACCCTGTCTCTGCTTATGCTTTGGATTCTCACAGATAATTCTGATGCTTCCTTTTCTCTTGATAACTTTGCACTTTTCGCAAATAGGTTTAACTGATGATCTTACCTTCACAGCAAATCCTCCTTTCTCTATAAAAGTCCTTTTCAGGTACTTTTCCAAAAGTGTCCAGATAGCATTATACACGGACACTTAAGGGAAGTCAATATATTTTTTTAAAAAATCATCTGTAAAAATTACTTATCTCTCCAGATAATTCTGCCCTTTGTCAAATCGTATGGTGACATCTCAATTGTTACCTTATCTCCCGGTAAAATTCTGATGAAATTCATACGAAGCTTTCCACTGATTGTAGCTAAAATCTGGTGTCCGTTCTCAAGCTCTACCTTAAAAAACGCATTTGGTAACTTCTCAACTACAACACCTTCAACTTCGATAACGTCTGCTTTTGACATTTTGATTCCTCCTGTAAATAAATCCTTGGGTTTCGTTATGATTATTATTAGATTAGCTCCAGAAATCCGGCTGCTTTTTCATCCTCTGTCAGAGAAAGTATCTCCGGCTTTCCTTTTGTAATAAGTATGGTATTTTCATAGTGTGCCGACAACGATAAATCCTCAGTAACCACTGTCCATTCGTCATCCATCCACACCACATGCGGTGAACCTGCATTAATCATTGGCTCAACCGCCAGTGTCATGCCCGGCTTAAGTCTAAGCCCTTTTCTAAAGCCCTGTGGTCTGAAGTTCGGCACTTCAGGATCCTCATGTAAATGGCTTCCTATGCCATGACCTACAAGGTCATATACAACTCCGTATCCAAAAGACTCGGCAAGCTGCTGTATGGCTCCTGAAATATCATACAGTCTGTTTCCCGCAACTGCATTCTTTATTCCTGCAAAAAAACTGAGACGTGTTCTTTCTATAAGAAGTCTTGCTTCCTTTGAAATCTCTCCTACGCCTACTGTTCTGGCTGCGTCTGAGTGGTATCCTTTGTAGATAACACCAGCATCAAGGCTCACGATATCGCCCTCCTGTAAGATACGCTCATCAGTCGGGATACCATGTACAACCTCCTCATTTACTGAAACACATATGGAGGCCGGATATCCGCAATATCCTAAGAAAGACGGCTCGCATCCATAACTACGAATCATTTCTTCGCCCAGCCGGTCCACATCCTTAGTGGACATTCCCGGTTTGATTTCTTTACCGAGCTGCTGATGAACGGCCGCCAGAATCCTGCCGGCCTCCCTCATCAGCTCTATCTCATGCTCTGATTTGATAGTTACAGACATTATTATTCACCTAAAATACCTACAATGGCTGAAAAAACTTCATCCATAGGCTTTGTTCCGTCTACAGACTTTAAAATGCCCTGCTTGCCATAATACTCGATAAGCGGCTGTGTCTGCTCATGATATACAGCCAAGCGCTTCTGAACTGTCTCAGGCTTATCGTCATCTCTGAGTACGGTGTCAGCGCCACATGCATCACATTTGCCCTCAACCTTTGTTGGATTGAAAACGATATGATATGTTGCACCACAATTGAGGCAGGCTCTTCTTCCACCCATACGGTTAACAATGTTCTCATCAGGAACATCTACATCGATGGCATAATCCATCTTCTCCCCAATCTTTGTGAGAGCATCATCAAGCGCCTTTGCCTGTGGAATTGTTCTTGGAAAACCGTCTAATACAAATCCGTTTTTGCAATCATCCTGCTGTATTCTATCCATAACAAGGTCACAGGTAAGCTCATCCGGAACAAGTGCTCCCTGATCCATATAAGTCTTTGCCTTCTTACCAAGCTCTGTTCCGTTCTTGATGTTTGCACGGAATATATCTCCTGTAGAGATATGTGGTATAGAATATTTTGCAGCTATCTGTTTTGCCTGTGTACCTTTACCGGCACCAGGTGCCCCTAACATGATGATCTTCATAAAAATTTTCTCCTTTTATACAAAACTTGTTGATAGCACGAATGGAGATACTGAATTCAGTATCTCCAATGTACAATTAATCATCTAAAAATCCTTTATAGTATCGAACTCTCATCTGTGATTCAATTTGCTTCAATGTCTCAATAATAACTCCGACAATGATGATGATTGAAGTTCCACCAAAGGATACGTCTGCGTTGAATACTCCATTGAAGAATATCGGAACAAATGCGATAAACGCAAGTCCAATAGCTCCAATAAATACAATGTAGTTTAATATCTGATTTAAGTAATCGCTGGTTGGCTTTCCAGGTCTGATACCGGGTATAAAGCCACCTGAACGCTTCATATTGTTTGCAATCTCAAGCGGATTGAATGTAATGTTTGTGTAGAAATAAGCAAATGCTATAATCAACACAATGTAAACAATAAGTCCGATTGAATATACCGGCTCCTTTGGATCACACCAGTTAGACTGAGATAATCCTTTTAATATCTTAGAGCCTATTCCATTTCCATTGCCTTTTCCAAGGAAGCTGGCAATGATAACAGGTGTCTGCATAAGAGACTGTGCAAAGATTACCGGGATAACTCCACTGGTATTTACCTTTAGTGGAATGCATGTCTGCTGACCGCCCATCTGCTTGTTGCCTCTTATTTTGCTTGAGTACTGTACAGGAATCTTGCGCTGTGCATCCTGAAGCAATACTACAAATACTACCATTGCAGCAATTATTGCTACTATGATAAGACCTGCAACAATCGCCTTTGGAATGTTCGCTGCTGAAGCAATGAACTGTGACCAAAGTGTACTTAAATCCTCTGGAATACGTGAAATAATATTGATTGTCAATACTATTGATATTCCGTTTCCAACACCCTTTTCTGTAATACGCTCTCCAATCCACATAAGTACAGCTGAACCTGCTGTAAGTGAAGTAACGACCATAATAACAGTCAATGGTGTCTTTTCTGTAAGGTAATTTTGTCTGTAAAAACCAATTACCATCATGACTGACTCAAGAAGGCCTAATGCTATTGTAAGATAACGTGTTATCTCAACAATTTTCTTTCTGCCATCCTCGCCATCGCGTTGCATCTCTTCAAGCTTAGGTATAGCAATTGTAAGCAACTGCATAATGATTGAAGATGTAATGTATGGTGTAATATTCAGCGCAAATACTGACATCTGTGAGAATGATCCACCTGTTATAGCATCAACAAAGCCTAAACCATCTGCTGATTTACTGTTTAACCAACTCTGAAATACGGAGCCCTTGACACCAGGAATCGGAAGCTCGCTTCCGATTCTGATGACAATAAGCATCATGAATGTAAAAAGGATTCTATTACGGACATCCTTTATTTTAAACGCATTACGGAGTGTTTTAAGCATTAGATCACCTCTGCTTTTCCACCAAGAGCTTCGATTTTCTCTTTTGCACTAGCACTGAAAGCGTTAGCCTGAACTGTAAGCTTCTTAGTAAGTTCTCCATTTCCAAGAATCTTTACGCCATCTCTAGGATTCTTAACGATTCCAGCCTCGATTAATGTCTCAACTGAAACTACTGCATCGTTATCGAATCTCTCAAGAGCTGAAAGATTTATAGGTACGATTGTAAGAGTGTTTCTATTCTTGAAACCTCTCTTAGGCAATCTTCTATATAATGGCATCTGTCCACCTTCGAAACCAGGTCTTGGAGCTCCTGAACGAGCCTTCTGTCCCTTGTGTCCCTTACCAGCAGTCTTACCGTTTCCTGAGCCGTGTCCACGACCTCTTCTGAAATTATCACTATGAACTGAACCCTCAGCCGCTTTTAAATTAGATAAATCCATCACGGTACCTCCTTATTTTATTCTTAAACTTCTTCTACTTTTACGTATGGTGCTACTTTGCGAACAGCTCCCTGTGTAGCTGCATTGTTTGGTAACTCTACAGTTTTGCCTAACTTAGTAAGACCAAGAGCCTCAATAGTCTTCTTGTTCTTAGGAACAGCACCGATTGTAGATTTGATTAATGTAACTTTAACTCTATCTGCCATTTTAGCGTTCCTCCTAACCTAAGATTTCTTCTACAGATTTACCACGAAGCTTTGCAACATCCTCAGGGCTTCTTAACTGCTTAAGAGCCTCGATAGTAGCAAGTACTACGTTCTGCTTGTTGTTTGATCCTAAAGACTTTGTACGGATATTCTGGATACCAGCGATCTCGCATACTGAACGTGCAGGACCACCAGCGATGATACCAGTACCTTCAGGAGACTTCTTTAATAATACGGAAGCACCTGTATATTTTCCTGTTACATCATGTGTAATAGAATTGTTCTCGTCTAACTTAACATTTACCATGCTCTTGATGGCGTCCTCTTTACCCTTGCGGATAGCTTCAGGAATTTCTGCTGCTTTTCCAAGACCTGCCCCTACATGGCCGTTCTTGTCACCAACAACAACGAGAGCTGTGAATCGCATGTTACGTCCACCCTTAACAACCTTTGTTACACGCTTGATGTCAACTACCTGGTCAACTAATTCTAATTGACTAGCGTCAATGATTTCACGTTTCATGTTTGTCTCCTCCTAAAAATCTAAGCCAGCTTCTCTTGCTGCTTCAGCTAATGCTTTAACTTTTCCTGCGTAAATAAAACCGCCTCTATCGAAGACAACAGTTGAAATACCTTTATCTAATGCTTTCTTTGCGATTACAGTACCAAGCTTTGCTGCTGCATCTACGTTATTAGTCTTCTCGAGCTCTGCCTTGATATCCTTGTCAAGTGTTGATGCAGAAACGAGTGTATTTCCAACTGTATCATCAATAATCTGAGCATACATATGGTTATTACTTCTGAATACAGCTAAACGAGGACGCTGTGCTGTACCAGCAAGATGATTACGCATTCTGTTATGTTTCTTTACACGAACTTCTGTTCTTGATTTCTTACTAACCATTACTTGTCCACTCCTTTAATTATTTTTTACCAGTCTTACCAACTTTACGTCTAATAACCTCATCAGCATATTTGATTCCCTTGCCCTTATATGGCTCAGGTCTTCTCTTATCTCTGATCTCAGCTGCGTACTGGCCAACTTTTTCTTTATCGATACCCTTAATGATGATCTTGTTATCCTGAACCTCTGACTCAAGTCCTTCCGGATCCTCCATCTCAACCGGATGAGAATATCCTAAGTTAAGAGTAAGTTTCTTTCCAGCCTTAGAAGCTCTGTAACCAACACCGTTAACCTCAAGAGTCTTTGTATAACCCTCAGTTACACCAACAACCATGTTGTGGATAAGTGTTCTTGTTAATCCATGTAAGGATTTCATTTTCTTCAAATCATTAGGTCTTGTAACTACTACTTCTTCACCCTCTAATTTGATATCCATCTCTGATGGAAGAGTTCTCTCAAGAGTACCCTTTGGACCTTTTACAGTCACATGATTATTTTCTGCAATTTCAACTGTTACTCCAGCAGGAACTGCGATTGGCATTCTTCCTATACGTGACATGCCCGTACCTCCTATATTTTGATATTAGGTTAATAGTTATTTAGTATTTCTGACCTTGTGGTCAGGTTATACTTTAAGATGTTACTTGCTGTATCCCTACTATACATCATGGATGCATCGAATATGGATACGTGATGAAATATACTTAATATAAATTAAGATCTTTAGGGGCTACCAAACGAATGCTAAAACTTCGCCACCAACCTGAAGCTTTCTAGCCTCTTTATCAGTTACGATACCCTGGTTAGTTGAAAGAATAGCGATTCCAAGTCCACCAAGTACTGAAGGAATCTCATCCTTGCCTGCGTATACACGAAGACCTGGCTTAGAAATTCTCTTGATGCCTGTAATAACCTTCTCGTTCTTATCAGCACCATATTTTAATGTAACATGGATTGTCTTGATTTTTCCATCCTCAACGATGTCGTATTTCTCGATGAATCCCTCATCTACAAGGATTCCAGCGATTGCTACTTTAATCTTAGAAGCTGGGATGTCTACTGTATCATGTTTTGCAGTATTTGCGTTACGAATTCTTGTAAGCATATCTGCGATTGGATCACTTGTCATCATCATAATGAACGATATCCTCCTTAAATATGTTTGTTAATATAGTTATTTATAAAAACAGCTGTTGCTGAAAGGAAGTTCTCTTCGCACTAAGCTCACACAGCGCATATGCGCTTGTGTTCACTAAGTTGCTTTCAGGCTTACCAGCTAGCTTTTTTAACGCCTGGGATCTGTCCCTTGTATGCTAACTCACGGAAGCATACTCTGCAGATTCCGTATTTCTTTAAAACTGAATGTGGACGTCCACAAATTCTACAACGTGTATAAGCTCTTGTAGAGAACTTTGGTGCACGCTGCTGTTTGATTTTCATACTTGTCTTAGCCATTAGAATTCCTCCGATTATTTAGCGAATGGCATATTGAACTGTGCCAGTAACTCACGTGCCTCTTCGTCTGTCTTAGCAGTAGTAACGAAGATAATGTCCATACCACGAACCTTATCTACCTTATCATACTCGATCTCAGGGAAGATGATCTGCTCTTTAATTCCAAGGGCATAGTTTCCACGGCCATCAAATGCGTTAGGGTTAACACCTCTGAAGTCACGTACACGAGGTAATGCTAAGTTGATGAGACGATCTGCAAACTCGTACATCTTCTCACCACGTAATGTAACCTTACATCCGATTGGCATTCCTTCTCTGATTTTAAAGTTAGCTATAGCATTCTTTGCTTTAGTTGTAACTGCTTTCTGTCCTGTGATGGCTTCCATATCCTTAACGGCTGCCTCAAGAACCTTAGCGTTTTCCTTAGCTTCACCAACACCCATGTTAACTACGATCTTGTCAAGCTTTGGAATTTCCATTGCGTTTTTGTATCCGAACTTTTTGATCATTGCGTCCTTGATCTCATTTTCGTACTGTTCTCTAAGTCTACTCAATGTCTTAATCCTCCTCTCTCCAATTAGTCGATAACCTTGCCTGTTGATTTAGCAAAGCGAACTTTCTTGTCTCCATCCATCTTGAATCCTACACGAGTAGGCTTTCCGTCATGGATGAGCATTACGTTGGAAGCATCAATTGGAGCCTCCTGATGAACGATACCGCCCTGCTGATTTGACATACTTGGTTTTGTATGCTTAGTAACCATGTTGATTCCCTCAACAAGAAGTGTATTGTTCTTTGCGTTTACGGCAATTACCTTGCCCTCATTGTTGATATCTTTTCCAGCGATAACCTTAACAAGGTCGCCTTTTTTGATTTTCATAGTTGCCATTGACGTTCCTCCTATAATACTTCCGGAGCCAGAGAAACAATCTTCATGAACTGTTTCTCACGAAGCTCACGAGCTACTGGTCCAAATATACGTGTTCCTTTTGGAGTTTTGTCATCTTTGATGATTACTGCTGCGTTCTCATCAAACTTTATATAAGATCCGTCTTTACGACGAGCACCTTTTACTGAACGAACTACTACGGCTTTAACTACATCGCCTTTTTTAACAACACCGCCTGGTGTTGCATCTTTAACAGTAGCAACGATTACATCACCGATGTTCGCATATCTTCTGGTAGATCCACCCATAACGCGGATAACAAGTAACTCTTTAGCGCCAGTGTTATCAGCAACCTTGAGTCTGCTTTCCTGCTGTACCATGCTTGTAGCCTCCTTTTATTATTTTGCTCTTTCCATGATTTCTACAAGTCTCCATCTCTTATCTTTAGATAAAGGTCTTGTTTCCATAACTCTGACTGTATCACCGATCTTTGCATCGTTTTTCTCGTCATGAGCTTTTAATTTATAAGTCTTCTTAACGATCTTGTTGTAAAGAGGATGTCTTACGTTATCTCTTACAGCTACAACGATTGTCTTATCCATCTTATCGCTTACAACAACACCAACACGTGTTTTTCTAAGATTTCTTTCTTCCACGGTCTAAAATCTCCTTTCTGATAGGATAAACTATTCTGCAGCCTTTGCAGTGATAACAGTCTGAATTCTAGCGATGTTCTTACGAACCTCTTTGATTCTTGCTGTGTTATCTAACTGGTTAGTTGCATTCTGGAATCTTAAATTGAAAAGTTCTTTTTTAGCATCAACGAGCTGTGCCTGTAACTGCTCTATGCTCTGTGCCTGTAACTCTTTAACGTATGCACTAGTTTTCATTTGACTCACCGCCTTCTAAATCTGCACGAGAAACTACTTTACACTTGCAAGGTAATTTGTGTGTAGCAAGACGTAAAGCTTCTTTAGCTACGTCTTCCGGTACTCCGGAGATTTCAAATAATACTCTACCTGGTTTTACTACAGCTACCCAATACTCAAGGGCACCCTTTCCTTTACCCATTCGAACACCCATAGGCTTATGTGTTACAGGTTTCTCTGGGAAAATCTTTATCCAAACTTTACCACCACGCTTGATGTAACGAGTCATAGCTACACGGGCAGCCTCAATCTGATTTGCTTTGATCCAGCATGGCTCAAGTGCTACAATACCGTACTCACCATTTGTGATCTTGTTTCCTCTTGTAGCTTTTCCTGCCATGGAACCACGGAACTGTTTACGATGTTTTACTCTCTTAGGCATTAACATAATTACTTAGCTCCTCCTTCCTTGTTTGCTTTTGTAGGAAGTACCTCGCCTTTGTAGATCCAAACCTTAACGCCAACCTTGCCGTAAGTTGTATCTGCCTCAGCGAATCCATAATCGATATCTGCTCTGATTGTCTGGAGTGGAGTAGTTCCATCATTGTATGTCTCTGTACGAGCCATATCTGCTCCGCCAAGACGACCTGAACATGTTGTCTTAATTCCTTTAACGCCGGCCTTCATAGCTCTTCCCATGCAAGACTTCATTGCTCTACGGAATGAAACACGGTTCTCAAGCTGTAAAGCGATGTTCTCAGCAACAAGCTGTGCATCCTTGTCCGGTCTCTTTACTTCTTTGATATCAACAACTAATTTCTTGTCTGTAAGCTTCTGAACCTCAGCCTTGATCTTCTCGATCTCAGCTCCGCCCTTACCGATTACAACACCCGGCTTAGCTGTATAAATGATAACCTTAACGCGATCTGAAGCTCTCTCGATCTCAATCTTTGAAACACCAGCTGCGTATAATTTTTTCTTTAAAAATGTTCTGATATTATAATCTTCTACTAAGTAATCAGCGAAATCACCCTCTGCATACCATTTGGAATCCCAGTCCTTGATAACGCCAACTCTTAAGCCATGAGGATTAACCTTCTGTCCCATGATTGCCTCCTATCTTTCATCAAGCACGATTGTAATGTGGCTCATTCTCTTCTCGATTCTGTAAGCTCTACCCTGTGCTCTAGGATGAATTCTCTTCATTGTTGGTCCTTTATTTGCAAAACACTCTGCAACGTAAAGGTTCTCTGCCTTATAGTTCTTTTCCGGATAATTATTTTCTGCGTTAGCGATTGCTGACTCTAATAATTTCTTTACTAAGCTTGAAGCATATCTAGGATTGTATGTTACGATTGCAAGTGCTTCGTTAACACTCTTTCCACGAATAGCATCTAAAACGAAACAAGCTTTCTGTACAGACACTCTAGCATAAGATAACTTTGCTGAAGGTCTTGTATCTCTAACTTCATTTCTCTCTCTCTTGATTTTGGATCTATGTCCCTTTGCCATGGATGAAACCTCCTTTCAATAAATCTTATCTTACGCCTGATTTCTTCTCGTCTTTTCCATGTCCTCTGTAAGTTCTTGTTGCAACGAACTCACCAAGTTTATGTCCAACCATATCCTCTGTAACATATACAGGAACATGCTTTCTTCCATCATGAACAGCGATTGTGTGTCCAACGAATGAAGGGAAGATTGTTGAACGACGTGACCATGTCTTGATTACAGACTTGTCACCAGAAGCGTTCATAGCATCTACTTTTTTAAGTAAGCTTTCATCAGCAAATGGTCCTTTTTTTAATGAACGTGCCATTTATTCAACCTCCTAATTATTTGATTGCACGACCGTCTCTTCTACGAACGATCATCTTGTTAGACTGTTTGTTCTTCTTTCTGGTCTTTAAGCCAAGTGCAGGTTTGCCCCATGGAGTACATGGTCCTGGACGTCCTACAGGTGCCTTACCTTCTCCACCACCGTGTGGATGGTCGTTAGGGTTCATAACAGATCCACGAACTGTTGGACGAACACCCATGTGACGCTTACGTCCGGCTTTACCAATATTTACGAGGTTGTGATCTCCGTTTCCAATTACACCGATTGTAGCACGGCACTGAATTGGAACCATTCTCATCTCTCCTGAAGGAAGACGAAGTGTTGCATATTTGCCTTCTTTAGCCATAAGCTGTGCGCTAAGTCCTGCTGAACGAACAAGCTGTCCGCCCTTTCCAGGAAGAAGCTCGATGTTGTGAATCTGTGTACCAACTGGGATATTCTCAAGTGGTAAGCAGTTTCCAACTCTGACCTCAGCCTGAGCACCGCTCATAACCTTCATTCCGTCTGTAAGTCCTGCTGGAGCAAGAATATATGATTTCTCACCATCTGCATAGCAGATAAGTGCGATGTTTGCTGTTCTGTTTGGATCGTACTCGATACCAATTACAGTTGCTGGAATACCGTCTTTCTTATTTCTCTTGAAATCGATAAGTCTGTATTTTCTTCTATTTCCACCACCCTGGTGTCTAACTGTGATTTTACCCTGATTGTTACGACCAGCGTTCTTCTTTAAAGAAGTAGTAAGGGATTTCTCAGGAGTTGTCTTAGTGATCTCAGAGAAATCAGAACCAGTCATATTTCTTCTGGAAGGTGTATATGGGTTATATGTCTTAATTCCCATTTTGTTTCTCCTTTCGATATGTTTTCATTATCGCGTCTTTTCTGACGCATATCATTTTGAAGCTGCTTTCGGTCTACAGTCCTGCGAAGATCTCGATATCTTTGCTGTCTGCTGTAAGCTGTACGATAGCCTTCTTTGTCTTAGCAGTCTTTCCTGTTACCATTCCACGACGCTTGTTCTTGCCTTCGCAGTTCATTGTGTTAACTTTGGCAACCTTTGTTCCTTCGAACATTCTCTCTACTGCTTCTTTGATCATAGTCTTGTTTGCATCCGGGTGAACAAGGAATGTGTATTTCTTCTCAGCCATTGCATTCATACTCTTCTCAGTTACTACTGGTTTGAGGATTACATCATAGTACTGTACGTTTGCCATTATGCATATACCTCCTCGATTGTTGCTACAGCAGCCTTTGTAACTACTACTGTGTCATATTTTAATACATCGAATACGTTAAGCTCATTTGTCTGAGTTGTCTTAACTGTTGGGATGTTTGCTGCAGAAGCGATAACCTTCTCGTCCATATCATTTAATACAACGAGTGCCTTCTCAACATTGAGGTTCTTTAATACTTCTACGAATTTCTTTGTCTTAATCTCATCAAGCTTAAGCTCATCTACTACAACGAACTTGTTCTCAACAACTCTTGATGTAAGTGCAGACTTAAGAGCTGCTCTCTTCTCTTTCTTGTTGAGCTTGAATGAGTAATCTCTAGGAGTAGGAGCGAATACAACTCCACCACCTGTCCACTGTGGAGATCTTGTAGAACCCTGACGTGCATGTCCTGTTCCCTTCTGTCTCCATGGTTTTCTTCCGCCACCGCGAACTTCAGAACGTGTCTTAGCTTTCTGAGTTCCCTGACGTTTATTTGCAAGCTGCTGAAGAACAGCCATATGAACTAAATGCTCATTAATTTCTACGCCGAAAATGGAATCATTTAACTCGATCTTGTCGACTTCTTTGCCTTCCATGTTATATACAGCTACGTTAGCCATCGTAAAGTTCCTCCTTTCTTACTTTGCACTATTTACCAGATTTTGTAGTCTCTTTTACTGTAATGAGAGCTTTCTTAGCTCCTGGAACTGCGCCCTTGATTAACAGCAAGTTCTTGTCTGCGTCAACTCTTACAACCTCAAGATTCTGAGTTGTAACCTTTACGCTACCCATGTGTCCAGGCATTCCTTTTCCCTTGAATACCTTACTTGGTGAAGAACAAGCACCGTTAGAACCCTGATGACGATGGAATTTAGAACCATGAGCCATTGGTCCTCTGTGCTGACCTAATCTCTTGATAGCACCCTGGAAACCTTTACCTTTTGAAATAGCAGTTACATCAACCTTGTCACCCTCTGCGAAGATGTCAGCCTTGATCTCATCTGCTAAATTGTACTCATCTGCGTTTTCGAATTTGAACTCGCGAACGAATCTCTTTCCTGAAACACCTGCTTTTTTGAAGTGTCCCATCTGAGCCTTGTTAACACCATGTCTGTGTGCTACGCTCTTTTTACCGTTGGCATCCTTCTCAACGACTTTCTCTTTCTTGTCGCCGAAACCAACCTGAACTGCGCTGTAACCGTCATTCTCAACAGTTTTGATCTGTGTTACAACACATGGACCAGCCTCTAATACAGTTACAGGTACTAATACACCATCTGCATTGAAGATCTGTGTCATACCGATTTTTGTTGCTAAAATCGCTTTCTTCATTTCTTTACCTCCTGTTTTCTACAGCGGAACGCCTCTTGCCTGTCAACCCAGCCCGCGAAGAATTAGCCGGAACAAGTAGCGGAACCGTTCATCCTAGAGCAGCCTACTAGATCGTTATGCTTTCGCACCGTATCTTCTATATAAACCATTCGGGGATATACTAATTAATTGTTGAAGCTTATTTCTGCTTCATTTTGATATCAATGTAAACACCAGCTGGCATTTCAATCCTTGATAAAGACTCTGTTGTCTTCTGTGTTGGATTGATGATATCGATAAGTCTCTTATGAGTTCTCTGCTCGAACTGTTCACGAGAATCCTTGTACTTGTGAGTAGCTCTAAGAATTGTAACTACTTCCTTCTTTGTTGGAAGAGGTACCGGTCCGCTCACCTGTGATCCATTCTTCTTTACAGTCTCGATGATTTTCTTTGCGCTTGAATCTACTAACTCGTGATCATACGCCTTGAGAGTAATTCTCATTACTTGACTTGCCATAAAAAAAGTCGCCTCCTTTTCGCACTTTTAACTTCAGTACGACAAGCGGTGACTGTACACATCTCCGTGTGTGTCCTGTGGACTCTCACACGTTGTTTCTACATATTGTAGACCATATCTGTTCTGTACAGTGACTTGCCGTCAGTTTCCTAACTTGACATTCGCTCCGCCGAATTCTCTGTCTCACGGACAGTAACTTCAAACTTCATAGCTATCATGCCACAGCAAGTGATATTATACATGACGTTTACAATAATTGCAATACTTTTTTCAAAAAAAATTTATTTTTTTATTTCGGGTAATATTCCATTGAAAAATTACACTTTTGCACGTATATTATTATAGAAGAAACCCTATTAAATGCAAGCAACGTGTAGTTTATTTTTTACACGCAGATAAGAAAGGAATATAAACATATGTGGTTAGCAGATAGATGGAAAGATTACGAGGTTATTGACTGCTCATGCGGTGAAAAGCTTGAGCGTTGGTCTAAATATATTTTGCTGCGTCCCGATCCTCAGGTAATTTGGGACACTCCAAAGACTAATAAGAACTGGAAAAAGCTTAACGGTCACTATCACAGAAGCAAGAAAGGCGGCGGTGAGTGGGAGTTTTTTGATCTGCCGCAGGAGTGGACCATAAACTACTCTCTTCCTATTAATAAAGAGCTCACATTTCACTTAAAACCATTCAGCTTCAAGCACACCGGTCTGTTTCCTGAGCAGGCTGCCAATTGGGACTGGTTTTCAAAGAAGATTTCTGATGCAAAAAAAAGCGGTCGTGATGTAAAGGTATTAAATCTCTTTGCATACACCGGAGGTGCCACTCTTGCTGCCGCTGCCGCAGGCGCCGCTGTCACACATGTGGACGCTTCAAAGGGCATGGTCACATGGGCTAAGGAAAACGCTGTAAGCAGCGGTCTTGGTGACGCACCTATCAGATGGCTTGTGGATGACTGTGTGAAGTTTGTTGAGCGTGAAATCCGCCGTGGCAATCATTACGATGCCATCATAATGGATCCGCCGTCATACGGCAGAGGTCCTAAGGGTGAAATTTGGAAAATCGAGGAAAGCGTATATCCGCTTGTGCAGCTTTGTGCAAAGCTCCTTACCGACAAGCCGCTTTTCTTCCTTATTAATTCCTATACAACTGGCTTGCAGCCTGCAGTGCTCACCTATATGATAAGCACTGCACTTAAAAAGTTTGATGGTAAGGTAACCGCAAGCGAAATTGGTCTCCCTGTTTCTTCAAACGGACTCGTGCTGCCTTGTGGTGCAAGCGGACGCTTTGAAAGTATCTGCTAATCAGCTCTAAAATAAAATCAGCCGCAGTATTTCATTATTTTCTATGAAATACTGCGGCCTTTTAATGAATACGCAATATATTACAATATTCTCTTTTTCTTCAATAAAATCAGTATCAGCACACATATGACAACGATAACACCTATTATAATCATAAATCCATGTGCTGTCGTCGCTAGCGGTACCCACTTTGAGCTGACATTCATGCCATAGATTCCTGAGATAACTGTCGGAATAGCCATTATAAGTGTGATGATTGTGAGCGACTTCATGACATTGTTAAGTCTGTTGTCAATGACCGTGCTCATAAGCTCTCTGGTACCATTTATGATGTCCCTGTAAATTCCCGTCATCTCAATAGCCTGCTTATTTTCGACAATTACATCTCCGAGAAGCTCCTTGTCCTCCGGATACTGCTCAAGGCGCTTGTATCTGGTCAGTCTCTCTAACACAACTCCATTGGCACGAAGCGATGTGGCAAAGTATACGAGTGTGGATTCCAGCTCGTGAAGCGCAATCAAATCGTCCTCCTCTGTATCCTCTCCGACTCTCTCCTCAATCTCAGTACGCATCTTGTCGATGATGCGCAGATCATTCTGATACAGTACAGATATCCTGTAAAGAATCTGGTATACAAAGCGCATCTTTTTCTTGGTGGAAAATTCCTTTACACGGTTATTTAAAAATACCTGAAGCACCGGTGTATCCTCTGTACAGACTGTCACTATCTCATCATCTGTAAGTATGATGCCAAGTGGGATTGTGGTATATGACTCCTTGTCATGCCTAGTCTCTATCGAAGGTATATCCACAAGAATCAGTGTATACCCATCCTGCAGCTCTATACGGGAGCTCTCCTCCTCATCGAGTGCTGCAAGTACGTCCTCAATATCAACATTCAGATCATCCGCTACCATCTGTCCCTCTGCTACAGAAGGGTTGACCATCTGTATCCAGGTACCTCCCTGCAGCGTATCCAGCTCATGTATTAATTTGTCATCTGTCCTGTAAAACTTGACCATGGTGCCTCCCCGTGGCTTTTATGACACACATAATGCCACAAAATATTTTGACATCACTAACGTATTGTCTTTGAAATAAAAGATATTACTTCTCAGCGTATTTCTGACTCTGGCTCTTTATAAGCTCTGCATCCTCAAAGTAATTTATCCTCATGGCGCGCTTAACCTCTGCCATTGTCTGTGCTGCAGCCTCTCTTGCTGTCTCGCTGCCCTTCCTTAGTATCTCATATACAGCCGGAATATCCTTCTCATACTCTGCTCTTCTTGCGCGGATAGGTGAAAGCTCCTCCTGCATGATGTTGTTGAGGAATTTCTTAATCTTCACATCACCAAGACCGCCCCTTGTATAGTGATCCTTAAGCTCCTGAAGGTTAGCATACTCCGGCAGATACTCCTCAAAATGCTCAGGCTTAGAGAAAGCATCAAGATATGTGAATACTGTATTGCCCTCCACATGTCCCGGATCTGAAATCTGGATATGTGTCGGATCTGTATACATGCTCATGATTTTCTTCTTTACATCTGCCTCTGTATCTGCCAGATAGATACAGTTGCCTAATGATTTGCTCATTTTCTGTCCACCGTCTGTACCCGGAAGTCTGCAGCATGCCTCATTCTCAGGTAAAAGCACATCCGGCTCAACGAGCACCTCATCATAGATAGAATTAAACTTTCTGACAATCTCCCTGGTCTGCTCTATCATTGGGAGCTGGTCCTCTCCAACCGGAACAGTTGTAGCCTTGAAGGCAGTGATATCTGCTGCCTGGCTGATTGGATAATTGAAAAATCCAACCGGTATACTTGCCTCGAAATTTCTTAGCTTAATCTCATTCTTTACTGTAGGGTTTCTCTGAAGTCTCGATACTGTAACGAGATTTGAGTAGAAAAATGTAAGCTCAGTAAGCTCCGGTATCTGTGACTGCACAAACAGTGTAGACTTGGCCGGATCGAGTCCTGCTGAGAGGTAATCAAGTGCTACCTCTATGATATTTTGTCTGATTTTCTCAGGGTTGTCAAAATTGTCTGTGAGTGCCTGTGCATCGGCAATCATGATAAATATTTTGTCATACTCTCCTGAATTCTGAAGCTCAACTCTTCTGCGAAGTGAGCCCACGTAATGTCCTATATGGAGCCTTCCTGTTGGTCTGTCTCCTGTTAAAATAATTTTTTCCATCTCTATTATTCCTCTGCTTTAGTTCTATTATTACGATTGCAATGTAGGTTTATTCGCCAAACCGTCTGTCTTAGCAATCGCCAGCTTTCTTTATTATAACACACTGACGTGTAAAAGCCTAGGAAAAAGAACTCTCATTTTAATTATTTTATAATATCTACATACTCTGCCTTTGCCGCCCTGCACAAATCATCCGGTGACAGCGTAATCTGAAGCCCAAGCCTGCCTCCGCTGACCGTGATTTTGTCCTGCTCCTTAGCTGCCTCATGGATAAATGTAGGATACTGTTTTTTCATTCCGATTGATGTACAGCCGCCCCTTATATAGCCTGTAACCTTTGTCAAATCCTTGAGATGCAGCATCTCTATGGACTTCTCACCTGCTGCCTTTGCGGCTTTTTTGAAATCAATTTCGTCATCTATCGGTACCACAAACACATAGTATCCGCCGCTTTTGCCGACTGTCGTGATAGTCTTGTACATGCCTGCGTGGTCAAGCCCCAGCTTGTCTGCTATCTGAGCTGCATCCACAAAGTCATCGCACTCGTATGTGCGTGCCTCATATGGAATCTTCATTGTTTCCAGTATTCTTATTGCATTTGTCTTTGCTTCTTTTTTTCCCATTATACTATCTTTCCTCCAATAAGCTTAAGATATATTCCATATCTTTATGCAATTACCTCATTTTACTGATTGTCCGCACTCTTATCGGCATTTTTGTATGCTTCCTCAAAGAACTGCTCCTGCGAATCTATCGGTGTGCTGTTTATCTTTCTGTCCACATACTCACCATCGGCGCAAAGCTCCTTGCCCTTCTCGTCATCTGTCATGATTGTATCGAAGATATGGCGGATCTTGTCCTTAGCATGTGCATCGTATACCGGTGTTGCAACCTCCACACGTCTTACGGTATTTCTGGTCATAAAATCTGCTGACGCAATGTAAATCTTCTCATCATCGCCCACACCAAATCTGTATATACGTGAATGCTCAAGATATCTTCCTACAACACTTATTACAGTGATATTTTCCGTGGCACCCTCAACCTGCGGCTTCACACAGCAGATTCCTCTGACAATAAGCTCTACCTTCACGCCTGCCTGTGATGCATCGATAAGCTTGTCTATAAGCACCTTATCAGTGAGAGAGTTAACCTTAACTCCGATGTATGCCGGTTTTCCTGCATTATTATTGGCAATCTGCTCATCAATCATGTCAACAATCTTATTCTGCAGGCATTTTGGGGCAACAAGCAGATGTTTTACATCTCCGTCCGAAACAGTCTCACCTCTCTGAAGCGCCATAAACACCCTTGATGCATCTGCTCCAATCTCCTGATTTGCAGTGATGAGGGATAAATCTGTATAAAGGCGCGAGGTCTTCTCGTTGTAGTTTCCTGTACCAATCTGAGTGATGTACTCAAAGCCATCGCCCTTTTTCTTTGTGATGAGACAGAGCTTTGAGTGGACCTTGTAATCACCGAGTCCGTAAAGTATCTGACAGCCTGCATCCTCAAGGCGGTGTGACATCTCTATGTTGTTAGCCTCATCAAACCTCGCACGCAGCTCGACAAGCACGATAACTTCCTTGCCGTTTTCTGCAGCCTCTATAAGTGCATCGATAATCTGGCTCTTATCTGCCACTCTGTATAGTGTCATCTTGATAGAAACTACATCAGGATCCTCTGCTGCATCGTTAAGCATCTTGATAAACGGCTTCATGCTCTCAAACGGATATGAAAGAAGCACATCCTTTTTCTCAACCTGACCGAGTATACTCTCCTTAAGCGAAAGCTCAGGTGTGTCACGCGGTGTACGCTTCTCAAAGAAAAGCTCCTGCTTGTCTCGCAGATAGTGCTGAAGCTGGAATACGAATGACATATCAAGCGGTGTTTTTACACTGATAAAATGCTTTTTGCCAATCTCAAGGAAGCTCGAGAGTTCGTCAATCGCCTTGCGGTTGATTTTTCTCGAAAGCTCGACTCTTACAGGATCAAGACGCACTCTCCTCTTGATGAGCGCCTCCATCATATTACGGTAATCCATATCCTCGTCATACATGCTCTGCGCATCGATATCCGCATTACGGGTCACACGCATGATTGATTTCTCACGGATTACATACTTTGGATAGAGCTTTGATACAAAGTGTAAAATAAGCTCCTCTGACAGCATAAATGTGCCCGGTCTTGTAGGTATCTCAATCAGACGCTTGAATACGCTGTTTGAGCATGGCACGATACCTGTCTTTTTCTTTCCCTTCTGCGTGGTTAAAAGCACTACCGCATAGAGCTGTTTATTGGCAAGGAATGGGAACGGCTGCTGTTTTCCTATAATCATTGGTGAGAGGAAAGGTGCAATGTGTGCATCAAAATATGCCTCCAGTAAATCTCCCTCATCCTTTGACAGCTTGTTGAAATTGATTATGCGCACGCCCTTTGGCTCAAGCTCGCCCATGAGCTGCTCGTAAATCCTTGCTTTTTTCTTCTCAAGCTCGCATACTCTGTCAAGGATTGCCGATACCTGTTCCTCACTCGACATCTTTGTCTTGTTCTCGAAAATCTTTTCCTTTGAATTCATCTGCATCATGAGTGATCCTACTCTTACCATGAAAAACTCATCCAGATTTGTCTGGTAGATTGATGCAAAGGTCAGTCTCTCTGCAAGCGGTACTCTTGGATTGCCCGCCTCATTTAATACTCGCTCATTGAACTGTAACCATGACAGCTCCCTGTTTGTGTAAACTTCTTCCAGTTTTTTCATCTGCATATATGCTCCTATTCTATATGATATTTTTCCATTCGCATCCGCGTCTTTTAAGTTCGTTTTATTTTGTGCCCGCTGTATTTCAAGCAGCCTTGCCCGCTCTATCAGTTTATCCTCACGGCGTCTCCTTCTGTCTGCCAGATGAAGCTTATTTTCCACCCCGACAAGCAGCTGTGCAAGTGCCTTCAAAACTCTTTCCCTATGCAATATTTACCTCTCCGTTGATATCATCTGATAATATTCCAATTCTCGCTATACCGTACAGCACATAATGCTTCTGCAATGTCCGTGCACTCTTAAGTTCATTTTCGATATTTTTGTCTTTTTTGTCAATACATTCATGCAAATTTACAAACATTTCTTCAACAATATCAGCACATCTGAGAGTTTCCTTTGCAGCAAGCTGCATTACCACCTCTTTGACGCATTTTTATATGAATTAAGGCCGTCCACATTGGTAGTTTGTACCTCTTGTGAACAGCCTGTTATCATCGTTGCCATCATTCCTATGACGACCGCTTTCTTTAGTAATTTCTTTTTCAACATAATTAATCTCTCCATTAGCATGATAAATTATTAAAATTAATCAATAACTATTCAACAAGTTAATAGTATCAAGCTAATGTAAAGTCCAAAACGCAGTTATGTAAAATCATGGTAAAAACTTTACATTTCTTTACTCAGCTTTACATAAATTAATTTTGTGTGCATTTTATATATCTTTTAGGCATTTTTAACTATTTCAACAGCAATATCCGGATAATTTGTTATAATTGCATCTGCTTCTGCCTTGACAAGTGCCTTCATCTCATGCTTTTCGTTTACAGTCCATACATGAGCTCTAAGTCCTCTTCCGTGCGCCTTGTCAATGTAGTTTTCATCCTGCATATGGTAGGTTGCCGGATGAAGCGCATCCACATGAAGCTCGCTTGCATACTCTGCCGGATTTACTATAATGTCAGAAAAAAGCAGACCGCACCTCATATCAGGGCAAAGCTTTTTCATGCGCACAATCGACTCGTGATTGAATGATGAGCACCAGATTCGGTCAAGCATATCATACTCTTCCACGAGCGCCAGTACCTTTTTCTCCAGATTTTTGTACTGTACGATACCGTTTTTGAGCTCGATATTTATGGTCATCTCTGTGTTTTTGAGCAGGTCAAACACCTCATCGAGTGTTGGAATGCGAGTCTTCTTGTCATAGGACGGCATGTGCTTTGATACATTAAGGCGCTTTAGCTCCTTGAGTGTATAGTCCTTTACAAAGCCTTTCTCTCCACTCACTCTGTCCACGGTCTCATCGTGTATGACCACAAGCTCTCCATCCTTTGTGAGCTGCACATCAAGCTCCACGCCGTCAGCCTTCATCTTTTCTGCCTTCTTGAATGCCTCAAGTGTGTTCTCCGGTGCATATCCGGATGCTCCTCTGTGTGCCCAGACCTTTGTTCCCTCTGTGTTTATCATGCTTTAAGCCTTCTTTCGTTACTTTTTATTTTAGTTATTTTCATGCCTCGGTGCATCATATCTGTCTGCAAGCCTTAAAAATACAAATCCCACTGCAAAGAATATTGCCATAGTTGCAACCGCCACATTTATCGTGCCGCCTGCAAGCTTTACTGACGCGATGACAAGTGAGCCTAAAAATGAAGCTCCCTTTGCAAAAATATCATAGATTCCGAAGTACTCTCCCGAGTTCTCAGGAGGAATAATCTTTGAAAAATATGAGCGTGACAGCGCCTGCAATGAACCCTGGAAGCATCCCACACCAAATGCCATGATTCCAAAGCCAATCAGATCATGCAGTGTAAGTGCATATAGACAAACTGCAAAATATCCCGCAATGCAGACATACAAAAGTGTTGTAGTTTTGTATGTCTGTGACAGTCTTCCAAAAACAAGTGAACCGATGCATGCCACTATCTGTGTAAAAAGTAAAAACACTACCTGTCCCGCTGAATCGAGCTTTAAATCAGTTCCTATGTTTATACAATTATCTATTATAGTTCCTACACCATCTATGTAAAGGAAAAAAGCAACCAAAAACAGTCCTACTTTTTTATCTTTTGTAGCTATTTTTTTGATTGTTCCAAAAATCTGTGCAAATGCGTCAGCTATAAGTCTTAGGACTCCCGGATTTTTGTTTGTTTTGTTTTTCTCCTTGATATTGTCTCTTATAAATACATCATTTTCAAAATTCTTATGAATATCTTTGTCTGCTGCATCCGATACATAATTCACCTGTTTATAGCTCTTAAACAATGGAATTGTAACAACAAACCACCAGATTCCTGTAACCGCAAAGCCTATTATCATCGACAGGCGGTTTGATATGTATCCAAGCATGTCCGGTCCACAGATGTACGCTGCAAGTGAAACAAGAAACGGCACACACGAGCCCAGATATCCCCAGGCATAGCCGTAGGAAGACACCTCGTCCATTCTATCATTTGTCGTCACATCGACAAGCATCGAGTCGTAAAACACCAGCGATGCATTGTAAAATATCTTTGTAAGCACATAGATAACAAGAAACAGCACCCATGTAGGTGTAAAACCGTTAAGTATACATGCCGACACTCCTACAACTACGGTCGTTGAAAAAATAGCCTTTTTGATGCGCATATGGTCTGCTATCGCACCACAGACAGGCCCGATAAGTGCTGATACAACTGTCATCACAGCTATTGCCATCGCATAATACGCGGTTGCCCTGTCAGATGAAATCTGCCCTGCACCATCTCCAACGGCAAGGCTTTTGTACCATATCGGTATGAGCGCACACGCAAGCAGTGTGTATGCGGAATTTCCCACATCATATAATACCCATGAGAGCTCCTTTGATGAGAGCTTTTTGGTTTTCTTTTGTGTATTGTCTTCTTTTGATTTCATAAATTATACCTTCCCTGTTTTGTATGTCCCAGATTACGATTTTATTTTTTTTATGTAAAAACCGCTACCACCCATTTGCAAAGTTTATGTAAATAATCCGTCCAATATTAAATCAGCGACTCCCTCGCAATCTCCACATAATGCATGGCATTGCGATGATTCTCCTCTATCTCCTCAGCGGTCAGTGCCCTGACCACCTTTGCCGGAGAACCAAATGCGAGGCTTCCGTCAGGAATATCGGTGCCCTGGGTGACAAGAGCGCCCGCACCTATTATGCAGTTTTTACCAATCCTTGCTCCATTTAACACGATGGCACCCATGCCGATGAGTGTATTATCACCTATAGTACACCCGTGAACAATTGCGCTGTGTCCTATTGTCACATTGTCACCGATTATGACACTGTGGCTTAAGTCCACATGTACCACCGCATTGTCCTGTATATTCGAATTTCTGCCGATTTCTATCGGTTCTGAATCGCCTCTTACAGTTGCATTATACCATACGCTTGCTCCGTCAGCCATTGTCACCTGACCCTTAACAACGGCACCTTCTGCTATATAATATGCCATATCTATCCCTCCATCAATTTCAGATAATCGCCCTTGTCTATATGCATCATAGAAATCTGATTATTATGCCGCCTGAAGCCATAGACACAGTCCACATTTCGGATAAGCGACTGCAGACGTTCATCCGGTACACAGACAATCAGCTGCAAGTCCATCTTCCTTGCATACTTGAGACACACCGCACTTCGCTCCTGATCCATCTTGGAAAATGCCTCATCCAAAAGCACCAGCTTAATCTTTGAATCACGATTGCTCTGCTGCATATAAAGCATCGCAAAGCCCGCAAGAAGCGCAACATACTTAGGGTTCTGTCCCTCGCCGCCCGAATCACGTCCTGCCATGTCATCTACAAAGTTTTCCCTGATGACACGACCGTTTTCGTCCGTTACCTGCTCATACATGCTGAATGACAGATAATTGCGGTAATCCGCATACTGCTCCATTTCCTTGCGCTTCTGCATTCGCAGATGCTCATCCTCATCCCTTGGCGGCATGAACTTGTCTGTCAAAAGTTTAATTTTCTGCTCATATTTCGTATAAAAATCATCCTCACCAAAGCTTATCTGTCCAGCTATTCCGCCATTATCCGGATTTTTACTGTCCAGTTCTTCCGCCATAAGCATATCATAGAACTGACCGTTTTCGTTCTTTGCCGGCTCTATCTTAATCTGATAGGTACTGTCTGAGAAATTAGTCTCCCTAAGAAGCCTGTTTATCTCATAGGCATGGCGCTTTGCAGCCTTAATATCACCGTGGATTGTACCGATGACATTCTCTCTGAGACTTTTGTAGATCACCTTGCACTGCTCCTCAAACTCACTCTCATATTCCGGCTCATAATCCTTCTCGTACTTCTCCAGCAGCTCCTCATATGCCTTATTTGACTTCTCGGCTCCGCTGAACTGACCTGACGGAAACTCCTTTATATACCTGTAGCGGGCAGTCTGCAACGTCTCCACACACGACTGCTGCCTGCCACCATTTCCGTCTGCGCCTTGCAGCTCAATAAGCTTCTCACGCTGTTTGCTCTTGACCGATGCTCCTGAGCTATGCTGCAGCATATCCTGAACCTGCTTCTCAAGCTCCTCTCTGGCAACATAGCCCTGTAACATATCTTCCAGCTGTGCTCTTCGCTGTTCGTTTGCACCTATGATTTTCTCATGCTGGCTTATCTTTTCATTTATCTGCTGCTGATTCAGTGAAAAAGCACTCTTAAGTGCATCGATGTTTTTCTCAAGAAGCCTCTTTTTCTCCTTTAGCTCCTTGTACTGCCCATTCTCCATTGTCCTAATAATCTCTTCGAGCTCATTTTTCTGCGAATTAACTGCTTTAAGCTCATCTGACGCCTCAGAAAGGCCCACAAAATACTCCGGCTCCCCCTTTAAGCACTCAAAATCTCTCTGTGCCTTGAGACTTGAAATAATACCCATAAGCTGTATCTGGTCCTTCTCAAGCCTCTCCACATCTGCCTCATACTCGGCAAGTCTTGCCTTGGATACCCTGCCTCCGATGCAGGCATTTGTAGTATAATCGCGCTTCTTCAGATGTCTGAAAATAAAGTTGCTGTATGAGTAGCAGTCCGGTGTAACTCCATCTCGTACCTGCTCAAGTTCGTCAACACTCCGGCACTTTATAATATGTCCCAGATATCTTTTCAGGCAGACATCTACATACTTTTCCTTTGTATCCACCGCCTCATAAAGCGAACCATCCATGGCCTTTGGTTCACTGTCCATGATAGCCTTGGAATTGATGAGGTCGACATCCTCAAACTGCTTCATGTCCCTGAAAATAACAGCAGCAGTATGCGCATAACGCGGCTCTGTGATAAGTGAGAACTTGAGCCTGCCCATACGTCCTTCTATGGCATTCTTCCATTCCTCGTCCTGTACATCAAACATATCCGCAAATACCTGTACCTTCACAGGCTCGCCAAATCTATCACTTAAGTCTCTCTGCAGCGCAGCTCTTGCCGAACGCAGGCTCTCACTGTACGACTTGCGGTTGTTCTTCATATCATCGACCAGACGTTTTTTCTCTTTAAGCTCTTTTGTTATCTCATTTTTCTGCGAAGTATTGTCCTCGAGCTCATCCTCGATATCCTTCTTTATAGACTCAAGCTTTAGATGAAGCTCCTGACATTTTGCCTCTGTGACATCGCCATCCACAATCTCTTCAATGAGGTTTAAAACTGCATTGCTCACATAATCTGTGATGACCTCATCCTCATCCCAGGCCTTCAGTCCGTTTGTGATTTTAATCCACTGACGGCTGTTGTCTGTAAGCATGAGACTTCTCTTCTCAAGCTCCCTAAGCTGATCCTTTTTGCTTCCTAAGTCGCTCGATTTCAAATCCGCACATACCTGGATATACTCCTGCTGCAGATCTGCCTGCTGCCCGGCTATATCATCTGCCTTTTCTGAAAGCCTGCCCTGTTCTTCTTCGATACGCTTTTTATCATCCTCAGCTGCCTGAATCCTTGCACGCATATCCTCGATATCTATGCACCTGATCATTGTCTCTGCCATGACAATATCGCTTTGGATATTTACCAGTTCCTGCCCTGACTCCTTTATTTCCTTAAGAAGCTCAATACGCTTGCGCATATCCTCTATTTTTTCCCTGATTTGTCTGTATGCATCGAGCTGCTCACTGATAGTCTCTATCGTGCCCGAGTCACTCTTTGGAAACATATAATCACGTATAAACTGGCCTGTTCCATTTGTCATTCTGAGTGCAATAGCACTTTTTTCCATTGTGATAAAACGATTCGGGTCAATATATCCTAAAATAACATCATATAATGTGCCAAGATATGCCTCCTTCGATGCGTAAATACGGTTTACATCCCCTCTGGCGCGTCTGTCAGCTGACTGTGAGCGAGTATTTACAAGCTTTTTAATATCATTATTTGAATAGCAAAAGCCGTCCGCTGTCACATATGAAGGCTCCGGCATCCTGCCCGAATGACTGAAGTACACAAATCTCTTAATCTCAGAATCGTTTTTTCGTACCTCAAATGCTATTCCTATACACGTAAACGTATGACTGCCTGTATCCTCTATCTCAAGCGCTATGACCGAACAAAAATCACAGTCGCCACGATTTGCGGAGCCATCCTTCTGCTCACCCCTCAAATAGCTCAGAACACTTCTCCTGTTTTTTGCATCATCTGCAGCCTTGTTCAAGAAGGTGGGGCTGAAGCTGCCGTAGAGAATTACCTGAATCGCATCCATGACGGTTGATTTTCCCGAGCCACTCTTACCACTGAACAAATTGACATACTCATTAAATTGCAAAACCTTGTGATTTATTCCGCCCCAGTTGTTTAAACACATTCTGGTAAATATCTTCTTAGACTGACTCAATTGATAACTCCTCCATTTCACTGTTCTTGGCAAATTCACGGGTATGGTTTACAGAACTGCCTTCTGTATTCAATCCGTCAGCTTCAAGTGTTGCAGCCGACTCGTTATCATACTTAATCAGCTCCACCTCATCACTGTACATGCGCACAAGCTCATTTATATCCATGGCTGAGCAGAATATATTTACTGTGCCATAAATATAAATTGGTGTGTTGTCCTCCAGGTTTGCAATAGCCCCCGGCAGTTCAATCATCTGATGTGTTTTCATAAGCAAAAGAGCGTCTGACCATTCCTGATTATTGAGCTTTCTGGTAATCAGATTGGTATTTCTGCCATACTCACGAATCTCTGCCAGATTCGTTGTTGTCGCATTAAGCCCCTCGCCCATGATTTTATCCCTGTATATCATCTTCATTATAATGACAATCCTTGCAGTAAGAAGAGTCATCTTCTCGAGCATGACACCATCACCCGTTATTCTGAAAAGATGCTCCTGCTGGTCATGAACCAGCTCACAGTCAAGTACAGCCAGATAATCAGAGATAAACTCTCTGTTTCTAAGGCACACCTGATACCTTGGATTGTCTCTTTGAATCAATGTAACGGGGTCACACTTCATTTGCAAAATACAGGTCTGCCTCAACAGATCCTGAATAGTTTTTCTAATATTTTCTGCCTCATTTGGCGAAACATTCTCCATATATTCAAACATACATTGCTCTCTTTTCTATGCTTCTCGTTTAGAGTCCGATTTGGATATTACAAGCCTTGAGTAGCTTACACCATCACTCTTTGTTATCTCTCCATCCAGACTCACCGTATCCTCACCCATGCGCTCATTGGTCTCCTCCTGCCATAAAAACAGAAGCTTTTCCAGATCCTCCATGGATTCCACAGTTTGTTCATCTGTCACAAACATGCCATCACGCATATTTTTATCTCTGAAGCTTTGAAGCTCCTTTTTGGTATACAATGGCTTCGGCACAAAATCTGCCATATCATCTTCGCCTGCCGAAGCATCGTCAATAACAAACGGAACAAACTCACTTCTTCCTCTCTCTCTTCTTCCCGGAAAGCTGTCGTCCGTTACATTGTAAAACTGTCTGGTGAACTTCATTCTGTTTCGAAGAGCTCCAAGTATCTCATCTGTTTTATCACTCTTATCTATCAGGTTAATGAGTTTTACTATATTATCCTCGTCATCTGCGCCTTCCTGCAGGATATAGTGTATCCTTGCAAGCGCCCTCTTTGCAAAAATCGTCTTCTGCTCAATAAGCTTGTTGTACTTTCTCTCAATCAGGTCAAACTCATGCTCCACCTTATAAACAAGCTCACTTGCCTTATCACAGTACTCCACGCTGTACTCATAGCGTTTTCTCTCAAACGTACCGGGTGTAGTCTGTGAAAGAATTTCCTCAAGCTCAGCCCTTCTGTCATCGTTCTGATTAAGGATTTTACTTATAAGCTCCTTTACAGCCTCCTTGTAACGATAAAAGCTGTCCGTGGTTGTAAGGATGGCATAACGTCTGCTATCACTGTTATTAATTTCCTTAATCAGTACCTTCTGTATACCTATAAAATCCTTCATACGTGACAGCTCATCAAAATATGCCCTCATACCATCCTGCATATTTGATAAAAGCTGACCAAGATTTTTTGACGTATACAAAGCATTTTTCAGAATATCATTATTTTTTTCCGGATCTGAAAAATATGTAAAAAGCGCACTGTAAACAGCCAAAATGCTCTCGCGCTCCCTGCTGTCATCATCCACAAGCAGCTTTTTAAATAGCTCAGCATACATCTGGCTGTACTGAGGAAATGCAATCACATATGTGTTGAGCTTTTCATCAAAATCACTCCTGATCCAGCCCCAGTTTATAAGCCTGCCCAATATAGCTGATGGTGTCAGGGTGTATGCGAAAGTGGCCTGGTCATATATAACATCAATTTCGGAATCAGGATTATAATCATCATGATTATCCATGCTGCCACTATCTTTATCACTCTCATCTTCATTATAATCAGTCTGCCATACAATGCCTGTTTTTGATATGGTATCCGCTATGATTATCTGACACTCCTCACGTGTCAGTCCCAGTGATGCATAGACCTCGTTATTCTCCTCATATAACGCAACAACTATCTGCATGTATGCATCCATATTTTTCGTGCGGAATAAGCTATAAAATTCTTTTGGTATTCTATCTTTCAATGTCATACTCATATAATAACATATCCCCACGTTTTTCGCCATATACATGGAAATAAACGTGGGGATATTAATATTGCTGCTTCACACCTCAGCCTTAACAGTAACATCCGGTTACCATCAAATCACTGCTGATTGTGACCATCAATAATTCTATTCAATATAATATGCTTACTGCTCAGCGACTCTCAGATGACTTATAAGCTCATTTAAGCTCTCTGCCTCACTGCTCATCTCCTGACTTGCAGCTGCACACTCCTGTGAAGAAGCTGAGTTAGTCTGAACTACATCGTTAATCTGCTCTACGCCATTATTAATCTGCTTGATAGCATCTGTCTGTGTCTCAAGTGTCTCTGCGATTCCATTAACCTCATCTGTGATAGTCTTGGAATTGCCTGCAACCTCCTCAAGCTGTGATGCTGTCTTGCCTGCAATAACCATTCCTTTTTCAACAGCCTTGACCGAAGACTCAATAAGAGCTGCTGACTCCTTAGCAGCATTTGCACTCTGCTCAGCAAGTACAGTAACCTGATCTGCAACTACTGCAAAGCCTTTTCCTGCCTCTCCTGCTCTGGCTGCCTCGATAGAAGCATTGAGTGCAAGAAGGTTTGTCTGTGATGCAATCTCATTGATTGTTGCGATGATTTTACCAATCTCCTGAGATGCCTCATTGATTTCATTCATGGATGTAACCATCTCATGCATCTGTCCGTTGCTATCCATAATCTCAGTTCCGAGTCCATCAACCTTCTGGCTGATTTCCTTTGCATGCTCGGCATTCTCAGCTACCTGATCCGCTACAGAAGCAAGTGTGGCTGTAAGCTCCTCAACAACAGCGGCCTGGTCTGTTGCGCCCTGCGCCAGATCACTTGAGCTGGCAGCTACCTGCTCAGCACCATTTGAAACCTCATTTGCCGCTCTTTGGATACCACTTACTGTATCTGACATGCTCTCCTCGAAAGCAACAATTGATTCTTTAATTCCTACAAAATCGCCTTTCCACTCCACCTGTGGCTTAAAGTTGAAATTGCCATCTGCAAACTGTCTCATAGTCTGATCGATATCATCAATATATGTGCCAAGTGTCCTGATAGACTTTCTAAGGTCATGTGCAAGTTTGCCAACCTCATCATCTGAATGATACTCCAGATTGCTGTGAAGATTTCCATTAACAAGCTCTCCTGCCACTACCTCAATCTGCTGTAATGGCTCAAGCACAGAATCAATAACCTGATCACTGATTTTTTTCGCAATCATTGTAGCTACAATTCCAACTATTATTACATTGGCCAGTCCTATAACCAGGAAAAATGTAGCAACTGTTCCCGACTCGGCACCAAAGATATTAGCCTTTGCACCAAAATAAACCAATAAAACTGCAACAATTGATATGCCTCCCGATACAAGCAGCATATCCAATACTTTCTTATAGCCATATTTCAATCTCTGCTGAAGTGGCATTTCCGTTATTTTGCTTTTAGCTTCCTCACCCATATGTAATTCTCCCTTTCTTATTTAGGTTTCGTTCTATACAGTAAGATTATTATATCATTACCATAGTACTATTTCAATGATAATTTGACAACATTCGTCATTTTTGACATATCGCCTAATTTCGGAAACGATTTATAGTCAAATACACTAATTCCCCGCTTATTACACCTCGAAATCCATACATGCCCTATTTGCAGTAAACGGTCTCACCTTGGTATCTGCCACTGCAACATGCTTAGGATTCTTTGCGTATGCTGCAAGTGCATCAGCATCTTCAAACGTAGTATCAAGCATCACATCTACGGTAGATGTCGGAAGATAATCTGTGCGCACTGAAATGTCGATCATTCCCTGAATCTGCCCCTTAAGTCCCTCTAAGCCTTCCTTTATGCCGGCACGTATTTCCTTCTTCTGTGCCTCTGTGTACTCATCCTTGAGTGTCCATAAAATAATGTGTTTAACCATTGTGTGCCTCCTGAGTTTATCCAAGTTTAAATTTGATAGTAACTATAGGTCTCACCCGCTTTTTTGTTCTCTGCGGTTATGAATAGTTACGTTTTTTAATAGATACGATTTTTAAATTAAATATTGGATTAAATTGTAATTTACCTTGTCGTCCCTGCAGCAAATTGCTGCTTTCTCGATGTATACCTTAGTGACCCTTTAATCATATGGATTAGTATAGCATTAATATAATGAAATGTCACTTCATATTTGATTAATTAAAATATTCCAAAAGTGTTTGATCAGGTTATTTGACTTAATTAATCTGTTGCTTTGTGGCTATAAAATTCAAAATAATTCGTTTTAGAGTCAACACCCCAAACACTATATATTATTTAAGTTATGTGAAAGTAAAAAGGCTCCCCGAGAAATCTCGGTAAACCTTGATATTACTGTATTTGTTATCAGAAGGTAGTTCTGCTCGTAGCACTCACTAAGTGTTCAATGTTTACTCGATAACTGTAGCAACACGTCCAGATCCTACTGTACGTCCATCCTCACGTTTCTCTTTTTACATTTGGTGACGTGTTCTCATTTGTTTTTCTTTGATTTTACCGGATTCTGTGTATTGTTTATTGCATAATATTTGTTTTTTTCAAGATTTTTTACGCCAAATTTGCGCCACACTATTATTCGTCTGTATCTTCACTTCTCGTTGATAAATATTTTTCGAACCACTTATATTTCTGGATAATTTTCACATTATCAGAGTTTTCTATATACTCCTTAAGAAAAGTTATATGACGATTTATCTCATCTTTACTCATAATATATTTTTTATTTTCATGTAAGAATAGCAAAAAATCAAAATATTTAATTCCATCTCTATCTTCTTTAAAATACTCTCCAAAATCCTCTCCGCTCTCACAATCAACTATTTTATTTGAAATAATAATTCTTGGATATATTGCAATTTGACTTTCCAATATGTATACTTCATTAACTGCTGGTCCAAGTAACGTATTCAGTCTCTCATCAACTATCAAACTGCCTTTCGTAATTGCTCCTCGAATTAAATTAATATCAGTTTCCTTAGCAAAATTAGAAACCTCTATTTTTGATGCTCCTAATAATTGAATCGAAATGCAAGCAAGTAATTCTAAAACTTTCTGCAATTCATCCCCAACTATATACATACAATCCGAAAAAACAAAAGTAATCAAATCATCCATAGCATCAATACGATTATTGTTCATTATGAAATTTAATAGCGCAACATCCTTCAAATTACCTTGTTTTTCACATTTATCAATTTTATCTTTGTATCCAAGTATATCTATAAATGCGACGTATTTTTCAGTCTTTTCTATTTCTGTAAAAATGCTACATGCATCCGTTTTTGTCAATTTATTTTCCTCCACGTTTACCTTCTTATCCAAATATTTTTCTTCCCCAGCTACGAATTCCACTTCCAATTTTAGTAGCAATGCTCTTAACACCACTCCATACCTTTTTTGCAGCAGATTTAATTACGCTTCCTACCTTTTTTAATCCAGAGTAAACCGCACTTCCAAATTTTGAACCTGCCATATATCCGATGGTTCCACCTACAACACCACCAACAATTGGTCCTACAATTGGAATCCACGATAAAACAACTGCTCCTATTGCAATTCCAGTTGCCCCCCATCCTAAACCATAAACCATAGCAGTAGTAGTTCTTCCCATCATGTCTAACGCTTCGGTCATTGTAATTTCACCGCTTGCAACTTTTGCAAGTATTTTAGCATTTTCAATTCCAACGCAAGCAACTTGGGCAATTACACCAGCCGGTGTCCCTGGCGGAATAATCGCAATTACTCCCTTTTCAGAAACAACTTTTAATGCTCCCGCCGCTGCAGCTTTTATACCTGAATCAGTCCCAGTTTTTAACGCTAATTCTATCGTTTCATCTCCATCTATAGATTCACCTTTAATCTTCCTCGCAACCAAATCAAAACCAGTAGTAATAACAGCAGCTTGAAGACCTGCTAGTCCAGCATTCTTCCCAATGTTTAGTGCAAGTTCTTTAGTATTAAATGTATTCCAATCCTCACGCGGAAGAACACCTCTCTCTTGTGTATCTAATTGTAATTTCTTTGCTTCATCCTTTGTTAAGATTCCTGATTTTGTTTGCACAGTATCAGTACCACCCATATATGCCTCAACAGATTTTCCAGGAAAAGCTTTTCTAACTTCATCTACCTGATCTGCAGGAACAACATATCTCTGATTATTGTAATTTCCATCCTTCAATAAATCGATTGTTGCCTTAGCATCTTTTCCAAACTTGAATTGATATTGATGGACTATTTTTCCTGTATTTACATCTTTTATAACGGTATCAAACGAATTTAATCCATATGTCTCTCCTGGCTTTGGTACAAGAACCTCTGCATAGTATGGAGAGCCTTCTAATTGAGCATGCATATTAAATGTATTTACAGCATGCTGCTCAGCTATAAAACCATCCAAATTCATGCATTGGCTTATTTCTCCTGCATTAGTTGTGACAGTTCTCATCATCTGAGCATTTGCATTTGAGATAGAATTATCAATTGCATTTAAATAATTACCGTATTCTATTATAGATACGCCAGTAGAAACTTCTGATACTTTATTAGCTAACCATTTATTGCCTTCAATTCCTTTTTTTGCTGCTTTACATATATCCTCATAATTTGAGTCATATTCTTGTATTGAATCATAAATATCATCTGTAATTTTATGTATTTCTTCATCCGATTTTTCAGGTAATTCCGTTCTTAATTCTTTTTCAAGCCACACCCTATCGTCGACTTTCCCATCTTTCTTAGAATAATCTCTAACAAATTTTTCTATCTTATTAGAAACTTCTTTGGCTTCTGTTTCCGTAATTCCTATCATTTTAGGAGCATTCTCATCTTCACTGCTATTTGCCTGCATAACACGAACATCTGACATATATAATCACCTATTCCTCTACTGATGCATTTTTGAATTTTCTATTTTCATATTCCTCTGACATTTTTTTCAATGGTTCTTTCATAATTTCAGATAATGAATGCGTATTCTTTATAACATCTAATATATCTTCAGTAGTCAACCTATCTTTTCCTGCAACATAAACATTCTCGATGCTTTCTTTAACAACACCCTCAATGTCGGCACCACTATATCCACGCGTTCTTGATACTAACTTTTCAAAGTCAATATCATTCAATTCATCGCTATTCTTTCGACGCTTTGCTATATGAATTTCAAATATTTTCTTTCTTTCACTATCATTCGGAAGACCAACATAAAAGATTTCATCAAATCTTCCCTTTCTTAACAACTCAGGTGGAAGTTTTGTTATATCGTTTGCTGTTGCTACTACAAATACAGCACTTTCTTTCTCTTGCATCCATGTTAGCAAACTTCCAAATAATCTTGTTGTTACATCCGCTCCACCACTATCTCCGCCAATTCCTGCAAATCCCTTTTCCAACTCATCTATCCATACAACGCATGGAGAAATTGCTTCGGCTAAAGATATTGCTTTTCTCATATTTGCTTCTGACTCTCCGACATATTTTCCCATTATTCGCCCCATATCAAGTCTAAGGAGAGGAACTTCAAATAGTTCTGCAGCAGCTTTTGCATTAAGAGACTTTCCACAGCCCGGAACACCAGCAATTAATACCCCTTTTGGAATATCCACTCCAAACTCTTTGGCCTTATCAATATTCTTAAATATTCTAGACTTTTTTGTTAACCATGTTTTTAGATTATCTAAGCCTCCAATATCCTCAATGGTTTCCTTTCTCGGAATCATGTCTAAGATTCCAGACTTCATAATCAGTTGTCGCTTCTGTTCGAAAATAAATGCTAAACTCGTTTTTGTGAGGTCGCCATTATCCTCATTTACAGCCAAGGCTAAAATATTCTCAATTTCAAATTGAGATAATCCTTTAAATGAAATAGCTATTTCATCTAACAAGTCTTCTCTAATCTGATTTAGCTCATTTTCATCAATTACTTCTTGAATTATCTGCTTAATATCCTCGGTGTCTAAATAATCCATCTCAAAAATTGAAGTATATGGCTCTAACTCTTTTGGAATGTATTTCCTTGAAGACTCTATAATAATAGTTGCTTCAATATCACATACACTAATTTTAAGAGCAATATTTTTCAAAATGGCAATTACTTCTGGATCATCTAACAGACTGTGAATATCTTTAAGTACTATTATTTTTCCGTCAAGTTCTTCACTACTGATAAGATACTTAAGCGATCCCTGCAAAGAAGCATCCAGCAAATTAAATGAATTTTTAGTTTTAAAATCAGAAAAACCTGTAACTCCATTCCACTCAAATATTTCACGCCCAGCAGCCGAATCCTGAATAATCTTATCGATTTTATTTTCTTCATAACTGTGTATAAATAAAATTGGGAACCCAGCTTCAATATACAAAATTAATTTTTCAGATAAACCCATATATTTTTCCTCCTGTTATTACCTAATAAAAAATTCTTTTGCTGCTTCAGTTTTGTACTCTATTTCATTCAACTTTTTCCCTTCAAGTACCCCCTTGACAGCAACAACCCAATCGGCTAGTCTTTCTTCATCAAATCCAAGTAAATACGCCACATCAGAAACAATACTTAAGTTTTCATTATAATTTTCATTATCAACGCTTACGATAAAAATCAGCCAGAACATTAAATGCTTAGGCACACTACAACATGGATTGATTTTATCAAAATCGCGGCATTTATTACATTTTCTAATTTCTTCAATAAATAAATTTACATCTTGTTTCACATAATTACTTAAATTAAAGCAACCTATGCCAATAAGATTTCTAAAACTATTTTTTAGTATAATATTCAGGTACTCACTTTTCGTATTGCTTTCAATAAATAACTCTATTGGTGAAAACTTTATTTTATCTTCATTATTTTTTTGAGAATTATTTCCAGAGGTATTTTCGTCTTTTTCAATACATACATCTCTTACAATCCCTGAATCTCCTAAATACTCGTCAATGTCACGAATCAGCATTTCAAATTTTTTCAACTTCATCTCTGCACTTTTCATTATTATATCCTCCTAACTATTTCTGCTCTCAAATTTCCAAAACGCTTCATCCAAATGAGCATTTTTCATACAGGTAAATTGTGCCTGTCCAATTTTGTCTATATCAAAAACATCATATAAATTCCTCTTCACCATTTCCTCATACAATATTCGACTACGTGAATCAATATCATATTTCACTTCAAACAGTTCATTTTCCAAATAATCAAATAATTTTTTTGACTCATTTCTATCTTGATCACTTAATCTAACATCAAAGATATTTGATGCTCTATAGCATTGATGTTTCTTGTTATTTCTGTGTTCAATTTCATATTTATAATCATCAATTATCTTTTGATATCCGTTTCCAAATATGACACCAGAAATAGTAACCTTTCTACTCTTAAAATCTATCATTTCATCAGAATCGATCTCTAACGTTGGATTATTAATTCCAATTATTCTCATATTCGAAATTGTACCTGGTATAATAAAATTTTTTTCAAAAAGATATACTTCACTACAAGAGTTTTCAATTAACCTATCCAATTCTTTTTGATTCATTGCAATACTATCAAGCCTATCCAATATTTTTTTATCATCCACATATTGTTTGATTTTTTCGATTTTCATATTTTTATTACAAATTTTCTTTAAATCTATGGACTCACTTACGATAACATCACTCTCAATTTTCAAAATCTCACATATCGATTGCAGTATGTTGTCTTTTTTAGGATCAATCCTACAAATTTCTTTGTAATAGTTGGCATAATGCCGATCTTCTAACCATCTTTGCAATTTTCCATTCAAAAAATACATAACTGCTTTTTCTGAATCAAAATAAGTTCTAAATTCTTCTATTGTTCTAACTTTATTTCCATCTTTCATTTCTAATGGAAATTTAATTCTTTTTGCCATCGTCTATTTCCTTTCCGGTTTCATATAATTTTACATTATACAATTCAAGCGATTTATGTAATCTATCCACTATCTCATTCTGAATCGACGTAGGTTCCATTACGTATACATCTTCCTGTCCTAGAACCCAATTAATAAACCCTTGTTTATATGTACTGATTCTATATAAAGAATAATTTCCATTGGCAGAAGATATCAATGTATTATTAGGGAACACATCAGCTATTACTCTTCCAAAACTACTTCTGACTTTCAATTTTATGTCAACCTTTTCTCCAGCCAACATGTGATATATTCCTCTGCTTTTACAATCGTCTAAATAAGTTATTACTTTTTCTTCATCAAACCTATATTGATTTAAAATTTTAAAACTTTTTATTCTATCTAAACGAAAAAAAGCTGGACTGTCATTCTCCCTCCCAATAATAAAGGCGCGCATATAAAAGAAGCCATCATCTGTTTCAATACTAACCGGAAACACTGTTCTCTTTTTTATAGAACCATCGGCAATCTCATATTGCATATCTATAGCTTTTTTATTGTATATCGAAAATGCTATATCCCTATGCATTTTTAGTATCGACTTGTCTCCCCATTTATTCTTTAAATTAAACTTATTTATAATATATTCTTTCAATTCTACGCCAGCATGAAGACCAGTAGCAGAAATTACTTCCTCAATAACACCTTCAGTTTCTGCCTTAGTAATTGTTTTGAGTGATAGCAAAATATCAATCAGCAAAAACGCAGTCTCAATCGGCATTTCCTCTCCTAAAGTTTGTGTCAAATAATATGTATTATTTTTTCTATCATAATCTAATTCACAATAGGCCTGTTCATCACTTAAGAAAAGTCGTATATCCTCAATGTCTCTATCAAAAGACCTTTCAGATATTCCATTTTCCTCACAAAAATTTTCTTTGTTTAAGTTTTTTCCCACTAAAAGTTGATAATATAATTTTAACATCCTAGTAACTTTATTTGTCTTTGGCATCTTTCTCCCCTACATTATATCGATATAGTCCTATTGTATCACATTGTTTCGTCAGAATATGACGTTATTTTGATTTTTCTAATTTTTTTCGATTGATTCAGAAAAAACAGCTATCCCTAATTCCACTGCGTCAGTAGATGTAAAATAAATATCCTTTTTCTCTCTAATAATAGCAAGTGCCACCGTCATAATCCGACGTTTACATATTAGATTTTCAAAATTTTATATTGCTACATATAATCCGTATTTTCTCTATACCTACTTATGTATTATTTCACCTTAGCGCCTTTTATCTTTTCTTCCACGATTCTGATATGCCATAACCGCCTGAATATCTTCCAGAATCTCATTGATTGAATGAGGTTCTGCCTCCAGTTTCAAATATTTCTCCATATGCATATCTACTTCAAAAATTGCGTCATGCCAGGGTACACGCCTCTCCAAAGTTTGATCTGCACGATATGAATACGAATCACGATAACATTTTCAATTGTAGCTATGTCATTGTTATCAATAGCTCTTGCAATACTTCCATCAGTATCATATCCATTGTATGCTTTTCCACCTTTGTAAATTAAATAAGGGAGCGTATAGCTCCCTTGAGTTTAAAATCTCACACTTATTGGCAGGGACTCACCCGAGTTTAAAATCTTCCACTTTATGGCAGAAACTCTCCCGACGATAGCTTCCTATCTAAAAATAGTATAACACGATTTCCTCAAATACAAGTCTGATATAAGCTGCATACCATAATATTATTATACGCCACGAATAGCAAAACGCCTATTTTTTTACATCATTTTTACGCCTCGAGCCTTTACTCATCATTCCACTAAAGTGAATTTGATATGTAAAAAGGGTTCCAAGCAAATGCTTGAAACCCTTGAATTTACTGTATTTAATGTCAATCAGCGAATAATTACTCGATAACTGTAGCAACACGTCCAGAACCTACTGTACGTCCACCCTCACGATACTTTAATATCATTTTACCTCATATTTTTTATGGTTTTCTCTCCAAAATACAGTGAAAAACGACTGATTTGTACTATTTATTTTTATTTGCCTGATTTCTTGGCACCGTTTTGGCACCGGAAGCCTCAGTCAAAAAGCTTCTCTTCTGCTGTTTATACTCTTCTCTATCAGCTTTAATTTATAGCCAAAAAGCAGCCAGTTTTTCATATAAATAATTTCTAATAA
>ERZ1673751.412-NODE-412-length-51173-cov-15.017548_pt1 | contig 51173 bp, 40 predicted proteins | sample MGYA00580202_ERZ1673751 | MGnify/ENA primary metagenome ERZ1673751 (study PRJEB41218, sample SAMN15661780) | gut metagenome | host: Homo sapiens | place: Canada: London | collected 2015-08-20/2019-03-30 | study: EMG produced TPA metagenomics assembly of... | reverse complement strand
ATTGTAAGCGTGGGTTACACTTAGTAAGTGGTATCTTTAATTAAGGGAAACGGGGGTCGGCCTGCCGGACATCAACACGCTGGAACCACTGGCCGACGCGCTGGGGCTGACCCTTGCCGACCTGATGCACTGCCGTGACCCGCAGGAAGCAGATATTGCACCGGAAGTCCCGCTGGAAGATTTCTTTACCCTGCTGCGCCGTCAACAATCCATTGACTGGCGCTCGGTACGGGCAGTTTTGTTTTGGCTCAGTGCCGCACTGGCCATCTGGGGCATCCTCGCCTGCCCGGGCCGGATGGCCGTCCACTGGCGTACCCTGAGCAATGGGAACCTGCAGGCAGACGGCTGGCTTCCCTCCTGGGTGTTTTTCCCATTGTTCGTCGGGATAGAATTTCTCTCGCTGGAGCTCTGGAACAACTTTGAGCAGACCGGCTACTACCGACACTGGGGTGAGATAGGTGCCTCCGTCACCCGCTCCATGAACTTCTGCTCCCCTGCTGTCCGGCTCTGGAAGTTTGTGCTCGACCTGCTGTTCTTCTTCGGGTTCGGCTTCGCGATCCCCTGCGCTGAGATGATGGCGATTCTGATCAGCTGAAAAAAGGAAAGCCCTCCCGTCGCACAAGCGAAAGGAGGGCTTTCTATCATCTTATCAGAAGTTTCCCCGTTCTTCTATTCCTCTGATTTTAAGATCATTTACTTTTCGTTCTTTGCCCGGCGTTCTTTCAGATCGCTTTCCATCTGCGCCAGGGTCTTTTTATCCAGATTGAACACCACGCCGTACGCAATGATCATCATGATATAGCTTCCCAGATACATGATCGGCACCAGATAGCGCATCCGGGTTGCCACTTCGATCGTCTGTGCAGCCTTCAGAGATGCATCATAACCCAGTTTGGTTGCCAGAACAAGGCCCAGAGAAGGTCCGATGCCCTGTGCAAGCTTACGGAAGAAGGAGTGCAGTGCATAGGTAGTGCCTTCTTCTCGCACACCAAATTTCCACTCGTTATAATCGATCGCATCTGCCATCAGAGACCAGCTCAGGCAGCTTCCGATACCGCCGCCCAGCATTGCAATGACCTGACACAGGACATAAAGGCTGAGACCCCGGCTGTCCGGTGTAATGGGCAGAACCAGCATCAGGACGTATGCCAGCGCACAGACTGCTGAACCAAAGGTCACGGCTTCTTTCTTGCCAAAGCGCTTGACGATACGGCTCACAAAAGGACTGAAGATGAAAACGCCAAAGTAGGAGATCATACCTACAATGCCGGAGATCTTTGCATTCTTGAAATAAGCCTGGAACAAGATCTGACCTGCAGTAGAGGCACCATACATACCAATAAACGTTGCCACAGGTGCCAGCGTTGCGCCCACAGCCGGGCGATTATGGATAAAGTTGTTGAATGCCTTTATGATGTTGAACTTAGGTGCATCCTCTTTCAGAGTGATCGTGGTTTCCACACGCACCTTTGTGTTCGTGACCATAAAGCGGAAGCAGACCAGACCGATCACACCCATGACCAGAGCAATGCCAAACATCTGCTCACCACGCAGGTTGTTCTGGTTATCATAAATGATCACCGGAATCAGCATGCCAGTAAGAAGCGAACCTGCCATAGAACCAATGGAGCGGAAAGTCGACAGCTGTGCACGCTGGATCGGGTCATCCGAGATCAGAGACAGCATCGAGCCATACGGCACATTTGCAACGGTGTAGAAAGCATCCCAGATCATATAGCCTGCCACAAACAGAATATTCTTGACCATACCGGGAGCCTGCGGGAACGGCAGATAGCAAAGTGCACCAGCCACGGTCAGTCCGATCGCACCGAACCAGATATAGGCAAGGAACTTGTTCCGGCGGTATTTACGCGTATCCGCATCTACCATTGCTCCGATAATCGGATCGTTGATTGCGTCCCAGATCTGCACGATCAGCAGAAGAGATGCCATCAGGTAGTTGTCGATCCCCATAAACTGCGTCCAATAAATCGTCAGGTAGCCTTTGAGTGCAAAACTCATATTGCAGCCAAAGTCACCCGCTGCGTATGCAAGTTTATCACGCAATCCAAACCCTGCAGACGCATCCACTGTTGATTTCCCCATGAAAATACTCCTTTCTGAACTTTTCGGACAATTTTGGCACACCGCCCGCAAGCCGTATGCATATTTATGAATCCATGATACGGCATCTCTTTCCAAAATGTTAGAATTTTTTTACGATTCCGCCTGAAGAATTTACGATTTAAAAGTATTTCTTGTTGTATTCTTTAATTCGTGCAGCGTTTTCGTGATTCTGCACAAGCAATCTTTTCTTTTTTGTATGCAAAACATTTTTTCTTAGCCGAATCTTTTCTTTGTTGAGAACGGCGTTGTGCGCCGAGCATAAAGCAAGGGCCATTGCACGAGAATCTGTGCAATGGCCCTTGCTTTCTATTGTTTCTTATTTCGCCGCCTCAAACTCGGCTTCGATCTCCTTCGAGGGGGCGGGGGTGACCAGGCTGACCACCACGCAGACCAGCAGCGAGGTCAGGAAGGCGGGCAGCAGCTCATAGATGCTGAACACGCCGCCCAGCGGGCTGATGAGGTACTTCCAGACAAAGACCATCAGGCCGCCGGCGAGCATCCCGGCCAGCGCACCCTGCCAGTTGCAGCGCTTCCAGAACAGGGCGCAGAGCATCACGGCACCATACGCACCGCCGAAACCGGCCCATGCAAAGCTGACGATGCCGAACACGCTGGAATTGGGGTCACGGGCCAGCACCACGCCCACCACGCTGACGCAGATGATGGTCAGGCGGGCGGCAAACAGGCTCTGGCGTTCGGTCAGCTTCATGTGGCCGAACTCCTGCAGGATGTTCTGGGAGACGCTGGACGCGGCGGCAAGCATCTGGCTGTCGGCGGTGGACATGGTGGCGGCAAGGATGCCCGCCAGGATCAGGCCCGCCAGAACGGCTGCCAGAATGCCGTGCTGTGCAATGAGGTTTGCAATGCGGACGATGACCGTCTCGCTGGAGGAGCCGCTCAGGCACTCCAGCGCGCCCGCCTTGGTCATGCCAAGGCCCACCATGCCGATGATGATGGATGCTGTCATGGCAATGACGACCCACACGCTGGCAATGCGGCGGCTGAGTACCAGCTTCTTTTCATCCTCAATGGCCATGAAGCGGAGCAGGATGTGGGGCATTCCGAAGTAGCCCAGGCCCCACGCCATGGTGGAGACGATGTCCAGCAGGCTGTACGAGGTGGCCGTGCCCTCGGCGGCGTTGTGGCTGGCCATCATGGTCAGGTAGCCGGGCAGGCTCTGGGCGTTGGCCACAACGGCATCCCAGCCGCCTGCCGCGCCAATGCCGTACACCAGCACAGCCACAAGGGCCAGACTCATCACGATGGACTGGATGAGGTCGGTGGTGGTAACAGCGCGGAAGCCGCCCGTGATGGTATAGCCCACGATGACGCAGGCCGAGACCACCATGGCCGCCATGTAATCCACGCCGAAGAGGCTGTGGAACAGCTTGCCGCAGGCGGCAAAGCCCGAAGCCGTGTAGGGCACAAAGAACACGATGATGATCACCGCGCCCAGTGCGTTGAGCAGATTGCGCTGGTCGTGGAAGCGCAGGGACAGGAACTGGGGCACGGTGATGGTTTCCAGATTGGCCGAATACCGCCGCAGCCGCCGGGCCACGATGAGCCAGTTCAGCCAGGTGCCCAGCGCCAGGCCGATGGCGGTCCAGCCGGGCGAGGCGATGCCGGTGAGGTAGGCAAGGCCCGGCATTCCCATCAGCAGCCAGCTGGACATATCGCTGGCTTCGGCGCTCATGGCCGTGACCAGCGGGCCCATTTTGCGGCCGCCAAGGTAGAAATCGGTGCTGTCGTTGTTGGACTTGCTGTATGCAAACCCAACCAACAGCATTGCCACCAGATAGATGATGATGGTGGCGATGATGCAGATGTTGGTCATATACTTTTTCCCCCTTGTCTTTCCAAATGAAAGTACGCTTCGATTTTACCACAGTAAAGCATCAAAGTGCAAGCCTTTTGGCAAAACTTTGTCCTGATTCGCTAAAAGTCCACGAGTGGCGGACAAAAAGTTTTCAAACAGAAACGGGAGGTGCTGGTGGGGCATCTCCCGTTTGTTTCAATGATAGAATGTATCAAAATTGATCTGCCGGTAGAACCGCTGCTGAAGCTGGTCAAAGTTCTCGCAGTTCTGGGCCAGCAGCCACATGACCTTGGTGACAACGGCCTCAATGGTCATATCGTGGGCCTCCAGGAAGCGGAAGCGGTTCTTGACCCGCTTGCCCACCTCGTAAATGCCCACATCGCTGCCCTCATAAGTAACCTGCGTGGTCAGGATCAGGATCTTGTGGGTCTGGTCGTAATCGCCCAGCTCCTCGGCAAAGGCATCCATGAGCCGCTGGGGAATGCCGCCCACGCCAAAGCTTTCCACAATGACGCAGTCATATTGTTGAAAGATGGCTGGGATAAGCTCCGGCCCAAGGCCGGGGGTCAGCTTGAGCAGGAACACTTTGGGGTTCAGCGCCCGGCCAAACTCCACCGGGCCGGTGGGCCAGGGCGAAGCCACATACCGCACCAGTCGGTCGCCCTGCACCAGCGCCAGCGCCGGGAAGTTGACCGACGCAAAGGCATCGTAGCTGATGGTCTTGTTTTTCTTGGCGCGGGTGCCCGCAATGACGTGCCCGCCAAACACCACCATCACACCCCGGCTGCCCGGGTCAAGGGCGCAGATCACGCTGTCCCGCAGGTTCTTCTTTGCATCGGTGATCTCGTTGGAAATGGGCTGCTGGGCACCCGTGAGGATGATGGGCTTGTCCGCATTCTGAATAAGGTAGGACAGCGCCGCCGCCGAGTAGGCCAGTGTATCGGTGCCGTGGCAGATGATGAAGCCATCGTAAAGCGCATAATTTTCCTGCACGGCCTTGGCCATCATCAGCCAGTGCTCCGGGCCAAGGTCGGTGCTGTCGATGCTGCACAGATTGAGCGTTTCCGGGCAGCAGAGCTGCTGCAATTCCGGCAGATGGGCCAGCAGCTCCTCGCTGGTCAGAACAGGCTTGAGCCCCTGTGCGGTGCGCACGCTGGCAATGGTGCCGCCGGTGGTGATAAAAAGCAGGCGCTGCTTGGACATAGGTTTTTCCCCTCCATGGTGTCGATTTTTGCGATATTTTCAGTATAGCACAGTTCATCGGAGATGAAAAGTGCAGGGAGTTGCGGTATAATAGTTATCATAAGATCAAGCTATCCTCTGTACAACCTACCATAAGGAGAAACTGCCATGCCAAACATTGTGATCATCGGTTCCGGCCCCGCAGGTGTCTCGGCGGCATTGTATGCCGCGCGCGCCGGGGTGCAGACCACCGTTCTGACCAAGGGCCCCGGCGCACTGGACCGGGCCGAGCTCATCCAGAACTACTACGGCTTTGCCGAACCCATCACCGGTGCCGAGCTGGAACGCCGGGGCATCGAGGGTGCCAAGGCCGTTGGGGTGGAGTTCGTCACCACCGAGGCCGTAGGCCTGACTTACACCGACAAGCTGACCGTGGAGACGCTGGCCGGAGATTTCCCTGCCGATGCCGTCATTCTGGCCACGGGGGCTTCCCGGGCAGCGCCCCGCATTCCGGGCCTTGCCGGGCTGGAGGGCCACGGCGTGAGCTACTGTGCCACCTGCGATGCCTTTTTCTACCGCGGCAGGGATGTGGCCGTGCTGGGCAGCGGAGAGTACGCCCTGCACGAGGTACAGGCCCTGCTGCCCGTGGCTCACAGCGTCACCCTGCTCACAGGCGGGGCCCCGCTGACGGCACAGTTCCCGCCGGAGGTGGCCGTGCGGACGGAAGCCGTGGAAGCCATCCTCGGCGAAGAGCGGGTCACCGGCGTGCAGCTGAAAGACGGCGGGACGCTGGAAGTCTCCGGCGTGTTCGTGGCGCTGGGCGTGGCAGGCAGCACCGCCCTGGCCCGCAAGCTGGGGGCCGAGGTGAACGGCAGCCGGATCGTGGTGGATGACCACATGCAGACCTCCCTGCCCGGCCTGTATGCCGCCGGAGACTGCACCGGCGGGCTGCTGCAGGTCGCCAAGGCCGTGTACGAGGGTGCCGTGGCAGGCACTGAAGCCGCCAAAGCCCTGCGGAAATGACCCAGACAGAAAAAGGACGCTGTGCCCTGCGGCACAGCGTCCTTTTATTGCTTTGCTCAGCTCTTGCAGCCGGATTCCTCTTCGATGCCGGTGAAATCGCTGGCCTCCGCGATCTTGGTGGTATCGAACTTGCCGTTCTCATCCTTTGGGGCAACGGCAGGGCCTGCCTCCACAGGATTCACGGTCGTTCCCTCTGCCGCAGGCTTTTCCTCGGCAGGCTCCTCTGCGCGGGCAGCTTCCACCACCGGGGCTGCGGGAGCAGTTTCGGGCTCGGCAGGAGCCTTTTCAAAGACAGGGGGCCATGCGTCACCGGGAGCGGTCTCCCTGGCCTCGCCCTCGGCGTAGGCTTCGGCAGTCTTTTCGGCCTCGGCGGGGTCCTTTTCAGCTTCCTCGGGGAACTCCACGTTTTCGACGTGGAGCGGGTCCTTGTCGTTCAGAACTTTGTCCAGCACGACGATGGCGGCACCGGTAACAGCCACAGCGGCAACGGCACCCAGAACACGGAACAGAGTTTTCATGGTGAAGTCCTCCCTGTATAAGATAGGATTAAGAGAATGTTACGACATCGTTCTGCGGCTTTTCGGCGGGCTCCACCGAAATGGCGGTCAGCACCGGGCCCTTGCCGCGGTAGATGTTGTGGAACTTGTAATTGACCTTGGCGGTCACAGTGACCCAGGCGCGCTGCTCCAGTGCCTTGTAGCCATCATAGCTGCAGGGGAAGCCCACGAACTGGATATCCTGCACACAGCAGGTCATTGCAAAACGGCCGGGCACAAAGCTGTTTTTGCCCGCGCGGTTGGTCTGGCAGACCTGCGCCAGGAATCGGACGGTCTTGCCCGCGTACTTCTGGGGCTCGTCCTGGCAGTCCATATACCAGATACCGAAATCGTCCGCGCCGATTTCAACAATCGGGGCGTTCAGATCGAAGGGCAGCGGATCGGGGATGTCATCGTATGCCACACTGCCGTCGGCGAACTCATAGGCGATATCGCACTTGCGGGAGGCCTGACGCACCAGCTTGTGCAGCTCCTGACGGGCGGCATCGTTGTTCACGGCCTCGGCGCGGTTGAACACGATCAGCTCACTGCGGGCGATCTTGTCCAGCAGCAGAGAGCGCATGGAGTTGTCGCGGGCGTAGGTCAGGGCCGTGGTGCCGTCAGCCGTGGCGATGCACTGGTAGACGATCCAGTTTTCGGGCAGATTGTTGGCCAGATCCTGCAGCAGCCACATGCCGTTGTACTCAATGACCACACGGCCTGCGCCGGATTCTTTTTCGAGCCTGGCCAGATTCTGGGGGTTCAGCTCCGCCTTATCCTCAAGGACCTTCAGGGTCACGCCGGGGAAGGCGAATTTCTTCTCGTTATATTCTTCCTCGCCCTCTTCGCAGACCAGCAGCAGGGTCTTGTCGCCGGAGTCGAAATTGGGGTCTTCAAAGGTCTCCTGAATGAACTTGGTCTTGCCGCTTTCGAGGAAGCCCACAAACAGGTAAACCGGGATCTCGTTTGCCATAATCGGTTTTTCTCCTTACACAACTTGCAGCTCAGCAGCCAAACAGTGCGGCAATGGCCTTTTCGTCCAGCTTGGAGCCGATGACGACCAGCTTGCCGCCCACATCGGCACCGCGCTGACGCACTTCCCACTCGCCGGGGACGTAATCGAACTCCAGCCAGCCGTCGGCACCGCCGTCCACGATGCCCTTGGAGCGCAGGATCATGCCGTACTTGCCGCCGTCCAGCTCGGTCAGTGCATGCTCGATGTCTGCCTTGCTGAACTTCTTGGCCGTCTCGACACCCCAGCTGGTGAACACCTCATCGGCATCGTGATCGTGGTGATGGTGGTGGTGATGGCCGCAGCAGCAGTGGCCGTCCTCATCGTGGTGATGATGCTCATGCTCATCATGGTCATCGTCATCCTCATGGTCGTGGTCGTGATGGTGGTGGCAGCAGTGGTCCTCGTGGTCATCATCCTCGTGGTCGTGGTGATGCTCGTGCTCGTCCTCATCATCGTCATCATCGTCATCATCGTCATCGTGATCATGGTGGTGATGGCCGCAGCTGCACACACCGTTCTCATCGTAATGATGGTGATGATGCTCGTGCTCTTCTTCCTCGTCCTCCTCGGCGTGCTTCTCATTGGCCTTGGCAGCCATGGCGATCAGCTCTGCCTTGAAATCATCCTTGGAGGACATGGCCTTCAGGATCTGCTCGCCGGTCAGGGAATCCCATGCGGTGGTCACGATGGTAGCGGTGGGGTTCTTCTCGCGCAGCATGGCGACCGCAGCAGCGATCTTCTCCTCGCTGGCGGTCTGGGTGCGGCTCAGGATGATGCAGCTTGCGTGGCTGATCTGATCATCATAGAACTCACCAAAGTTCTTCATATACATCTTGACCTTGTTGACATCGGCCACGGTGACAAAGCTGTTCAGCTTCACATCCAGATGCTCAGCCACACCCTCCACAGCGCGGGTAACATCGCTCAGCTTGCCCACACCGGAGGGCTCAATGACGATGCGGTCGGGGTGGTACTGCTCCACCACCTGCTGCAGAGCGGCACGGAAATCGCCCACCAGAGAGCAGCAGATGCAGCCTGCGTTCAGCTCGTTGATCTGGATGCCGGACTCCTTCAGGAAGCCGCCGTCGATGCCGATCTCACCAAACTCGTTCTCGATCAGGACCACCTTCTGGCCCGCAAAGGATTCCTTGATGAGCTTCTTGATCAGGGTCGTCTTGCCGGCACCAAGGAAGCCGGAGAAAATATCGATATTCGTCATAATGCTGTATGCCTCTTTCTTTTTCCAAAAGCCCGCAAGGGCCGTTCAGCAATCAGAGCCGCAGAGTGCTGGCTCAAAAATCTTACACTCCTATTATAACAAGGCTGTCAATGGGAAACCGCCTTTTTTGATGAGAAAATTGTAACTTTTTTTGCAGTTTGGCTGCGTTTTCAGAAAACGCTGCCTCCCGGACACAAAAAAGCCCCCGGAACGGGGCAGAAAGCCCGCACCCGGCAGCCGTTTCAGCTGCCCGAGCACGGGCTTTCTGTGCATAAGGTTTGGAATAGATGAGGTACTCCAACTCCGACCTCTGCGCCATGGTAACGTCCAACCCATCCTCGACCCCGGTACAGTCGATAGAGATTTTTCTCCCATCCCGGAGCAGCAGTTCCACGCAGCCGGTGTCCATGTTGAATTTGCAGGTTCTTTCATCGTACTTCATACTCGTGTCCTTTCTGCCTTACGGCACTCTTACAGTGGTCTGTCGTGCTTTCTTATGATAAGGTCTGGGACGTTTTTCGATGGAAGCAAGAGATTCGTTCTGTTTTCCGAAGAATACAAAAAATCCGAACCCCTCTCCTATCGGAAAAAAGTTCGGATTTTGTTGTTGTGGTGCACCTCCAGGGACTCGAACCCTGGGCCCACTGATTAAGAGAGCAAGCCGCCGGCTCGTCTCAATTCCTGGAAGTTTCGAGTTATCGTTATTTTTAGACAAATCAACGTGATTTTTTACCCGGTAATTTCTGCACCCTTTGCCGTATTTTGCAACGAAAAGCGCCCTCTGCACGTTTTGAAACCGTGCAAAAACCGTGCAAAAACCGTGCAGAAACCGTGCACTTACTCCAAAACAAACAAATTTCGACCTATCCCCTACCGACTTGACGGCATTGGTTTGAGTGACCGCACCGCAAGATCAGGCTCTTTACTTGCGAAAAACAGCCTATTGCCTGTGGAGCTTTCAGGGCAGACACCTGAACAGGAAGCCCTGTTTATCGTTCTTCTGCGCTTTTCAGCGCACTTTTGCGGTATTGCAGTGGGCTTTGCCCGGTGGCTTTTGCAAAGCGGGTGGAAAAATTGCTGGCATCCCCAAAGCCGACCTCCTGTGCAATTTCGCTGACGCTGTGGTCGGTGAGAACAAGAAGTTCCTTTGCCTGTGTGATGCGGAAGTTGACCAGATAATTATACGGTGTCGTGCCCATATACCGCCGGAACAGGCGCAGAAAATAGCTTTTGCTCATGTGCGCTTCTGCCAGCAGGTCGGCAAGGCAAAGTTCCTGCTGGTAATTTTTGCGCAGGGTCTCCGCCGCCTGCAAAATGACCTGCCGTGCGCTGGTGGCTTCAGCCTGTGCAAGGATGCCCCGGGCGCACAGGGTCAGCATCTCGTGGAGCGCCAAGCCGGTGGTCACCATGCTGTCCACGGTGCTGCGCTCCATCTGCGCTAAAAGCGTCTCAAAATATTCCTGCATCTTGACCCCGGTGAGCTGCACCGGGGTCAGTTTTTTGCCCGGCAGCAGCAGCGGCTCCATAGCGGCGACCCCTGCGCCGTCCAGATGCACCCAGTAATGATGCCAACAGCTTTGCCCCGGGGCGGTACAGTAGCTCTGCGGCGTGCGGCAGTTCAGCAGCAGCGCCTGCCCGGTGCTGAGCACCACATGGCTTTCCCCCTGCTCGATCAGCCCTGCACCCCGGAGGGTGTAAAACAGAAGGTAGTTTTCTTTATCGGTGCGGGCGGTGGAAAAGTGCTGCTGGGCGTAAAACACCCCTGCCTCGGTGCAGTAATAGGGCTGTGCCAGCTCTGCTTCGCTGGGGGTGGTGCGTTTCCAAACGCTTTCCGGGGTCACATCCATGTTATAGGTCAGCATTTTCCGGTTCCTCTCTTTCTGTGTTCAGTATAGCGCACCAGCCTTTGCCGTGCAAGAGTAGACTTTTCACAAAAAATGCGTCACCTTTGCGGATGGAATCGGCGGCATCATGGGGCTATACTGGTAGCAGTCAAAGCCACACAGGAGGCTCATTATGCACAAAAACTATCTTGCCATCGACATTGGCGCATCCAGCGGGCGGCACATTGTGGGATGGATGGAGAACGGCGTTCTCCGCACCGAGGAAGTGTACCGCTTTCCCAATAGCGTCCGGCGGGTGGACGGTCATCTGGAATGGGACATCCACAGCCTGTTCGTCCACGTGAAGCAGGGCATCCTGGAAGCCTTTGCTAAGCACCCGGAAATTGAGAGCCTTTCCATTGATACATGGGCGGTGGACTATGTGCTGCTGAAAGACGGCAAGCCCCTCTCCCCTGTCTATGCCTACCGTGACAGCCGGACGCAGGCAGTGCTGAATGAGGTGCACAGCATTCTGCCGTTTGAAACGCTTTATGCACGCACCGGCATCCAGTTCCAGCCCTTCAACAGCATTTATCAGCTGTATGCCGACAAAAAAAACGGGCGGCTGGCACAGGCCGAGAACTTTTTGATGATCCCGGAATACCTGCTGTGGAAGCTGTGCGGCGTAAAAGCGCGGGAGTACACCAACGCCACCTCCACCGGGCTTGTGAACGCCCAGACCAAGGAGTACGACCCGGAAATATTGCAGGCTATGGGCTTGCCGGAGGCAATGTTCCCCAAGCTCACCGCACCCGGCACGGTGCTGGGACCTCTGCTGCCCGACATCGCCGCCGAGGTGGGCGGGCAGACCAAGGTGGTGCTGTGCGCCACTCACGACACCGCCAGTGCTGTGGAGGGCATTTCCATGGAACAGGGTGATGCGCCGTTCCTCTCCTCCGGCACATGGAGTTTGCTGGGGGTCAAGCTGGCAACGCCCATCACCAGCCCGGAAAGCCGCCGTGCAAACTTTACTAATGAGGGCGGCGTGGGGTACATCCGATACCTGAAAAACATCATGGGGCTGTGGATCATCCAGTGCTTGCAAAAGCAGTTGAGCATCTCCTTTGCCCAGATGGTAGAGCTGGCAAAAACCAGCACCTACACCCACATTTTTGATGTGAACGCAGCCCGGTTTTCTGCCCCGCAGGATATGCGTGCAGAGATCTGCGCCGCCCTTGCCGAGACCGGCGAAGCTCCGGCCACGGATGCCGACCTCATCAACAGCGTCTATCATTCGCTGGCGTACTGCTACGGGGAAGCCTTCCGGGAGCTGGAAACCCTCACCGGGCAGCACTGGGATAAACTGTACATCGCAGGCGGCGGCGCGAAGAACGTCACCCTGAACGAGCTGACCGCCCACTATACCGGAAAGCAGGTGGTGGCGCTGCCCATTGAGGCCACCGCCATCGGCAATTTGAAGATTCAGATGAGCATTCCTGAAGGAGGAACTTTATGAGCTACGCAGAAGCAAAAGCCCGCTACGCCGCCATTGGTGTGGACACCGAAGCCACCATTGCCCGGTTAAAGACCGTGCCCATCTCCCTGCACTGCTGGCAGGGAGATGACGTCCGGGGCTTTGATACCGACCCCACCAAGCCCCTGACCGGCGGCATCCAGACCACCGGCAACTACCCCGGACGTGCCCGCACCCCGGAGGAGCTGATGGCCGACATGGACAAGGTGCTGTCCCTCTGCCCCGGCACCAAAAAGATCAATCTCCATGCCTCCTACGCCATTTTTGACGAAGAAAACCCGTGGGTGGACCGGGACAAGCTGGAGCCGAAACACTTTAAAAAATGGGTAGATTTCTGCAAGGCAAGAGGGTTGGGCGCAGACTTCAACCCCACCTTTTTCTCCCACCCCAAGTGCGACCCTCTGACCCTTGCCAGCCCCAACGAGGAGACCCGGAAATTCTGGGTAGAACACGGCAAAGCCTGCATCCGCATCAGCCAGTATCTGGCAGAGGAGCTGGGGCAGCCCTGCACCATGAACATCTGGACAGGCGACGGCTTCAAGGACATCCCGGCGGACCGCAAAGGCCCCCGGGACCGCTATAAGGCAAGCATCGACGAGATCCTGAGCGAACCTTACGACTTCAAGCTGGTAAAGCCCTGCATCGAGAGCAAGGTGTTCGGCATCGGTGTGGAGGCTTACACCGTGGGCAGCGCTGAGTTTGCCCTGAGCTACGCCGCCTTCAACCGGGAAAAGTGCATTCCCCTGATGGATAACGGCCACTACCACCCCACCGAGGTGGTCAGCGATAAGATCCCTGCCCTGCTTGCCTTCTTCCCGGAGATCGCTCTCCACATCACCCGCCCCATCCGCTGGGACTCCGATCATGTAGTGCTGTTCGACGATGAAACGAAGGAAATCTGCAAGGAGATCATCCGCTGCGGCGGCCTGGACGGTCGGGTAAACATTGCACTGGATTACTTTGATGCCTCCATCAACCGCATTTCCGCATGGACGGTGGGCTTCCGCAACGTGGAAAAGGCACTGCTGTCTGCTCTGTGTACCCCCCATGCGGCACTGAAGGAGCTGCAGGACACCAACCAGTTTACCGAGCTGATGGTGCGACAGGAGGAGCTGAAGACCCTGCCCTTTGGCGAGGTCTGGGACGAATACTGCCGCCGGAACGGTGTGCCGGTGGATGGTGCATGGTTTGAGGAAGTAAAGAAATACGAGCAGAATGTGCTGTGCAAGCGCATTTGAAAATAGAGAGGTGTTTGAAGATGGGTATTCTGGATATTGATATCGTCAAAGGTTTTATGCGGATGTGCAACGATGGCTGGCTGCAGGGCTGGCACGAGCGCAACGGCGGCAACCTGACCTACCGCATGAAGGAGGAGGAAGTGGCACAGTGCCGCCCCTTCTTTGATCCGCAGCCCCGGGAGTGGGTGAACATGGGAGTGCAGGCAGACAATCTGGCTGGCGAGTATTTCATCACCACCGGTTCGGGCAAGTTTTTCCGCAACGTGGAGCCGGACCCTGTCCACAGCATCGGCATTGTGGAGATCAACGACAAGGGCGACAGCTGGCGCATTGTCTGGGGCTTGGAGGGCGGCGCAAAGCCTACCAGCGAGTTCCCCAGCCACTTTATGAACCACAGCGTCCGCAAGGCTGCCACCAATGGCGCAAACCGTGTCATTTACCACTGCCACGCCACCAACGTCATTGCCCTGACCTACATCCTGCCCCTGACCGACCGGGATTTCACCCGTGCCCTGTGGCAGAGCGCCACCGAGTGCCCGGTGGTGTTCCCGGAGGGTGTGGGCGTCTGCCCCTGGATGGTGCCCGGCGGGGCAGATATCGCCATGGCCACCAGCGAGCTGATGAAGCACTATCAGGCAGCCATCTGGGCGCAGCACGGTCTGTTTGCCTCCGGCCCGGACTTTGACATCACTTTTGGTCTTGCCCACACCATCGAAAAGAGTGCTGAGATCTACGTCAAGGTGCTCTCCATGGGCGGCGGCATCATCCGGCAGACCATCACCGACGATGACCTGCGCGCCATTGCCCACGACTTTGGCGTGACCCTGAACGAGAAGTTCCTTAACTGAGCCCTTCTCCCCCATTTTTCTTCATCCTAGCAGAACAGGCATCCTGTCCGATACCGCCAAACGGTAACGCAGGATGCCTGTTCTGCTTTATGTTTCCCGGAACTCCATAGGTGTTTTTCCGGTGACCTGCTGAAAGACTGCGCTGAAATAATTGCGGGTGGCAAAGCCAAGCTGCTCGGAAATTTCCCGGACGCTGAGCGTTGTGCTTTTCAGCAGAACCTTCGCTCGTTCGACCTTTGCAAACTTCACATAGTTCGTGACGCTCAGACCCGTTTCTTCCTTGAATTTATGGGTGAGGTAGTATTCCGTGTAGCCCACCAGAGCGGCAAGATCTTCCGCCACGATCTTTTTGTCCAGATTCATCTCGATATGATCCACACATTTCTGGATCTGCATACTGAGGTTAGGGTTCGTCCGGTGTTTGTGGACACGCCGAATGAAATCATCGTACATCATCATTGCAAGCGGGCTCAGTTCATCCAACGATTTTGCCGCTTCTGCTGTCTGAATGTAGCTGTCCCCCAGCGAGTACGCCTCCTCCGGGGAAAGACCGCCCTCAATGGCGGCACGGCACACCAGCGAGGTGAATACGATGATGGAAGTCTTGCTCTGGCGCAGAACATCGCTGCTCTGCACCGGCACACCTGCGCTCATGCTCATACTGTTGGAAAGCGCCTGCTTGTAATTCAGGTCTCCGGTGCGGACCATTTGCAGCATTCCCTGCTCCGCCATCCAGATCTTATGGCGGTCATGGGGAATGGCATCACTTTTCAGCCGTTCGTCCTGTGCTGCACTGCTGTTCACACTGCTCAACTCCAGCCGCTGCCCGGTCAGGCAGTAGTGCATCATCAGCAGATAGCGGTTCATAATGGTGTTTTGCAGGGTAGGAACTTTTTCAAGGGCTTTGTAAAGCTGGATCGTCCACGCCACACTGATCTCCAGCTTGCTGTAATATTTCAGCCCTTCCTCGATCCCGCGCATTGTCACATCCTGATAGAACACCGGCCCGATGACCCAGACACGCTTCAGTTTTCCCTCTTCCTTTTCAAAGGCTGCGCCCCACAAAAGACCCAATGCCGTCCCCAAGGTAACAGGTACATCGTCCCGATCCCCATGCTCCAGCATCCGCTGTTTGCAGCCGAACAGTTCAAATGCACTGGCAAGAAATGCCTCGTCCGGGCAGTTGCTCCGCAAGAGCTTCCCCTGTGCATCATAGCACCATGTATATACATTTCCGCCGCACTGGACAAGCTCGGAAAACAGCATCATATTCTGGAGAACATCCATGCCTAATCCCTCCGGCTCATTGATGGAAACAGTATATCATACTTCTGCCGTTTTTTCTACCGATGCCCGGAGCCAGTGCAGCAGGATGCCTGCGGAGATGACCGCAGCGCCCACGTCTGCCATCAGGTGCGCCGCCGCAATGCCCTGCACCCCGCAAAGCGCATTCATCAGGTACAGCAGCGGGATCAGCAGCAGCCCCTGCCGCAAAAGAGAGAGCACCACCGCACCACTTGCCCTGCCTACGGATTGCAGCAGGCTGGTTGCCAGATAGGTCAGACCGATCACCGGGCTGCCCAGCACCAGATAGACCACCAACTGCGTCCCCAGACGGAACGCCCCTTCTTCCTTGATGAACATCCCGATCAAGGCATTGCGTCCGGCAAAGCTGGCTGCCCCGGCAAGCACACCAAAAACAACGGTCAGGAGGATCAGATCTTTCAAAAGCTGCTTCAGGCGCTTTATGTCACCTGCGCCGTAGCTGTACGCCAGAAGCGGCTGGCACCCCATGCAGATCGCCATGGCGATCATACTGATGATCATGGTCGTCTTGCCCGCTGCCGCCATGGCTGCGACCGCCGCCGTGCCGTGGGTCACCAGCAGCCGGTTGCTGAAGGAGGAGGCAAACCCTGCCAGCAGGCTGCTGATCCCGTTGGGCAGACCAATGGCCAGCATCTCACCCAGCATCTGCGGTTTTTTCAGAGCAGGACGGAAATCAACGGTCAGCACCGTGCCGTGTTTGACGATGTAGCGCAGATAACAGCCCGTCGCCACAAGATTGCCCAGCACACTGGCAGCAGCCGCACCGCTGACGCCGAAGTTCAGCACCAGAATGAACAGCGGGTCAAAAATGCAGTTGACCAGCGTGCCCAGAAGATTGCCGATCAGGCCTTCTTTTACTGCGCCCTCTGCACGCACCAGCATCGCCATGCTGTTGGACAGGATAAAAAGCGGCGCACCCAGTGCAAGGACCTGAAGATACCGCTCTGCATAGGGAAAAAATTCTGCATTTGAGCCCAGCACCCCCAGAAGCGGCACTCTGCTCACCAGCAGACCGATGCTGACCAGAACGCCCAGAAAAAAGCTGCTCCAGAAGCAGAGCGAGGAGCAGGTCTTGCCCTGCTCGATCTCGCCTGCGCCAAAGCAGCGTGCAATGATGGCGCTGCTGCCTGCGCCAAGCATGGTCGCCACTGCCGCAAGGATCGAAAACACCGGTCCCACAACGGAGACCGCCGCCACCTGTGCGGTATCGCCCAGACAGCCCACAAAAAACATATCCGCCATGTTGTACAGCACCATGACAAGGATAATGATAATGGAGGGCACCGCCATGGAAATGATGGATTTCCAGACAGAGCCGGTACGGAAAAGTGCTTCGTTTTTCATGGTCTCCTCCCAAAAATCAACCGCATGCAGGCAGAACGAAAGCCCCTGTCAAAGAGGCTTTCCGAGCTGCTTCGGTCACAGGTTGTCCAGCGCATCCAGCAGTGCTTTCAGCGCCGTTTCCGGCAGACCCAGCATAGGGCCGATCTTGCCAAATGTCATGCCGTAGGCAGCTTTTGCCTGCTGGTTGTCGGCAAAACCGGGCAGGTACTGCTCCACGATGGCTTTTGCGGCCTCGTTTTCCATCAGTGCTGCAATCGTGCTCTGGCTGTTCAGCTTGCCGCCGGTCAAAATTTCCGGGTGCTTCCAGCTGCTGATGCTCTGGTGTCCGGCAGACAGTGCGCCGTCCACCGGGATGGCTGCACCAGTGATGTACCGTGCCAGACCGCTGGCAAGGAAAAGTGCCAATGCAGCGCACTCCTCCGGGTCGCCCATCCGCTTTGCCGGGCAGTCGGCTGCAAAGAAGTCCATGGCCGCAGCCGGTGCATCCCCGAAAATGCTGGTTCTGGTGTAGCCGGGACAGATGGCGTTGACGGTAATGCCGTATTCTGCGTAATCCAGCGCCGCTGCGCGGGTCATGCCGACCACGCCGAACTTGGTGGCACTGTACAGCGCCTGTCCACGCTGGGGCACAAGACCCGCCACCGATGCCACATTGATGAGGAATCCGCCTTCGCTGTGGCTCTTGAGGATTGCCTCTGCGCCGTACTTCATCCCGGCAAAGACACCCTCGCTGTTCAGGGAGAAGATCTTCTCGTAATCCTCTACCTCATACTCATGCAGCGGTGTGCCGCCCATGCCGATGCCTGCGTTGCTGACAACGCCATCCAGCTTGCCGTAGTGCGTCACCGTCTTATCCACCAGTTCTTTGATGGCAGAAGCCTTGCTGCAATCGGTCTGGATAAAGATGGCATCGCCGCCCTTGGCGCAGATGCCATCTGCCACAGCCCGCCCCTGCTCTGCACTGCGGGCTGCACAGACCACCTTCATGCCGTTTTCGCCAAAGCACTCGGCAATGGCCCGGCCGATGCCACGGCTTGCGCCGGTGACGATGGCCACTTTGCCTTTGACACTGTTAAAATCCATAAAATGCCTCCACTTGATGTTTCATTCTCAAATACTCAACTGTGAGTTGCTTATCCATCTCTATGGTGCTATAATAGCACTGCGCCGCAGGGGCCGCAATCAGCAGTTTCCGGCGTATCCGGTGTTTAAGCAACGAATCACGTTCAAAGCGTTGGTTAAGCACCCTTTATGAAATCAACTGATGGAGGAATTCTATGGATATCCGGGTCAAAAAAACGAAGCGTGCCATTCAGAAAGCGTTTGTTGCCCTGCTGCGGGAGAAGCCGATCGAAAAGATCACGGTCAAAGAAATTGCCGAACGGGCCGAGATCAACAAAACGACCTTTTATTCCCACTATGAAACGCTGGATGCCCTCACCGCCGAAATGGAGCGGCAAACGGTCCAGCTCGTCTGCGACAATATGGGCGGCGCACAGCAGCTGCTGGATACGCCGGAGGCTTTTGTGCGGGAGATGTTTGCTAATCTCCAGCAGGCGACCGATTATCTCGGTGTGGTTCCTGCATCAGCGATGAACCGCTTTACACAGCATTTGCGGGATGCCGTTCTGGAACAGATCAAAAGCGATAACATCGAGCCTTCTCAATATGAAAATGTCGGTGCGATCCTGATTTTTGTAATGAACGGTCTTTCCGGGCTTCTGAACACCGACGCAAAACTGGCACAAAAACAAATTGATGTAATCGCCGCCGTGGTTGCGGATGGTGTCCGTTCCATTCCATTCTCCTGCTGAAAAAAGCCGTGCATGTTATCGAAAACGATAGCTCTGCGCGGCTTTTCTGGTTCAAAATTACTTTTTTGCTTTTTTGATGAACAGGGCTTCATCCGTTTCGGTCAAGACATACCTTGTTCATGTCCAAAGTTGCTCTCAAGCTCCGCAATACTCCCCCAGCACCCCAAGGCTGGGCTTTGCTGTCCGCTCCATCGTTTCGCGGTTCACTGCGATCAGTCCAAACTGCATGGCATAGCCCTTCTGCCACTCAAAGTTGTCCATCAGGCTCCAATGGAAGTATCCCTTCACCGGGATGCCGTCGGCGATGCAGTGCTGCACGCCATCCAGCGCCTGCCGGATAAACGCCACACGGCGGGTATCATCGGCGGTGGCAATGCCGTTTTCGGTCACGATCAGGTCACCCTTGAATTCCTCTGCCACCTTGCGAATGACGTGTTCCAGTGCCTGCGGATAGACCTCGTAGTCCATCTGGGTCAGTTCTGCGCCCTCCGGTGCCGGCAGCTGCCCCTGCGGGCCATAAAGGGTGCGGGTATAGTTCTGCACGCCCAGAAAATCATCGTCTTTGATATAAGGCAGATAATGGGTGAACTCCTCCTGCCATGCGGCCTCGGCAAAGGCTTCGCCGCCGGGCTGTGCCTGCAAGTCATGCAGCGAGAGGGTCAGGCCCACCTTGACCTGCGGGCAGAGGGCTTTGATGGCATCCCGTGCGGCTGCATGGGCGCGCATCACCAGCAGATCACCTTCCGGGGTGCGCTCGCTGACAAAGATCTGCGGCTGGGGTGTGCCGAACACCTGTGCATTCTCCATGGCGGCATACTTCATGTTTTCCATCATCTTCTGGAAGTTCATGCCCACCTGCACCGTGCCCTCGGCAGACTTTCCGGCCGATGCGGCATTTTGGGCAGCCCGTTCTGCCATCAGACGGAACCGCTTGGAGATCGCGGCCAGCTGCAAGCCCATATTGGCCTCGTTGATGGTGCAGACATAGCGCAGCTCGCTGCCCAGCTGTTTCATCACATGGGTCACATAACGTTTGAAATCCTCTACGGTGCTTTCGGTTTCCCAGCCGCCCTTGCAGATGAGCCATTTCGGGCTGGTAAAGTGCAGTAGGGTGACGATGGGTTCTACGCCATGCGCTTTGCAGCAGGCGATCACCTTGCGGTAATGCTCGATAGCTTCCGGGTCGAACTTTCCTTCCTCCGGCTCTACCCGTGCCCACTCGATAGAAAAGCGGTAGGCGTTCAGCCCGGCATCGGCCAAGAGCTTGATATCTTCTTCGTACCGTTGATAATGGTCACAGGCAATGCCGCTGGGCTCCGTAAAGCTGGAATGGGGCAGCTGCTCCTGTGCCCAGTAGTCACTATTCGTATTGTTGCCCTCTACCTGATGGGCTGCTGTTGCAGCACCGACGAAAAAGCCTTTTTCAAATTTCTGCATGATGGTTCTCCCTTCCTGCGTGTTGCTTGTTGAGACTATTGTAGCAGACCTGTTTTTCCCCTATGGGACAATAAATCGTGAAGGCGGATGTAAATTCACGCACCACAAATTATTGCACGAATTTTTGTCCTTAACTATCGTTTTTCATCCGGAAGTGGCTGTTGCATTCTGTTATTCTGGTGTCAGAGAAAGCGGAACTCAGTTCACACAAAAAGGAGGAAAATCATTATGTTCCAAAAGAAACCCAGTGCCAGTGAAGTAGACGGCGTCCAGTACCGCCGTGCAAAGCTCTGGCAGATCATCTGTTACGCCTGCAACGCTTTTGTAGGCATGAGCATCTATTCCCTGATCGGTATGGCCAGTTATTCTGCCAGCATCGGCTACGGCATCACCACTGCAGCCGTGGGCATCATCCTGATGCTGGCTCGCATTCTGGACGGTTTTACCGACCCGATGCTGGCGTTCGTCTACGACCGCGTCAACACCCGTTTCGGCAAGCTGCGCATTCTGCTGATCAGCGGCTACCTGATCGAGGCTGTCGGCCTGCTGTGTATGTTCAACCTGTGCTCCAGCAAGGGCTTCGGCTTGCCGGTGTTCGTTTTGACCTACATTATTTACATCATCGGCTATACCGTCACCAACATGACCGCCCAGACCCTGCCGGCTATTATGACCAACGATCCCCGCCAGCGTCCCACCATCGGTGTCTGGACCACTGCACTGAACTACGCCGTGCCCATGGGCATGAGCATGCTGATCTACACCGTCATCCTGCCCAAGTGCGGCGGCACCTTTAATCAGGACTTCCTCAGCACGGTCTGCACCATCGTGCTGATCATTGCCGGTATCGGCACCCTGATCGTCTGCGCCGGTATCTCCGCCTACGATAAGCCCGAAAACTTCGAGGGCACCAGCAAAAAACACGAGCCGCTGAAAACTGCGGATATTCTTGAGGTGCTCAAGCACAACAAGCCCCTGCAGTGCTACATCGCCTCCAACGCTTCCGATAAGTTGGCACAGCAGGTAGGCAGCCAGGCCATCATCAACACGATGCTGAACGGCATCCTCATCGGCAACATGGGTCTTGCTACCACCCTTGGCGTGATCAGCATGGTACCTTCCATCTTCTTTGCGGCCTTCGGTGCAAAGTATGTGGGCAAAAATGGCAGCAAGAAGGGCATCGTGACCTGGACCTGCGTCAGCATGGCCATCGCCTCTGTGCTGTTCCTGTTCTTCATCTTTACCGACACTCGTCAGATCGGTGTGATCGGCAGCTGGAACATGATCGTTTACGTCCTGCTGACTCTGCTGCAGAATGGTTCCATGATGTGCATTACCACCTCCAACACTTCTTACATGGCCGATACCATTGACTACGAGCTGGACCGCAGCGGCCGCTATATCCCGGCTGTCGTTTCTGGTACTTACAGTCTGGTGGACAAGCTCATCACCTCGGTGGCTGCTGTCATCGCCACCGGTGCGGTCGCCCTTCTGGGTTACACCACCACCATGCCCCAGCCCACGGATTCCTACACCAGCGGCATCTTCTGGATGACCCTTGCCATCAAGTTCGGTCTGCCCATGCTGGGCTGGGTCATCACCCTGATCGCCATGCTGGGCTGCCCGCTGACCAAGGAAGAAATGGTCAACGTCCAGAAGCGCATCGCAGATAAGAAAGAAGCCCTTCGTCATGAAGTAATTGCAGAAAAGATGCAGTAACACCCTGCAAAGACCGAAAGGGCTCATACGCTCTTTCGGTTTTTGCTGATTCTATCCATCTTTTATAAATATAAAGGAGTTTTTACCATGAGCAAGACCATCCTGTTGAATCAGAGCAACTGGCATTTTACCAAGGAGAACCCTGGCATCCCCACCGCTGTTATGGGTGAGGCCATTGCCCTGCCCCACACCTGGAACGCAGTGGACGGTCAGGACGGCGGCAACGATTACTACCGCGGCACCTGCTGGTATACGCTGGCCCTGGCAAAGCCCACCATCCCGGCAGGCGGCAAGGCTGTTTTGCAGCTGGACGGCGCAGCTATGACCGCTGCCGTCTACCTGAACGGTGAAAAGCTGGCTGAGCACAAGGGCGGCTACTCCACCTTCCGGGTAGACCTGACCGACCACCTCAAAGAGGAAAATCTGCTGGCAATTTCCGTGGACAACAGCGACAACGACACCGTGTATCCCCAGAAAGCCGATTTTACCTTCTACGGCGGCATTTACCGGGATGTGACCCTGCATATCGTCCCGGCAGAACACTTTGCCCTGCCCGCTAATGGCGCACCGGCACTGAAGGTGACCCCCATCGTCACAGACCTCGCTGCCAGGACCTCTGAGATCACCGTGGAAGCCGCCGTGGTGGACGCACAGAACGTGACCTTTGCACTGGAGGGTCAGACCCTCACCGCCCCGGTGGAAAAGGGCACCGCAAAGGTTGTTTTCACGCTGAACAACGCCCATCTGTGGGATGGCGTGGACGACCCCTTCCTCTACACCGTATCTGCCAAGCTGGACAATGGCGAGGAGACCTCCGCCCGGTTCGGCTGCCGCAAGTTTGAGATTGACCCCCAGAAGGGCTTTATCCTGAATGGCAGGGAATATCCGCTACGCGGTGTTTCCCGCCACCAGGACCGAAAAGGTGCGGGCATTGCCCTGACCAACGAAATGATGGAGGAGGATATCTCCATCATTCTGGAAATGGGTGCCAACACCATCCGGCTGGCACACTATCAGCACGCACAGTATTTCTACGACCTGTGTGATGAAAAGGGTCTTGTCATCTGGGCAGAGATCCCCTACATCACCATGCACATGCCCAACGGCCGTGCCAACACCCTGACCCAGATGGAAGAGCTGATCGTCCAGAACTACAACCACCCCTGCATTGCCGTGTGGGGCTTGTCCAACGAGATCACCGCTGCTTCTGCTGTCAACGAGGATCTGCTGGAAAACCACCGTCTGCTGAACGAGCTGGCGCACAAGCTGGACCCCACCCGCAAGACCACCATGGCAAACGTGTTTATGCTGGAGACCACCAGTCCCATTCTGGAAATTCCCGATGTGAACAGCTACAACCTCTACTTCGGCTGGTATCTGGGCGAATTGGAGCAGAACGACGAGTTCTTTGACAAGTACCACGCCGATTACCCTGACCGCTGCATCGGCTTTTCGGAGTACGGCGCAGATGCCAACCCCCAGTACCAGAGCAGCCACCCGGAAAAGGGCGACTACACCGAGAGCTACCAGTGCATTTACCATGAACATATCGCAAAGATGATCGCCGCTCGTCCGTGGCTGTGGGCGACCCATGCGTGGAATACGTTTGATTTTGCCGCCGATGGCCGTGATGAGGGCGGCAAGCACGGCGAGAACCAGAAGGGACTTGTCACCTTTGACCGCAAGCTCAAAAAAGACCCCTTCTATCTCTACAAGGCCTATTGGAGCAAGGAGCCGTTCGTGCACCTGTGCGGCAGCCGCTATGTAGACCGCGCCGAGGATGTGACTGAGATCAAGGTCTACTCCAATCTGCCGGAGGTCTCGCTGTACAAGGACGGTCAGCTGGTGGAGACCCGTAAGGGCGACAAGGTGTTCACCTTCCAGCTGCCCATCACCGGCAAACACAGCATTGAGGCACGCTCCGGTGAGCACAGCAGCGTGATTCTGGTGAACAAGGTGGACGCCCCCAACCCGGATTACGCCATGGACAACCGCAAGAACGTGGCCAACTGGTTTGACGGCGAGCTGGACGAAAGCTGCTGGTCGGTCAAGGACAACATGGCTGCCGCCACGGCAGACCCGAAAGTTGGTCCCATTCTGAAGCAGATCTCCGATAAAGCCGCCGCTGCCCGCGGAGATGTTGCCGCCGCCGTGAAGGACAACCCGGCTCTGGTGGCGATGATGGAGCGTGCCATGCGGCGGATGACCATTGAATCCATGCTGATGCAGGCCGGCGCTTCGGAAGAGGACATCAAGCAGCTGAACCGTGTATTGCAGGGCATTTCCAAGGAGTGATTCGATGAAACAAACCTATTGTAACCCCCTTGATCTGGGTTACCGTTACCAGCACATGAAGGAAGGTCCCCGTACAGCAGGTTTCCGGGAGGGTGCAGACCCCACGCTGGTATCCTTCAAGGGCAAATACTACCTCTTTGTTTCCATGTCGGCAGGCTTCTGGTATTCGGACGACCTGCTGCACTGGGACTTCCATGCAGACCCGGATCTGCTGATCTACGATTATGCCCCCGATGTGCGGCAGGTGGGCAATTCCCTGTACTTCTGCGCCAGCCGCAAGGGGCGCAACTGTCCCATCCTGCGCACCGCCGACCCCCTGACCGAGCCGTTTACCGAAGTATCTGCGCCCTTTGCTTTCTGGGACCCGGATCTGTTCTGCGATGATGATGGCCGGGTGTACTTCTACTGGGGCTGCTCCAATACTACGCCCATCTACGGCGTGGAGATGGACCCGGACACCATGACCCCCATCGGTGAAAAGCAGGAGCTGCTCTTCGGCAATGAAACCGTACTGGGCTACGAACGCCCCGGCAACAACGGCATTGTGGACCGGGAAGCCAGCGTGCTGTACCAGTCCATGAAGCAGTTCTATGACCCCAAGACCGGCAAGCTGGATCTGCCGCCGCAGATGGCAAACATCCCCGGCCTGAGTGCCGAAAGCCTGACTGCCATGTTCAACGCCATCAGCAAACCCTACATTGAGGGTGCTTTTATGACAAAGCATGACGGCCTCTATTACCTGCAATACGCCTGCCCCGGCACACAGTACAACACTTACGCCGATGGTGTATACACCTCCAATTCTCCGCTGGGTCCCTTTGTGCGGCAGGCATCCAACCCGTTTTCCGCAAAGCCCGGCGGATTCATCACCGGCGCAGGCCACGGCAGCACCATTGCCGACCGCTATGGCAACTGGTGGCACGCCTCTACCATGCGCATTTCCGTCAACTATGACTTTGAGCGCCGGGTGGGGCTGTTCCCTGCCGGGTTCGACAAGGACGGGGTTCTCTACTGCAACCAGAACTTTGCCGATTACCCGCACCGCATCCCGGCTGGCAAGTTCGATGCCGCCAGCCAGCAGCCGGAATGGATGCTGCTGAGCTACAAAAAGCCGGTCACGGCTTCCAGCACTGCCGAGGGCAGCAGCCCGGCACTGGCCGTCAACGAGGACTGCCGCAGCTGGTGGAGCGCCGCCGGTACAGAGCCGGGCGAATGGCTCTGCGTGGACCTTGGCAAAGAGAGTGATATCCGCGCCATTCAGGTAAATATGGCAGATGAAAAGCTTGTGGTGGACTTCCCGGCCGACAGCTACGGCGATACCCGCAAGACCCGCCACATCGAGACCCGGCCGCAGATCTCCCATTACACGGTAGAGACCAGTGTAACCGGAGCAGACTGGACGATTTGCGAAACGGTTGCCCGGGAGTGCTCCAACGACTACTTTGAGTTTGCGGACGGCATCCGGGCACGGTATGTCCGGGTGACCGGCGGTGCGCTGCCCTACGGACAGGCACTGCGCATCAGCGGCCTGCGGGTGTTCGGCAACGGCGAAGGCGCAAAACCTGCACAGGCAGAAGCCGCCGGGATTCGTGTGGATGCACTGGACGCAAAGATCACCTGGCAGCACATCGAAAACGCGCAGGGCTGCAATGTCCGCTATGGCGTTGCACCCGACAAGCTCTATCTGAGCTGGCTGGTCTACGATGCAGACGAAGTGACCCTTTCCACCCTGACCGCCGGGCAGGAATACTACATCTGCGTGGATAGCTTTAACGAAAACGGCATCACGCCGGGCAAGACATTCAAACTGGAGGGGTAAATCATGCCCATCAAAGCCGTGCAGCAATTTATGCTGGGCACTGTACTGAGCAACGAACAGCAGGCCAAAGAGACCCTTGCCGCCATGAAGGCCGCCGGATATGACGGCATTGAACTGTGTGGATTTATGATTCATCCCATTGGCTTTGTGGTCAAGCTACTGACCAAAGCCGCCGGAATGCCGGTGGGAAAGGGCGGTAATCTGGACTGGCACAAGCTGGTGCAGGAAGCCGACCTGAAGGTGGTCAGCCTGCACACCGACCTTGGCAGTCTGGAACGGGATGCCCATGCAGTGGCCGAGGAAGCAAAAAGTTTTGGCACGGAGTATGTGGTCATCACCGGGATGTACCGCTTTGATTACGGCGATGAAGCCACGATGCACGAACTGGCCAAACGTCTGAACAAGGCGGGCGAGACCCTGCAAAAAGAGGGCATCCACCTGCTCTACCACAACCACAACTGCGAGCTGCGCCACGTGAATGCGGAAAAGCGCGCATACGATATTCTTTTAGAGGAAACCGATCCGGCCTTCGTCAACTTTGAGTTTGACAGCTACTGGTTCACCGAGGGCGGTGCAAACGCCTTGGCGTGGATGCAGCGGCTTGGCTCGCGCATGAAGCTGTGGCACATCAACGACCGGGGCACCCGCATCACCGGCAGCGCCATTACCCCCATTCTGAAAACCGACAGTATGGAGCTGGGCACCGGCAACATGGATCTGGACAGCCTGATGACACAGGCACTTTCCGTGAATGTAGATGCCATCATTCTGGAAAGCCACCGCAACTGGGTGGACAATTCCCCTGTCAAGAGCTTCCAGCTCAGTGCAAAATATCTTGCACAAAAATTCTGATCTGCCATTTTCTCATCATTTTCTTCTTCATTATCCCCATAAAAGCAACGCCCCTCACCGGTTACTCCTTCCGGTGCGGGGCGCTGTGTTTTGCGGGGAATATTTCTGCGTTACAGGGTATGGGTTCCCGGCTGCAAGGTCAGGTTTCTGCCATCCGGGAGGGTAACTTCTGCGGTCAGATTACAGGGCACGGTGATGGTGTAGGTCACAGCATCGCCTGCATACTGCCAGCCGCTTTCAATGCGCCCCACCGGGGAATCGTACACCGCTTTTGCCCAACCCAGTGCAGGGTTCGGGGTGGGAGCGATGGTCAGGGTCTGGCCTGCCAGATGGATGCCGCACACACCGCCGAACAGCCAGCCACAGATAGCACCGTAGGAGTAATGGTTCAGGGATTCACTGGGGTGTCCATTGGTGTCAATGCCCGTCCACGTTTCCCAGACGGTGGTAGCGCCCTGTTTGACCTCATAGAGCCAGCTGGGGGCGGTATCCTGCAGCAGCAGCTTGTAAGCGGTGTCGGTGTGTCCGTGCTCCGCAAGCACTTTGCACAGGAACGGCGTGGACAAAAAGCCGGTGTTCAGATGACAGCCGTTGTCCAGCACCATCTGGTTCAGCGTATCCGCAGCGGCTTGGCTCTCAGCTTCATCCAACAGACCGAATGCAATGGCACGGACATATTCACACTGCCGGTCGGATGTGATTTTTCCATGATCTGTAAAGGCTGCATGATAGGCAAGGCGGGCTTTTTCCGCTGTGTCACGGTACTGCGCTGCGTCCTCTGCCTTGCCCAGCGCCTGTGCAATTTCTACCAAAAGCCGCCCGGAATAAGCCAGATACGCCGTACCCACGCTTTTGCGGGGGTTCATCATCGCCTGCATGGGGGTAATGCCCGGCTCACACCATTCGCCGTAGTCCAGACCGTTCAGAACCGTGTATTGGGCGTACTCGCCGGTCTGTTGCTCCTCGGTGGTCTGCTGGGCACGACCCAGCAGGAACGCATACCACTTCTGCATCATCTCGTAGTTGTCCGCCAGAATTTTCCGGTCTCCGGTGCGCTTATAAAGGGCGTAGGGCACCAGAATGGCGGCATCGCCCCAGCCCGCCGACATACAGAGCATGGGGGTCATATAGCCGGGGCGGCTGGTGGGCGGCGCAATGTTCGCCATGCGTCCATCCGGGTATTGGTTCAGGCGGCACTCGGCCAGCCATTTTTCCACCACCGGGTAGCAATCCATCAGGGTCAGACCGGTTTCAATGAACACTCCCATATCGCCCGTCCAGCCGGCGCGCTCGCGGGTGGGGCAGTCGGTGGGGATATCACAGAAGTTGCCCTTCTGGCTCCACACACTGTTTTTCACCAGCTGATTCACATCAGCGTTGCCGCACGCAAAGCTGCCGGTGACCGGCATTTCCGAATAGACGGCGTGGGCAGTAAACGCTGCCCCGGTCAGGTCGATGTCCGTTTCCACCTTTGCGTACCGGAAGCCCATGATGGTAAAGCTGGGCTTGTAGTGGTTCTCGCCCTCTTTGCAGACGAGTTCCAGCAGCTGCGCCGTGCCGCCCTCCTTGTGGCGGTTCCGGTCCTGAAAGTTCTCCTGCGTAAAGTTGCCATTCTCGTCCAGTGTTTCGCCGCACAGCAGCCGGAGCTTCTGCCCGGCATGGGCGGTCAGCTTCATTTCCACATAACCTGCCATGTTCTGCCCAAAGTCCAGCACGGTCTCGCCGTTGGGGGTGCGCAGCAGCTTGCCCGCAAAGGATTCCTGTTCCCGGATGGGCACGGTGTTCATGCCGGTGATGGGCAGGGAGGTTGGCTCGGTCTTTACGCCATGCCAGCCGGAAAGCTCCCCTTCCAGCCGGGCATCGTACACTTCGCCCTGCTGCAGATCATTTTGGCAAATCGGGCCGCACTGGGTGGCTGCCATACTGCTGTCCGAAACGCAGACCGCCTTGCCGTCCACTTCCAGCTGGAACAGGACAGCCACTTCTTTCCCGAACAGGTCACGGTCGCCATCCACGCCGGAGGTGCTGCGGTACCAGCCGTCGCCCAATGCGATGAGCAGCTCATTTTCACCGTCACGGACAAGCGCAGTCACATCGTAGGTCTGTGCGCCCAAATGCTTGTCTGCGGTAAAGCTGCCGGGAGCAAGCACCATGTCGCCGACACGCTTGCCGTTCAGCCATGCTGCATACAGACCCTTGGCGGTAATGTACAGCCGCTTGCGCTGCCCCGCCGGGGCGGTGAACGTTTTGCGCAGATAGCTTGCCGGGCGGTGGGGCTGATAAGGCTGCACCTGCCCTTTACCGGAGGCTTCCAGCGCTGCCTGCTTCTGCTCCCAGTTGGGTTTTGCAAAGGCGTTGATGGCATCGGTGCAGTCGATGTCCGGCTCTTCTGTCTCCGGGCAGACCCACACGCCCTGCCAGTCTGCCTGTGCAAGCCCGGTCTCGAAGGAAGCGGTGCTCCATGCACCGGGCTGGTCATTTTCATCCCACAGGCGGATGCACCACCGTCCCTGCGTCTTGGGCGGTACAGCGGGCGTTTCGGTGTGCATCATACTGCTCAAAATCTTTCCGCTTGTCCACAGCGTTTCGGCTCCGGCAGTCACTTCAATTTCGTAAGCAGTCTGGCGCACGCCTTCGGCGCACTGCCACGATAAAAACAGCGTCCCGGCATCTATACCGAGAGGCTGGGTCAGATGATTCGTTTTCAGATTTATTGCTTGCATCATCCGCATCTCCTTTTTTCGTTTGATTTCTGTTCTTATTATAAAGAGAATCCCACGGAATAAGGGTGCAATATTTTGTGTTATCGGTTAAAAAATCGTGTTATTTATGACAATTCAAAAAATTCATCTTGCTTCACGACTTTTCATCCGTACTGTCTGCGGTTCTCCTGTTATACTTTGGGTAAGAAAATCAGAGGGCTGCGGACTGCCCTCAAGCGAAAGGAAGGTATTACAGAATGGACATTGAAAAGATCCTCCAGCAGATGACACTGGAGGAAAAGGCAGACTTCTGCTCCGGTTCGGATTTCTGGCACACACAGCCCGTGGAGCGGCTGGGCGTGCCTGCCGTGATGATGAGCGATGGCCCCAGCGGCCTACGCAAGCAGGACAAGCAGGGCGATCATCTGGGCATCAACAAAAGCATCCCGGCGGTCTGTTTCCCCTCAAGTGCAGCGGTTGCTTCCAGCTTCGATACAGCTCTGGCAGAAAAGCTCGGTAAAACGCTGGGCAACGAGTGCCGTGCCGAGAATCTGGCCCTGCTGCTTGGTCCCGGCCTGAACATCAAGCGCAGCCCCTTGTGCGGACGCAACTTTGAGTATTTCAGCGAGGATCCCTATCTCAGCGGTGAGATGGGGGCGGCACTGGTCAACGGCATCCAGAGCAACGGTGTGGGCAGTTGCATCAAGCATTTTGCCGCCAACGATCAGGAGACCGACCGGATGGCAAGCGACAGCGTGATGGACGAGCGCACCCTGCACGAGGTCTACCTTCCCGCCTTTGAGACGGTGGTCAAAAAGGCAAAGCCCTTGGGCGTGATGGCTGCCTACAACAAGCTCAACGGCACCCACTGCTCGGAGAACAAAGAGCTGCTGACCGACATCCTGCGCAATCGCTGGGGCTACGAGGGCATGGTAGTCACTGACTGGGGTGCCGTAAAAGACCGCGCCAAGGGCATCGCCGCCGGACAGGATCTGGAAATGCCCGGCGGCAGCGACCGCGGCACAAACTCCATCCTTTCTGCCATCCACGCAGGAACCCTCTCGGAAGAAGATCTGAACGCTGCCGTCCGCAACCTGCTGCGGTTTGTGGATTCCACGTCCAGAACCGAGAACACCAGCGCCGTATTTGACCGGGACGCAGACTACCGGATGGCCGTTTCTGTTGCAGAGAATTCTGCGGTTCTGCTGAAGAATGAGAAGGGCGTCCTCCCTCTGGCAAAGGGCTGCAAAGCGGTGTTCCTTGGCGAATTTGCGGAGCATCCCCGGTATCAAGGCGGCGGCAGCAGCCACGTCAACAGTGCAAAGGTCAGCTGTGCGCTGGAACACGCCCCCGGTGTGGCCTATGCACAGGGCTATCGCACCGATGAGGACACCGTTGATCCTGCGCTGGAACAGGCCGCCGTGGCCGCTGCCGCAGACGCAGAGGTTGCCGTGATCTTTGCCGGACTCCCGGAGCGGTACGAAAGCGAAGGCTACGACCGCACCACCCTTGCAATGCCGGAAAATCAGAATCACCTGATTGCCGCAGTCGCTGCGGTGCAGCCGAATACCGTGGTCGTCCTGCACAACGGCTCAGCGATCGAAATGCCGTGGGTCAATGACGTTCCGGCTGTTCTGGAACTGTATCTTGCCGGTGACGGTGCCGGGGAAGCAGCCGTGGATCTCCTGTACGGAACCGTCAACCCCAGCGGCAAACTGGCAGAGACCTTCCCCCGGAAGCTGAGCGACACCCCGGCTTACCTTTCCTTCCCCGGTGAGCGGGAGACCAGCGTTTACTCTGAGGGCGTATTTGTCGGCTACCGCTACTACGACACCAAGGAAGCGGATGTTCTGTTCCCCTTCGGTCATGGACTGTCCTACACGACCTTTGCATACAGTGATCTCCAACTGAGCCGTAGCACCGTCCACGAAGGCGAAGATGTACAGGTCACCGTCACAGTAAAAAATACCGGTGCAGTGGTCGGCAAGGAAACGGTGCAGCTCTATGTAACCCCGCCCAAGGGTGAGCGTCACCGTCCGGTCCGGGAACTGAAAGGTTTTGCCAAGGTATCCCTGCAGCCCGGTGAGAGCAAGGAGGTGCAGTTCACACTGGACAAACGCAGCCTTGCCTATTATGAGCCGGAACTGCATGATTTCTATGCAGAAAGCGGCACTTACCAGATCTGCGTTGGTGCATCCAGCCGGGATCTGCGCCTGACCGGCTTACTGGAATGGCAGGCAGCGCAGCCGCTGCCGGTACACTTTACCGCAGCCTCCACCCTGAAGCAGATCATGACCCACCCAGTGGGTGCTGCGATCATCGGACCGATCCTGCAGCGTATGGCCGCAGCCGCAGGCGATGCCACCGGAAAAAAGGACGATGACGATTCCTCGCTTTCCATGATGATGGGGATCCAAATAGTCACTCTGGTGGATTTCCACGTCCTGACCGAGAAGCAGCTGAACGACATCCTGAACCAGATCAATCAGGCGTAAGGCAGCGACTGCGTTAAAATATGGCCGGGTTCCTATTGAACGCGGCCACATCGTAAAACTCACAAATAGAATATACCGCCCCGCAACGCCCCCGATTTATTTTGCCGCCGATCCATCCGACAAAATCATCGCTGCGCTGCGTGGGCGGTATTTTTGTAACACGGCACTATGCCGCAAAAGAAAAAATGGAGAGCAGCCAACTGTATTTTTCTTCCGGGCTTCGGAACGTTTTTCTGCACCAAAATCCTCAAAAGCATCCCGCAGGGAGGCGCAGCCTGCATTGGAAAATGCGGATCAAAGGGGCTTGGGGCACTCCCCCAACAAGTATTTTGCAGCGCAAAATAAGCAGATGTATATACGTCTGCATTGCTTGCGGTCGCTATGAAGCCTCTCAACCCGCCCTCCAATTTTGAAAATTATTTTGCAATCAGGACCGTCCGTTTTCAGGCTCAAACTGAAGCGGACGGTTATTTTTCTGCTCGGAATAATTCCGAATTGGCATTCCATTGCAAGCAGAACGAGCTGTCCAGTTCTCTCTTTTCACCAAAGTTTCCATCTTTTTTTCTTGCGAACTGCAGAAAGTAGCGTATTCTCAAAAGTTTTTGTTGACACGGCTCGATTTTTGTGGTAATCTATTCCAACAATTTAATATAACATATTTACTTAGAGTTCCAGCTCGGCTCCCGAAGGAGCCGGAGCAAGTTTTTAACTTTCTATCGCTACATAGCAAACCCGAACCAAGGCCATCCCAGAAGGGATGGTCAGGTTCAGGTTGTTGTGTGGCGATTTTTTATTGCCAAATCCAGCACCGCACCTTGAAAACCGCATGACCGTCTGCATGGGATACCCGGCGATGACCCCCAAGTGGGAGAGCCGGAAAACGCCGCCGGAAGGGGGCAGGAAATCCATGCAGAGAGAACGGCGTAAGAACAATGACATTCTATTTCATTTCAGAAAGGATGGTTTGCCTATGACAAAACTGAGCCAACTTAAAATTGACCCAGAGTTCCAGCGTCAGATCAATCCTCCAACATTTGAAGAAAAACACCAACTGGAAATGAACATCCTCAAAGAAGAACGTGTACTGAATCCGATTATCACATGGAACGGCTATATTGTGGATGGATATACACGCTATCAAATTCTTCGGAAATATCCATTTATTCCGTTTGAAGTCATCGAGAGAAAATTTTCTAACCGTTATGAAGCACTGGCATGGATCTGCAAGAATCAGCTGGGTCGGCGTAATCTGACCCCAGAGCAGAAAAAGTTCCTGATTGGAAAGCAGGCAGAAGCGGAAAAGCAAATCAAATCGTTTCACGGCAATCAGTATACTTTGGCATCTGAAAGTGGTCTGGTTCAAAATGAACCAGACCACCCAAAGCACGGCTCACGGTCGAAGGTTGCTGCGGAACATGGAACATCCGAAAGCTATGTTTACCGTGCAGAGCAATTTGCAAAAGGTGTGGAAGCAGCGGAGGAAGCAGTACCCGGAGTGCAGGAAGAAATCCTGAGTGGAAAGATCCGGGCAACCGACCGTGAAATTTCCTCGATTGCAAAAGTTCCAAAGGAAAAGCGTCCCGAAGTTGTGGCAGAGCTGCGTAAGCCTAAAGCCGAACGGGATTCCAGTATCACGGATTCGTATTCTTCGCCTTCAAAGGACAATGCGTTTATAACGACCTTCAAGCAAGACATTCAGGGGCATAAGAAAGGACTCAGCAAGGAAGAAAAACAGAATCTCAAGGATGCCGTCAAGAGCATCTATTCACCTCGCCGTTTGGCAGATGGCGAAGCCATGATGTGCGAGATTCAAGGAGCGCAGGAGGATTTTGTCCGGCGGTGGGAAATGTGCTTTCGTGAATACCCTGATATTCTTACCGAACCGAAGAACAATGAGAAGCTGCTGATTTTCATTAACCGCGCCAGCCGGTATCTTCAGACTGTAAAGGACAGACTGAATGATGACAAAGAACAATGATCCTAAGCCGACAGCCGGTCGTATGAAAGATAAGGGGGTGACTGCCATTTCTGACTACTTGAAACCAAATATGCCACTGCCCCAGTATCTGCCCTATGCCCGCTTTCTTCTTGACACCGACCTGTGCCACACTGCAAAAATGCTCTACACGCTGTTGCTCGACCGTGCGACACTCTCCCAGAAAAACAACTGGGTGGACGAGCAGGGACGCATTTATGTGATCTATCCGCTTTCTAATCTAGCGAAAGATTTGGGCTGCTGTGTTTCCAGCGTGACACGCGCCTTTACAGAATTGGAAAAAGCCGATCTTGCCGAGCGAGTGCGCAACGGATTTTCCAAGCCCAGCCATATTTTGCTCAAAGTTCCTCATACTGTGCAGAACTGCGCAGTCACAGTATGCACCAGCGCACAAGCTGACTGTGCAGAAGTGACCAGTATGATTGCGCAAAAATGCACACCTAACCAACGTAATAAGAACAACCTGAAAGAGAGCCACCTGATAAGAGCAAACAATGCTCGTCTATCGTTGGGAGAATACCAAAATGTCTTTCTAACGGAAATGGAGTATAAGCGACTCAAGGCTGACTTTGCAGGGCTGGATGGTCTGATCGAGCAGTTGTCCGCTTATATGCAGTCCACCGGCAGAAAGTACGCCGACCATGCCACCACCCTGCGCATCTGGGCAAAACGGCAAAAGTCAGAACAGAAGCAAGCACCGGGCATCCCGGACTACACATTCAAGGAAGGAGAAAGCCTATAGAGACGATTGAAAAAACTTTGGAACAGTCCATTTCCATTATTCCCGAAAACACTGAGGATTATTATGGCGAGGATGGCCTGCTTTATTGCGGCAAGTGCCAAACGCCCAAGGAAGCCTTCTTTGCCAAGGGTCTTGTCCTGATGGGAAAGAACAGACACCCCGTAGAATGTTCCTGTCGCAAAGCAGAATGGGAACAACAGGAAACAGCTATTAAGGAACGGAAGCATCTCGACCTTGTGCGGCGGCTGAAAGCCGAGGGATTTTCTGACCCGGCAATGCTGGACTGGAAGTTTGAAAACGACAATGGCCGCAGCCCGCAGATGTGTCATGCACACCGTTATGTAGAGCAATGGCAGACCATGCGTGCAGAGAACCTAGGACTGTTCCTCTGGGGCGGTGTGGGCACCGGCAAGAGTTTCCTTGCCGGGTGCATTGCAAACGCTCTGATGGAGCAGGAAGTGCCTGTGCGTATGACAAACTTCGCCCGAATCCTGAACGAGTTGAACAGCAGCTTTTCCGGGCGGAACGATGTTGTGGACAATCTCTGTCGCTACCCCCTGCTCATCATTGACGATTTCGGCATGGAACGTGGCACCGAATACGCACTGGAACAGATCTACAACATCGTGGACAGCCGATACCGCAGCCGGAAGCCGCTGATCGTCACCACCAACCTGACGCTGGACGAGATACGGCACCCACAAGATACTGCTCATGCCCGCATCTATGACCGCCTGCTGGAAATGTGCATTCCGATTTCCTGCATTGGGGTCAGCTTCCGGAAAGAGAATGCGCAGGAAAAGCTGGAACGCATGAAACTTTTGATCGGATAACCCGAAAATGTCGGAAAACAAAAATTGCCGAGTGAAAAAGCACCTGGCTACAAGGAATTGGAGGTCTGCCTATGAATATGAATCGGCCTGACATGACCGAAAATGTGAAATCCGAAAATTATACGAATAAGTTCTTGCAAAAGGACTCAACTACGACTACAATGGAGGTGGTCACTCAAACCAATGCCGTCAAGTCTCCGACTGACAGCCCGGCAACCACGAAGCTGGTGTACACGGTGGAAGAGATTGCACGAATGCTGGCCATCAGCCTGCGCTCTGCTTACAACCTGTGCAACAGCACCACCAAATTCCGTGTCCTGCGGGTAGGCGGAAGCATCCGTGTCCCGAAGGACAGCTTCGATGCGTGGCTCAACCGGGCAGCTTGATAAGGAGGCAACAGTATGGCATATATTACAAAACGCGGCAACTCTTACAGCGTCCGCTACACCTACGAAGATGAACACGGCAAGAGCTGCGACAAATGGGAGAGCTTTCCCACCAAAGAGGAGGCAACGAACCGAAAGAAACAAATCGAACACGAGCTGGCAACGGGAACCTTCCTGATCCCGTCCTCGGTGACGGTGGCAGAGTTCCTGATGGACTGGCTGCCCAAGCAGTGCAGCAAACACAAGTGGGCTCCCAAGACCTACGAATCCAACCTTTCCACCATCCAGAATCTGATTATCCCCTATATCGGTGATATGGAGATGCAGAAACTCAGACCCTATCACATGGAGAATTCTTTATACGACCCTGAGCAAAACGCCCTGTGGCTCGTATATCGAGGGAAAGAAGCAGGAACTGACCGAAAAGCAGAAGCAGCGGTTCCTTTCTGGCACGACGATCCACGAAGTGCATCGGCTGCTAGGTACAGCGTTTCAGTACGCCGTAGAGTGGGGCATCCTCGTCAAAAGCCCGGTCCCTGTGGACAGCCCTAAGAAGTCCACACAGGAGCGCACCATCTGGACGGTGGAGGAAATGCGAGCGGCTCTGGACAGCATGGAGGACCCTATCCTGCATCTGGCGGTGCATCTCACTCTGGTGGGCGCACTGCGAGAGGGTGAGATCGTAGGTCTGACCCCGGAAGATCTTGATTTTGACGCAGCAGATGGCATCGGAACCTTCCGTATCAACAAATCCATGCAGCGGGTGCGAAAAGAAGCCCTGAACCAAGTGGACGATGGCTGCATCATCAAGGTATTCCCGGACAAGCTGGAGCGCAGCACCACTTCCCTCATTTTGAAGAGCACAAAAACCGCATCCTCTTGCCGCACCATCTTCATGACCTCCGCACTGAAAGAGGAATTGAAGAAGTGGCTGAATCAGTTAGCGGCAGACGAGATGAAAGATCCGACACGCTACCATGACAGCGGTATGCTGTTCCGTCTGCCCAACGGTCTGGCGGTGGAGCCGGTGCTCATCCGCAAAAAGTTCCTGAAATGGCAGGACGCACACCCGGAGTTCCCCCGTATTGTTTTCCATGGTCTGCGGCATTCCAGCGCAACCTATCAGTTGATGATCTCCGGCGGCGATGTGAAGGCCGTTCAGGGCACAACGGGTCACGCTACGGCGGATATGCTGGTAAACACCTACGCTCATATCCAGCAGGCCTCCCGTGTGGAACTGGGGAAGAAGTTCGAGGAAGGGTTCTATGCCAAACAGGAAAGCCCCAGCCCGCAGGTTGTACCCACCGAAGGCGAACCGACCATCTCCATGACCGCTCTGCTGGAACTTTTGAAGAACGCAGACCCCGAAGTAAAGGCACAGCTCCGTCTTGCACTGCTGACCTGATGCAAAATTTACCACGCATTTCAAAGCAATTCCAGCCCATGCAGAGGATTCCTATGAAAACACCAACCGTGCAAAAACCGTGCATTGACCGTGCAGACCCCGATTTTTCGGGGTTACATAACAAAAAAGAACGCCAAATCTTACGATTTGACGTTCAATATCTGGTGCACCTCGCGCACTCATATCCGAACTTTTCTCTGCTTTTACGGCTTCCCCGAAAGCGACCGTTTCCGTACCTTCCTTATAGTTAAAGGTAATAAGAACCTTATCATCGTAGAGATAGATGGCATTGATGAAGGTATCCACCAGTGCCTGCCGCTGCTCCGGCTGGGTCATATCCAGCTTGCGGAAACGAAGCAGCCAGAACCGGACGAATTCTTCTTTCATCTTCGACTTGGCCAGCCGTTCCTCTGCAATGCGGGCTTGCAGTTCCTTCCGCTGTTCTTCCAGCGCTTCCAGCCGCTCCTTGGTAGAGCTGGTCAGAATGCCCATCTGGATAGCGTTCAGCATATTGGTGATGCCGGTTTCCGTTTCCTTCAACTGCTTTTCGTAGATGGGCAAATCCGTGCTTTCCTGATTTTGCAATTCCATGACTTTGGCGATGATGGCATTCATGGAAGCGTCATCTTCCACCAGCTTCATGGTCTCGGCAACTACCAGATCTTCCAGCCACTGTTTCCGCACGGCCTTTTTATCGCAAGTCTTTTTCTTCTTGGCAGCAGCACACTTGTAATAGGTGTACATCTTCCCGGTGTGGCTGACACCGCTTTCTCCGAACATCAGCGCTCCGCACTTACCGCAGTACAGCTTGGTGGTGAGCAGATAGCTTTCCTCTGCCTTATGACGGGCAGGGGCCTTTTTATTTTTCGCCAGCTTTTCCTGCACCTTGTTGAACAGGTTCGCGTTTGCGCAGCGAAGCGGAGCAATGAAAGCCCCAGTGGGGCTTTTAAGCGACAGAACGGTCTTGCGCAGCAAGATGGAGGGGCCTTGCCCCGACAAGTTCACCTGATACCAATGCCGGGATCGCATTAGGCTGTACCACATCTCGCAAACGCAATTCGCCGATGTACCGGCGATTACTCAGCATCCGCTGAATCGTGTTATAGGACATCTCCCCGCCCATTGAATTTTTGATGTTGTGCGCCTTTAACCAATCCCGCAGGTCGGTCATAGTCGCGCCGTCTGCATACTTCTGGAACGTCTGCTCCACATAAGGAGCCAGAAGCGGGTCAGGCTTGTAATGCCGGTTCTCGTTGATCACATAGCCAAACGGCACTGTTCCGCCATTGTACACACCTTTCAGCGTGTTTTCGGTCATGCCGCGCACGACCTTTTCAGACAAGTCAGCAGAGTAATATTCCGCATATCCTTCCAGAACGGATTCCAGAATGATACCCTCCGGGCCAGCCGAAATGACTTCCGTTGCCGACACCAGTTTCACGCCGTTCCGCTTCAGTTGGGTCTTGTACCGGGCGCTGTCGTAGCGGTTCCGGGCAAAGCGGTCAAGTTTCCAGACAATGATCACATCAAAAATGCCACGCTCGCTGTCCTTGATCATCTGCTGAAACTGCGGGCGGTTGTCTGTTTTTGCAGAGATGGCACGGTCGATGTAGTGCTTCACCACCGTGAAGCCGTTCTTCTCTGCATAAGCCGTGCATTCACGAATCTGACCTTCGATGGATTCTTCACGCTGGTTGTCGCTGGAATAGCGGGCGTAGATCACGGCGGTCATGGCAGGCACCTCCCATTTATACATCATTGAACGGTGGAGCGTTCTTTCAAAGTATTGTTTCGTATAATTTATATATCATAATTTCCACCATAATGCAATAGAAATCTATTCTTTTCATAAAAAACTTCACTTCCTACTTAGTTCTCCACTTATTTTTCCCCTCTCTTCCACACAGCAAAAAGTCTTTCATTGCTGAGGTTCACAAGACCGTATCCTGTGAACCAACTGATTTATACGTTCCATTTTCAAATAGAACTGCCAGTCCATGTTCCATGTCGAACCTGTAATTGCACAGAATCGCTGCCAGACCATGCTTTTTATCGTGCGGAACAAAAATCTTCACTGGCATCACATACCGGAAAATATTGTCCATTTTTCCGTCTGGAAAGCTTTCCTTGTTGTTCGTCATTACATATTCTTCCACCTGAGTTTTCGCATTTTCAATGGCATCTGTTGCATTCAACAGTACCTCAAGCGCACTTTTCTGAGAATCCAGCACTATTTCGCCCGGATAGCATTCCATAGATACATCCAGTTCAAAATCTCGTCCCCAGATTGTTATTTTTGTTTTATTCATCGAAACCGCCTCCTACATCTGCATTGTCACGAGCCTTGCATTCAGCAACACCGCCAGAATGCCTGAAATATCCATGAATTTCGGTCGGCACAAGCATCATCGTTCTGGTGTCACAACATTCATGCCAGGAGCAATTATTTTCTCTCCGCCAATCGCGAACATCTGCTGCGTCCCAGTTTATCCTACCATCTTTCTTTTCAATATTCCACTGTTCTGCACAGTTTGCATCCGCTTTAGGAAAATTATTTCCCATGCGGTCATCTGTCATGTGATCGATTGTTACAGTTGCTTCCGAACATTTTGAAAAATCCGGTTCGGCATCTTTATATGTAATTCCGTCCAATCCGTATTCTTGCAGTTTTTCCTTTGCTGACCGACCCGCCTCCGTTGTTTCTGATGGAACAAATTTCGACTCTGCACGGTCTCCTTCCCATTTTCCCCTGTCCCCCTCTATGGGTGTATAACAGAATCTATCATTATAGGACACATAGCGTTCGCTCTCCTGCTCAATCTGTTTTCCTTCACTGGGAGCAATATCCTCTTTTACGTCGTTTTCTTCTGACGACACTTCCTTATAGATTCCTGCGTGGATTGCTCCTTTTAAATCGTGTGTGGGGGTGAAGGTCTGTTTGATACCTTCCTTTGCCTCGTATCCGCCTTTTTCCGCCCAATCTTTTTGAGGAGCCACCTTACTTTCCATAATGACCGCTGCTTTTGTAGACTCCACAGTCGTTGCTTTTCCTCCATCGTTTTCAGGTGGAAGTTGCAAATTTTCTGTCCGCTCTTTCCTCGTACCGCCGGGGTGCTCCTTGGAAAGAAAATTTCCCGATGCTTTACTGTTCGGATCATTTTCGCTAGAACTGTCACTCGTCATAAAGTAGCGCTCTCCAGCTCCCTTCAGGCGAACTTTCCATCCATCTATGCCACCCACACCGGAGTCAAGAACACTATCAAACCATTTCTTCCCATTTTCATCGTATCGATCTCGAATCCCCTCTATTGTAGCATGGGAATTCATCGTATAATTTTTTGTCTCTCGTGAAAATGTACTGATTCTTCGTTTTTGAGGAGAATCATCTTCTTCGTTTTTCTCTATTCCGGAGTCCTGCTGTTCTGCTCCTTTGATTCTGGCTAAAGTCAGTTTTTCCTCAAATCCCTTATCGTACGGATCTTCTTCTGTATCTGTTTCCCTCTTCGCATCCCCAGATGTTTCAGGAGAAGCCGTATCAATATGATTTTCAAACCGCTCGTGAATTGAAACTGCCATAATTATTTCCTCCGATTCACCTGCTCACATTTTTTATAAATGCAGACGAACCACCTGCCTGAGATCTTTCAGCGCAAGTGGTTCGTCTGATTTTGTGGTTATTCAGCCTTTACGGATAGTTTGATTAGTGGGAAGCCACATAATCCATCGCAAGAACCGCTGCCAATGCCGGGATCTCGTTTGCTTCGTCCTCAATATCAAAAACATAGGTTCCGGTAAGCGCCAGTCTCCTTTTCTTGACCGTAACGATTGTCTTCTTGTCCGAAAGAATCGAGTATTTATGGTCGGAAATATCACCTTTTACTTTCCAGTCATACCCAGTAATGTGGTATTTTGCACCTAAGAGAGACATTTCCTTTACGATTTCTCCTCTGCGCTCTCCACCAATCACCAGATAGAACTTCGTCTTTAGTGTAACCAGCTTCTCTTCGATTCGTGCAACTTCATTTCCGTTCATATCCTTGATGTAGAGTTTGCCGGTATCGATAAATTCACCAATTACCTGATATTTATCCTTTCCGTTTTCATCCTGAACCCGAAAGCTGTCGCGAATAGAAAACTTTTTCTCTTTCATGGTAAGTTTCATGGCCATTATCTCCTATTTTTTGATTGTTTTAAATCGCTCCACCGCAAAGGCTGATAATGAATTTAATAAACCAAACAAACAGGTTCCACAGGAACCGTGTGAACCAGCCACCAAAACGAGCTGCAAAATCGCCGATCATCGTCACAGCTTTCTCAACGCCGCCCATCTCACCAGTCACATAGGTCTTGTTGATCTGCCAGTAGGGTCTAAAGCTAAAGTAGATCACAGCTGCATCGATTGCCAAAAGTGCCAAGCCAACAGGGAAGAAGATAGCTGTTAAAAGCAGACCATAGAGCGTAAGCGCCTTAATGCTCTCGATATTCCAGCTGTCCCATTCTTTTTTGCCGTAATACTGAGCATTTTCCAAGCGTTTCTGAGTATATTCATCACTATAGATTTCTGCAGCCTTTGTGCAAAGCTTCAGGCACTTCTGATAAGATTCCTTATCCGCAATAAACGAAGCATCATGTGCCTGATCGTAATAGAAGAATCCATTGGAATAGGAATCAATATCGTACGCAACATTCTTTTTAAAGCCATCATCCTGAGGATGCGCAGCAATATAGGAATCGATTTCCTGGAACGCCAGATCCTCATCACCCTTCTGAAGGTGGAGGTAAACCTGCTCCGAGTGACCGATGGAATTATCCGGGGCCATCTCCAGCAGCTTATTCACACGCTTCTGGGCATCATCAAAATCTTTCGTGCCAACACTTGCAATACGTGCACCCAGCCAGTACAGATTCAGGTCATCAGTATAAATCGTTGTGCCTGCATCAATCACATCCAGTGCCTTCGGATAATTCTGCATATCATAGTGGCAGCGTGCAAGCAGGTCATAAGCCGATGGATCATTGACCTTACCGTCGATTGCTTCCTGCGCACACTGTGCAGCCATCTTGATATTACCCTTGCGATAGTACTGACGTGCCTGATCCAACAGGCTCTTCATCTTGGCCTCAGTCTCATCCTTGATTCGACCAGCCTTATATGCCTTGTCCAGATCCTCGTCATACAGCTTTCTTCTTGCTGCCTTGACAAGATAGCGGAAGCCATCCTCCACCTTAGAAAGGATATCCGTAATTAGCAGAAGCTGCTCCTTGTCATTGCAGGCACTCTGGCGCTTTGTCCACAAACGCTGAATCTCTTTTAGCTTCGTCTTAATCGTTGCTTCATCCCAAGAACGATCCAACTCCAATTCTTTATACAGGTCATATGTTACTTCCATGATATTTTTCCTCACTCTCCACTGATGTCCAACTTGCTAATTCTTGCCGCATTCTGCTTTACTTCTTCTTCCGAAAGGTTGGACACACGATCAATCTTCATCTCTCCAAGGTCACAATGACGATCCATATCCACCACTCGGACATGAATAATCGAATTTTCATCGCAGGAAATTGTCACTTCCAGCGGAACCAGCTGTTCTCTCGGAGCAATCTCGATTTCGGCTGTTCCAATCACCGTCACATAGCGCAGATCTTCTTCCTCGCCCTGTGTGACCTCCAGCGACAAACTCTCCTGATACGGGATTGCAGTCTGGTAGTAATTTTTCTTTTCTGCCGGAACCTGCACATTTTTAGGAAGGATCACAGAATTCATCTGCTCTCCATTTTCATCCAAAACGACCACACCAATGCCATGCGAGGTCACATCTGTAAATGAATACTTCTTGGTCGTTTCAGGAACATCCGCCGCCAGCACCTTATCTTCTGTATGTCCGCTCTCCTTGGCTTTTTCCTGCTGATTCTTCAAAAGATCCAGCACATGATAAGCTGCTCCAATTGCAACAGCCTCGTCCGGATGTACTTCAGAAGATGGTGTGATTCCCGTTTCTTCCTTAATAAAGTCCTGAACAATTGGCATTCTCGTTGAACCGCCAACCAAAAGGATCTTGTCCAGATCAGAATACTCTAGTCCGGCTTCATCACAGGCATTTTCCATGCTGCTCACAGTTTTATACAGCAGTGGCTCGACCAAATCCAGGAAATCTTCTCTTGTGATCGTATACTTAAAAGGTCTTCCTGCCACATTCAGAATGATATTGGTCTTGTCTTTGGCAGACAAAGATTTTTTTGCAGCTTCCGCTTTCAGCTGCAAGTCCTGCCTTGCAGTAAGATCCGCATCAATGTTGATTCCATCTTCTGCTGCCGCTTTTGTGACAGCCTCAATGATTTTATTATCAAAATCATAGCCGCCAAGTTTTCTGTCACCTGCGGTGCCAAGGACAGTGATGTTATCTGCCGTAAACTGCATAACGGTAACATCGAATGTACCGCCGCCAAGGTCATACACCATGACCGTCTGCTCTTTGTCCGTACCCTTTGAGATACCGAATGCAAGAGCTGCCGCAGTAGGCTCGTTGATGATACCAATGACATTCAGACCCGCAATCTGTCCAGCATCCATCGTTGATTTCCGCTGTGCTTCATTAAAATATGCCGGAACAGTAACTACTGCGCCATCTACTTTATCTCCCAAATAGCTCTCTGCATCGGATTTCATCTTTGCCAAAATGATCGCAGAAACTGCCTCCGGAGAATATTTTTCACCGTCCTGCGTTGTGAAGAAATAATCTCGTTCGCCCATATGCCTTTTTACGAACTGCTCAAAATTCTGCGGGTCAAAAAGGCTCTGCGCTTTTGCTTCCTTGCCCACAATGGTCGAGCCATCCTCAAACAACACGGTCGACGGTGTAATTGCATCGCCCTCGCTGTTTGGAATGATTTCAGGCAAACCATTATCGTTTATGTACGCCATACACGAAAATGTTGTGCCAAGGTCAATACCAATGTATTTCCCCATGTTTCATAGTCCTCCTCTTATGAAAATAGTTTTTGGAAAAAGCCGACCTTCTTTTTGGGTTTCTCATCTTCTACAACGGAAACCTCCAGCGTCCGGCTGATTCGACCTGATTCGTTACATATCGCAACCTGTGCATACCCCGCTTTTTTTGCGTAAAGAGTTTCGTTTACAACATTTACCACATCGTAATCCGAAGATTTCATCAAAAGTTTTTGGTCAATACAGTCTCTTGGTTCAAATTGATAGTCAATTCTGACCTCCTGCATCGGTTTCATACTAAGGACACTTTCTGGCACATTCAAGATGGTCAGTTCTTTCATGTATGGTTTCACCGTGCAAATACACTGTGCCGAAACATTCTCTGCAGTGCAGATGACTCTGCACTCGCCAGCTCCGACAGCTGTGACGCAACCATTTTGATCAACAGAAAGGATCTCCTTATTACTGCTTTCCCACGATATTTTTTCCGCATTATCCGCATCTGTGGGAAAGTAATCCAATTCGATCTGTTTCTGGTCTCCAACACCAAGCAGCAAATGATCTTCGGAAAGAACCAGATTCGTAATTCGATTTCGCTGAATAACACGAATTTCTTTTATAAAGAACGGTCTTCCACTGCCTTGCCTGTATACTTCAAGTGTACTTGTGCCCTCCTTCAAACCGTACACATTAAAGCCATTACAAGATGCCGTTTCCTGGTTCTGCATTTTACAGACAAGTCCCGGCAGCTGAGCGGTTTCCGGTTCGATTAAAAAATCAAGTCTGATGCTTTTTCCTACCTCGACCTCATTTCCAACGATCACGCTTACAATCGGAACTGTGCTTCTGATTTTCTCCAGCTCATAAGTAATTTTTCCGCCTCCATGAATACTCTCTACACAATTCCTAAAAGCAGTTGTCAGCGGCACCTGCAAAAGACATTCAAAGAGTGTCCTGAAGAACTCTTCCCTGCTTGTTCTTAAGAACAAGCCCTTATCTGTCACCTTTAGAGCTCCAGAACCACCATCTATGATCAATATATACGCCGGTTTTTCTGTTCTGATTTTTCTCAGACATTCGTAACCGCTGTCATAATCCTCCGCAAGAAGAAACAGAACTGAAGTTGGCGTTTCCTCATATGCCAACTTCGCCCCCAATATCTGAGCTCTTACGGAGCAGAATAAATTATTGACATCCAGTGCCAGAATGTCCTCCAGAAGTGACTGAAACGCCGATGGGACATAAAAGCAGGCATCGATGATGGATTTCTGATACGAAGTAAGGCCGCTTTTCTTAATCAGCTGATTCAGACGCTTCATCCGATTTTGTAGCGGATCCGAAACTTCAAAATTGTGTTTCCGGAATCCGATGCAGTGCGGTGCATTTTCACACTGTTTCTCCAAAATAGCCGCATCAAAATCCGTTCCTACAAAAATCAGCTGAAAATCATCGTTCAGTTCATCGTAAATGACATCCAGAATTTCATCGGCCCATTTCCAAAGGTCTTCATCCGAATACTGGATCAATCGGCTGTACGCAGACGGCGGTTTTCCGTTCAGCAAAACGCTCACGTTGGGTCTGTAAGGATCATATTGAATTTCCACAAGACTTGGCATTTGATCACCTTCCCACAAAAGCATTGACTTTTAGTGTCACAAGAACGAGTTATCTCTCCCAATCATCACGCGTCCGCTCGCGTTCCCATCCGCTATCGGAGCTATCGTTTTTATTGTCAAATTTTCGGTTCTTTGCATCCTCTGCCTGTTCCTCCATCGAAGGTGCGTCTGCCTTCAGATCATCGAGAAAACTATTGCGCCTTGATGCAAAACTGTCCTTTGCAGATTCTTCTTTAGACTCCTCCGCTTTATCTGGTTCTTCTGCAGATTCTTTCTTTGCAAAAAGGCTCTTGATTTTATCCAGAAAACTTGTTTTTTCTCCCGACTTTTCTTCGGCGTTTTCATTTCCGCAGTCTTTGGCTTCTTTACCACGCTCGCTCTGATCCATTTTTCCGTCAAAGTCATCATAGTTTTCGGCGGTGTCCTGACTCTCATTGGTCTCCGATTTTTCCGGAGCTTCGCTCACCTCTTTGGATTCGCTCGTTTCATTGAAGTTTCCAAATGACATTTTTATTCCTCCTGAGGGTCGATTTCAAAAATGCGATACATCATCCTGCAAAGCATAGTTATTCTGCTGTTGCGGTAGAGCTTTATTTTTCCACTGTTTCCAGCCACTTCAAGCAAAAGCAAGATAACTTCTGCCTTTGCCTTATCGGAATCCATGACCAAATAGAGATCAAGTGCTTTAAAGAACCGCTCGAACCAGCTTTCTGTTCCTTTTTCATATCTTCGGACCAGACTTGCAAATTCAGCAGAGTCTGCATCATACTTTGCAAATTCATTGTATGTTGGAATTCCGTCCATAGGAATGACCTGAAAAAGCCCCTCGCATCCAATAAGTTCCATCAACAGTTGGCCAAACACTTTACGGCTCCGGCTCTGCGTCTCAAACAGCCGCTTGTTATATCCGGACACGATCTCATCCATCTCACGTTTTTTATCTCCTGTGAGTCCGGAATTTTTAATGACACTTCTCAGTTTCATGGGAGAGAATCTGCTTACTTTATACTGTTCTAGCAGCAGCAGCACAATGTCTCCACGGAACACACGGAGCAGTGACTGATCCGTATACTCTACATCCGCGTTGTACCGATCATCCCACTTATCAACCTTCATCAAAACCGGTGACAGCCAACCCTTTTGGAAGACTGCTGCAACGCCGACATTCAATCGAGAGAGTTCACCGGTCTGTTCTTCACTCAATGCCAGTGCGCTTCCCAATTCTTCGCATGCATCCTTGGCAGGCGTGTTCATAATGATCTTCGTTGCCGTATTCTCAATGGCCGAAGTATCCACTGCCATCGGAGACTGATCAATGATGATAAATCCTTCGCCATAGGTTCGCATCTCCTTGATGGAGTTGCTGATCATCTCCACCGATTTACCCACCATGTTTGCGCCCTCTTGATTCTGATCTTTTGAGGTACGTTTCAAAAGGTTATGCGCTTCCTCCAACACAGTAACATGCTTCAGCTCGGAGTTCAGCGCCAATTTAGGATTTGCTTTTCTCTGCGACTTGCGATATTCATTAAGTTTCATAATGAGAACGCCCATCATCAGTGCTATTGCCTCATCAGAGCCCAATTCACTCAAGTCAATCACAACATTGGAGTCAAACAGAAGTGAATCTTCAACGCCTTCACTGCTCTTAAAAATCAGTCCGTTGATACCAACTGTCATAGACTGTACTCGTGTTACCAGCGCACCTTTGTAGTCGCCCTTGGAATCTGCCGAATAATCCGAGGTGTTGATAATTTCCGGCAGGAGCTTCAGCACATCAGCAAAAACCGGATATTTATGATCACTGATACCCGGTATCCACACAGAGTTCTGCACATCCCAGCCACATCGGACATAGGCATCGTTCACAGCCTGCTTCAGGATCGCCGGCATTGCTGCGTAAAGCGGCCACGATGCATTAAAAATCTGTAGAAGCTGTTCAATATGCGACAGTATATGTATATTCTCCGGAAATTGGAAGGGATTGATCTTCAAAATACGGTAAGCGTTCGGATCCGTTGTAAAGATTTTAATACCCTTGAGTCCACCGAATACCTGCTTATACTCGCCCTTTGCCGGCTCAATCACCATCAGCTTGACATTATTACGCAGCACCTGTTCCAAAAGCTGATATGTCGCATACGATTTACCAGAGCCGGAGGACCCCGTGATAAAGCAGTGAGAAGCCAGCAGATCAAGATCCATCTTTACCCGAGTGTTTTCAACCACTCCCATATGATAGATGCTGCCGAATTCGATGCTTCGTCCGGGTTTTCGGTTTTCATATACGACTGTGCGCCCAAACTCCGCCATTTCCACGACTGCAAGACCGGAGACAGATTTCTTTGGGAAACCCATTACCATCGGCAGCTCATTGCCACTGACAAGATTTGTCGGCGTAACGAGCTGTTTGGAATATCCACCCTCAAACGCAGGTATTTCCGCCTGCGGATGCGAAAAGTGCAGAACATAATCCAGAATTCGGTTAATGGACTCCGCCTGGTTCAGAGACCATACATTCAGATGTGCACTTTCAACATTGGAGTTATCACCCGTCATAAGCGCCTTGTAGACGTTGCCTGCCAATGCAGTGGTATGAATATCTTTCGACATAAAATACCCACAAAATTCCCACATTCCAAACGATTCACAAAGTTTGAATCGTTCAAGCTCAGCCTGCGCCCGTTTCATCAGAGTTTCGACGCCCTTATTTTCATAGGTCAGGGTAATTGTTTTAGACGACCCCGTCGTCGTCGTTGTTCCACTGGTTCTCCCATCCGTTGTGCTTGAACCCTGACTGTCCGAGAAAGACTGTGTGAATGAGCTGCCCGACGTGTAAGAGTCAAACGAGCCATTCGACCATCCGCTGTTGCTGCCAAAACCTGCATTCCAGCCGCTTGAGCCACCTTCGTCCGATTGGCTCGAGCTGGTACCGAAGTTAGCGCTGGTGCCTCCACTGGTGCTGGCATTTGTTCCGCTAGAGTGAGAGCTGCTGGTCGTATTGGAGTTGCTCACGCTCCGGTTTACGGATTTTGAAAAGCTGGACGAGATGCTCTCGTTCACGGCCGAGCTTTCGTTCTCACCGTAGGCAAGGGACAGCTTTGCATGAGGAGATAAAGCGGAACACAGTTCCTCATAGCCATGTTTGCGCTGCTCAGTGACAGCTTTATCCAATGGTGTTGCCAGACAAACTGCAGCATATGTCTTTCCGCTCATGGTGTCTATAAATTTTTCGATTCCCTGAACGAAGGACTCTGTGTCGAAGTTTTCCTCTCTCATCGAAGGAACAACGGAAACAGAAGAAAGACTTTTAATTCCAGACTTTTTTATCTCATCTATCATTTTTTCAGTTTCGCTGACAGAGAGAGTACAGTAGCTAATACCCGGGAAGTTACCTTTCAGCGTTGACTCCAGCACATCCCCAGCGATTGCTGCATTCAGTACGGACCTCGTCCCAATAAAGAATCGGACAGCATCGCCGTCACTTTGGATCAGCAATGCAACTGCGCTGTTCAAGCTATGCAAAGCAGAATACACGCTTTTTAGTTTGTCCGTGAATTTTTCTTTTTGATCATACACTATCTTTGTTATTTCGAGTAAACGTAGCTTCGTGGTATCCATCAAAGCTCTTGTCTCCGGCACGATCGGAGCAGCCGAAAAAGACTCCAGATAAGTTCTGTTCAAATAAACATCTGCCACCTGAAAGCCCCGGGCAAGCTGTAGCTCTGTGTTCACCCGCTTCTCCGACTGGTTCCAAGCCTCCTCGTACTGAGAGTATCTTTTTTGCTCCGCCATACATATGCTCCATTTCCTTGTCAGCATCAGAAATCTCTCCTAAGCGCTCCTATCGTAAATTTTTATATAATGCTGACAGAATGATTCTGTGTATTTCGATGATTTATTACATTCTACCACATCAGTTCTGTACTATCAAGCAATTCTTTGTCAAATTAAGGCTTTCAATCTGGAACATCCAGGGACAATTACCTGTATGCTTTCTAATGAGGTGAAAAAATTGGATTATGCAAGCTTCCTTCGACAACGAATCACAGAACTTCGCATGAAACGCAATGTTTCAGAGTATCAGATGAGCCTAGAGCTAGGACAAAACAAAAATTATATTCAAGGCATAAGCTCCGGAAAAGCACTTCCATCTATGACGCAATTCTTTAATATATGCGATTACTTTTGCATTACTCCAGAGCAATTCTTTAGCAGCAGCGGTCGACCAGAGCTAATCGATGCCATCTCAGAGGGAATACAAGAATTTTCCGAAGCAGATTTGGAACTTCTGCTTCTCTTCATTCGCAGATTGCAAAAAAATATATAGATACAATATCAGTCTTTTCAGCTGCTCAAGATTCTCACGCCACATCAATAAGTCCTACTTCTACCGCTTTACTGCAATAAATTTCACAAAACTATCTTGACGCACCCACGCTTCCATGATACCCTTTATTCCAAATCCTGCTGACAAAAGTGGTGGTTCTCGCCGTGATAACCACCACTTTCAGCGGATGACTGCCCAGAAAGAACGTACCGCCCCGCAACACACCCGATCATTTTGCCGCCGTTTCACCCCGACAAAATCCTTCGCCTGTACTGCGTGGGCGGTATTTTTCTTTTCTGGGAACTTCTCGGGGCAAGGCCCCTCCATCTTGCTATCTTGCTGCGCAAGACCGTCCCGTTGCTTAAAAGCCCCACTGGGGCTTTCATTGCTACGCTACGCTTGCAAACGCAAACCGTACCTTGAAAATTTCATGAGCCGACCGGACGTGATACCGACTTTTCGTCAACGCCGCTGCACAAACAGGGGCAGGAACTTCGTTCGGAGCAACCGGTGACCCCCTTGCATGAGCAGCACCACCTCTACTTATTTTTTGCGTCTTAACAATTCGGAAACAACTCTCAGAAACGTGTTTTGAGCGCAGCGGTAGAGGGCAAGAACCGTCCCGTGGCCACAAATTTTCAATTCTTGAAAATGTTGTGCTCCACCGGGACTTCACTTCTTCAATGCGTCTGCATTTCCGAAGTGATCTTGTTGGGGCGTGCCTGCCCCAAACCCTGCTCATGGTTCGCACCTGA
>ERZ1673751.381-NODE-381-length-53502-cov-12.039703_pt1 | contig 53502 bp, 60 predicted proteins | sample MGYA00580202_ERZ1673751 | MGnify/ENA primary metagenome ERZ1673751 (study PRJEB41218, sample SAMN15661780) | gut metagenome | host: Homo sapiens | place: Canada: London | collected 2015-08-20/2019-03-30 | study: EMG produced TPA metagenomics assembly of... | reverse complement strand
CCGCTCTGCAGCTGGTCAAGACCAAGAAGGGCGCACATCTGGTGAGCTCCTGCTTTATTCTGGACCGCGACTGCGGCGAAGAGGGTCTGAAGCGCATTGCCATGGGCGACTGCGCTGTCAACATTGATTACACCGATACCGTCGATAAGGCTACCGGCGAGGTCAAGGTGTCTGCCGCTTCCAAGCTGGCAGAGGTGGCTGTGGAGACTGCCCGCACCGCAAAGCTGTTCGGCATCGACCCGAAGGTGGCTGTGCTGAGCTTCTCCACCAAGGGCTCCGGCAAGGGCGGCACCGTGGCACTGAGCCACGATGCTACCATCAAGGCTCAGGAGATGGACCCCGAGCTGGCTGTGGACGGCGAGCTGCAGTTTGACGCTGCCGTTGCTCCCGAAGTTGCACAGGTCAAGTGCAAGGGCAGCAAGGTTGCTGGTCAGGCCAACACCTTCATCTTCCCCTGCATCGAGGCCGGCAACATCGGCTATAAGATCGCACAGCGTCTGGGCGGCTACGCTGCCTACGGCCCCATCCTGCAGGGTCTGAACGCACCCATCAACGACCTGTCCCGCGGCTGCAACGCAGACGAGGTCTACAAGATGAGCCTGATCACCGCTTGCCAGTCTTAAACAATTTTAGCACAAACGAGGAGAAGCCTTCGGGCTTCTCCTTTTTGTTTTGCCCCCTCTTGCAATCCGGCGGGGTTTATGGTACAATATCTTAGCATCCACAAGGATGTGTCGGACAGCGCCTGCTGCGTGGTTCGGCATACGGATGCGGGTCCTGTACGATGGGCTCGCTGTGAACCAGGTCAGGTGGGGAACCAAGCAGCCTTAAGCAGTGCGTTCGTGCGTTTCAGTAAGCCTGCATCCGTATGCCGAGTTACGCAAGGCGGGGACAAAACCCCGTCGAGCGCTGTCCTTTTATTTTTGCCGCAAAGGCCGGGAAAGGGGAGACATCGCCGTGTATCGTGCACTTTACCGCAAATGGAGACCCCAGCGGTTTGAGGATGTGGTGGGTCAGCGCGCCATCGTGACTGCCCTGAAAAACCAGATCACCGCAGGGCGCGTAGGCCATGCGTATCTGTTTACCGGCGTGCGCGGCACCGGCAAGACCACCTGCGCCAAAATTTTTGCCAAGGCGGTCAACTGCCTGCATCCAGTAAATGGCGACCCCTGCGGGGAGTGCGAGATCTGCAAGGGCATCGACAACGGCAGCCTGCTGGACGTGGTGGAGATGGACGCAGCCTCCAACAACGGCGTGGACGATATCCGCGACCTGCGGGACGAGACCGCCTATACCCCCAGCGCCTGCCAGTATAAGGTGTATATCATCGACGAGGTGCATATGCTGTCCACAGCGGCCTTCAATGCGCTGCTGAAAACGCTGGAAGAGCCCCCCGCACACGTTATCTTCATTCTGGCGACCACCGAGATCCAGAAAGTGCCCGCCACCATCCTCTCCCGCTGCCAGCGGTACGATTTTACCCGCATCGGGCCGGAGGATATCGCACGGCGGGTGGAGTATATCGCCGGGGAGGAAAAGCTGGAGCTGACCTCCGACGGCGCGGAGCTGATCGCCCGTCTGGCGGATGGTGCGCTGCGCGATGCGCTTTCCATTCTGGACACCTGCGCCGGTGTCACGGCAAAGATCGATGCGGACGTGGTGCGCCGCATGGCGGGTGTCACCGACCGCAGCTACCTGTTCCACATTTCGGACGCCTTGGAAGCGCAGGACGCTGCCGCCGCGCTGGCACAGCTGGCGCAGCTGCGGCAGCAGTCGGTGGATGTGAAGCGCCTGACCGAGGAACTGATCGCCCACTACCGCGCCTTGATGCTGGCGGCGCTGCCCGGCGGGCAGGCGCTGCTGTCCGGTGTTTCGCCGGAGGAAGAAGCGCTGTACCTGCAAAAAGGCCCGGAGATGGGGCAGCGGGAAGCTATCCGCGCCATCCGCACCCTTGGTACGGCGCTGGAGCACATGACCCGCGGCAGCGACCAGCGCATTGAGCTGGAACTGGCACTGTTCAGCCTGTCCGAGCCGCCCCAGCAGATGCAGGCGGCAGCGGTACAGGCAACCCCCGCCCGTGCAGCACAGCTGGAAGCACCCCGCCCCTTTGCGGCAGCGGTGCAGCCCTTTGCCAGCGCCCCGGTGCAGCCTGCCCCCGCAGCTGCTGCACCCCAGACCCCGGCAGCAGGAGCAGAACCTGCCCCTGCCGTGCAGCAGACCTCTCCGCAGCCTGCCGCGCCGGAAACCCCGTCCGCCCCTGCGGAGGAGTTGCCGCCTATGCCGGAGGAACCGCCGGTACAGCAGAGCGATGCCGCCCTGCCGTGGGACGAGCCTGCCCCGCAGGCACCGCCGCCGGAGGAGCCGGAGCAGTCCGCCCCTGTGGAACAGCCGCCGGCAGCGGAGGAACCGCCTGCCCCGGCGCAGGAGCACCCCGCCGACCCGGTACTGACCAAGCCCCGCAGCGTGGCGCAGCAGGGCACGAACCCCTTCCCGTACTGGGGACAGATCGTGCAGAAGCTGGAAGGCATCGACCCCATGCTGTATATGTATCTGCGCAAGTCCAAGGCTTACTTTGACGGCACCCGCGTGCTGATCGACGGCGGCAAGACCTTCCGGGATTTTATCCGGGTGAACAAGGACAGCCAGAAGCTGATCAAAAAGCTGATCGCCGAGGTATCCGGTGTGCCGGTGCCCATTGGCCCCTACGAGCCCAAAACGGCAGGAAAGACCTCCTCCAACGCGGAGCAGTCCCTTCTGGCGCTGGAAAAGCTGGGGTTAGAGGTCAGCATTGAGGATACCGCCCGCAAAAAGCGCTAAAAATTGTTTATAATAAAGGAGAATACCATTATGAAAGCAAGAATGCCCGCAGGCTACGGCCGCCCCGATATGAACGCCCTGATGCGTCAGGCTCAGAAGATGCAGGAGGACATGAAGAGCAAGCAGGCCGAGCTGGAAGCCGCCGAGTACACCGGCAGCGCCGCCGGTGAGATGGTGACCGTAAAGATGAACGGCAAGCACGAGGTGCTGTCCATCACCATCAAGCCCGAGGCCGTGGATCCGGATGACATCGAGATGCTGGAAGACATGGTGGCTGCCGCCATCAACGCCACCGTGAAGCAGGTGGACGAGACTGCCGAAGCCGAGATGGGCAAGCTGACCGGCGGCCTGAACATTCCGGGTCTCTGAGCCGGGAAGGGGAGATACCATGGACTACACTGCCGCACCGCTGGAAAAGCTGATCGAAGAGTTCGGCAAGTTTCAGGGCGTGGGCCGCAAGGGTGCTACCCGCATGGCCTATCAGGTGCTGAGTATGTCGGATAAGGACGCTGCGGCGCTGGCCGATGCCATCCGCGGCGCGCACACCCGGCTGCACCGGTGCCGCATCTGCCAGAACTTTACGGACGCCGAGCTGTGCCCGGTGTGCGCCAGCGCCAAGCGGGACACCTCGGTGATCTGCGTGGTGGAAAAGCCCCGGGATGTGCAGGCTTTTGAGCGCACCCGGGAGTATAACGGTCTGTACCATGTGCTGCACGGTCTGCTGGACCCGCTGGCCGGTGTGGGCGCAGAGCAGCTGACCGTCAAGGAGCTGCTGGCGCGGCTGAAGGACGACACGGTGAAGGAGGTCATCATGGCAATGAACCCCACCGTGGAGGGCGAAGCCACCGCCATGTATCTGGCAAAGCTCATCAAGCCGCTGGGCATCCGGGTCACCCGGCTTGCCTCCGGTCTGCCGGTGGGTGCAAGCCTGGAATACGCCGATGAGACCACCCTGTACCGGGCGCTTTCCGGCCGGGGAGAGCTGTGAGTTTGTAAAAATTTACAATTCTGTCAGAAACAGCCCTTGCATTACCCTGAAAAAATGGTATACTGAAACAACAAACGGAACGGAGAAAGGAGGCGCGCAGCATGGCACCCACAAAGGAGCGCCCGGCGACCAAGACCATCGCCACCAACCGCGAAGCGCGCCACGAGTATTTTGTTCTGGAAGCGCTGGAGACCGGTGTGGAACTCAAAGGCACCGAGGTGAAAAGCCTGCGGGCCGGCGGGGTCAACCTGAAGGACAGCTGGGTGGATATTGAAAACGGCGAGCTGCTGGTAAAGGGGATGCACATCAGCCCCTACGACCACGGCAATCTGTTCAATCAGGACCCCATGCGTGTCCGGCGGCTTCTGGCACACAAAAGTGAGATCCGGCGTCTGCACCAGCAGTGCAAGCTGCAGGGCTATACGCTGGTGCCGCTCTCGCTTTACTTCAAGCATGGCCGCGTAAAAATGGAAGTGGGCTTGTGCAAGGGCAAAAAGCTGTACGACAAGCGTGCCGATGCCGCCCAGCGCGATGCAAAGCGCTCCATTGACCGGGCTGTGAAGTCCAACGGCAAGTATTATTAAGCATTCCAATTGCAGACTGCGGCTCACCGCAGAAAACCAAGCTTTCCGCACATCGCAAGATGTGCTTTATAAGGGGGCGTAAAGGTTTCGACGGGGGGAGCGAGGTCTGGGCAGCGGGTAGCAGTGGGGGAACTGCTCTATAACTCCTCCAAAAAATTAACTGACAACAATAATTATCAGTTGCTCGCAGCCTGAGTGCTGCGCGTTCCGCCCACTCTTGTGTCGTGTGGGGCCGGGGCGTCCTTTAGACACAGCACCTGAACGGACCTAAGCTTTGCGGACCGGCAGGAACTCATGAAGCTACCAAAGCACTAGCCTGACGATCGGCGTGGCGCGGCGGGAATGTTGTAGATCGCCTGCACCCGGAGACACCTACACTGAGCTCTTTTCGGACATGGGTTCGACTCCCATCGCCTCCACCAAATGTGAGCCAGACGAACCCTGTGTGTTCGCACAAGGTCGTTTATGCTCCACCAAACAGCAGCCAGAAATTAACGTGGTTTTGTTGATTTCTGGCTGCTTTTCTTTGTAAAAATGTAACCGGTTACATTTTAGATTACATTTCGTTTTTGAAATTGCGAGCGTATTTGATCCTGCTTCTGGACAGTATCGGATGCGCTTGCTCTTATTTTTGCGGCAGATATACACGGCGCTACAAATCGACAGAAAGTCATAGTGTTCTCCCTTTGAGGTTTAAAATGCCATTATCGTCCTATAAAGGAACGAATATGTAAAGCGATACGCTCTTGACAATAGAGGATATATCCGCTATACTGGATATGAGATAAATCCGCTATTTGAAGGAAGTACGGTCATGCAGGAATATGAAATTGAATTTTACGATAAGCCCGATGGCTCTGAGCCTGCAAAAGAGTTTATCCTGAGTCTGGATAAGAAAATGCAGGCCAAGGTTTTGCGTACAGTCGCCCTGCTCCGTGAAGAAGGGCCATTTTTAAGAGAACCCTATTCCAAAGCACTGGACGATGGAATTTTTGAGATCCGCACTAAATTTGGCTCAGACATCACCCGTGTGCTGTACTTCTTCGTGATCGGTAAAAGGGTGATCCTTACAAATGGCTTTATCAAAAAGACTCAGAAAACACCTGCTTCGGAGATCACACTGGCAAAACAATATCGCATAGAGTATCTTACCCGAAAGGAGAATTCCAAATGACAAACTTCAATGATTTTTTGAATGAACAGATGAAAGACCCTGAATTCAAGGCCGAATGGGACGCACTTGACCCGGAATTTTCCGTGATCGAAGCCATGCTCAAGGCGCGCAAGGAAAGCGGCTTGACCCAGAAGCAGCTCTCGGAGCGCACGGGCATTGCACAGACCGACATCAGCAAGCTGGAACGTGGAAACGCGAATCCGTCGCTTCGCACCCTACAGCGGCTTGCAGCCGGAATGGGAATGAAAGTTAAAATCGAGTTTGTTCCCGCATCTGCAAAATGATTTGGCATCGGATATGGTTTAGCCTGTCTGACAACAAAAACCACCCGAAAACTTGCGTTTCAGGGTGGTTTTTTGTGCCTGCAATATTATTTTGTACTGTTACGCCAGATCCGGCAGGATATCCGACCACAGAGCCTGCTCCTGCCGCAAGGCATCAAAGCAGCAGTCCAGATACATTTTGTTGACCGCCGCAAAAATGGTGCTGCGCAGCAGCAGACGCTCGTCGTTGAGCACAGTCTCCGGCTGGGCGGCTTTGCTGCCGAACACCACGGAAAGACTGGTCTCCAGTTCCTCGCAGAAGATATCGTAGGCTGTCCCGGCGGAGCAGTGCTCCCGCTGCATTTTGAACAGGGTGTCGATATTTTCGATCGAGAGCACTGTTTTGGAGACTGCAATGTACATCAGGGATGCGATCTGATCCCGGGTGTATTTTTTGCGGATGGGGTGATCCACCACCCCTTTTTTGACGTAGTTGCTTACCATAGAGGGGGTCAGTTCCACCCCGCAGAAGCTGCGGAAGTAGCCGTTGACGAACTGCACCGTCTGGTCCAGATACAGCCCTACCGAGGGGAGATCGTTGTACCGGGGCAGGGCAAAGCCCGCAGCACACGCCGCAACGCGGAGTTTGGTTTCAGCTTTCATAGTATCTTGTTCCGTTCATGCTCCTGCACTTTTTGCAAGCAGGAACGTTGTTTTTGTGCAAAGGCAGGGCAATTGCTTTCCGCAAAAGCACTTCTGCCTGTAAAATAGTATACCGCATTTTGAAAAATTGGTCAACGGGCAGCGAAAACTTTGCAAAAGAATTTGAAAAAACAGTTGACAGGGTTTTGAAAAACTGCTATGATGGTCACAAACAAAGGAATGACCGCGGCATTGCGCCGCTTGAAAGTGGAGAAAAATATGAAAAGCAAGATCATTGTAGATTCCTCTGCAAATGTGTACCAGCTCCCCGATGTGGATTTTGCCTGCGTGCCGCTGAAGATCCTGACCGATGAGCAGGAGTATGTGGACACCGAAGAGGTGGATGCCCCCGCGCTGGCTCAGATGATGCGCACCTATAAGGGCCGCACCAGCACCTCCTGCCCCAATATCTCGGACTGGCTCACCGCCTACGAGGGCGCAGACGAGGTGTACGTTGTGACCATTACCGGCACGCTGTCCGGCGCTTACAACGCCGCGCTGCTGGCGGGCGAGGAATACGAGCAGAGCCACGAGGGCGCGCGGGTCTTTGTGCTGGACAGCCTGTCTACTGGTGCGGAGTCCCGGCTGCTGGTGGAGCGTTTGGCGGCGCTGATCAAGGCCGGCAAGCCCTTTGATACCGTATGTGAGGAGATCCGGGCGTACCATGAGCACACCCATCTGCTGTTTGCGCTGGAATCTCTGGCAAACCTTGCCCGCAATGGCCGCGTGAAGCCCGCTGTGGCTGCTGTGGCGCGGATGCTGGGCATCCGGGTCATCGGGCAGGCCAGCGATGCCGGTGATCTGGAGGTTCTGTGCAAGACCCGCGGCGAGCACGGCGCACTGGAGCGCATGGTGCTGGAAATGAAGGCGCACGGCCTGACCAACGGCCGGGTGCACATCGACCACTGCTGCAACGCTGCCGCTGCGGAGCGGCTGAAGCACATGGTCCATGCCGTGTTCCCGGAGGCCAAGGTGGAGGTAGGCACCTGCGGCGCGCTGTGCAGCTACTATGCGGAGTACGGCGGCCTGATGGTGGGCTACGAGGATAACGAAGCACCGACCGTCTGAACGGAAAATATGATACTGTGATTTCGATTCACCGGGGCATCTGCGGACGCTCCGGTGAATTTTTTTACGAGGAATAATTCCGGTGCACCCGACACCAAAAACTTGCAAAGGGTGAAAAACCGCGTTATACTTAACCGTATTGAAACACGGAAAGGGGAGATGGTATGCTGTTCCGGTTGCCGATCGTCAAATTTTTCAACCGCATCCTCAACCGCATCACGGTCACGGTGGTGCTGGTGGCGCTGCAGCTTGCATGGCTGGCGTGGGTGTTTTTTGCCCTCACCACCGGTACGGCGCGGGTGTGGGTCACCGGGGTGCTCAATGGGTTAAGCCTGCTGATCATTCTGTATCTGGTGCGCAAGGACGAAAACAGCGCCTATAAGGTGGGCTGGATCGCCCTCATCGGGCTGCTGCCGCTGCTGGGCGGGGCGCTGTATCTGGCCTTTGGCAACAAGCGCCCCTCCCGCCGCCTGCGCAGCAAAATGCAGGCGGTGGAGCAGGCACACCGCACAGACCGCGCCCAGCAGCCCGGGCAGACTGCCGGTCTGTGCGATGAAAACCGGGGCGTGAGCCGCTACCTGACCCAGTACGGCTGCTATCCCGCATGGCAGAACACCACCGCCCGGTATTTCTCCTGCGGCGAAGCCATGTATCCGGCATTGCTGGCAGACCTTGAAAAAGCGGAAAAGAGCATCTTTCTGGAGTTTTTTATCGTCAGTCAGGGCAAGATGTGGCAGGGCGTAGAGGATATTCTGCGGCGCAAGGCGGCACAAGGGGTGGACGTGCGGCTGATCTACGACGACTTCGGCAGCCTGCTGGGTCTGCCCAAGGACTTTGTGGTGCGCATGGAGCGGGCGCATATCCGCTGCATCCCCTTTAACCCGGTGGTGCCGCTGCTCTCGCTGGTGATGAACCACCGCGACCACCGCAAGATCGTGGTGATAGACGGCAAAGTAGCCTACACCGGCGGCATCAATCTGGCAGACGAATACATCAACGCGATCACCCGCTTCGGCTACTGGAAGGACGCGGGCTTGCGCATCGAGGGCGCTGCGGTGTGGAACTTTACCGTGATGTTTCTGGATTTTTGGAACGCCTTCCGCCCCTTCGAGCAGGATTACAGCGCCTTCCGTCCGCAGCTTGCGGTGCCGCCCGCCAGCGATGGGGTGGTGCAACCCTACGCGGACAGCCCGCTGGACGAAGAGCCGGTGGCAGAAACCGTCTATCTGGATATTCTGGCACAAGCACAGCAGTACGTTTATTTTTATACGCCCTATCTCGCTATCGGCGAGGAAATGCTGGACGCACTGCGCAACGCCGCCAAGCGCGGGGTGGATGTGCGGCTGGTGCTGCCGGGCATCCCGGACAAAAAGCTGGTGTTCCGGCTGAGCCGCTCGTACTATCTGCCCCTGCTGCGGGCGGGGGTGCGCATCTACGAGTACACCCCGGGCTTTCTCCACGCCAAGTGCTGCGTCAGCGATGACCACGCGGCGGTGGTGGGCAGCATCAATATGGACTACCGCAGTATGTTCCTGCACTTCGAGTGTGGGGTGCTGCTGCTGCAAAACAGTCAGGTGCTGGCTTTGCGGGACGATGTGCGCCGCACCCTGCCCCAGTGCCGGGAGGTGCAGTGCGCGGACTGCCGCACCGGGCTGGCCGGTACGGTGCTGGACAGCGTGCTGCGGCTGCTAAGCCCCTTGATGTAACTGCCTGCTCATAAAATCCCGTGCGGCGGGGCATACTGGCTCCAAAGCCTGCGTTAGCAATGCAGGCACGGAAAGGGAGCGTATGTGACGATATGAAACAGGCATCGCGATGGTTTTTGTGCTGCACGCTGGCGGCAGCACTGGCATTGACCGGCTGCGGCGGGGGAAACTCCGGCAGCAGCTCCGGCTCTATGAGCGGCAGCACCTCTGCGGGCGGCAGCGTGGCGCAAGGCGCGGCGTGGCGCACCGGACTGGGGGTTCTGACCGAAGCGACAGGTACAGACCGTGCGGGCAATATCCGCACCGTGGCGGCTGCCGTGCTGCTGGATGCAGACGGCAAGCTGGCGGGGGTGACACTGGACGAGCTGGAACTTTCGGTCAGCGCGGACGGCACCGGAAAGGTGACCACCCCCACCGACACCCGCACTAAGCGCCAAAAGGGGAAGGACTACCCGCTGGCAGAGGTGTCCGGCCTGAAAAAGGGCTGGGCAGAGCAGGCCGATGCCTTTGGCAGCTGGCTTGAGGGCAAGACCCCGGAGGAAGTGAAAAAGCTGAAAACGGATGCAGACGGCAAGCCCACCGATGCAGACCTTCTCTCCGGCTGCACCATCGCGGTGGAACGCTACCGGGATGCTGTTGTCCGCGCCTGCGAGAATGCACAGGTGCTGGGCGCTGCCCGGGGCGATACGGTCAAACTGGGCGTTGAGGTAGCCGAAATGCCGCAGGGGCTTGCGGGCACCGACGACAAGGACGCACAGGTGCAGGCTAAGATCACGCTGGCGGTGGTGACTATGGACGAGAACGCCCGGGTGACCAGCGCCATCGGGGATATGACCGAGCCGGAGCTGACGGTCAGCGCGGACGGCACAGTGTCTGCCCCGCGTGAGCCGGTGTACACCAAAAACGAACTGGGCGACCGCTACGGGATGCGCAGCGCAAGCGCGTTAGGCAAGGAGTGGTACGAGCACAGCGCAGGCTGGTGCGGCTACCTGAAAGGCAAAAACGCCGTGGAGATCGGCAAACTCTCCGCAGACGGCACGGATGCCGACCTGAAGGCGCTGTGCACCATCTCGGTCACCGACCTGCAAAAGGCGGTGCTGAAGGCCATGGCAGAGCAGTAGAGGACGATTTGGAATGCCCGCCGCGTGCGCTTTGGGCATGATCAGCGGAAAAATTATTTTTTATTTCGAGATAGCGGAGCGTCTGCGGACGCTCCGCTATCTCATTTTCACGGGAGGGGTCGTGAAGGAAAACGGCATTTGCAGCGCCTGCTTCCTACGGAAGCGGCGGCGCTGCGGGAGATACCCCCTCAGGCGCTAACGCAGTGAGCAGACGGAAGGGGTATTTGCAGCTGCCCTCTCAGGCGCAAAGCCGGAAGGGGTATACACACTTTCCCACAAAAAGCGGGCTTACGGGCGGGGCAAAGCAGTGCATTGTGCAAAAAATACAGGTTTCCTCTTGCCAAACGGCGGCAAACGCGCTATTCTATAGCTACAGTTTACCACTTTAGCATGGTAAAATGGTAAAATGAGAGGGAAGCGGGACACAGAACGTCCCCTATGGGAGGAAAAAGATATGAAACTCAAGCGTATTGCAAGTGCATTTCTGGCCGGTGCTCTGGCACTGAGCCTTGCAGCCTGCGGCGGCAGTGCATCCACCTCTGCGGCGGCTTCTGCTTCCGGCAGTGCAGCCGGTTCGGCTTCTGCCGCAGCGGGCAGCGATCTGGACTACATCAAGGGCAAGGGCAAAATGGTCATCGGCTACACTGTGTACGAGCCCATGAACTATACCGATGCCGACGGCAACTTTACCGGCTTTGATACCGAGCTTGCCACCGCTGTGTGCGCAAAGCTGGGCGTAGAGCCGGAGTTCGTGGAGATCAACTGGGACACCAAGGTGGTGGAGCTGGACGCCAAGAGCATCGACTGCATCTGGAACGGCATGACCCTGACCGAAGATATCATGGCAAACACCGCCACCACCAAAGCCTACGCCAAGAATGCACAGGTCGTGGTGGTCAAGGAGGGCACTGCCTACACCTCCACCGCCGACCTTGCCGGAAAGACCGTGGTGGCCGAGGCCGGTTCTGCCGGTGAAGCCGCCATTCAGGGCGATGAAAACCTCGCCAAGGCCGATTATGTTTCCAAGAGCGTGCAGACCGACTGCCTGATGGAAGTGGCTGCCGGTACGGCAGATGCCGCTGTGCTGGATCTGACCCTTGCCAACGCCATGATCGGGGAGGGCACCGACTACGCAAGCCTGAAAATCGTGGACGAGCTGAACGCCGAGGAGTACGGCGTGGCGTTCCGCAAGGGCAGCGATGCCGCCGCCGCAGTGGACACCGCCTTTGACGAGCTGAAGGCTGACGGCACCATGCAGGCACTGGCAGAGAAGTACGAGCTGGCGCTGGCGGACTGAGCCGGGCGTAAAACAAAACGATAGATGGGTGTGTTTTTGTGTCTGTGATCCTTGGGCGCCTTTCCGGCGCGTTCCTGCTCAACTGTGAGCTGTTTGCCCTTACGCTGCTGTTTGCATTGCCGCTGGGGCTGGTGGTGGCCTTTGGCTCCATGAGCCGGTGCAGGCTGCTGTCCGGCGCGGTAAAGACCTTTGTCTGGGTCATTCGCGGCACGCCGCTGATGCTGCAGATCATCGTCATTTATCTTGGCCCCGGTCTGCTGGGCATGAATAACCCATGGCCCTCCGGCTCCGGCGGGCGCATGGTGGCGGCGGTGGTGGCCTTTGCCATCAACTACGCCTGCTATTTTTCCGAGATCTACCGCGGCGGCATCGAGGCCGTGCCCAAAGGGCAGACCGAAGCCGGGCAGGTGCTGGGCATGACCCGCACGCAGATCTTTTTCAAGGTCACCCTTTTGCAGGTGGTCAAGCGCATCCTGCCGCCCATGGGCAACGAGATCATCACCCTTGTCAAGGACACCTCGCTGGCAAACACCATCGCCAACAAGGAGATCATCATGATGGCCAAGGAGTACAGCGCAAAGGGCCTGATCTGGCCGCTGTTCTCCACGGCGCTGTTCTTCCTTGTGTTCGTAGGCGCGCTCACCCTGCTGTTCAACTGGGCTGAAAAGAAACTGGATTATTTCCGCTGCTGAGGAGGTTTTTAAGAATATGGCATTACTGGAAGCCTCCGGCATTGGCAAAAATTTCGGAGATACAAAGGTCTTAAAGGATATTTCCCTTACTTTGGAGCAGGGCGAAGCGCTGGCCATCATCGGCTCGTCCGGCTCCGGCAAGACCACCCTGCTGCGCTGCCTGAACTTTCTGGAGCGGCCGGACACCGGTGTCATCAAGGTGAACGGCGAGACCATGTGGGACGCCGCCGACCCCGCCACCCAGCGGGAGAGCGAGATCCGCAAAAAGCGGCTGCACTTCGGGCTGGTGTTCCAGAACTTCAACCTTTTCCCGCAGTACACCGCCTTGCAGAACGTGATGCTGGCAGGGGAACTGCTGGCAAAGGAGCGCCCGGACTACCGCGCCAACAAAAAGGCGGTGCACGCCCAGCTGGAACAGCAGGCGCGGGAGCTGCTGGCGCAGATGGGGCTTTCGGAGCGGGCAGACCACTACCCGCACCAGCTTTCCGGCGGGCAGCAGCAGCGGGTAGCCATTGCCCGTGCGCTGGCACTGCACCCAGACATCCTCTGCTTCGATGAGCCCACCAGCGCCCTTGACCCGGAACTGACCGGCGAGGTGCTGCGGGTGCTGCGGGAACTGGCCGACCGCAAGACCACCATGATCATCGTGACCCACGAGATGCACTTTGCCTGGGATGTGGCTGACCGCATCCTGTTCATGGACGGCGGCGTGGTGGTGGAGGAGGGCCCTGCAAAGCAGCTGATCGACCACCCGCGCGAGCAGCGCACCAAACAGTTTCTGGCACACTACGCGGAGTGAGCAAAATCACCAATTCTTTACGCAAAAAAATGGAAATGTTGATGCAAACCAAGTCTTGTAAAACCGGCGCTGCTCCGCTATAATACCACTCATGAATCCTTACAACGTCCTGCCGCTTTTCCGGCAGGGCGTTTTTCACGGCAAAAATGCGAACATCCATCTTTTTTGTGTGGGCAGGAGGTATATTTCCATGACCAAAGATATGACGCAGGGCAGCCCGCTGAAGCTGCTGCTTGCCTTTGCTGTGCCGCTGATGCTGGGCAGCCTGTTCCAGCAGTTCTACAATCTGGCCGATACCATCATCGTGGGACGGTTCGTGGGCGTGGAAGCACTGGCGGCGGTAGGCAGCGTGGGCGGCCTGAATTATCTGGTGCTGGGCTTTGTCAACGGCATTGCCTGCGGCTTTTCCATCCCCATCTCATGGACCTTCGGTGCCCACGACCACCACGAGATGCGCCGCTACACCGCCAATACCGTGTGGCTGTCCATCGCCTTTGCCACAGTGCTTACCATCGTCACGGTGGCTATGACCCGGCTGGTGCTGGTGTGGACGAACACCCCGGCCGATATTATCGATCTTGCGGATGTGTATATCCGCACCATTTTTGCGGGCATCCCCTTTACCTTGCTTTATAATGTGACCAGCGCCCTGATGCGTGCACTGGGCGACAGCAAGCGCCCACTGTATTTTCTGCTGGTGGCCAGCGTGCTGAATATCGGGCTGGACCTTGCCTGCATCATTGTGTTCAACATGGGCGCGTTCGGCGCGGCCTTTGCCACCGTGTTCAGTCAGGCTGTGGCGGGCATCGGCAGCCTTGTGTATATCATGCGCCACTACCCGGAGCTGCGCTGGAATAAGGAAGAAGGGCGCATCAGCGCACCGCACTGCGCAAAGCTTTGCGCCATGGGTCTCCCCATGGGCCTGCAGTGCAGCATTACCGCCATTGGCAGCGTGGTGCTGCAGGGCGCGGTGAACGGTCTGGGCAGCGATATCGTGGCGGCGCAGACCGCCGGCGGCAAGGCTGCGCAGTTCCTCAGCGTGCCGCTGGAGAGCATCGGCACCGCCATGACCACCTACACCAGCCAGAATATGGGCGCGAAAGACCTTGGCCGTGTGAACCGCGGCGTGAACACCGCACTGGGCATCGGCTGCGTGTACAGTGTGGCGTCCTTCCTCATCCTGCGCGTGCTGGACAAGCCCCTGATCGGCCTGTTTTTGGACGCAGGCGAGACCGCCATTATGGCCAACGCGCAGGACTTCATCTTCTGGAACAGCGTGTTCTACATCCCGCTGGCAGTGCTTATCATCTACCGCTACACCATTCAGGGTCTGGGGCACTCCGGCCTTGCCATGTTTGCCGGTGTGGCTGAAATGATCGCCCGCGCCATGGTGGGCTTCTGGTTCGTGCCGCTGTGGGGCTACTTTGCCGCCTGCATCGCAAGCCCGGTGGCATGGTTCTTTGCCTGCTTCTTCCTGATCCCGGCGTATTTTGTGGTGTTCCGTAAACTGCAAAAGGAAAAGCAGCAGGAAGCCGCCGCAAAGGCGCAGTAAGGGTTCATAAAAAATGCTTTTTCTTTTCGCCTTTTCATGCTATAATAACAAATAAATACGGCTTATGCCGTAATAGGGCAGGGCAGGGGTGACCCCGCACTGCCGGGGCAATGCCCGCAATTGCGGCGGGCGGGAAAATACAAAAAGAGAGGCGAATCGAGATGTTGGATATGATCAGATGCAGCACCGGCGGTGCGTACTATGCGCGCGGCGAGTGGGTGCCCGCAGACGGCAATGCACCCGCTGCACTGGCAGCAAAGGGCTTTGATGCCGCTGCCGTTGCCACGGCTAAGACCGGCACTATGGCCTACAATATTATGCAGGCACACAACACCAGCGGCGATGCCGAGAATCTGAAGATCAAGTTTGATGCCATGGCAAGCCATGACATCACCTTTGTGGGCATTATCCAGACCGCCCGTGCTTCCGGGCTGGAAAAGTTCCCCATCCCTTATGTGCTCACCAACTGCCACAACAGCCTGTGCGCTGTGGGCGGCACTATCAACGAGGACGACCACCGCTTTGGTCTGTCCGCTGCCAAAAAGTACGGCGGCATCTTTGTGCCCCCGCACATGGCAGTCATCCACCAGTATATGCGCGAGCGCTTTGCGGGCTGCGGCAAAATGATCCTTGGCTCGGACTCCCACACCCGCTACGGCGCACTGGGCACCATGGCGATCGGCGAGGGCGGCGGCGAGCTGGCAAAGCAGCTGCTGGGCCGCACCTATGATGTTGCCCGCCCGGGCGTTGTGGCCATCTACCTGACCGGCAGTCTGCCGGCGGGCTGCGGCCCCCACGATGTAGCCATTGCCCTTGTGGGCAAGCTGTTCAAGAGCGGCTACGTCAAGAACAAGGTCATGGAGTTTGTTGGCCCCGGCATTGCTTCCCTGCGGCAGGATACCCGCAACGCCATTGATGCCATGACCACCGAGACCACCTGCCTGTCCTCCATCTGGGAGACTGACGAAGTCACCCGGCGTTTTCTGACAGTGCACGGCCGTGCAGCGGACTACAAAAAGCTGGCACCGGCAGACCTCGCCTACTACGACGGCGTGGTGGAGGTGGATCTTTCTGCCATCCGTCCCATGATCGCCCTGCCCATGCACCCCTCCAATGCCTTTACCATTGAGGAGCTGAACGCAAATCTGGAGGACATCCTCCACGCCTGCGAGCAGGATGTGCAGAAGCTGATCGGCCGCAAGGATGTGCAGCTGGATCTGTGCAGCAAGATCGAGAACGGCAAGCTGCGTGTGGATCAGGGCGTGATTGCAGGCTGTGCAGGCGGCCTGTACGACAGCATCTACGAGGCTGCTTCCATCCTCAAGGGTCACACCGGCGGCTGCGGCGACTACGCCCTGAGCGTTTACCCCGGCAGCCAGCCCATCATGATGGAACTGGTGCGCACCGGCGTCATCGGCGAACTGATGGCCAGCGGTGCCACCATCCGCACCGCCTTCTGCGGCCCCTGCTTCGGCGCGGGCGATGTGCCCGCCAACGGCGCACTGTCCATCCGTCACACCACCCGCAACTTCCCCAGCCGCGAGGGCTCTAAGCCCGGCAGCGGCCAGCTGTCCGGTGTGGCACTGATGGATGCCCGCAGCATTGCAGCCACCACCGCTAACGGCGGCATCCTGACCCCCGCCACCGATATTGATTACGATCCCACCGTGCCGGAGTACCAGTACGATGCTTCCAGCTACGACACCCGCGTGTATCAGGGCTTTGGCAAGGGCGACTACGATGCCCTGCTCAAGTTCGGCCCCAACATCAAGGACTGGCCGGAGATCGCACCGCTGGGCAATAACCTGCTGCTGAAGGTGGCATCCTATATCACCGACCCCGTCACCACCACCGACGAGCTGATCCCCTCCGGCGAGACCTCTTCTTACCGCTCTAACCCCTTGGGTCTGGCTGAGTTCACCCTCAGCCGCAAGGACCCGGAGTATGTGAGTCGCGCCAAGGCTGTGCAGGCCGAGGAAGCTGCCCGCCGCGCCGGTGCAGGGGACGCCGCCCTGCTGGCAAAGGTGAACGCTGTGCCCGGCTGCGAGCAGCTGAAGTGGAACGATATCCAGATCGCTTCTACCATCTTTGCGGTCAAGCCCGGCGACGGCTCTGCCCGCGAGCAGGCCGCCAGCTGCCAGCGTGTGCTGGGTGCCGGTGCCAATATCGTTACCGAGTACGCCACCAAGCGTTACCGCTCCAACCTGATCAACTGGGGTATGCTGCCCCTGCAGCTGGCAGGTGCCACCCCCTTTGGTCTGGGGGATTATGTGCTCATCCCCAATGTGCGGGAAGCACTCAAGGGCAATCTGCAGAACATCAAGGCCTACGTTCTGGGCGATACCGTCAAGGAGTTCGAGTTGTACATGGCTCCGCTCACCACTGACGAGCGCCAGATCCTGGCTGACGGCTGCCTGATCAATTTCTATAAGCACTAAGGAAGTAACCCGCTATGTCCTGTGACCTGCATATCCATTCCACCTGCTCGGACGGTGCTGTGCCCATCGAGCGGCTGGCGTCCATCGCCGCCCGCACCGGGCTGCACGCCATCGCCCTTTCCGACCACGACACCCTGCTCAGCGCCCAGTACGCCTACGCCCACACCGGGCAGGACGGGGTAGAGCTGATCCCTGCCGTGGAGCTGACCGGCTACGACTTTGAGCGCCAGCACCGGGTGCACCTGCTGTGCTACTACCCGGACGTGGACTGCCCGGCGCTGCGGGAGCACTGCGCCATCATGAAGGAGCGCCGCAACGCCTGCGCTTTGCAGAGCGCAAAGGAGCTGGAGCAGCTGTACCCGCAGTTTACCACCGACCTTGCGTGGGAGACCACCAAGGCCAGCGGGGTGCTGTTCAAAAGTGGGCTGATGCAGGCGCTGGAACTGCTGGGCCTGACCGATGGCAGCATCTACGGCGAGACCTACCACAAGCTGTTCGGGTGGAACCCCCGGGGCATCGTGCTGCACTCGCCGGAGTATCTGCCGGTGCGGCAGGTGCTGGCTACCGCTAAAGCCAGCGGCGGCGCGGTGGTGTTTGCCCACCCCACGGTGTACAAAAGTATGCCCCTGCTGCGGGAGCTGGCGGCAGAGGGCGCAGTGGACGGCATAGAGGTGTACCACCCCAGCAACAGCCCGGAGGACAGCGCCGAGTGCCTTGCCCTGTGCAAGCAGTACGGCCTTGTTGCCACTGCGGGCACGGACTTCCATGGCCGCAACCACAAGCACCCCCACCCCATCGGCACCTGCACCGCACCGGACGAAGCCGCAGCGCAGCTGCGCGCCATCGCCGAAAAACGTAAAAGAGAGAGGACGTAAAGACCATGAGCAAGGAATTTTCCTTCCCGAATAAAGGCACCTGCTCCAAGCAGACCAACTTTGTGCTGAACGATGACCACACCATTGCATCCATCGAGGTCATCGGCGGCTGCAACGGCAACCTGAAAGGCATCTGCCAGCTGCTCACCGGCATGAAGGCAGAGGACGCCATTGCCCGTCTGGATGGTACGCTGTGCGGCTTCCGCAGCACCAGCTGCCCGGACCAGATCGCAAAGAACCTGAAAAAGGCTCTGGAAGAGATGAACTAAACTCACCGGAGAGCCGCTGCACAGACCTTTGTGCGGCGGCTCTCTTTTGTTGTACATGGGGAGCATCCTCGCCCTCTCCGTCTTTGCTTCGCAAATCCACCTCTCCCAAAGGGAGAGGCCTTGGCAAAGAGATGAAGTTTGCGTGGACTGCCAAGGGCTCCCACTTTGGGGGAGCTGGCATCGCGCAGCGATGACTGAGAGGGCGAGCCCGCTGAAAATGGCAAGAGCAAGGCAACGACTAAGCTGAAAGATTTTGCATATCGCTTTTATGTCACAATTTGTACGCATTTCCAGCAAATGAGGGCGGATGTAAAAAATCTATACACCGGGCAAAGTTTGTTTGTTGTTCAAGTTCACTTTGCGGGGTATACTGTTGCCATAGAGAACAGCACGATGAAGGCTGTGAAAAGATATTTTTGAAGCAGGGAGGCTTTTTTATGTACTATTCCAGTGGCAACTACGAAGCTTTTGCAACCCCCAAAAAGCCGGAGGGTGTGGATCATAAATCCGCTTATATCATCGGCTCCGGTCTGGCAGCCCTGACCGCTGCCTGCTATCTGGTGCGCGATGGCCAGATGAAGGGCGAGCACGTCCATGTGTTTGAAAAGAACGCACTGGCAGGCGGTGCCTGCGATGGCTACAAGTACGATATCGGCTATGTGATGCGCGGCGGCCGCGAGATGGACAACCACTTCGAGGTCATGTGGGATCTGCTGCACTCCATCCCTTCTCTGGAGACCGAGGGTGCCAGCGTGCTGGACGAGTATTACTGGCTGAACAAGGAGGACCCCAACTTCTCCTTGTGCCGTGCCACCGTCAACCGCGGCGAGGATGCCCACACCGATGGTAAGTTCGGCCTGTCCGATAAGGGTGCCATGGAGATCATGAAGCTGTTCTTCACCCCGGACGAGCAGCTGCAGGATAAGAAGATCACCGATTTCTTCGATGACGAGGTGCTCAACTCCAACTTCTGGATGTACTGGCGCACCATGTTCGCCTTCGAGAACTGGCACAGCGCGCTGGAGATGAAGCTGTACCTCAAGCGCTATATCCACCATATCGGTGGTCTGCCGGACTTTACCGCTCTGCGCTTTACCCGCTATAATCAGTACGAGTCCATCATCCTGCCCATGGTGCGCTATCTGGAAAGCTTTGGCGTGCAGTTCCACTACAACACCAAGGTCACGGATGTCAAGTTCGACATCCAGAAGGGCCGCAAGCTGGCAAGCTCTGTCACCGTGGAGCACGCGGGCGAGACTTCTAACATCGACCTGACCGAGAACGATCTGCTGTTCATCACCAACGGCGGCTGCGTGGAAAGCTGCACCGTGGGCGCACAGAATAAGGCCACCGGTTTCGACCCCACCATCCAGCCCGGCAACGGCTGGGATCTGTGGAAGAAGATCGCCGCACAGGATCCCTCTTTCGGTCACCCGGAAAAGTTCTGCTCCGAGCCGGAGCTGAGCAACTGGGAAAGCGCTACCATCACCACACTGGACGACAAGATCCCCCAGTATATCCGCAAGATCTGCAAGCGCGACCCCTTCAGCGGCCACACCGTCACCGGCGGCATCGTCACCGTCAAGGACTCCAGCTGGCTGCTCAGCTGGACGCTGAACCGTCAGCAGCAGTTCAAGGATCAGCCCAAGAACCAGCTGTGCGTCTGGGTGTACGGCCTGTTCAGCGATAAGCCCGGCGATTACGTCAAGAAGCCCATGCGTGACTGCACCGGCCGCGAGATCTGCATGGAGTGGCTGTACCACATCGGCGTGCCTGAGGATCAGATCGCTGAACTGGCAGAGCACAGCGCCAACACCGTGCCTGTGATGATGCCCTATATCGATGCTTTCTTCATGCCCCGTGCTATGGGCGACCGTCCCGATGTTGTGCCCGAGGGTGCTGTGAACTTTGCCTTCCTTGGCCAGTTTGCCGAGACCGCTCGCGATACCATCTTTACCACCGAGTACTCCATGCGCACCGGTATGGAGGCCGTGTACACCCTGCTGAACATTGACCGCGGCGTGCCCGAGGTCTGGGGCAGCACCTACGATGTGCGCGCCCTGATCGATGCCACCGTGAAGCTGCGCGACGGCAAAAAGATCACCGACATGGATCTGCCGCTGATCCCGCGTCTGGCTTTGAAGGAAGCTTTGAAGAAGATCGAGGGTACCGACCTTGAGAAGTTCCTCAAGGAGTATAACGCTATCTGATATTTCCTTCTCCTCCGATAGACCCGGCAACGGGTCTGAATCCCCCTAAAAAAGACCTCTCCGCTGCTCTGTGACAGGGCACGGGGAGGTCTTTTTTGTATGGAGTTTATGTAAAAATGGTACAATATGTGTTAAAATAAAGCGGAACGTGAAAATAATTTGTGCCAAAAGAATGATTTTGGCTTGTTTGCGGCGGCGTTCTGTGCTATGCTAGAGCTATTGAAAGGGCAGGAGAGAAGAGTCTGCCCCAAATGCGATACGCCAAAAATAAAAGGAGGTCGTTTTCCTGTGAAACAACTTATTTCCCGTCGCAGCTTTTTAAAGGCTGCTGGTGTGACCGCTGCCGCTGCATCCATGGCCATCGGTGCGCCTGCCGCATCGGCCTGCTGGTTTGGTGATAAGTCTGACGTCACCATCCTGTACACCAACGATGTCCATACCTACATCGACAAGCAGAGCCCCAAGCTGACCTACGCCGCCATTGCCGACCTGAAGCAGAGCTATCAGGACGCCGGTAAGGACGTGCTGCTGGTGGATGCAGGCGACCATGTGCAGGGCACTGCCTACGGCTCCATGGACGAGGGCGCTTCCATCATCAAGCTGATGAACGCTGCCGGTTACGATGTCGCCACCCCCGGCAACCACGAGTTTGACTACGGCATGGACCGCGCCAAGGCCATCATGAAGGAAGCGGACTTCCCGTACCTGTCCTGCAACTGGGTAGACCTGCGCACCGGCCTGCGTGTGCTGCCCTCCGTCAAGGTGTTCGTGCGCGGCGGCAGACGCATCGCCTTTGTGGGCGTGACCACCCCCGAGACCTTTACCAAGTCCACCCCTGCCTACTTTATGGACAAGGCACAGCGCAAGTACATCTACGATATTCAGGGCGGCGAGGACGGCAAAAAGCTCTATGACGCCGTGCAGAAGGCCATTGATAAGGCAAAGCTTCTGGCAGACGTGGTCATCGGTCTGGGCCATCTGGGCGTAGACCCCTCTTCCGCTCCGTGGACCAGTGAGGAAGTCATTGCCCACACCAGCGGCTTCGATGCCTTTATCGACGGCCACTCCCATACCGTAATGGAGAACAAGCAGGTGCAGGATGCTTCCGGCAAGGCGGTCACCCTGACCCAGACCGGCTCTTACTTTGCCAACGTTGGTGAGATGACCATCGCTGCGGACGGCACCATCACCACCAAGCTCATCCCCACCCACGAGGGTATGGATGCAACGATCGCTGCCATGCAGACCAGCTGGGTGAATACCGTGGACGATATGCTGGGCGAGAAGATCGCTGTGGGCGACAGCGATTTCTACGTCTCTGACCCCGCCACCGGCAAGCGCCGCATCCGCTCTGCCGAGACCAACCTCGGCGACTTTGTGGCCGACGGCATCTACGCCTACTTCAACGAGGTGGAAAAGCTGCACTGTGATCTGGCCATCATGAACGGCGGCGGCATCCGCGCCGATGTGCCCGCAGGCGACTGGACCTTCAAGACCTGCAAGCAGGTCAGCCCCTTTGGCAACGTGGCCTGCCTGATGTCGGTCACCGGCAAGCAGATCCAGGACGCATTGGAGTTTGCAGCCCGCTTTGCAGGCGAGGGCGGCAAGGAGAACGGCGGCTTCCTGCAGGTGGCAGGTGCTACCTACGAGATCCACACCGATATCCCCAACACTGTGCAGACCGATGAGAAGAACGTCTGGATCGGCAGCGCCACCGGCACTCCGCGCGTGCAGAACGTGAAGATCTACGATAAGGCTTCCGGCAGCTATCTGCCGCTGGACCCGGGCGCTACCTACGCGCTGGCCGGCATGAACTACACCCTGCGCAATCTGGGCGACGGCTTTGCCATGTTTGACGGCGCAGAGCTGATCAAGGACTATGTGTCCGAGGATTATCTGGTGATGTCTACCTACGCTATGATTTTTGACGGCGCAGATGCTGCGGGTCTGCCGCACCTGTCCAGCGCCAACAGCCCGCTGGCCGCTTACCCCGGCTATCTGCTCGACTACGAGCAGCCTTACGGCGCAGGCCGCATTACTATTCTGTAAAAGAAAGCTCTTTATTAAGGCAAAATCAACGGTATAGCAAAAAACCGGGCAGTCTGCGGGCTGCCCGGCTTTTGTGTGTGCGGGGAAACTCCCTCAGTCAAAGCCTGACGGCTTTGCCAGCTCCCTCTGGGAGGGAGCCTCTGGCGAAACCGGGAACTTTCCCACCATGCCAAAGGCCCCATCCCCGAGGGGGCTGTCTGCGCAGCAGACTGGGGGAGTTTCCCCGGCAGGGGTGACTCTTCAAAAGTTCCCTATGACCCACAGGGGTTTTGAAGAGTCACGGCTTTGCGGCTGTGGCTCAGAATCATACAAACAGAAAAGCCACCCGAGTTTCCTCAGATGGATTTGTTCTGGTTGGGGATGAGAGAATCGAACTCCCACAAGTAGAGTCAGAGTCTACCGCACTACCACTATGCAAATCCCCAATATTCTGTTGTGTTTTGCGGGGTGAGCCGCTCAACGTGTGCTATTATACGGGAAAAGCCCGGAGTTGTCAAGCATAATTTTGAAAAAAGTTGTACTTTTTTGGAAAATGCCGCAGCAGCGCCGGATAATCTGTGCCGGAGCACTGCCGCGCTTCGGCACATTTTGCGCACCGCACCGCCTATACTGGAAGGTACAAAACCTTGCAAAGTACCAGAAGGAGGATGCCTATGCCGGAACGAACCACACAAAACGCCCAGACCCTGCTTTCGCCCCGTGTCCCGCGGGATACCGAGCACGAGCGCTACCACCCGGAACTGGAAGAGGAACTGAAAGAATGCCTGTTCTGTTTGAAGCGCAACGAGATGATGTTTGACATGGAGGTGGATACGGACCTGATCGAGCAGCGCATCTACGAGCGGCAGGCGCTGCTGTGCCGTTACCGGTACTTACTGGCACGCGCCCGGGAGCTGGGACTGCATACGGTGCTTACCCGCTACCAGCCCATGGGCGGGTGAAAGGGCTTAGCGAAAAAATCTTGACAAAAGCCGCGCTGCGTGATATCCTATTAAAAGATAAAAGCGTACCGGAACTATGTCCGGCGCGATAAATTTTTGAGAGTTAGAGAGGTTTCTATCATGGAGCGTATCAAGACTATTGCTACTCGTGACCTGACCAAGAGCGTTAAGACCGGTGGCTGCGGCGAGTGCCAGACTTCCTGCCAGTCCGCCTGCAAGACTTCCTGCGGCGTGGCTAACCAGCAGTGCGAGAACAGCAACAAGTAATTTTTGCAAACCTTATGCCGCCTTTGCCGGGCGGCATTTTTTTGTGTAATCTGGAATGGAGTGTAAAATGGTACATCAGTATCAATTAAACGGTTATAACATCGTGCTGGACACCTGCAGCGGCTCGGTGCACGTTGTGGACGAGGTGGCCTACGATGTCATCGCCATGTACCCGGAGCATACCGCAGACGAGATCGTTGCCGCCATGCTGGCAAAGTACGGCAGCCGCCCGGACGTGACCGAGGAGGATCTGCGCCAGTGCATCGACGATGTGACCAGCCTGAAGGAAAACGGCAAGCTGTGGAGCCCGGATGTCTATAAGGACATGGCCTTTGACTTCAAGAACCGCAACACCGTGGTAAAGGCGCTGTGCCTGCACGTTGCCCACAGCTGCAACCTGAGCTGCTCTTACTGCTTTGCTTCGCAGGGCCGTTACCACGGCGACCGCGCACTGATGAGCTTTGAGGTGGGCAAGCGCGCCATGGACTTCCTCATCGAGAACAGCGGCACCCGCCGCAATCTGGAAGTGGACTTCTTTGGCGGCGAGCCGCTGATGAACTTTGATATGGTCAAAAAGCTGGTGGCCTACTGCCGCGAGCAGGAGAAGATCCACAACAAGAACTTCCGCTTTACCATGACCACCAACGGCGTGCTGATCGATGATGACGTTATCGATTTCTGCAACAAGGAGTGCCACAACGTGGTGCTGAGTCTGGACGGCCGCAAGGAGGTCAACGACCGTTTCCGTGTGGACTGTGCAGGCAACGGCAGCTACGACCGCATCGTGCCCAAGTTCCAGGAGTTCGTGAAAAAGCGCGGCGACAAGAACTACTATATGCGCGGCACCTATACCCACTTTAACACCGACTTCACCAACGATATCTTCCACATGGCAGACCTCGGCTTTACCGAGCTGAGCATGGAGCCGGTGGTCTGCGACCCCAGCGACCCCAGCGCCCTGACCGAGGCGGATCTGCCCATCCTGAAGGAGCAGTACGAGATCCTTGCCAAGGAGATGATCAAGCGCGACCGCGAGGGCAGAGGTTTTACCTTCTACCACTACATGATCGACCTGACCGGCGGTCCCTGCATCTATAAGCGTATCTCCGGCTGCGGCTCCGGCACCGAGTACATGGCGGTTACCCCTTGGGGCGACTTGTACCCCTGCCACCAGTTCGTGGGCGACCCCAAGTACCTGCTGGGCGATATCTGGAAGGGCGTTACCAACACTGCCGTGCGGGATGAGTTCAAGCACTGCAACGCCTACGCCCGCAAGGAGTGTCAGGACTGCTGGGCAAAGCTGTACTGCTCCGGCGGCTGCGCTGCCAACTCCTACCATGCCACCGGCAGCATTACCGGCGTGTACGAGTACGGCTGTGAGCTGTTCAAAAAGCGCATGGAGTGCGCCATCATGATCAAGGTGGCCGAGAATCAGGAACTGGCTGCCAAGGGCATCGAGGTGCCCATTGAGCTGGGCTCCACCTGCAACGCCTGCGCCGACGGCGAAGCCTGCGAATGAGCATGACCACCCCCATCGTGGATTTTGTGCGCAGCTATGCACAGTCCGGCACCGCCCGGCTGCATATGCCCGGCCACAAGGGACAGAGCCTTTTAGGCTTTGAGCCGCTGGATATCACCGAGATCCGCGGTGCAGACGAGCTTTACGCGCCGGAGGGCATCATTGCCGAAAGCGAAGCCAACGCCACCCGGCTGTTTGGTACGGCGCACAGCTATTACAGCACCGAGGGCTCGTCCCAGTGCATCCGCGCCATGCTGTTTCTGGCGCTGCAAAGCGCACCGCAAAACGGCAAGCGCCCGGTGCTGCTGGCTGCCCGCAACGCCCACAAGGCGCTGCTGTACGCGGCGGCGCTGTTGGATTTTGATATCCGCTGGCTCTGGCCGTCTGCGCAGGCAGAAGGCGCACTGTGCAGCTGCCCGGTCACAGCCGAAGCGCTGACCGGGGCTTTACACGCGCTGGCGCAGCAGGGGATAGAGCCCTTTGGCGTGTACGTTACCAGCCCGGATTATCTGGGCGGGGTGCAGGACATCCCGGCGCTGGCCGCTGTCTGCCGGGCGCAGGGCGTGCCTTTGCTGGTGGATAACGCCCACGGTGCCTACCTGCGCTTTCTGCCGCAGAACTGCCACCCCATCGCGCAGGGCGCGGCCATGTGTTGCGACTCTGCCCACAAGACCCTGCCGGTGGTCACCGGCGGCGCGTATCTGCATCTGGCGCACGATGCCCCCGTGCAGGACGAAGCCGCCGTGCGGGGTGCGCTGGCGCTGTTCGGCTCTACCAGCCCCTCTTACCTCATTTTGCAGTCATTGGATGCCTGCAACGCGGTGCTGGCAGGGGACTACCCCCGGCGGCTGGCGCAGTGCTGCGCGGCGCTGGAAGGGGTGCGCCGCAGCCTGAACAAGGCCGCAGCGGTACGGCAGTGCCCGGTGCCGCTGGCAGTTGCCGGTGCGCAGCAGGAGCCGATGAAGCTTACGCTGGATGCCGCCGCCCTTGGCTGCACCGGCACAGCGCTGGCGGAATCCTTGCGCCGCGCACAGATGGAATGCGAGTACGCCGACCCCCGCTATGTGGTGCTGATGTTCACCCCGGAGAACCCGCCGCAGGACTTTGAACGCCTGCAAACCGCGCTGGAGCAGCTTCTGGCTGCGGTGCCCGCCGGGCTGCCCCGCCCCGAGAACCGGGCAGGGGAGTTTGCCGCCTTGCAGCAGCAGGCGGTGCAGCGCTGCACCATCCGGCAGGCGGTGCTGGGCGCACAGGTGCGCGTCCCGGTGCACAAGGCACTGGGACGGGTGTGTGCCATGCCTACGGTGTCCTGCCCGCCCGCCATCCCTGTGGCGGTCAGCGGCGAGGAGATCACCCCGGCGGCTATTGCCTTGATGCAGCGCTACGGAATCGAAGAACTCTCGGTGCTGCGATAAAAAATATTATTATTTACCCCTTCAGCCGCCTGCGGCGACAGCTTCCCCAAGGGGACGCCTTATGGCTGTGCCGGAAAGCTGCCCGTTGCTACAAAAGCCGTCCCCTTGGGGAAGGTGGCTGCGACCAACGGGAGCAGACGGAAGGGGTGAGTAGGCTGAAAATAAACGACCCACTGCATAAAACTTGCAGTGGGTCGTTTGCGTATCAAAGACTAAATATCCGTCCGGGGTGCGGCGCACATCTCCCAGAAGTGCAGCTCGTGCTCCGAACAGGCGCGGAAGATCGCGCGGCAGCGAGCGGCGCGATCCGGCGAAAGACCGGTGCAGGCGGCTTCAGCGCGTTCTGCCCATGCGCGGCAGGCGGCGTCGTAGCCGGGGCTGGCGTAGTCCAGCACCAGCGCGCCGTAGTAGGTATCCTTTACGGCGGGGGAGCGCTTCAAAAGCTTCTGGAACAGCCAGCCATAGCTCAGCATACAGGGCAGGCAGGCCATCAGGCACTCGGCTTCGCCCTCGCCGTTGCGGGCGGCGTCGATCATGCAGTCCAGATAAGCGCGGTTCTCCGGCCGCAGGGGCAGGGACTGGATATCGGCTTCCCGCAGGCCGTACTGCTCCAGATACCGCAGCCGGGTCAGATCCTCGTTCTCCTGCACGAAGGACAGCAGGGAATAGTAGGTACGCATGGCTGCCATGGTGGTGGCTTTGGTCATACCCCAAGCAAAAATTTTGGCGTACTCCCGCAGATACAGGCTGTCCTCCACAAGGTAGCTTTTAAAGCAGTCCTCGCTCAGGGTGCCGTTTTCCATCTTTTGCAGAAACTCGGTCTGTAAGCACTGTTCCCACACGGGCAGGTCGGCCTGCACCAGCGCCGAAACAAAGGGCAGGTCAGTCACGGACAAAATCTCCCTTCAGGTTGAAGGTGTGATCCATCGGCCCAGAGCCGTGCCCTAAATCCAGCATGGCAGACAGACAGCCGGAAATGTAGGCCTTGGCACGCTCCACGGCAGTGTCAAGGTCGTACCCCTTGGCAAGATTGGAAGCGATGGCGCTGGACAGGGTGCAGCCGGTGCCGTGGGTGTTGGGGTTTGCGATGCGCTTGCCCTTGAACCACTTGCCGGTGCCGCCGCGCCACAAAAGGTCGTCGGCATCGTTGATCTGGTGGCCGCCCTTGCACAGCACGGCGCAGCCGTAACGCTGGCTGATGGTGCGGGCAGCAGCTTCCATGTCGGCGGCGTTGGCAATGGTCATGCCGGACAGGATCTCCGCTTCCGGGATGTTGGGGGTAAGCACCTCAGCCAGTGGCAGCAGCTTTTCGGTCAGCGCCTGCACGGCATCGTCCTGCAGCAGCTTTGCACCGGAGGTAGCCACCATCACGGGGTCCACCACAATGTGCTTTGCGCCGTAGAAGTGCAGTCGCTCGGCGATGGTGTCGATGAGCGGGGCAGAGGATACCATGCCAATCTTCACCGCATCCGGGTAGATGTCGGTGAACACGGCATCGAGCTGCTGCGCCAGAAACTGCGGCGTGGTGTCAAAAATGGCGGTCACACCGGTGGTATTCTGCGCTGTCAGGGCGGTAATGGCGCTCATGGCAAACACGCCGTTGGCGGTCATGGTCTTGATATCGGCCTGGATCCCGGCACCGCCGCTGGAATCACTGCCGGCAATGGTCAATGCAGTTTTCATAGATAAACACTCCTTGTTTTTATTCGCCCAGTGCGGTGCGGAGGTTGTCCAGCACCTTTTTGCTCAGCAGCACAAAGGCCTGCTTGGTGCGGCCGGCGGACACATTGGCGCAGCGCACGTTTTCCCGGGCAAAGAAGTTCTCAGCCACGGGCCCCGCTGCGGCGCGGGTGTCGCAGAAAAAGCGTGTGCCGGGCAGATCGAGCCACTTTTCCAGCGCAGCGGAGTCAAAGCCGGGGCCGATGGAGGTGTTGAACAGCACCTTGCCTGCGCCCAGCTGGGCAAACTCGTTTTCGCCCAGCAGCAGCACATTCTTGTTCAGGCAGGTGAACACCACCTCGCTGTTCGCCAGCAGCTGGGGCAGGGGCTTGAAGGTCATACCGGCGGCCTCGGCGTCCGGCTTTGCGCTGCGGGCAAAGTAGCTGATCTCTGCGCCCATAAATTGCAGCGCATCGGCGATCATCCGGCCGGAAACGCCCAGCCCCACGATGCCCACCTTCAGGCCGGTGATCTCCACCGGCTCGTCCCGCAGCATGGGCATCCCAAAGCCGTGCAGCAGGCCGGTCAGCTCGTGCAGAACGTACTCCACAACGCCGCGGTCGCCGTAGTCCCGGATGCCCAGCACCTGGATGCCCCGGGTGCGTGCGTAGGCGATATCCACGTTGGCGCTCTCCTCAGAGTACAGGCTGCAGCACATCCCGATATAGCGGATGTTGGGGCACTGCGCGATGACTTCCTTGCCCATGCGGGAGGTGTAGCTCAGCAGTACGGCATCGGCGTCTCCAATGCGGCGCACCATCTCGTCATCGCTGGCGGGTACGTCCCGGTACAGCACCACCTGCTTGGCATAGCGGTGCAGCTCCTCCTCGGCAGAGGGGATCAGGCTGACAGGCTCAATGGCAACAAGCTTTTCAAACATGACGGACTCCTCCTTATATCAGTAGAAGCAGACGGGTGAAGCCAGATTGCGCAGCAGGGAGACGGCGCTCCAGCCCGCAATGGCGCTGGTGGAGGAGCAGATATCCACCACAGCCTTTACGCCCTCGATCTCGGCAGTGATGCAGTGGTCATCGCCCACCCAGCCGGGCACGGAGTGCATGGTCACCCCGGTGATCTCGGGGCCGGTAGTAGCCAGAGAAGTAGCCACCGCCACGTTCACCCGGCGGGGGAAGGTAGCAATGGCCTGTTTTGCGTTGCCGGTGAACACGGTGGTCTTTTCGGTGTCGGTCAGCAGGTGCTCTGCCCACACCGGCGTGTTGCGGAAGCCCTTTGCACCGGTGTGGGTCTCGATGCCGGCAGTCTCCGGCAAGCCCTGCGCCTGTGCCATCAGGGTGACGGTCTGCAGCACATCAAAGCCGCCGATGGCACCGCTGGTCAGGTGCACCTTGGCACCGCCCTCCACGGCAGCTGCCTTGACCTGCGCGTAGAAATCCAGATCCGCAAAGGCACCGATGGACAGAATGACCAGATTCACGCCCCGCTTCAGCACCGGGATGGCCATAGCACGCACCGACTCCACCGAAGCGGCCTCCACGATGTACTCCGGCTCAAGCGCCAGCAGCGCGTCCACGTCCTCACAAACAGCGCAACCGACATTGGCGGCGGTCTTTTCAGCCGAGGCGCGGGTGCGGCTGGTCACGCCCACCAGCTCGTAGTCCGGCAGCAGACCCTTCTTCCACGCGTCAGCCACGATGTTGCCCAGAAAGCCGCAGCCCACAATACCCAATTTTGTTTTCATATCCGTATCCTAAACTCCTTTTTTCTGCCTGTGGCAGCATATTCAAAGCCAGTATACCATACCGGGCACAAAAAGGGAAATGATGTTTGCGGCAGCCCGGCGGTGCAGGACATAAAAAGTTAACAAAATAAATTACAAAAAAATTATCAACTCGCTTATAATCTTCCAAAAATAAATGATGTATCGAATAATAATAACGGCTCGCTCTATTTACTACACCACTACTACACCAATTCTAGCTAATTGTCAAATCCGATTTTGAGTCTTAAAAGAGCCCGATGTGACAATCCGGCAAACCATATTAAAATTGAAAATCGCATTTGAAACAAGGCGGACATCAAAGCATCTGCATGGCATTTAGCAATCCTTGGTATCAAACTAAATAGCAAACGCTAAAAAATGGGGTATTGATCCTTAATTGGACCAATACCCCATTTTTATTCCATTATTGAATCAAGAACTAGATTCATGACATCAAAGCTTATCTGTCCGGGAGCACTTGAATCTCCGGCACTTGCGAAGGTCATTGCGGAGCCAAACACCTCTCCACACAATCTACTGGCAACACCAAGCTTACCCATGCTGATTGTAATAACAGGAGTAACAAAATATTTGTTTTTCATTTCAATCGTAGCGGACAGTAAAGTCAACACATCTGTGCTGTCGTGTGGCATAACTGCTACTTTTGGCAAATCAGCTCCAACTTGTTGCATCTTCACCATGCGCGACACTAACTCATTTTTATCAGGAGTCTTTTGGAAATCGTGACTTGAACATACAACCGCAACTCCAGAAGAATGTGCATTGTCTATCAGCTCACGAATATCATCTCCGGCTGTAAAGAACTCAATGTCAATAAGGTCGGCACAGTCAGTATCTATTACCGTGTTGATGAAATCTAAATATTCTTTGTGGGTCAAAGGCACTTTTCCGCCCTCTGCCTTGGTGCGGAAGGTGACCAGCAGAAGCTTGTCCCTTAATGCTACACGAAGTTTTTGCAAACAAGACACCACAGAATGTGCATCCATGCATTGCTCAAACCAATCAACACGCCACTCTACACAGTCAATGCGAAACCTTGAAAATTCAAATGCACGTTCTAAAATCTTTGATTCGGTTGTTTCTACAATAGGAACTATGACTTTTGGTCTGCCTTCACCGATATGACATCCACGTACAACAATAGACATAGCGCACCTCCACACATGATAGATACACTATATCCTATACACATTTAGATGTCAACAATCAAATCAAAACGAACTCCATGTTGCCATCCCACAGATACCGTCAGCCGCCAATCCATGTGCTTTCTGCCATTCTACCAGCTTAGCTTTTGTGCCGGTGCCAAAGATGCCATCTGCCTTCAAGCCTAAATGCCGCTGCAATACGGTCACAGCATAAGACACGCCACCAGTGCAGTCCTTAGAGCCCTGACGAATCGTGGGCATGATTTTACTCACGACCTGATATGCAGTACCACTTTTACTGACCCAACGTCTAGGAGACTCACGCACATCAACATGAACAAAGCCACCCGTTACCTGTGCACGACTATAATATCCAATGCCGCCATGCTTCTGGAAGTAGGGGAGGGAGGCTACATACAGTGCAATACGAATTGGATCGATACCAGCGATGTGGATATCCGCTGCTGTGCCAAGACAATGCTGACTACGAGAACTGCCACCGATTGAAATGTTATATGCAGGAGTACGGTAGGCAGAACTAATCAGAACCGGCTTGCCGAAGTGGTCACGAATCTGCTGCAGAGTCTCCACCAGCTCAGTTGCCACCTTGAAATCATCACTCCGGTCATTGCAAGCAAATTCATAGGCACAGAAATTCTTGGACAGCTTCTTGTTCCAGTCCTTCTTCATAGAATATGTAATAATGCTCATAGAACCACACCTTCAATCCTTCTTGAGTTCCGCATTGATTTTGTTATTCTGGATATCCATCTCCTTGACTGCGGCCTCAATCATCATCTCGATAGTAGGAGTGATCTTGATATTCATCTTCTCCAGCGCGGCAATAACATACTTCTTCTTGTCAGCCTTCTGAATTGCGCCAGTAACGCCTAACTTCTCAGCGGCACGCACAGCCATCTGAACAATCTTATACATACCGATCTGCTTCAGGTAGGGAATGCCATAGGTCATAAATGCTGTGCCAGCAACAGTGATAACCAGCTTCACAATAACAGAGACGATCTCATTAACAATACTTGCCATAGTAGTACCTCCTGTTTGAATAAAAAAATAAAGCCCGGCACACACGTACCGAGCTATGTATTAGATGTCTTTTAAATTTTGCCCGTCGATCAAGTAGCTTTCAAGCGCAGCCTTAGCTTCTTTCATGGGGTCAATAGCATTACCATCAATACCGTGACTAAGCAGAGCCAGCAGGGCTTTCATCATAACATTGATACCATGTTCACTCTTATTTACACGCTGTTCCACACCAGCGATTTTTCGTCCATGGTCTTCAACAACGATGTCCTGTTCCTTCTGATGCTCTTCAAGTGACAAAAGCTTGGAGCGATATAAATCCAAAACCTCTTTATCATTCTTGAGTTTGCGGTCGATATCTTCCAGATGCTTGTCGTGCTCAGTGAGCTTCATATTCTGCTTTGTGTCGGGTTCTTTCGCTTTCTTGATTGCTTTTATAATGACAACAAGGGCAGCTGAAATAACTGTAATACCACCAGCGATACTCAGAACCATTTGCCAAAGCTGTTCAATCGTAAAGCTTATAACGCCAGGAGTTGTGTGTGGTGCGGCAGTCAACAAACCAATCATTTCATCACCTCGATTCTAGTTGACAAAAATTTCACACTATGATAGAATAGTTCCGTCAAGATTCGTCGAGCGAATTTATGACGTCCTATCTTTGTATAGGTGTGTGGCGGGAGAGCTCTGGGTGTAACAGCCCGGGGCTCTTTCTGTTTTTACATATACTTTTAGTTTGTTTACTGCTTCGGCTTACATACCTTACGCCAGTGATAGTGCGGCTTGTCCTCGTGAAACATGATATAGCGCATCCAGTCATCTACATAAATGCACAACAGCGCAAGGAAGAACCATAACACAGTAAATGGCAGACAGATCTGACCAAGCAGATTGAAGGGCAGGGAAGAGTAGTCCCAGATATGCAAACCAAGCATTAGATTCAGCGGAATACCCACAACAAGTTCCATGCCAGTCACAAATAGCGCACCTACAAGACCCTGCTTCCACATGGGCATTTCCCACGGAATATAATTGTTCAATCCGCCGATGACCACAAAACAGATGCCGCCCACTACAGCCATAGTCCAGTGCGAGTGACCACGCCATAAAATCTCGATGCAATAATAAAGCGCCCCTCCTATCAAAAAGAGAAGCGCACATTTAAATAATTCTTTATACTTCTTTACGATTTTACTCATTCTACAACCTCCTTCAACCCGGCGGTCTCAAGATATTGCTTCAGAACAGGGTCGTAGTTGATTTCGATTGCATCAAGCTCCTTCATTGTAGTACAAGCCTTGATAGCAATTTCCAATTCCTGCTGACGCGCTACAAATGGTTGCACATAAGTACCAATTGCCATAGCCAGTGCTGCGAGATCTTCATATTCCCATTCGGTGCATTCATTTCCGGTTGTGTTCCATTTCAGCTGGAATGTTTGTCCATTAGAGACGGCGAGCTGATACAGAGATAGGTTTGATGTGAGCAAAGCCTGCTTTTCACTGGTAACGCTATAATACTTGCCGTCTGTCCATTGGAGTGGGTGAGATGCAAGGTATTCAGAGAGAGTAGTTTTTGACTCGGATATTTTGTATTTCTTTTGTGGTTCAAGAGCTTCTTCTACGGTTGGAACTGTGCCTGACTCAATAATTTCATAGCGGTCTTCTTTATCATCAATAGTCCAGAGAGCGTCACCGGGTGCGGCAACGCTATTATGAGCATTGAGTTGTGTCGCCATTGCAGAATACTGGTCGCATTGCTCTTGTGTCTCGACTGGTTTCATAATAAAATACCCAACTTTTATTTCTTCGTTCAAATTTTTCACCTCTTCTTTCTAATAAGATAATACCTAGATATATTTAAACAAATAACATTGATTATAAGCGTTAAAAATATAATCAGTTCCATTTTCCAATAGCAATCCAAAGCATAGTACGAAGGTCAATAGAACTTTTTGAACCATGAAGAACAAAACCAGTTGTTCCCATAGAGCCTTCTTTTACATTCCAATATGTATTTGCCAAACTGGAATAAAATGGCATTGTACTAACCGAATAAGAAGAATTGCTAAATGCCGCACTAAAATTAATTGTTGTATCTTTTCCACTACAATTCGTTCTACCCCAGCATATTTGTGCTCCATTGCAGAAACGTATATATCCACCACCACTACCATCAAATCCGTTTGCATACACGCCATTCGCCGCGCTCTGTGCCCAGTTCACCTTGAAATTACCCGGATTGTATACATACATATTAGTTCCGTCTTCTCCACCCCATAACCATGTTGGTTGACCATCTTTACCAGACCAATTGAAAGTCATAGGAGCATAAGGATTACCACCGCCACCGAGTGTTGCAGCAGTGCCAGTCAGTGTACCATCAAATCGTGCTGCTTTAACAACGCCTTCGCGGCAGTCAATACCAACAGCAGTTTTTCCAGTGTATGTTTGATTTGGACAACCCGTTGTAAAAGAGAGACCATTCCATGATTCAATAACAATATTATTTAAATCTCCACCGGGACCATTAACATTATCCGTAGGACCAGAATAAATTTTTCCATGAGAAGAATCAGAGAACGTAATAGTGCCATTCATCGTTCCACCAGCAGTAGGAAGATAGTCGTGGGTATGTCCAACATTACTTTTACCATCGAGCTTGGAATCAATTTCGCTTTCAGTATAATAGCGGCTATCGTGATTATGTCCAGCAGTAGCAAATTGGTTTTTATTTATAGCTCGTAACTCATATCCATTCCAACCAGCAAGCCAACTATAATCTCCATAGTTCATACCTGATTTTGAATAGGCAAATGTGGTATTTGAAGAGTTGTCTCCTGCGTCTTTTACGCTATTGTGCGTATGTCCAACTGCCGCCTTACCATCGACCAATGTTTTCAACGCTTTTCCCTGCGCAGCACTAAGACTTTGATCTTTGCTATCACTTGTCAAATTATTTTGAATCCCGCGCCATGTATTTGTATCGGTAAACTTCGCATCGGCAGGAACACTCTTGGCAATCGTATATCCAATTACAACAGGCTTACCATCTTTAAAATAAACAGGTTGCGTAGTTGTGCCAGCGCTTGTACCAAGTTTATCTGCAGTTGTGGCCTTTGTTGCATTTGTGGCGTTGGTTGCTTTTGACGCTGAACCGGCGGAGGTGGCATAGTCTGCGTTTGTTACGGTTGCTTCAATTTTATCTTTCATTCTTCGCATCTTATCATCTCCTTTTATATCAACCGTCTGAATTTAAATGTTAGTATGTCAGTGCCAGTAGCAGCAACCTTGCAGGCGATTTGTAGTTTCAGTGTTTTACTTCCAGCAACGCGCAAAGTTCTAAGATAGATTGCATTGTTATTATCTGCGAGTCCGGCGTTATGCAGGAAAATCTCAGACGAATTACCACTGTTCGTAGTACCACTATACCAACTCATAACACCAGAATAGATTTCACTGTAAAGCTGTGTGTAGCTTGAATTAAATCCACTCACCTGAACAACATAAGTTCCAGTATCAAGACTGTTTCCAGCAATGCCAGTATCTAGCCAATCTGTAGTCAACTTGATTTGCTTTTGAATGCTGATAACACGGCTGAAATCATCCAACTTTGTTTTATCAGTAGAAGACATAAGACCGTTTGAAGACGAACTGGCTACACCATAAGTGGTATCCGTGAATTTAGCATTAGCCGGAACAGAAGATGAGATAGTGTATCCGATTGCAACAGGTTTGCCGCCAGAGAAGTAGACTGGCTGAACACTAGAACCAGCGTTGGAATCCAGTTTGACTGCTGAGTTCGCAGAGCCACCAGCGCTACCAGAACCAGCATAATTGTGTGTGTGTCCGGCAACTGCATAATCACCACTACCCTTAGTCACGATCGTGCCAAATCTACCACGGTCGCAATATTGCAGATTCGAGCTTGTGCCGGAATACGCGCCATTCCAATAAGCCATAAAAGACATCGTAGGGATATACTTATCATCCGTTGTTTTATTTGCCCAGCCGGTATTTCCAACAGCGCCCAATGTACGAACCGTTTTGCTTGATGCATCTCCAAGAGTATATGTTCCAGCAACAGGCTTACCGTCCTTGAAATAAACAGGCTGTGCTGCAGAACCAGCAGAAGATGTGAGTTTTGTCGCGGACGCTGAATTGCCAGTGCAAGAAGAAGATGTGTTGGCTGAACCGGCACTAGCAACATAACCTTCATCTTTTGCAGGAGCTGAGGCAGAATAGGCTTGTTTATGGAGAGCCGTTCCAGCATCAGCAATTGTTTTCCAGCATTCGGATGACGTCTTTTTATCTGTTGCTGTTGTACCACCAACTTCATTAGAATCTACAAGGGTCCAAGTACGACCAGAAGTGGCTCTGCCGCCTGATGCGATAGCTCGTATAACTACACCCATATAAGTACCGCTCGATTTATAAAACGCATCACAATAAGCACCATTTGTTTTGTCTGTTTTTATTGCCACTTGAATTGTATCTGCTGAAAACCCTCTGCGTACAAGCCACTGAGCATCGACGCTTGCACTTCCAGAATCTACGTTACTACGATATACCAAACGACAAATACCATAACCTCCGCCGCTATAGTCCTGGCTAATAAGAAATGTTATACTTTTGTCAACCCATGCATCTTTATTTACATCAAGTCTTGCAAATCTATGGAACGGATAATTATTTGTATTGTCGACATTGTGCTTACAAGAATAGAATCCAATATTTGCAGTAGAATTACCAGAACCGTCGTAATTAAAACTTAGCGTGATATCAGAACCGCCAGATACAGTACGAGCGGTAGTCAATTTAGCAGCGGATGCAACACTTTTGTTTTTATCTGCGGTATTATCTACATTACCAAGTCCAATATTACCTTTCGTGACGTTGACTGTTTTTGCAGCACTACCATCGTAAGTAGCGGCAGTTGTGCCGTTTGTTTGAATCGTCAGAGCGGTCGGATTTTTAAGCGAAGCAGGGAAGTCGGTGATCTGTGATTTAGAATGTGTATGTTCTTTCTTAGCTGCATAATCTGTATAATTCAAATTATCAAGCAGCGTACTCCAATTACTCCACGTTCCATTTTGCTGATTTCTATAATACACATGAGGTTTTGCTGTTGTGGATAGTGCTAATTGCGAATCCCATCCTCCACTATTATCCCAATTTAGTTGTAAAATACTTGAATCGTCAGGTGGCTTTCCGGTTGTAGTGGACGATGTAGCAACAAAATGAAACATTGCACCTGTGCCATTTGTTGACTTGGTAAAATTGATGTTTGCTGGACGGGCTCCGTACAGAGATAAATATTGATGCGTATGCTCGTTTGGCGCTTTGCCGTCTATCAGTCCTTTTAATGCTTTACCCTGCGCAGCGCTTAAACTATCAGATGTTGAATCGCTCGTAAGATTATTTTGAATGCCACGCCAAGTATTGGTGTCTGTGTATTTATCTTGCGTCCATCCTTTTTAATGTAATACTTGTTGGTCACATCCGTACCAGCATGATTGAGCAGGGAAGAGACATCTTCCAAACTCATACCCGCATTCTTCAGCAATGTAGCACCACTGTGCCGGAAATCATGCGGGTGCAGCGTGGGCTCGTCAATCATCTCACCAATTTTCTTACACCAATCACCAGCCGTGCTTGAAGTAATCGGCATCCATGTGCCATTGATTTTAGTACCAACAAACACATAGCCGCCATCCTCAATGTCATGCTCAGTGCGGTATTCCTTCAGCTCTTTCAAAAGCTCAGAAACTTCCTTACTGAACATTAAATCAACGATTTTACCTTCCTTTTCCAGAACATCATGTACCATGCGGTTCTCATAGTCGATAGACTTCCAGAGTGTATTCCGCACAGCATTGACACGAGCCATCGTGGATAGCGAGAACAGTGCGTACAGACGCAGTGTCATCGCATTATCCTTCATGTGAACGGTGATCGCGGATTCAACCAGAGCGTTCAGCTTCTCTCGCATCAACTTAACCTCATCAGGCGTAAGATATGTCTGCTTTACGACAGCCACATCCTTAGTCGGGCGATCAATAAACTCCATCGGATTTTCTTTGATGATTTTCTTCTTGCGAAGATACCGATACAGCGCAGAAATCGTACTCATGCGCCGCTTCATACGAGCAGAGTTATTTCCATGCTTCTTACAGTAGAACAAAAATTCCTCAATATCCTCTTCTTCAAGTTCCGTCACAGAGGCGTTGCCCTGATTATCCAAAACATAAATCATCCACTGCTTGAAATCCGATTCGTAATTGTAAACAGTAGACGGGCTGAGATCACGGATGCCCATATCAGTCTCATATCTATCCCAGTATTTCAAAGACACTGGGTTTACGTTCTTGAACTTTTCAGCATCCCATAACTTCAGCGGTTTACTTCTTATAGCCATATTAAAATTCCCTCCAACCCACCTCTAAAAGTGTTTATTCCTTTTTATCTTTTGCCAGCACAGCAGAGATCTCCTGCTTATTGTCCAGCAGGGCAGAAGTTACTTCAGAAAACTTTTCAACATCAAAGTCTTTCAAGTTACCCTTCACATCATTCAAATAGTTCTCCATAAAGTCAACGAAATCAGAAATAGGGTCAGGCTTCTTAATAATCTCGTTGAGCTTGCCACAGAGACCAAGAACAAGCCATTCCTTATGAGAACGGTCAATCTGCTCGTGAACAGCCTTCTCCAGAGAATCGTACTGATCCCAGAATGCAGAAGTATCACAACCAGCCTTGTTAATCTTGAAGTTAAAAGACTCGTAAGCAATACGCGGCCACTCACTCTGCGGCTCACCACGATAATCATAATCCGCAAAATACTTTAGAACGGTTAGCCGGAACACTACATCGAGCAGTGCGGGCTGATAATCACCGTCAATAGTACATGCCTTAACTACTTCATCAAGAAACTCATTTCGCTCCTGAAAATTTAAAACCTTCATTTTATCTCCCTTATTTAATTGTGTTTATACCTAGATAAATGTGTAAAATTATACACACTATTCTAGCCAGTAAATTTTATTGAATCTCCAAAGTAATCTGCATTTTCGTGCATTTACTTTCTTACAATGTTTATTTTCTGATTGAAAATTCAAAGCCAATTGTTCTGGATATAAAGCAGTAACATATCCTGTATGGATTTCTCCATTTTTATATGTATAAGAAACTAAATCTCTATGCTTAATTCCTAATACATTATTAGTTTTAGCTTTCGATTTCCTTCTCATAGGTCTGATAATCCATTCTTTCACATCGCAAGTATCAGGAACACAATCTGTAATACATATGGCATCATTACTGTGGGATTTTTCTATATTCCAATCAATCCTTTTGTTTGCAGTTTCACCACCGTTAGTCAGATATAATGGTCCCAGTTCGGATATTTTCCTCCGCAGGTAGTTTTTACCTTGCATAACATGCATAGCGTAATCAAATCGTTTGGGTTTGGAACCAATGATTTTGAAATATCTGTCTTCGAATTCCCGTTCCATGCCTTCTGTTTTCTGATGACAGCCGGAGCAAAGCGTAATCAGATTTCCAATGGTATCTGCTCCACCATACTTTCTTGCCCTAATATGGTGTACTTCTAATACACAATTGGACCTTCCACACTCCTGACATTTACAGCCATCACGGATAATGGCAGCTTTTCTAAGATTTTCATCCAAACGGTTAGATTTCTGATACTGCCATTTATTGGGTTTGTATCCATCAGTCATTGCGCGGATATCTATGCAAACATCTTCAAGGCAATATTCCTGAATATCGATCCACCTGTTGAGCTGATATAACACCCTTAAAATTGCATCTTTCTTCTGTTTAATGCTTGGAGCAAGCCTGCCACTTCTTTTGGAAGAATAACGGTTATCAAACCTCGCCTGTCTGTACCTTTTGTGGTAACGGTGATAACGTCTATATCCACGTCTTACATCCATGAGATGCTTTACATCCTGGCGTTGCTCAATCGTTCCTTTAAAAACCACTTTGTTTTTGGTAGGACATTTCTGAACAATGGCAAGACCAACATGGGCAGAACCGTCATCAATCCCAACGATCATCCGGCTTTCATCATATTTATCGTACTCAACTTCTTTTTCTAATTGAATCACCATGGGGTATCTGGATTTTATTTTTGCTCTGCCTTTTCTGACTAGATACCAGCCTTTATTCACTTTTGTTGGTGCTAATGGCCGACTATTTTTATCAACAACAAAACAATATGCAACTTCATTTTCCATCTCTGGATACCTTCCTTTCGGAGTAATTTTCGTCTTGCCAATGTTGAGGAGGGTATATGTGTTTCTCTGTTATCTGTGCGGGACATTAGCACAGTTTCTTGATTGGCACTCACAGAGCTTCAGACTGACGAGCCCATCCGAAGGTGTGTTTTTAACCTTTTCCCTAACGTAGTTCATATCTGCAACATATCTTTCGATAGTAGCAGTCACTAAGGCTTGAAACCTGTTGTTAAGCAAGTGCGAACAAGAAATGTGATTATACACTTGTCCACTTATTTACACTTATGTCTATGTATTAGACTGCTTAACAATTAGTCCTTTTCGTCTGTGCTTGCTTTAATTTCTTTCGCTCTTTCCGAGCTTTTTTTAGGTCGTCATAATCGACCCAGCCTCCATCAATTTTGGAGTATGTAATCCAGCGGTAATCTACATCAGGATACTTGAACCAGAACATCTTGCGCTTCATCAGCGCAACACTATCAGCAAATCCCTTCGTATCAATCACTTGTTTGCTGCCATCTCGATATGTAATTTCATAGTCCGCCACATAATCAATCTTCCGCACCGCTACGTTCTTTCCGTCCTTATCGACCCGGCTGAACGCTTCCTGCAGAATAAAGGGGACTTGCTTACGACACTCTACAATTTCGCCGCTTGCCAGCCTTGGCAATACAATATCTCGATAAAACAACATTTCTGCCTTACTATCGTAAACTACGCCGTCATACGTTCTATCTGCTGGATTCTTACTGACATTAAACTTTGTTCTGTTCTTTTTCTCCATAAAATCACCACGAAAAACGAAGGGGCGGTTATGCCCGCCCCTTACGATTTGATGTTTTCTTAACTACCGGCTTCACGGGCGTCTCATCCTTTACATCACTAGATGATTCATTTTCAGCCTTTGCAGGCTCATCCATGATCTCATGGAAAATATCACGAACAGCCGGGATAAAAGTTTCTACCTCGGCTTCCGTAACATTCTTATACTTGCGCATTAAAAGAGTAGTCAGGTCTGCCTTTGCAGTCTCTTTTGAAATAATTCCCTGACGATACTGATTTACGGCAGTCCACACAAGAAAGTGCGGTTCAGTGTCGCAAATCATTCGCCAAGGATTAAGACGCGCATCCTGCTCGCAATGCGGGCAAACCGGATATTCTTTTCCGCAAGTACGGCACCAATTCAGATTTGCCATTAGGCAGCTGCAGTCTCGATGCGGAACAGACGCTTATCGTCAGAGCAGTATTCCTGAGTTGCGCTGATCTTAACAGGGTGAGTCAGCTCGTTGTTCAGGGTCATGTCAATAGCGTTATCCATCTTGGCGTTCGGGAAGATGATGCGCATCAGCTTCTTGTTTGCCTTGTCACAAGGATTATAGCAGAATGCCTCGATCACAAACTCGCCCTCGGTAGAGAACTTGTCGGCACTATCATTGATAGCAACGCCCTCCTCGCTCTCATACTGATACTTCACAACAAAGCGGTCGCCAGCCTTCAGGTTTGCACCAGTAGGCAGAGTAACCTCAGTGCCAGTGACAGAGAACTGAGACTCTGCAGTCTCACCCAGCTCAAAGGTCTTCAGTGCATTACCCTGACCATCAATCAGATCGATGTACTTAAAGGGTGCATTTGCAACAGCAGTCTTGGGAGTGTGAGCCAGAGTCAGCTTCTTGCCATCAGCAGAAGTCAGGTACTCAACAGTAGTAAAGACCTGCTTTGCCTCAGAAGAAGCAACCTCCTTCTTGGAACCCATCTGTTCTGCCAGAGCACCCAGATGCATCAGAGCATTAGACCAATCAGCCTCGGCGGTCTTGCTCTTATCAAATGCCATGATGTTAACGCCCTGTGCATCCTGAGCATATACGGTCTCGCCGCCCAGAGTCAGCTTGAAATCCTTGACCTGATTCATGGTCCACAGACGCTTGCCATTCAGGTCATACTCGTGAATGCGATGAACGCGGTCAATAATGACCTCATTGAAATTAAAATCGCTCATAATATTCTTCCTTTCAATTTATTTGGATGTGCAAGTATGTGGGTGAGGTTTATTTGAGATGGGATATTTTGAAGATTATAGCTGGTGTGAACCAGAGGCAGAGTCTCAGGCTGACCAAATTGTATCTAGCGCAATTGAGCAACTAAAAAATCTTGTTTCTGATAGCGCTAAGACTACCATGAAAGAATATCAAGACTTGGAAACGAGAAAAATTAAACTTCAGCGTGAAGTCAATGAGCTCGAATACAAAAAACACAAGTCCGAAGAAGAACTTAAAGACCAGATTGCTTTATATAAGCGAATGGACGAACATGATTTGCCAAAAGGCTTTGTAAATAAAATCGTTGGTGCGTTGATTGGTGATTTCAAAATTGGAGACGATGCTTGGACAATAGAAGCCAAGTATAAAAGTTACGAGTGTCCATTATGTCATGGGAAAGGAGTTGTCTCTACAAGAATCAATGGAAGCATAGACCGTGATATTAAATGTCCTGAATGTAACGGATATAAAAGAGTCTCAAATCTTTCCTACTATGCACAAAAAAGAAAGATTGCAAGATTTGATATAAGGCTTAATTTTAATAATCTTAACCAAATGTGGGTAGCCGACGAAGATCACATTATTTTTTGCGACGGAGATTATAACAGGTATGTAAATGGCCTTTATAAAACTGAGCAGGAAGCAATCGATGCAGCTGCTAAGAAGAACGCAGAGGTGAGTAAGTGAATTACGCTAAAATCGTTCCATGTGATATAGCGAATGGCGAAGGAGTGCGCGTCACATTGTTCGTACAGGGTTGTGACCATCACTGCCCCGGCTGTCAGAATCCTACCACATGGGACCCGAATGGTGGTCAGCCATTCACAGATGAAACGCTCGATAAAATTGTAGATTTACTTCGACCTGATTATATTCAAGGGCTTACACTCACTGGTGGAGATCCACTGTTGCCGGAAAATAGAGAAGTTGTTGAGAAGATTGTTCATCGTGTATGGACTGAATTTTTAAGCAAAAAAGATGTGTGGCTCTGGACTGGATATAAATGGGAAGATTTGTGGAATCAAGACGGACTCGTATCTGACATCCTTGCTGATATCAATGTGCTTGTAGATGGGCCATTTATTGAATCAGAGAAAGATATCTCTCTTCCATATATGGGGAGTAAGAACCAACGAGTAATTGACATCAAATTGAGTCTTGGATATAAAGAACCGACTCTTTGGTGGACTCCAGAAAAGAAAGGAAAATAATATGAATTTTAGTGATTTTGGCTCGATGCAGAATATCACGCCTTATCGCCCCAACATTAAAATCAACAAATTGCACGACGATGCTCATCTGCCAACTTATGGTTCTGCAAATGCTGCTTGCGCAGACTTGTACGCTTATATCGGTTTTGATGACGCAACGATGGTAAACAAGAATGGCGACCGTTGTATTATGATTCAACCGCATGAGACCGTTAAGGTACATACTGGTTTACGGATGGCTCCGCCTGAAGGTTGGTATGTCGCTATCTATGCTCGCAGCGGTTTGGCAACCAAGCAGGGACTTGCTCCTGCAAACAAAACTGGCATTTGCGATCAAGATTATCGTGGAGAGTATATTGTGGCACTACATAATCATTCCAACATCCCTCAAATGATTACTCATGGCGACCGTATTGCTCAGATGGCAGTTGTTCCGTTCTGGCAGGCTTATTTTGAAGAAGTTTCTGAATTGGACGAGACTGAGCGTGGAGCTGGTGGGTTTGGTTCTACTGGAAAACAGTAATCGAGGTGTTTATGGGAAAGACAATTGATACGTCCGAGCTTCTGTATCGGATGGGCAAGTACGCAGAAATCGATGCTGGAGAAGAAAAACATGATGCGTTTATGCATTTTATGCTTCTTTTGACCCGCACAATTGAGAAAATGCCGAATGCTGCATTGACTCATAAAAATCCGATTGATGATGAGATTATGGGGAATCAGTACAAGCTGGCGAACGCAATATCACTGGTGACTGGTCGCACTAGAAACGACGGCTGGTATCTCACTTGGATTGGCATGACCATGAAGATTGTACGGTTGAAGAGTGGAGAATCAGCTGGTTTCCGGTACATCAAAGATAATGAGGGGCATGATTATCCGGGCGCAATGCACACATCTTGTGTTGTTGATTATTACATCTCAAGTGACAAGAAAAATGTTATTGTCCAGACTGAGAACACTATTTATAAATTTGAAAAAATTGAAGAGGACTAAATTATGGCTAAGTATTTTTACGTTTACAATATCGTCGGTGTCGAAGATTCTATTGTGAAAATGTTTAACACTGAGACTGGTGCGGTAGGAGAGAAATCGATTCAGAAAGATCGCATTGACGGTTTTGTCGATGGTATCAAAGCAAGTGGATATCAACTGAATGAGGAACTGGCAGACGCTGATGTGGCAGAAGGTGAAGCAAAGCGTATTCTGGCAGAGAAGATGACTGCTTATCAGGCAGCTCGCGATGACTATCACAATAAGAGTGAAACTCTGAAGAAGGTTAAAGCAAAGTACGGTATTAAGTAAGGAGAATACATAATGAAGTGTTACGCTATTGAATCTCATTACGAGAAAGAAGCTCCATTTGGAATTGCATGGCAAATAAAGCTGTTTGATGGGCATACGCTTTTGGAAGAGTACGACCACATCTTCTATAACGAGATTGCTGGCTACTGCAAATGCCTTGAAGATATGGGGCTTATCGAGAATGTCGAAGTGAAACTGGACATCGAAAGCGAATTGAAGAAGCTACAGGATTTCCAGAAGAGTATCGATGAGATCACGGCGAAGGCCGCGATGCTGGAAAATCCTGCAAAAAGTGTAGAAACACCTTCTATTAGAACAAAATATTCATTCTGGTAAAAGGTAAATTTTACGGAGGAAGTGATTCTATGGCATACGCAGGCAAAAATGGATACGATAAAGACACGGATATTTTATTTCCGATAGCTATTAATATTATTGGATGGGTAGGTAAAGCAGATAGAGAAGAGATTCTTGATCTTAGTTTTGAACGAATTTCCCTTTATCAAGTAGGGAAGATCCTTGAAAAACTTGGCTATCAGAATATTGATATGAGCGAAAACGGATGGGAAATGGATTACTGGTGGGAGTACGAACTTGCCAATAACGCCAATGATATTCCGAACCTTCCTTGTCGAGTTCAAATTAAAGGAAGTTGCGCAGAGGGCACAATGATGCTTAATGTTTTAGATAACGAATAACTCTAACAGTAGTGGTGGGTGGGTGGAATAAACAATATGAAAGCACATATTCAAGAAGAAAAGAAAACAACTCCATTAAAACTTGGCGATGGAATATTACTTCAAGAAAAAGACGGCAAAATTTACAAGGTTTGCGACACGGCAGAATATGACGAGACGCATACTGACGATGAGGTTATCAAAGTTGCTTTGTCTGAAGAAAATATGATTATTGGATCGAACTTTTTTAACACATCGTTTGTGTTTACAGATTGAGGTGAGCTGCTATGATTATGGTTATCCAACACAAAGGAACTCCAAAGAAAAAGAGATATGCTGCAAAGTTTTTATGTTCATGTGGGTGTGTCTTTTGGGCTGATGATGAAGATATAAAGTTTCCGAGCTATTCTGTTATGCGAGAATATACACTGGGCTTAAAACTAGCAGAATGTCCAGAGTGCGGAGAGCAAGTTGTCTCTTGTCTCCCGGAAGTTTCCAGAGAGAAAATTTTTGTGGATTGAGGTATGATTATGGCAATTAAAATTATCAAACATAAAAGAGAACCAGAAAAACTGGCTTATAAATTTTTATGTGATTGCGGTTGTGAGTTTTGGTCTGACGCAGATAGCGTGATAGAAGTTAGCTCATGCGGGTGTGTTTTTCTTTATCAAACCAAATGCCCTGAATGCGGTTGTACTGTTAGTATGGTGCCGAATCTTGAGCTTAATATAATGCCTAGAAATAAGATTTTTGATGAATAACTGGAAAGCGAGAAAGAATGGCTATTTGCAGTAAATGTCTACATAAAGAAGTATGTGCTTTTAGGAAGCAGCTAGGAGATTGCTGTACTGAATCTTGCAAAAATTTCTTTGGCTGGGTTAAGGTCATGGATGAGCGTCCGATTCTTTTAAAAGATAACCTTGTAATAAGCGATTATGGTCTGTCGTTTATTGGATATTACGATTACAATAAGAGAGATCGAGAACACTTTTGCGATGCAAACACACTTGAAAAAATTTATGAATGTCCATCTTACTGGCTGAAAGGACTTGGTTTACATGAGCAAGAACGAATCGCAAACAAAGAATATAAAAAACGATTGGTGGCTTGTAAAGAAGCGGAGAGCGTACTTTAAATTGTTTCTGATGCAGACGAGAGTTGACTTTTTTGACGCAATTTGCAGAGCGTGTGAGAGAATCGAAAGATGGTGTAAGAGATGAAGGTTGTAGAACTTATCAAAAAGCTGAATGAAATCGGATACGACGAGAATACCGAATTGACTTTTGGGGTTGTTAATAGAGTAAACGGTAACTGGTATGAGGCTCCGTTCGATGAAATCAACTATGGAATCGATTTGACTGGCGAACCATACCATAATGATGAAATCAATATTGACATTGATGTAGATTCTGTAGAAGAATATCAGAAAGAAAAAGCAGATTCGGCTATTGAAAGTTTTGTTGATGAGATTCAGGAAGTTTTAAATAAATGTCAGCGTAAGTTTATTTTTTAAGAACTAGACTTTTATGAGGTGGTAAATTATGATTGAACGCGGGAGTTTTTATGTCGTAGATGATTTTATGATTGTGGCACGTGATTATGAGCGTGAAGATGGGTATGGCCGTGCTTGGAATAGAGTATGTTCAAACAAAGAATCTCTTAAAATCTATTGCGACGCATTAGTTGATTGTGGATATAGAGATACAACTGGTGAAAAGAAATATGACTAAGCAAATAGGCTATTATAAATCCGACTGGTATATTATGGGCATCGACGGAAAATATAACAACGCCTGTATCTCGCATACAGAATCGCAGCTTCGATATACAGTTCCGAGGTCGCCAGAATGGACCATCAATGGATTGGGTTTTGCTTACCTTAGAGAACATGGGTTTGAAGATTATCCTGAACTCTATGGTATTGTATTCTATGACATGGAGTGGTGGCGACGAAAACACTATCCGGGGGACTTTTATGTAGAGATACCAATTTGCGATTTATATGCAGATTCATTTCATTTAAAATGGCGTTGCAAGGAATTTCGTGTACATCAATGGTCTTGCTTGCGTAAAGAAACAAAGTGGGTGAAAGGCAAAAGTAACTACACTATTTGTGAGCTTGCCGATAAGTTGCCACATGAAGAATTTATAGAATATCTTAAAGACAACGGTATCTATATTGTAAACGAAGGTGGTGTTGGACTTGGATGATAATAACAAAAAACTCACTCTTGGAGAAAAGATCTTGTTTTTGACAGTCGGTGTACTCATTACTCTTATTGTTGGATATTTTGTATGGACGATTGGAGAAGAAATCTATCGCCAGTACAACCCGATTGAATGGACTGCTACTATTGAAGAACTGGAATCGGGCATCTACGGATATACATCCACTACGGTATCCAATATTCCAGCAGAAAATTATGAGATGCTTACAGTTCTTTGTAATGGCACATACATGAATATCAAAGGCCATGTACAGATTGTATACGATAGTAATACTCCGTATATCGAATATAAATCGACCAGTATTGTCAATGCAGACTCTGTGATTATCCATGCACAGAAAGGGCAGATTAAGAATAACGGAGTTAGCACAGTGAGGTAATAAAATGACCAAAGAATTAGGGTTTTATAAAGACCAAACAGAATATTATAAAAGATCAATTGAAGATCTACTGCACCATTATACTGATAGCTGTAGCATATGTACGGTTAATTTAGATTGCAGTGAATGCGTTGTGGATAATTTTATCAATCAGCTACGAAATATTCTGTATAGTAGTAGTGAGTATAAAGGAGAAAACATATGAAGCTGCTTTTACAGTCTAATGGAGGATTTTCTGGATTCTATAGTAGATTTATTTTGATTGATACCGATTCACACAAGATGGTAAAAACGAATGGTATCATAAAGGATGATTTGACCAGTATAAAATATATTTGGGATTATCTTGAAAATGAAAAGATTCCAGATATTGACGACTTCGGTAAATCACTTGTTCAGGATTTTGATTATGATATATCCCTACTTGAATGTTTTCTGCCAACTGCTCAAGTGATTACGAATACTTCTATTGCGATTATGGACGACATCAATTATGATGTTTATCTATCATCTGAAAACGTTCCGTACAGAAAGTTCAGATTGAATTCTTCATCATATCTTGAAAATGACGCTCTCAGCGCAAAGCTTAGGAAACTATTTCAGACATTCTTATAAAACTTGGCTTCTTATAAAGGAGGTTTACAATGATTATTGATTGCAAATCTATTGCACAAGATATCAAAAATAAAATTAAGAATGTTATCGCAGAAGATGACTACGCTCCTATTTTACATATTTATCAAGTAGGGGACAACCCTGCATCCAACGCTTATATTCGCGGCAAGCTGCGTGACTGTGAAGAGGTTGGAATCGAAGCGGAGCTTATCAAGCTGCCAGAAAATATTACTGAAGATGAATTGAACAACAAGATCTTAGAAGATTATAATTGGGAAGATGTGGACGGTATCATCGTCCAGCTTCCACTGCCCAAACATATCAACCCTCAAAATATCTACATTCCAGACGCAGTTGATGTTGATGGTTTTAATTCTACATCTCCATTTCAGCCGTGCACTCCACTGGGTGTTATGAAGATTTTTGACTCCATCGGTTACGATCTGGATGGCAAGAATGTGCTTGTGTGTGGTCAGTCTGATATCGTAGGTCGTCCGCTGGTCGATATGCTGATTAAACGGCACTGTAATGTGATCTCTGTGAATAGCAGCGGAAACGCTCTTCGTTATTACGCTCTCCACGACGGTCTTGTAGATGTTGTCATATCTGCGGTTGGGGAACGCGATTTTATTTCGCCGTTAGATTTGTTTAACGTAGATGTCTGCATCGATGTTGGTATCAATTATGACGAGAATGGCAAGCAGCACGGTGACTGCGCTGACGCTGTTTATAACATGAAAGATATCAAGGTGACCCCTCGTATCGGTGGAGTCGGCCTCATGACCCGTGCCATGCTCTTATATAATGTATGTGTAGCTAAATATGGTGAGCACAAGATGGAAGAGGTGATTGGATGAATGAAGTCCCAATTTGGGAAAAGATAACCCTGACAATCGAGGAAGCAGCGGCGTATTCTAATATCGGCCAATGTAAAATACGTGAACTTCTCCAAGATAGAAATTGCCCGTTTATAATGTTTGTTGGTAAAAAGCAACTTGTTAAACGAAAAGCATTTGAAAGATACATAGAACAAACATATTCCATTTGAATGTATGGCTCTGATGTGATATAATCAAATTGTCACATCGGAGCTCTTTATTTAACGTAAGGAGCTTATTATGGAAAGAAGAAAAGATAATAAAGGACGTGTTTTGAAAGAGGGTGAGTCGCAACGTAAAGATGGTCTGTACCAGTATCGTTGGACAGATAAGTTTGGAAAGCGCCGCACTATTTATTCTGGCGACTTAAAAGAATTAAGAGCAAGGATTGAAAGTTTAACAGAGTATGAAATACAAGGCATCGACCCAATAGCAAACTCAATGACGGTGAAAGAGCTCGTAAAAAAATATTCCGATCTTCATAAGCCGTCTTTAAAGGAGACAACAACAAAGAACATAGATACTTTCATGAAAATTCTTTCTGGGTGTACTTTTGCCAATAAAACAATCGCATCAATAACACCGACAGAAGCAAAAGTGTTCATGAAAGAACTATATGATAAGGGGTACTGTTATGGTACAATAAATAACTATAAAGGACTACTACGACCGGCTTTTGAACTTGCCTGCGATGATAAAATTTTGTCAAGGAATCCTTTTAGCTTTCGACTTTCAAAAGTTGTGCCAAAAGAAAACAAGACAAAAACTATTCTGTCGAATGAACAATTTTCAAATCTTGTTGATTTCTGCAAAAAAGATATCTATCTCAGTCAGCACGTTGATGAACTTATAATCTTATATGAGACCGGACTTCGTGTTAGTGAGTTTTGTGGATTAACCGTAAGTGACATTGATTTAGAGCAGGGAATTGTAAATGTGAACCACCAGCTTGTATATCTTCATGGAGAGTTCTCAATCCAATCTCCAAAAACAAAAAGTGGTGTACGCATCATACCAATGTCGCAAAAAGCCAGAGAAGCATTTTCACACATTATGAGTACAAGACCACAGCTGGATGAAGAGCCGAGCATAAGTGGATATTGTGGCTTTCTACAAGTCAGTTACAAAAACAGCCCTCGTTCAGCAGTTAGTGTTGAATCAAATGTGCGACAAGCTATAAAGAGATACAATAAGGTTAATCCGCAAGAGCAACTTCCAACTGCAATCACACCTCATACTTTAAGGCATATGTTCTGCACCAGAATGGTAGAATCTGGGATGAACATTAAAGCTGTCCAGTATGTGATGGGACACAGTAAAGTCAATATGACATTAGATGTTTATAGTCATGTGGATGCTGAAAAAGCAGTTGCGGAGTTCCGAAAGATAATTCAGTAATTTTATATACTTTATAAGAATAAATTGTCAACTTCCTATAAATTGGACAATTTTTACTACACCAATTACTACACCACTTTTTCAAATCTGGTATGACATAATATAATAGAATATGAACTAGACGAGCGTGCAATAAAGAGCGGTAGAAAAGCAAGAAGAAGAAAAATAACGAATTATCGTTATGAATACAAAAGCGAACAATAACCCAAGCGAAAATATGTGCAAAGTGTAAAAATTACAAAAAAATTACAATACCCTATTGCAAAATGGTTTCAAAAGAGTTACAATATGGTTACAGCAAGGGCAAGGCCCCAAGGCTGTGTGTGAAATCTTTTTCTTCTTGTTTTTGGGATACTGGGCGCGGATCCTCCTCCTCCGGCTGTTCTCCTTCACAGCTATGATCCATGCGCCGCACAGGCAGTGTCCCGCTTCGTGTGCAAAAGGGCTCGTCCGATGTTCCGGACGAGCTTTTTTGCATTCTGTAAGCTCTGATTTGCCTGCAAAAGTGATACTTCAAAAATCAAAGTATGACCAATGCCTAAAAACGCTTGGCAATTTGTCTGTTTTTCCGCAAAGGACAATTATAAAGTTTGGCGCGGCAGGGGTTTGTATTCTTGCGGGCTTTGTGGTAAAGTATATACAATCAATTTATAGGCAGCAAACATGAAGGATTTTGATGCTGATCTTTATCGGATGCGTTAAAGGTGTATCTGGAAACAAAGAAAATGACGAATATTTCGCAAGCACAAGCGGGATTTAAGGCAAATAGCCGCAGGAATCCTTTGTGGATTTCAAGGCTGTTTAACGCAAAATCCAGCTGTGCTTGTAGAAATAGGCTAAATTTTCGACTTTTCAGATACACCCTAAGAGAAAAGGAGTTTGATTATGGCTTATTTCTACGAAGAACCTTCCCGCACCTTTGGCGAGTACCTGCTGGTCCCCGGCTATTCCTCTGCGGAGAATGTGCCTACGGCGGTCAGCCTGAAGACCCCGCTGGTCAAGTACCGCAAGGGGCAGGAGGAGTGCCCGCTGCAGATGAATATCCCCATGATCAGCGCCATCATGCAGTCGGTCTCCGGCGATAAGCTGGCCATTGCACTGGCTCGTCAGGGCGGCGTTTCCTTTATCTATGGCTCTCAGAGCATCGAGAACGAGGCCGCCATGGTGCGCCGCGTCAAGAGCTTCAAGGCCGGCTATGTGGTGTCCGATTCCAATCTGGCTCCCACTGCCACCCTGCATGACGTGCTGGAACTGAAGGCACGTACCGGTCACTCCACCATCGCCATCACTGCCAACGGCACTCCTAACGGCAAGCTGCTGGGCATCGTGGCTTCCCGCGATTACCGCATCAACCACACCCCGGACGACGCCTGCGTCACCACCTTTATGACCCCCGTTGAAAAGCTGGTCACCGCTCCGGCCAACACCTCCCTGCACGACTGCAACAACATCATCTGGGACAACAAGATCAACACCCTGCCGCTGGTGGATGCCGAGGGCAATCTGGTGTATATGGTGTTCCGCAAGGACTACGACTCCCACAAGGCAAACGTCAACGAGCTGCTGGATAAGAACAAGAGCTACGTTGTGGGTGCCGGCATCAACACCCGCGACTACGCTCAGCGCGTGCCCGCACTGGTAGAGGCCGGTGTGGATGTGCTGTGCATCGACTCCTCCGAGGGCTACTCCGAGTGGCAGAGCCGCACCATCGGCTGGATCCGCGAGCACTACGGCGACACTGTCAAGGTGGGTGCCGGCAACGTGGTGGACGCCGAGGGCTTCCGCTTCCTGGCTGAGGCTGGTGCAGACTTTGTGAAGATCGGCATCGGCGGCGGCTCCATCTGCATCACCCGCGAGACCAAGGGCATTGGCCGTGGTCAGGCTACCGCTGTTATCGAGGTTGCCAAGGCACGCGATGAGTACTACAAGGAGACCGGCATCTATGTGCCCATCTGCTCCGACGGCGGCATCGTCCATGACTACCACATTACCCTCGCGCTGGCTATGGGCGCAGACTTTGTGATGCTGGGCCGCTACTTTGCCCGCTTTGACGAGAGCCCCACGAACAAGGTGCGCATCAACGGCCAGTATATGAAGGAGTACTGGGGCGAAGGCTCCAACC